>Ga0182008_10000007_pt1 | contig 372461 bp, 348 predicted proteins | sample Sormic07211129_1_FD_120482 | JGI IMG/M metagenome (GOLD analysis project Ga0182008, IMG submission 120482) | Rhizosphere microbial communities from Sorghum bicolor, Mead, Nebraska, USA - 072115-129_1 metaG | ecosystem: Host-associated > Plants > Roots > Rhizosphere | place: USA: Nebraska... | reverse complement strand
TTGATAATTTTGACATAACAAATTCTTTATTAAAGAGGTTTTCTTCTGATCCACCATGGTAAAAGTTTTACCAACAATGTTCTATCCGGATTTGGAAGAAAACAGCAGCAGGGGAATAAAATCCGGGGCGATATCTTAGTATCAATGAAGCGTCTGCCTTTATCCTGCTGCTTTTGCTCTTTGGTTGATTTTTTTAACCAAATTATTAATCTATTTTTACTAATGCAAACTTACCATAGCAGCGGTTACCCCGCAACGCAGAGGAAAAGTTGAAGGTTTTAGCTTTGGCAAAGCAAGGTGTGAGGAGTAATAGCGGATAGCCGGATAAAGCTCCTAAAAATGTATTTATTTACAGTATAGGCTAAATACTTTTTAGAATCACCATAATAGATATTATTAAATTGTTTAAAGTTTAGAAATTCGTAAATTTGCACCATGATTAAAATTGGCAATATAGAACTGCCGGAATTTCCGCTTTTGTTGGCTCCCATGGAAGATGTAAGTGATCCTCCATACAGACGTCTTTGTAAGATGCACGGTGCAGATTTGATGTATTCGGAGTTTATTTCTTCTGAAGGCTTAATTCGTGATGCAATGAAAAGCAGAAAAAAACTGGATATTTTTGATTATGAAAGACCAGTGGGAATTCAGATTTTTGGTGGTGATGAAGAGGCAATGGCAATGTCTGCGAGAATTGTGGAAACTGTAAATCCTGATTTGGTAGATATCAATTTCGGATGTCCTGTGAAAAAAGTTGTTTGTAAAGGTGCCGGAGCAGGTGTTTTGAAGGATGTTGATATGATGGTTCGCCTTACAAAAGCTGTAGTGAACTCTACAAGTCTTCCGGTAACAGTGAAAACACGTTTAGGATGGGACAGCAATTCAATCAATATTGATGAAGTTGCCGAACGTCTTCAGGAAACAGGAATCAAGGCTTTGACTATTCATGCAAGAACCCGTGGACAAATGTATAAAGGGGAAGCCGATTGGGAACATATTTCAAGAATTAAACAAAATCCTAATATTGAGATTCCTATTTTTGGTAACGGAGATATAGATTCACCCGAAAAAGCTTTAGAATACAAAAATAAATATGCGTGCGATGGAATTATGATCGGTCGTGCTGCTATCGGATATCCTTGGATTTTTAACGAAATAAAACATTTCTTTAGAACAGGTGAAAACTTAGCTGCTCCAACTATTTCAGACAGATTATTGGCGGTGCGTCAACACGCTGAATGGAGCGCTGAATGGAAAGGTGAAAAGTTGGGATTAATAGAAATGAGACAGCATTACAGCAATTATTTCCGTGGAGTTCCTCATTTTAAAGATTTCAGAAGAAAGTTTCTGGAAGTATATAGCTTAGAAGAAATGGATGCCGTAATTGATGAAACTAAAGAGTTTTACGCAGAATATCAGGCTCAGCAAGCATAAAATAAACCCATCAGATAATGATGGGTTTTGTATTTTTAAAAAAATTGTGTAGTTAATATCCTTCTGAAGCAGAATCATTTTTTATAAGAGCCGTTGCAGAAGAAGTCCCAATCCTTTTAACGCCTAATTTTATCATCTTTTCGGCATCCTCCGGTGTTCTTACTCCGCCTGCTGCTTTTACGGGAAGTTTACCAGCATTATCAAGTATTATTTTGATTCCTTCGAAGGTTGCTCCGTTTGGCTTTCCGTTTTCTGTTTGATAAAAACCGGTTGAAGATTTAACGAAAATGTTTTTTAAATCTTTTTCATCAAAATTTTCTTTAGCCCAGGTTGAAATGTTTTTGGTAATGTCTGCAATTTGTGTGTCTGTTAAAGCTGCAATTTCAATAATCCATTTTGCAATTTTTTGATGCTGAATACATAGTTGTGTACATCTTACAAACTCATCTTTTACAAGTTCAAAATTCCCTTTAAGATAAGCTTCGTAATCAATTACAAAATCAAGCTCATCTGCCCCATCATCAATTGCTTTAGAAGCTTGTGTTAATTTTTCATCAATGGTATAAGTACCTTCATGAAAACCAATTACAGTTCCCACAATAACATCAGAATTCTTTTCTTTTAAAAAACTTTTAATTTCGCCAACATAATCTGGGCGGATCATTACCGCAAAAATATGATGATCCATAGCTTCCTGAGCTAAATCTTTTACCTTTTGAAGAGTTTCTTGTTCAGAAATTCCTGACTGTTGTGGAGTTTTTAAATAAGTTGAATCTAAATATTGAGCAATGTTTATCATGATTATACTTTCAGTTGTCTGTAAATACCTTGTTCCAAAGATATGAAAGTTTCTGTTCTTGTTACCCCTTTCAGCTTTTGAAGTTTGCTTAAAATCTGCATTAAATGATCATTGTCTTTGCATAATACTTTTAGAAAAATAGTGTAATTTCCTGTGGTATAATGCGCTTCTACAACTTCATTCACTTCCTTTAGCGATTTTACCACGTCAGGATAATGACTTGGCTGGTCAAGAAACATACCGATGTATGATACTACTTTGTATCCTATTTTTCGCGGGTTCAAAAATGAGATAGAATTCTCTATAACGCCTGCCGATTCGAGCTTTTTGATTCTCTGATGCACAGCAGTGGTAGATATCCCTACTTGTTTAGATATATAAGCCAAAGAACTTTTAGAATTGTCCATCAGCATATAAATAATTTCTTTGTCTAGCTGATCTAGTTGATAGCTGCTATTGTCGTCTGTGTTTTTCATCTTAGTATGTGTTACTTAAATTCAATTTTTTACAAAAGTCACCAAAACCGGAAAATGGTCGCTAAAGCCACCAAGATACCTCGTTCCCGCATAAGTTCTGAAAGGTCTTCCTTCAAAGCCCCTGTTTTTAGTGCTCATACTTTCAGGGTTAAAAACTTTTGCATCCTGAAATGATAATGATGCATCGGTCTTAAAAAAAGAATCTGACAGCATGATCTGGTCAAACAGTAATCCGGATTTGTAATGAAAGGTAGAATATTTTTTAGTTGAAAACAGCTTTTGAAAAGGATTGTGTAAGATCTTTTTCTGTGAATTGTCGTAAAGAATTTTTATTAAATTTTCATCATCCGGGTTTTGATTAAAATCGCCGCACAAAATGACATGTTCGTGGTCTTTATCAATAATATTTAAGATCCGGTTTCTAATTTCATTCATAATGAAATTACGCTTAGGCTGATTAATGTCTTTTTCTCTTTTCGAAGGAAGATGAGCTACAAAAACATTCATTATTTCCTCTTTGAATTTTATTTTCGCAAAGAGTACATCCCTCGTCGTGTCATAATTGTCGGGTCTGTTGTCTACAATTTCAAAAAAGAAAGTGATGGCTTCAGAATCTATTATTTCAACTTTAGACTTGTCATATAACAAAGCAACGTCTACCTTTCGTTCATCGAGAGAATTATAGTGTACAATTCCATACTGAGAGCTGAAAGGATCAAGTTTCACAAGATCTTCCAAAACTTCTTTTCCTGAAATTTCACACAAGCCGATAATGGCGGGTAAAACTCCGTTTTCTTCCTTTATTAAACGAAAAACATGTGCAATTTTTGAAAGTTTAGTTCTGTATTTTCTATCATCCCAGTTTCGTAGTCCTGATCTTGTGGGATCAAGCTTATGAATCTGCGGCGGATCGGGCAAAAATAAATTTTCAACATTGTAAAAAGCAAAGAGCTCCATCAACATATTTTTCTGATTATAGCAAAATTTTAAACTAAATTACCATTAAATATATCAAAAATTTGACTAATAAAAAAGACTAAATTAAATTAAATTTTAAAATAATTAGTTATTATAATGATAAATAATTGGTAAATCTACAATATAATTTTCAAATAAAGTCATGTATTAATAAATTGAATTTAATACATGTAAATGTGAAATAAACAGGTGAGAATTCTTTTGAAAGGTAATAAAAATGTAAAATTTTCAGCAAAAGCTATTTATTGCATAAGTTTTTGTTTTATTCTAAAAGATCGGGACGCTTTTCTGTGGTGATTTTTATTGCCTGATCATGTCTCCATTCTTCAATTTTAGCAAAATTTCCACTTAAAAGTATTTTTGGAACATCCAGACCTTTGTAAGATTCGGGTCTTGTATAAATAGGTGGTGAAAGCAAATCATCCTGGAAACTGTCTGTTAAAGCACTTTGCTCATCATTCAAAACTCCGGGAACAAGACGGATAATAGAATCTGCTAAAACACACGCCGCCAATTCGCCACCTGTCAAAACGAAATCTCCTATTGAAATTTCTTTGGTAATATGCAAATCTCTTACACGTTGATCGATTCCTTTGTAATGACCACACAAAAAAATCAGATTATTTTTAATCGATAAAGTATTGGCGATTTTTTGATTTAAGGTTTCCCCATCCGGTGTCAGATAAATAATTTCGTCATATTCTCTTTGAGACTTAAGTTCAGAAATACATTTGTCTAAAGGCTCTATCATCATTACCATTCCTGCGCCGCCGCCGTACGGTTCGTCATCAATCTGACGGTGTTTGTTGATCGACCAGTCTCTTAACTGATGAAAATGTACTTCTACAATACCTTTATCAATTGCTCTTTTTAAAATAGAAGTTTGAAACGGACTTACCATTAATTCTGGAAGTACGCTTATAATGTCAATTCTCATTGCTGCGTATTATTTTTTTTGGATGGCGAAATAATCAGACGTAAGGATGAATCTTTATTAAAATAGCTCCACATCCAGTTAAAAAATATCGCCAGTTTATTTCGGACGCTCAAAATAAGCATTAAATGTAAGAACATCCAAAAATACCAGGCAAAAAGTCCCTGAAATTTTATAAACGGTAAATCTACAACGGCTCTGTGTTTTCCGATTGTGGCTAAAGAACCTTGATCTTTATATTCGTATTCTACCCATTCGTTTTTACTTTTCCTCAAAAAGTTTTTGCCTAAATTTTTCGCCTGATTGATGGCTACATTGGCAACCTGAGGATGACCTTGAGGATATTTCGGAGTTTCCATGTAAGCAATGTCTCCGACTGCGTAAATGTTTTCGTAGCCTTTTACTTTATTAAAACGGTCAACAATATATCGATTTCTGACTAAGTTTTCGGAAGGAAAGCCATCAACGACATTTCCTGTAACTCCTGCAGCCCAAATCACATTATTAGAAGGAATTTCTTTGCCGCTTTTCATGTATACTTTATCCCCGTCATAATCGGTTACGATTTCGCCACTTAGAAATTTCACGCCTAATTCTTTTAAATATTTTTCAGACTTCTCCTGAGCTTCGGGGCTCATTACGGCGAGAGGCTTTTCGGTAGAACTTACAAGAATTATTTGAAGCTGATCAAAATTCATATAAGGATAATCGCGCGGAAGAATTTCTTTTTTCATTTCTGAAAAAGCTCCGGCAAGTTCCACTCCGGTTGGTCCGCTTCCCACGATAACGATATTCCAGTTTCCGTCATCACTTCGGCTTTTTTCAAGAATCAGTTTTTCGAAAGTCATCAAGACATGATTTCTGATACCGATCGCTTCTTGGGTGTTTTTCATTCCGAAAGCTTTGCTTTCAAGATCTTTATTTCCGAAGAAATTGGTTTTACAACCTGTAGCAATGATTAATTTGTCGTACGTAAATTCTGCGCCGTCAGTAATGACCTTATTATTGGCTGTGTCAATAGATTTTACATCGGTTAAACGAAACTGTGTATTTCTGGATTGCTGAAAGATTTTTCTGAAAGGAAAAGAAATATTGGAAGGCTCTATTCGTCCACAGGCGACCTGATAAAACAGTGGCTGGAACATGTGGTGGTTTACTCTGTCGAGAACAATTACTTTTTTATTTTTATTGTTCAGCGTTTTTGCAAGCTGCAATCCCGCAAAACCTCCTCCAATAATGATGATCTTTTCGCGTGTTTCCATAATACACAAATTTACTTATTTTATTTAGTATTTTAGGGCTTAAAAAGTTAGTTTTGCAAAACTTTATGAGCCCTAGAAAGTACACCAAAAAAACTGCCAAAAGCATCCATAAATCGAGACGTAAGAATTATTTTTTGCGACGAAAAATAGTGTTGGTAATATTGATTATTGCACTTATCGGAACAGGTTTGTACCTTAAGCAATCAATCACTTACTATTATGCGCTGTACTTTAATAAATTTACTCATAAGAAGCTAAAAAACAGTGAAAACGAAACTTTAAGAATTCAGAAAATAATCTCAGATAATCTCGATAAAACGTATGGCTTCGACATTTCTCATTATCAAAATAAGGAAGATATAAAATGGGATAGCCTGAGCATCGGCAATAAAACAATACCGTTGGAATTTGTGGTGATGAGAGCTACGATGGGAAACCGAAATGCCGATAAAAATTTTGATGAATTCTGGACTTCTGCAAAAGAACATCATCTCATTCGCGGGGCATATCATTTTTACCGGGCTGATGAAGATCCGGTCATTCAGGCAAACAATTTTTTGGATAATGTAAAGCTGGAAAGTGGTGACCTACCTCCGGTTTTAGACATTGAAAAAATTCCAAAAACAAAATCTAACAAAAAGCTGATTGAAGACCTGAAAGTCTGGTGCAAAATTGTGGAGGAAACATACGGCGTAAAGCCAATTATTTATACTTATTATCATTATTACAAAGACTTTCTGAGAGGAGAATTTGATGATTATCCGATTTGGCTTGCCAATTACAACGATGTTCCGGCACCATCCCCTGAAGATCAATGGGACTTTTGGCAGTTTACAGAAAACGGAATTGTATACGGGATTAATTCTAAAATAGATCTAAATATTTATAATGGCGGAGTTTGGTCGCTTAAAAATCTTACATTAGATTGAATTCATGTATTATTGGCTTATGTTGAGAATTTCCTAAAAATTAATCTATAAAATCATTTTTGCTTTAAAAAATTACAGATATTTGTATAAACTAATATCTGAAAACTCGGCTGCCAATATTTTGGCAGTTGCTTTTTCGCTTTTTATAAAAACTAACCATAAAAAACAAAAGTAATCATGAGAACAAAAATTTTATTGCTGTTTCTGCTCGGATGTGTGGGAATGGCTTTCGGACAAGAAAAAAAGAATATTACTGGAAAGTATTACGTCACAACTGTTGATATTCCTGTTTATGAAATAGATTTTTTTGATGATGGTACGAGTACTCCATTTGATAAAAAATTAATTGCTAAGACAGATACAAAATTTACCGTAATAGAAATATTGGACAGTAGCTCTGCAAAAGTGAAATTTTGGGAATATAAACAAGGAAAACAAAAGCAACCTAAAAATAATTCTGATAGCTTAGTTTCCGAGGAGTATCAATTTATTAATAGGGAAACTTCTGCGGATAGATATTTTGCGATTAAAATTAAAGATCTGGATGAGAAAACACAAGAGTATTTTGGTATGAGCAAAAATTTCACATACGGAATTACATTGATACCATTTAAATTAAGATTTGGAGGCGGTGATAAAGATTTTCAATATGGAGAAGGGTTTTCTTTAGGTTTAAATGCAGGAGTGGAGTTTAACTTAAGAAGCAGAAAAGAACAATCGGTGAGTGTTCTAGCGGGAATTGCAGCCTCAACAGTAAGTGTAGATAGTGAATCTACAAATAATTATATAGAAGAAGATAAGGTTACAACTTCTGGGGCTTTTACTCCTTCGCTTGGAATTGTATATGCATACGAAAGATTTCAAATAGGGGCATTTGTCGGTTGGGATATTATAGGTGGAGCATTAGGAGAAAATTGGATTTATAATAAAAAACCTTGGTTAGGTTTAGGACTTGGATTTACAATTTTTCAGAAAAATAAAACCGAAGGCTCTGGAAAACAAAAACAATAAAAAATAAATAAAGGCCGTCAAAAAACGGCCTTTATTTATTTCAAATGTGTATCAATTACAAAGAAGCAGAATGAATCAACATATCAACCAATTTGTTTGAGTAACCCATTTCATTGTCATACCAAGAAACCAATTTCACAAAGTTTGGAGAAAGCATAATTCCCGCATCTTTATCGAAGATTGAAGTTCTCTTGTCTCCGATGAAATCCTGAGAAACTACAGCATCTTCAGTGTATCCAAGGATACCTTTCAATTCACCTTCAGAAGCAGCTTTGATTACCGCACAGATTTCTTCGTAAGAAGCAGCTTTTTCAATTCTTACTGTTAAATCTACTACAGAAACGTCAACAGTTGGTACTCTGAAAGACATACCTGTTAATTTTCCATTCAATGAAGGGATTACTTTTCCTACTGCTTTTGCAGCACCTGTAGAAGAAGGGATGATGTTATTTAGAGCAGCTCTACCACCTCTCCAGTCTTTCATTGAAGGACCGTCAACAGTTTTTTGAGTAGCTGTTGTAGCGTGTACAGTAGTCATCAAACCTTCTACGATTCCGAAGTTATCGTGAATTACTTTAGCTAAAGGAGCTAAACAGTTTGTAGTACAAGAAGCGTTTGATAAGATTTTGATATCGTCAGTAAGTTCTTTGTGGTTTACACCCATTACAAACATTGGAGTATCATCTTTAGAAGGAGCCGAAAGAATTACTTTTTTTGCACCTGCAGTAATATGTTTTGCTGCACTTTCTTTATCTAAAAATAAACCTGTAGATTCTACGATATAATCAGCACCGATTTCGTTCCACTTTAGGTTGGTTGGGTCTTTTTCTGCAGTAACTCTGATTTTTTTTCCGTTTACCACAAGATCGTTACCTTCTACAGAAACTTCTCCTGGGAAAATTCCGTGTACAGAATCGTATTTTAACATGTAAGCCATGTATTCTGCATTGATAAGGTCGTTGATTCCTACAACTTCGATGTTGCTTCTCTCTGTCATTGCTCTGAAAACAAGACGACCGATTCTACCAAAACCGTTAATACCTACTTTAATTGTTGACATAATGATTTACTTTTTTAAAAATTATATTAAATAGTTAGATTGCTAAAATTTCAGAAATTAATAAAAGATCTCTATTGATTTCGTTGTGTTTTTTGATTGCTTCTTCGATCTCTGTATAAACAATATCGTTAGAACGCATTCCTGCCATTACATTGGTTTGCCCTTCCATTAATCCTACCACGGCTCCGTAACCCAGTCTGCTCGCCAAAACCCTGTCTGCACAGCTTGGTGAACCACCTCTTTGGATGTGACCTAAAATTGCTACACGGATATCATAATCCGGGAATTCTTTTTGAGTTTGCTCAGCCAGTTCGTAGATATTTGCAAGTTTTTCACCTTCAGCAACAACAACAATACTTGAAGCTTTTCCTGTTTTTTCAGCATTTCTGAAGGTTGCAAACAACTCATCCATACTGTCTTTTTTCTCAGGAATAAGAATATCTAAAGCTCCGGTTGCCAAACCACTGTTTAAGGCAATGAAACCTGCATCACGACCCATCACCTCAACAAAGAAAACTCTGTTGTGAGAAGTCGCTGTATCACGGATTTTGTCAATCGCGTCCATTGCTGTATTCAAAGCAGTATCATATCCGATGGTATTATCGGTTCCGAAAATATCATTGTCAATCGTTCCGGGAACACCAATTACTCTGATGCCAAATTCTTCATTAAAGATTTTAGCTCCGGTAAAAGTCCCGTCACCGCCAATGCACACCAAAGCATCAATTCCATATTTCATGCAATTGTCATAAGCCTTCTGACGACCTTCTTTGGTTCTGAATTCCACGGAACGGGCAGATTTAAGAATCGTACCACCCTGATTGATTATATTTTTTACGGAACGAGGCCCCATTTTCAGGAAGTCATCGTGGATAAGACCATTGTAGCCTTCTCGTACACCGTAACATTCGATATTATAGTAATTTGCGGTTCTTACAACCGCTCTTAATGCTGCGTTCATACCCGGAGAATCTCCTCCTGAAGTAAGAACTGCAATTTTTTTTACAGCACTTTCTTTCATCTAGTAAAAAATTTCAAACACAAATTTACGAAAACAAGTTCAGATAACTGTAGCATTTTGAGAATAACTTTAAGTATTAAGTTTTTACTATTGATTGGGATTATTATGTTAAATCTGGGGATTTTAATTCCTTTTGTGATGAAGTTTAATCATGAAAAATAAATTTGAAATTGAGATTCTTGTAAAGTATTTATAACATAGTTTTTTCTGTTCAAAATAAAATTTTAATATTTCTATATCATTAGAAATTAATATCTTGGAGTACCAAATTTTAAATATTTTAGTATGAAAAAATGTGTATTTTACGTATTGGCAGTTTTTGCGCTGAGCTCTTGTTCCACAGAAGAAATGCAGACCAATGCTATTGAAGCAGAAATTGTACAGACAGATCCTTTGAGTGCAAGACAGATCAACGAACAGATTAATCAAACCACCAAAACGAAAGGAAAATTTTCGTGGAACGAAGCTTCCTCCCATTTTTTATGGAGCGGAATTGTTCAGGGAAATAAAATTGCTTCCATCGGTTTTGGAAATTCAAAAGATGATTTTGATAAGAGTAAATCTTCTAATTCTGAAGCCTTACAACAGGAAATTTTAGATGTTATTCAGCAATATGAAGGAAAAAACGAGAGAATTTTATTGGCTTCTGATGAATTTCTAAATCAAATGGATGTTTATATCGAAAGGCAGGAAACGGTGATTGCGTTACGAAAATTAAAATCAATACGCTATTTCGAGCCTGCAGATTACCGTTATTTTGAAAATGAAAATAAAATCAATGGAACCACTGCAAAATCAAGTGGAAGTTCTTCAGGTTGTGGATTAGAATCAACTGCTCTGAATGCTTCAGATTATACTACCGTAACTCCCAATGCAAAAGCACCTTGGTCATTTGCAAAACATAATATTACCAGCGCATGGAATTACAGCACCGGAGCAGGAGTAACCATCGGATTAATCGATTCAGGAGTTTCTTTCAATCAAAGTTTGTTGAGTGGCAGTTTTAATAATGGCTCATCTTCGGGAAGAACGATCAGTAAAAACGGAGTGTATGTAGATTCTGTTTGGCCTTGGAGTTCCGGTTATGACGGAGCAGATGATAAATGCGGCCACGGAACGAGCATGGCTTCTGCAATGGCGGCTCCGAGAAATAATCAGGGACAACCGGTTGGTGTTGCCTATAATGCAAACTTGATTTCTTATCGTGCAGCTTCTAATGTTGTTTTGGATGGGTATCACGAACAAGAAGGAGTGAAAATCGCCTTTACCAATCTTGGAAATACAGCAAGTGTGAAAATAATTTCAATGTCGATGGGGCATATTTTCTCAGTTGGAAAAATTGAAGACGGTGTAAAATATGCTTATTCTAAAGGAAAACTTATTTTCTGTGCCGGTGGAACTTCTACAAGTTTTACAACATTTGTTGGCGTAATTTTTCCGGCTTGGATGCCAGAAACACAGGCAATAACAGGAGTGAAAGAAAATACTTCAAATCAGAAATGTGATGTTTGCCATTCCGGAAGTGAAATAGATTTTACGTATCAGATGGAAAGAGCTTCGGGAAATAATATACCTGTATTGAGTTACTACAATGCTCAAACTGATTATGTAGGTGGTTCTTCTGTAGCAACTGCCTCTACTGCTGGAATTGCAGCTTTGGTTTGGTCTAAAAATCCGTCATGGACGAGGGATCAGGTTTTAAATAAAATGAGACAGTCTGCAACATATTATCCAACCAAGAATGCAGATTACGGCTATGGAAATATTAATGTTTTACAAGCAGTGCAATAAATCTTAAGATTAAAAAATATAGAATTTAAGGATTTTTAACTGTAAAATATATTCGGAAGTTAAACTCTTCCGAATTTTTTTGTGATTACAACTAATAATTATAGCTTATATTTGAAATATGTTTTTTGTTTTTAATGTATGTTATTGTTGTTGAAGTATTGTTTTTAGTTATATATGTTTATTAAATTTGATAAAAAATTTAGTGTTTGGTAATTATACTTAAAAGTGAAAATACGTATTTATACGCTATTAAATATATTTTGTCTGTAGTAGCTTTGTCATGTGATCACAAACAAATAACAGCATTGTTTAAAATAAAATTGAAAATCAATAAATTAATTTTCAAGAGTATCTAAAACAATCTTTATTAAAAAAAACTTTAACTCTGGAGACCAGAAACCATTAAAAAACGGGGCGCAATCCGAAAAGCCACAAGAGTAGGAAAAAAACAAAATATTAACCATGACAACAGCACAAGAATCATTAGTAGGAGGATGGACAGCATACCACGCTCTTACGCCACAAGATCAAAAAGTATTTGACGAAGCAATGAGAGGATTTGTAGGAGTAAAATATACACCGCAACTTGTAGCTACACAGTTAGTAAACGGAACTAATTACCGTTTCAAATGTGACGCATCTATGCCGCCTTCACAAGTTATTTGGGGAGCAATCGTAGAAATTTACTGCCCAATTGAAGGCGTACCACATGTTGTTGCAATTACAAGAATCTAATTGAAGCACTTACATATTATAATCGGAGGATTTATCTTCCGATTTTTTTTTGTGCAAAATTTTAGTGATTAAATGTAATCAATCTCCCAACTGATAATCCAAAGGCAAAAGAAACTCGATTTTATTTTTGGTAAACTCTCCCTGATTTGTCAGCATGCCGGGGTTGGAAGTATTTCCGTTAGTGTAAATTTCAAAAGTGTCGTTTTCGGGATGAAGAAAAGAAGTTTCTACGATTGGGATTGTAGTTTTTACAAACTGTCCTTTTTGCAACTCATAAAAATACCTTTTGAAATTAATCTGCATCATATAATCATAATCCAAAAATAATTTATTGTCTGTTTTCTTTGTGTAATCAGTCTCTGGAATCTGTGTTTTTGTAATACCAATTTTATAAGGTTGCTCGTTTCTTTTACGATTACCAATATCTAAAATGTCTTCCGGAATATTTAATGTACCTTTTGATTTAAACATTTCTGTAAAATCTTTGAGCCGTTGCAATTCTTCTTCAGTAGGATATTTTGAGTTCGGAAACTTGGTAATCTGGTTCACAATAAAGCCTTCATCAGCAACTTTATTTGCAAAAACACTTCTGAAAAAATGAACCTGACTGCCGTCATAAGCATTCATTCTGTTGAGTTTTACTTTATCTGTGTTTTTAGTTTCTTTAAAAAAGCTTGTTCCTGTATAACGGGTCGTTTTGTTTTCAAAATCACCAACAAAATCCTGAAGATTATAGTCGATTATATAACCTAAATTTTTATTTTCTATAATTAAAGTTTGTGGAGCTTTTACTCTTAAAATTTTATTGGTTTTATCATAAGAAAACTTCAGAGAACGTTGATTTTTGATTTTTACATTAGATTGATCCGAACCAATAAAAGAATCCAGAAAGTATTTGATGTAATTTTTATAGGCAGTTTCTGTAAATGGGATGATCACAACTTCTTCAATTTCTTTCGCTTTTATCAAAACCACTTTCAGCTTTTTATTTAAAACATCCGAAGTGTTTACAATGACGGTTTCGTAATTATCTTTCTGAAAAACGAGACTGTTATTGTTTTTTGAGATCAGACTAAAACTTCCGTCTGCTGCCGAAGTCGTTCCCGTTTTCGTTCCGTCGAGATAGATGTGGACATTCTCAATCGGTTTATCGATATCATTCACGACTGTACCTTTTATTGTTTGTGAAAAAAGCACATAAAAAGGACAAATCATTAAGGAAAGTAATACTGTTTTTTTCATGGTAAACAATATTACTAAATTTATAGTGATAAAAAAAAAGAAGACTATATAAATTTAATTTAACCGATTTTTACACTGGTCATACTCAGCGAGCCGCCGATTAAATCATCATTAAATAAAACCAGATCATCCGATTTATTTTTTAGACCTAAAGAATAGATCAATGGCAAATAATGATCGGGTGTAGGAATGGCGTATTGCAGAGAAGTTCCCTGTTTTTGATAATCAATAAGGTTCTGAAAATTTCCGTCAAGAAGCCAGTTGTTGGTTTTTTCACGAGCTTCAATAGCCCAATCCCAACCCGCACCAACGGTATCAATGTTTCGCCAATCAATTAATCTTAGATTATGCACAATATTTCCGCTGCCGATAATTAAGATGCCTTTTTCTCTCAGTTTTTCTAATTTTTTAGCCAAATCAAAATGATATTGCGGCGGTTTTGTGTAATCAATACTTAACTGAATCACGGGAATATCAGCGTTTGGATACATATGTTTAATTACCGACCAAGCTCCATGATCAAGCCCCCAATTGTGATCTTCTTCCACGATTGGATTTAAAATATCTGCAACTTCATGTGCCAATTCAGGATTTCCGGGAGCAGGATATTGTACATCAAACAAAGCTTGCGGGAAACCACCAAAATCATGAATCGTTTTGGGCATATCCATCGCAGTAACTTTTGTTCCGCGGGTGAACCAGTGTGCAGAAATACACAAAATCGCATTTGGTTTTGGAATTTCCTTCGCTACATTTCTAAAACCCTGAACAAACTGATTTTCTTCAATGGCATTCATCGGAGAACCGTGACCAAGAAAAAGAACCGGCATTTTCTGCGAATTTTTAAACTGATCGCTTATATTCTGTAAATCGTTGAGATTCATTTGTATTTAGATTAAAAAAGGTTCAAGGTTAAATAATAATCCCTGAACCTTCTGATTTAAAAAACTAATTATTTCATTATTCCACGTTTTTGTGGCTTGCAGAAATTTATTTTAAAATTAAGCTTGTTTTACAAACTGCAATTCACCTGCAATTTTCACTTCGTCGCTTACCATTACACCTCCTGCTTCAAGAGCTGCATTCCAGTTAAGTCCGAAATCTTTTCTATTGATTTTTCCTTCAAAAGAGAAACCTGCTTTTGTATTTCCCCAAGGATCTACGTTGATTCCTCCGAAGTCTACATCCAAATTAATTGGTTTTGTAACTCCGTTTACCGTAAGATTTCCAGTCACAGAATTATTAAGAGCATCAGATTCAAAAGTAATCGTTGGGTTAGCTTCTGCATTAAAGAATTCTGCAGATTTCAGGTGATTATCTCTGTCTGTATTGTGGGTAGAGATAGAGTCTACATTAATTGTAGCGGTAGTTTTTGCATTCGCAAAAGTATCATCTTCAGCTTCGATTTCTGCATTGAAGTTGGTGAAATTACCTTTGATGTTAGAGATCATCATGTGTTTTACTTTAAAAGTAATTTCACTGTGCGCTGGGTCTAAATTCCATTTTGTAGCCATTGTATTTATTTTTTGTTGTTATTTAATACTGCAAATCTAAGACAAGAATGATTTCCGATTCATTGACGTAGGATAAGAAATTAATTTTTACATAAATTTAATGAGAATTCTGCAGTTATTTGTTCGTTGAAGAAGTAAATTCTTATTTCAGGTTTTGAAATTCATAAATAATTCAAGAAAATAATTCTATTTTTGTTAGATGATGGAAAATAAATCCCCGTTTTTAGACACTTTGTTTCTTCTCAGAAAAGAAGGTACACTGACTATTTTTTCAGATTTTAAAACGCTGTCTGAAAAAGAAGAAAAAGAGGCGGAAGATTTTTTCGAATCGGAATTTGAAAAAGAAAGATTAGATTTTTTATCCGATAAGATTCCATTCAATAAAGAAGCTGCCATTTGGGCTGCAAAAGTTTTGTATCATAGTGCTCAATTGTATTTAATAAGAAAAGATACAGCAAAAGATTTAGAAAAACTGATTCCGCAATATCAAGATGAAAAAGATGTTTCCGCAATTTTATCTGCAGATTTGTCGTTGAGGTTTTTACCACAATTGCTCGATGCGCTTCAGATTGCAGATTCTACAGATCCTTTGGTGAAAATTCTGGAAAATATTTTACAACAGTTTCATTATTCCGGAATTGGATTAGATTTAAATTTTGAAAAAATCAATTGGGAAGAAGAATTAAAAAACAAAACCTACCGAAAATTATATCTTGAAAGAATTGTAGAAAAGAAAGCTTATTCATTGGCGGAAATTCCATATGTCAACCAATTATTGATCGCAGAATTTGGAATGTACAAAGATATTTTTTGGAAAGAATTAAAAATAGTGGAAAATTAAACTGTTTGTATTTCTTGGCTAAGTAGAACGTTTTTGCGAACTTAAAAGCAGTTAGCTATTAAAAAAAACTTTGCGCTCTTTGCGTTTAAAAAGAATATAATAAAAAACAAATGACTCAAAATATAGAAAAATTAAACAAAGTTCTCGCTTTTGTTAAAGACACTTTTGTCGGGAAAAATGACGTTGTAGATTTGCTCGGAATATGTTTGCTGGCAAGAGAAAATGCATTTTTATACGGACCTCCCGGAACCGCAAAATCTGCCATTGTAAGAACATTGGCAAATACGGTGACAGACGGCAAAAACTTTGAATATCTTTTAACCCGTTTCACAGAACCGAACGAAATTTTCGGTCCTTTTGATATTAGAAAATTAAAAGAAGGAGAATTGTTAACCAACACAGAAGGAATGATGCCTGAAGCATCAATGGTTTTTTTAGATGAAATTTTCAATGCTAATTCAGCGATCTTGAATTCTCTTTTGATGGCTTTAAACGAAAAGATCTTCAAAAGAGGAAAAGAAACAAAAAAACTTCCTGCATTGATGTTTGTCGGTGCAAGTAATGTTCTTCCTGAAGACGAAGCTTTGAATGCTTTATTCGACCGTTTTTTGATCAGAATAAATGTTGATAATGTGAATCCTGATCTTCTTCAACAAGTACTTTTAGCTGGAAGAAAACTCGAAAATATTCTGGAAACACAAACTCCCGAAATCTTCTCAGATGAAATCAGAGAGCTTCAGAATTTGTGTAAAACTATTGATCTGAAACCGATTTATGAAGTCTATTTAAATACGATTATCAACCTTAGAAACACCGGAATTGCGATTTCTGACCGTAGAGCCGTGAAGTTGCAAAATCTGATTGCAGCAAGTGCTTTAATTTGTGGCCGAAACGAAGCTGTTCTTTCAGATTTATGGGTACTGAAGCATATTTGGGACACCGAAGAGCAGATTGAAATTTTAGAAGGAATTATCAACAGAACGATTGAAAAAGACAATGACCCGAAATCTCATCCGCAAGCTTTGCAAAATAAAATTCCCAATCCCGAAGAAGTGATGAAAGATGTGAAAATTCTCATCGAAAAATGGAATAGCGGAACGTTAAGTTTTGAAGAGCAAAACGTGATAAAAGATAAATTAAGATATCTTCAAACCCGATGCGACTGGATACGAAATCCTGAACAAAAACAATACATTCAACAAGAAATTGAAAGTTTATGGCAGAAGATTCTTCAAACGGTATAAAAACTTTTTGGGCTGAACTTACAAAAGCTAATGAAGATTTTCTTGGTGCAATTCGTAACTGGAAAAATGTTCAGATTGCAATAGATGAAGAGATAATTTGGCTGAAAGGTTTTACCGATGAACAGACGAATTCATCGGAAATTCAGCAGTTGCCGAATTTTATTTTGTATGAATTAAGGGATGGATTGTTATTTCGAAAAGATGCATTGGTTCCGAGTAAAAAAATGAGAACTGCTTTGCTCTGGACTCCTATTGATAAAGCTTTAAAACTCACTTTTCCTATTTCAAATAATAATTTTTTTGGAATCGATAGAAAGATTGATGTTAAATTGAAGCCTAGTGAAGAAGAACAGCCTGCAATGGCTTTGCTTTGTTCAATTTCAGAAATTAAAGAAGCAATTACTACGACACCAAAATTCAAATTAGAAAAACTGGATTGGATTATCATTAATGATAAAGCATTATTTCTCGGAACTCCTTTGTTAAGCTTTCCAGGGAAAACTTTTTGGTCGAAAGACGGTCATCTTTTACCGACAGGTTTCGATTTTGAGTTTGAAAATTTGAGTTCTTTATTGCAAAGGAAATATAATGCAAATCAGGATCAATGGCTTTTATGGAATGAAAACGGAAGCGTTTTACCGATCAATAAAGAAGATTTCAAAAAACTGTCGGTAAGTTCATTTCGTCTGACTGAAAAATCACAAGAATGGATTTAGTATCTTATTTTCAATCTTATGAAGGTTATTTCTGGGAGTGGGGGACAGATGAAGATATTCCCGATTCTTCCGGTTATAATAAAAATAACTTTTTATATATTCCAAATGCAGGAACTATCTCGTACAGAGTTTATTTGATAGAAATTTTAAAGGAGTTGGCAGATCAGGGATTTCCACCTTTTGGCTCGCTTTTGTTGGTTTTATATGCTGTTCAGGAGAATTATCTTAATCTTGATGCAGTTATTCTTCATATCAATAAAGCAGAAAATAAGCTTCCAAAAAGAACCACAGATGATATTATTAGTGCATCTAAATTTTTAGGACACTTAAATAAATTAAGGCCCTCTTTTAAAAAAGGGCAGAATAAAATTATTCTTTTAAAAACAATTTTTAAAAATTGTCACAATCAGCTTTCAGAAGTAAATTCTAAATTAATTATAAAAATTTTTGAAAGAAATCCGACAAAACTTTCTGAAGCTGCAGGTCATTTTAAAGTTAATCTGTCTGTTATAGACAGGGATATTAAAACTCTGGCGTTATTGCATGAAAGATTTCCAACCACAGAATCCATCATCGAGGAAATGAAGGATTTCGTGGATATTCCCGAATTACAAGACGAGGTTATTGAAGAAGAAACAACGATAGAAACCGATACAGATTTTATTCAGGAATTAATAGAAGAACCCAAAACTTTCCAAGTTGGAAGCTTAATTAAAAGAATCTGGAGCGGATTAAAAATTCCGATGCGCCATCTTTCTCCTGGTGAACAGCCGATTGGAGGCGTTTCTGATATTACCAACCAAGGTGATTTTAGCAGAATGCTTTTGTCGGAATTTGCCAATGAAGATGAGGTTTTTATGAATCGTGTGGCGAATAATGAAGCTTTGTATATTCAGCGTGAAATTCCGCCTGAAGAAAATGTTTTTGAAAGAATTATTTTAATTGATACTTCTCTGAAAAATTGGGGAACTCCGAAAGTTTTGGCGTTTGCATCAGCGATTGCAGTTATCAAACATCCAAAAGCGCATTCCGAATGTAAAGTTTTTGCTTTGGGACAAAATTCAATTCCAATTAACCTTGATAAAGTGGAAGAAGTGATTGATCATCTCAATCTCGTAAGTCCGGTTTTGGAAGTTTCCCAATCATTGGAAAAGTTTTTTAGTGAAGAGCATACCGAGAAAGATCTTGAAGTTTTTTTTATTACCAATCAGGAAAATTTGTCAAATCAAAAGCTACAGAAAGTCATTCATGAAAATCGGGATCGACTGAAATTTTTGGTGACGACTTCCGCAGAAGGGGAACTGAATTTTTACAAACATCATAAAGGAACAAGAAAACACGTTCAGAAGATCATGCTTCCGTTGCAGGAATTATGGGCAAATCCACCGAGGAGAAATCATAAAGGAGAAAATAACAACTCTCCGAGAAGTAAAAAAGCTGATGTCCCTTTGAATTATCCGATTTTATTTCCAACCTCAAAAAATAGAATTGCTACATTTTTGTATGAAGGTGAGTTTTTTATTTTAAGTTCTAAAAAACAGTTGCTTAAAACCTATTTGTCAGATAATTATTACAATAAAAACTATTACGATCAGTATAAAATTCATCGGGGTTGTGAGGTTTTATTTGAAGATATTTCTGTGAGACCAAAAGGTCAGTTTGCTTTAGCCAAAAACAAGCAGCAGCAATTTATTTTGTGTCATTATCAACCGGATAAAAAATTGATTTCTAAATTAAATTTAAATACAAAAGAATATTCTGAACTAAATTTGTCTGGACATAAAATTCCTCATCAACATAAATTGACCTATTTCGATAAAAATTTTTATTTACACCAAATTGAAATTCCTTACAATTACAGGATAAACATCGATGGTGATATCTCCTTAGAAGAAACTTTCGACAAGGTTAATGAAATGGATAAAAACAATTCAAAAGTTGAAACTGAACTCAATAAACTGAATAACATTGGAGTTAAAATTTTAAACAATTTCAACAATGTAGGAATCAATTCTGAACATGGCTTGGTAATTTCTAATTATGAACTGACCAAAAATTATGATAATTCATTGGTTTTTTATAGAAATAAATATCCGATGAAGATGTATGCTCAGCAAAATAAAAATAGATTTACATTTTCCGAAGGCAGCGAAATTATTGCAGATTCCCGTGGGATGCTGACTTTTAAAAGCAGTAATCAAAATGTTCCTGAATTTTATATTCCATCGACAGAAGTTGGGTATTTGGCTTTGGCGAGTCATACAGAGTTTGGAGGTTCAGAATATTATTTGCCTGAAACTACTTTGCTGAAAATAAGAAAAATGGAAGATATGATTTTGGATTATTTAGAACCATTTATTCATCAAATTGTAGAATATGGAACTGAGAATTAAACCTTTTCCGAAAAACAATTATCCTAAAAAAGGACTTTTAATAAAAGGTTCTTCACCATTAATATGGTTGCACGAAATGGAAATTTTAGGAATTGATTTAAAGGAAGTTCGGTCATTTCCAATTCCTTCGAACGAACCGAATATTTTGTATGGATCCTTTTTGATTTTTAAAAATCTTGTACCTTCTGAAATTGGCAAGAATTCTTATTTTCAAGGTGTTGAAGACAGGCTTTTTATTCCTGAAAACACCAATTTTTATCCTAAGCTCAATCCTGAAGACTGGCAAAATTTCAATGCTGATTTTCTGGTGATGCATCCCGATTTTGGTTTGGTGAAACTGAATGAAGAAATAGATTGGATCTCACTAATTAACCCTCCTAAACGATCAGAAGATAAGATTCGAAAACCATCAAATGGAGTAACAATTCCCCAAGAAATTAAAAGTTTTATGGTGGAAATGGATGATGACCAAATAATGGAAGCGCTTCAAAAGCCACAAACGGAGGAAGAATGGATGAAAAACCTGCCTTTTGATATGAAAAAAGTAATGGCAGGAAATAAAAAGGAAATCGAAAAATATTTAAAATATATTGAGAAATATCCTGAAAGAGCAGTAGAATTGGGAGTTCCGTTGGATGTAATGGGAACTTCAAGAGGTGATGGTTTTGGCAAATTCAAGTTTGGGAATTGGTTTCAAAACTTTTTTGGTGGAACTGGTGATTCTTCAAATGAAACTTCAGGTTCGGGAAATTACCGTTGGGTATTTTTTGTTGCAATTATTTTAATCGTAGCAGCAGGAATTGGCTTTCAGTTTATTAAAGATGAAAATGAGGAACATGTAAATTCAGGGAAAGTTCAACAGGAAGGCAAGATTGGAAAAATGTTAGCTTTCAAATCTGGCGTTACCGAAATTGATATAAAAATTGATTCTATTTACAGAAAGCGAAGAGGCAAATTGATGAGTGATTTTCTTGAAGCGACTAAAGAATATCACGAAAAGTCGATGACTGATGTTGAAAAAGATGTTGAAAAATACAGAACTGATGAAGGAAAAACTAAAGATTCACTCAAAACGATTTATAATAAAAAAATAGTAAAAGTAATTACCCAAAATACTGAAAAATTAAAGCAGAAAATTTCGGATTCACTCAAAAAAGAAGGAAACGGAATACAGGCCGATAAAGGTGTTGTAAGTAAAGTACTCAATAAAAAGCAAATTTTGATGGCAGATTCTTTAGGCAAACTCTACGGAACGATTGAGCCGCCAGTTTCCGAAATGGATGAAAATTCGCAGGCATATCTCGAAGGAAATAAAGGCGAATCAAATGATTCTGAAAAAGTTTCGGCATCAGAAATTTTTTGGCTGATAGTTTTAATGGCGGGTGCTGTAGGATTGTATTCATTCCTTTTTAAAAAGAAAAAAATACATTTTGGCGGAGAGAATATTCCTTTAGGGATCAAAATTTTTCTCATGGTTGTTTTGATTGCTTTATTGAGCTATATTTTTTATCCTATCATTGAAATGTTTGGCTATAATTGGTTTGTCTGGGTGTTGATTATTTGTGTAGTTCTTCTTTTGTACAGGCTTTTCCGGGAAGATAAAACCATTTTAAAATCTGAAGACAATGAATAAGCAGAAGTTTATAGATAAGTTTTTGAGAGCGCTCGTTGTATTGGCTATCATCAAAATCATTGCGATTTTTGCCGAGCTTTTTCAGAAAACATTTTGGAGTGTCATTGGAAATTTGGTCATTTTCATCGTTGTTTTGGTGATTATATTTTTTGTAGTCATTGCGTTGGAAAATAAAGAAAAAACAGGTAATTCATCAGGAAAAAAAGGCGGTGGCGGAAATTTTTATCTTGAAAATTCTTTGTTTGACAGAATCAGAAACAAGTACGAAGAATTAGCAGAAAAATACATTGCCGAAAAAGATTATACAAGAGCTGCAAAAGTCTATATGAATTTGCTGAATGACAATTATCGTGGTGCAAAAACGCTTGAAGATGGTGGTTTGTATAACGAAGCTGCAGTAATTTATCTTAAAAAATTAAAAAATAAATCGGAGGCTGCATCCTGTTTTGAAAAAGCAAAGCAATATCAAAAATCAATTGAACTTTATAAAGAGCTCGAGCAAAAAGAAAAAGTGGGTGATCTTTATATGCAAATTAATGATACCAAAAATGCGAATTCTTATTACCAAATGGTTGTTGATGATTATGTAAACAACGATCAGATGGTGAAAGCTTCTCTTATCTACCGCAAAAAAATGGATGTTCCGGAAAAAGCTCAGAAAATTTTACTACAAGGTTGGGAAGAAAATAAAGATGCTTTTAATTGCTTAAATAACTATTTCGTAAATATCAATAACGTTGAAGATTTAAAGCATACAATTCAAAATTTATATTTAAAAACTCCTTCCGACAAGAAAATAATTTATCTGGAAGCGATGAAACATGAGTTTAAAAAAGATTTAAAACTCCAGAAAACAACAAGAAATATCGCCTACGAAATCATTGCCGAAAATATAGAAAACCATTCTTCAATCATCAATGAACTGAAACATTTCAATCCAAAAGATGAGGTGATTTTAAAAGATATTTCGAGATACAGAACAGGGAGAAATAAAATGTTTAGGAATTAATAACAGTGCTGATTTGTCATTGCGAGGAGCAAAGCGACGAAGTAGTCTCAAAGTAAATATGATATAATTAGAGATTGCTTCACGTTCGTTCGCAATGACAAAATAAAAACTTTTAAGAAAAACAATTATCTTTGCCTCAGTAAAATTATGACAATACAAAGAGCACATATCAGTTTAAATCTATGCGATCGCCCTGTAATAAAGGGATCGTTTGGATATGAATGGATGATATCTGATGAGGCGAAATGTATTTGCTTTGAAAATTTTTTACTGTAAACTCGTAAAGATTTAATCAAAATACTGCAGAAACGCCTCGCTCATCGAGGCGTTTTTTGTGTTTTTAGGGTAGAAATTATTTAGAATGAAAACAAATAACCATAAAAGTGAAAATAATTTAAATAACAATGAACAAATAATTAGAAAATAAGACGTGATAGGAAAACCAATGAGAGACAGTCATTTAGGTAAAATTGATATCTGTAAAATATTACGGACAGAAATTCTCTATTCTAAAAATTGAGTATAATTAATTGATTTTCAAATAGTTAATTGAAAAATAAATTTGTGAGTTAAAAAATTTCATACTTACTTTGCAACCGAAAATTAAAAGCAATACGTTTTTAATCTTTTCAAAAAAGAATTTTAAACAACAAGAATATAATGAAACAATTACATAACATATCTAATCAGTATTCAAGACGACACGGACAAGAGCCGATGGGACTTGCGTGTATTCTTGATAGTGAATTTGTGGATAAAAGGTGCTTATATAAATGGGTCAGCTAATATAGCGACACGTCAAAATATATAAAGCGCCTCCCGAAAAGAGGCGCTTTTTTTATGGTTTCTTTAGCTTATTTGGTGAAGCGCCGGTCTGTGGAACCGGAGAACAGGGTTCGATCCCCGAAGATACCCAAAAGTGTGAATAGTCAATGGTGAATTTTGCTCGCAAGTGAATTTTAAAAATTGACAAGCAAAGCGAATTGACGATTGACAATTCACGAAAAATAATCTCATAGCTCGATTGGATAGAGCGTCGGTTAACGACACCGAAGGTTGAAGGTTCGAATCCTTCTGAGATTACAAATAGAATCTCATAGCTCAAATGGTTAGAGCACCGGTCTTTTAAACCGGGGGTTGAAAGTTCAAATCTTTCTGGGGTTACAAAGATCTCGTAGCTCAATTGGATAGAGCATCGGTTTTCTAAACCGAGGGTTACAGGTTCGAATCCTGTCGAGGTCACAAAAGGAGAGTAGGCAAATATTGGTTTGTTGCGGCTTACTGCTAATGAGTTCTACGACAGTAGTGAAGGTTCGATTCCTTTGCTATCCGCAAAAAAAGGTCTATTGAGGTAATGGTAACCTACCTGACTGTCGCTCAGGCACTGCGAGTTCGATTCTCGCATAGACCGCAAAGATTCACGGAAATTTCCGATCCGACTGTCTCTCGGAAAAGAATTTTGAAGTGAATCTGCAAACTGGAAAGATAACGGTGGTTGTTTACCCGTCTTGGACGCGGGAGGTCGCAAGTTCGAATCTTGCTTTCCAGACAATTTGTTCCATTCGTCTAATGGTTTAGGACGGCTGGCTGCCTTTCGAGCAGTAAATAAGAGTTCGATTCTCTTATGGAGTGCAATAATGTGAATGGTCAATAGTGAATTTCACTTCGTAAGTGAATTTGAAAATTGATAGCAAAGAGAATTGAAAATTGATAGTTCACATAAAAGATTTTGTAGCTCAATGGGTTAGAGTATCGGTTTCATAAGCCGAAGGTTGAAGGTTCGAAATCCGAAGGATTCGTGAATACAAAAAATTAAATATAAAATTCATGAACAATCCTTCCGAAATTACAAAAAATGATTCTGTAGCTCAATGGTAGAGCGCCGGTCTGTTAAACCGGAAGTTGAAAGTTCGAATCTTTCCGGAATCGCAAAAAACTAAATGTTAATTGTTTCAAAGAGAAAGAAAAAGTTTGTCGAGAGCAGAAGATCTTTACGCCAAAAACACAATATAGACAGGCTTTTTCTTAACTCAAAAAATGAAAATTAATAGATGAAAGTTGGAAGATGGATGAAGGAAGTTTAAACATAATATAAATTTTTAGGTGAAAATAAAGTTTGTCAAAGCGCAGAAGTTCTTATATCAAACAAAAAATTAAGACAGACTTTATTTTTTAATTAGAAGTTAGATGTTAGAAATTAGATGTTAGAAATTAGAAATTAGAAACTTGATATTTCTAAATTCTATCAACTAGAAACCAACAACTAGTTTAAAAAAAACGATGGTTCGCCGAAGTGGAAGAGTCGGGGCGGTCTGCAAAACCGTTGTGAAAACTGAGTGGGTTTGACTCCCATAACCATCTCAAATAACTAAAATGAGATTAGTTCCGAAGAAAAAATAAAAGTTTGTCGAGCGCAGAAGTTCTTATATCAAACTAAAAAATAATGACAGGCTTTGTTTTTCTTCAAATGTGAAATTAGATGTTAGAAGCTAGAAGTTAGAATGAAGATGGAAATCATTTATCTCTTATCAATTAACATTTATAAAAATTTGGAAGTACGCCGAAGTTGGAGAGTCGGGGCAGACTTTAAATCTGTTGCTTCATTGCTGAGTAGGTTCGAAATGCTTAGCATTTGTGAATTCATTAAAAAGAAATAAAAAATTCATGAACAATCCTACTACTTCCACAACTGCTGATAATGTAATGGCAGCATGCAGGAAATATACTCTTGTTGTTTAGGTTCGATTCCTAGTCAGTTTGTTTTTAATCGCTCTATTCGTCTAACGGTTCAGTACGTCTGCCTTTCGAGCAGAAAACAAGGGTTCGATCCCCTTATAGAGTACAAAATATAAATAATGATTGATGTGCAATGAGTAATACTCAAAACTCATAATTTATAACTTATAACTCAAAAAACTGATTCATAGTGTAATTGGTCAGCACACAAGACTTTGACTCTTGTTGTTCAGGTTCGAGTCCTGATGAATCAACAAAAATTGCTTCGATAATGTAATGGCAGCATCTCAGTCTCCAAAACTGATGGTATTGGTTCGAGTCCAGTTCGGAGTGCAAAACGGTGATAGTCAATCGTGAATTTTGTTTCACAAGTGAATTTAAAAAAAATTGACAAGCAAAGCGAATTGACTATTCATAATTGACATTATTAAAAAATAAGTATTTAAACAAACATGTAGAAAAAATGGAAACGCAACAACAAACATGGCAAAACATGACCGGAAAAATTTTCCAAAACTCTATCACACAGTTGGTAGAAGAAGCCATCATCCGCGAACAGAAAAATGGACACCGACTGAAAGTGTGTGTAGGTTCAGACTCCCACGTTTATGGTGATGCCATTAATTATGCTACGGCAGTTGTCTTTATTCGTGAGGGAAAAGGAGCGTTTACCTTTATCAGAAAAGAAAGAGAAATACAGAATATCAGTATCAAAGAGCGAATGTTGAACGAAGTCAACAAATCCGTAGAAATCGCCTATGCCATTTGCTCTATTCTGGAAACTTATGATGTGGAAATGGAGGTACACGCAGATATTAATACCGACCCAGATTTTAAATCCAACGTCGCTTTGAAAGATGCAATGGGATATATTCTGGGGATGGGTTATATATTTAAAGCAAAACCTTACGCTTTCGCAAGTTCCAATTGTGCTGATATGATGGTGTAATAAAGCGGGAAGCTAGATGTGAGAAGCAAGAAGTTTTAACAGTATAATATTAACTTCCTACACCCAGTTTCTGACTTTCATCCAAAAAATAATTAAGCAATGAAAATAACAAAAAGATTACTATTTCTGGATGATATAAGATATCCGATTGAGGCCTATCATTATACCAAACAGGATATTTTTCTCAGAAAAGATTGGCATATTGTTCGTAATTATGAGCAGTTCTTCAACAGGATTTTGGAGAAAGGACTTCCGGAAATGATTTCTTTTGACCATGATCTTGCAGATGAACATTATTTAGAACCAAATTCTCAGGAGTTTGTTGAAAAAACAGGCTATGATTGTGCAAAATGGCTGGTAGAATACTGTATGGATAACTATTTGGATTTACCAAAATTCTACTGCCACTCAATGAATCCTGTTGGAAAGGAAAATATTGAATGCCTATTAAATAACTTTAAAAAATTGTAGTTTACTTTTCCAATTAAATTTTCCTACGCAAAAAGACTGCGCAATAAGCTTTTTACTTTGCATTATCAAAAAGACAAACACTAAAATTTTGAAAAAAGATTTTAGTCAAGATATCAGACAAGTCTTGTTGGGTGTTTCTGTATATCACCATTGCAGAATACTTTGTTGAGAAACATGATTGTATTCTGTTCAACTTGATTTGAAGGTTTAAGGGTTTTTCCAAAAAAACTTCACAAGGCTCTATAGGTTGAAGGTTCGAGTCCTTCTATTTCCAAAATGGGAATATAGTTCAAGTGGTAGAACAATAGATTTTTTGCACAGGTTCGAATCCTGTCTTCACTTCGGGTGAAGTAGCTCAGTTGGTTAGAGCACTACACTTTTAATGTAGTTTGAATGGAAACAGGCTCAAAATCTGTATCCGACTGTCGAGTTTTTGATGTTTCTCTTAAAAAAACATTTCCCAGAGGAAAATTCTGAGATTTTATCGGTTGTTAAATCGACATTTTGAAAAAGCTTGTAAGAAAAGTTTTTTTCTGAAAATGAAATTTAATTGATGAATAAATGATTGTTAGACAAATTTTCTAAAAACTACGGTTTTCCGAGTGAGCGATGGTAGCGGATACCCCACAGTGAAGAGGCAAAAGCCGATGAACGAGGAGTAGAAGCGGACGTAGCGACCAAGCTGTTGCTTTCAGCAATGGAAAGGGACACGCCCAAAATCTGATTCATTAGAAAATAAGTTTAAGAATGTTAGTCTGAAATTGAAATAATTTTTTGAAATACTTTGCTTCCGCTATTTTTTGGAAGAAAGAATCTTGGGTTTTCCTTTTTTAATTAATATTTAATAACACTTAAAATAAAATATGATGGTAAGAAATGTACAAATTAAAGCACACCAAATCGGTTTGGTTTTTAAAAACCGAAACTTAATTGAAATCTTAAAAGAAGGAAATTATTGGATTTTCGGAAGTAAATCTGTGGAAATCTATGAAACGAAATCTCAGTTTAAAGCTGGAGAAGATTTGAATCTTTTGCTTAAAAATGAAAGTCTGGCTTCAATGCTGGAAGTGGTTGAGGTAAAAGATGGCGAAATGGTTCTGGTCTATGAAAACGGTATTTTCAAAGAAGTATTGAATGTAGGGCAATACGCTTTCTGGAAAGATGTTTTGAATAGAGAATTTCAAAAAATAGACCTGACGAAAGTAGAAATCACAGAGAAAATTTCTAAAACAATTTTGGAAAATTTAAAGTTGAAAAACTTTGTAAGAAAATTTGTTGTGACCAATCAATATAAAGGACTTTTGATAATTGACGGAAAACTGTCAAAAGTTTTGGAAGCCGGAACTTACTACTTCTGGAATAACGAAATTTCTATCGAAATTAAAGCAGTTGATACAAGAATGCAGCAAATGGAAATTGCCGGTCAGGAATTGTTGACAAAGGATAAAGCGATGCTTCGTATCAATTTTTATGTGCGTTTTCAGGTGGAAAACATCGAAAAAGCATTGATGAATAACAAAGAATACGATAAGCAATTGTATATTCTGATGCAGTTGGCTTTGCGTGAATTCGTTGGAGCTTTAACGTTGGACGAATTGTTAGTGAAAAAAGATTCTGTAGGTAAAGAAATTCTGGAAAATCTTGGAAACAAATCCGAAGATTTAGGTTTAAAAGCTTCTGATGCGGGAATCCGTGACGTGATTTTGACGGGAGAAATGAAAGAAATCATGAATCAGGTTTTGATCGCTGAGAAAAAAGCTCAGGCAAACAGCATCATGCGTCGTGAGGAAACAGCTTCCACAAGAAGTTTGCTGAACACCGCAAAATTGATGGAAGAAAACGAAGTGCTTTGGAAACTAAAGGAAATGGAATATATGGAGAAAATCGCCGATAAAATTGGAGATATCACCGTTTCCGGAAACAGCAATATTGTTTCTCAGCTAAAAGAGATTTTTGCGAAATAATCAAAGACAGGTTTTCATTTTTGAAAATCTGTCTTTATTTGTTATAACAGGAAGGAGTCCCGAAGGGACGCTTTAGCAAAGGATTGGATAAAATACAAATAAAATCAACGTACAAATCGCAAGATTTTTTTTAATTTTCTTTCAACCACTCCTCATAAGAAAGTACGCCCAATTCCGGTTTTCCATCACCTTCCAGAATTGAAATAAATTCCAGTTGATTTCCATCAGGATCATTAAAATAAATCGCCAAAGCGGGCATCCATGCAAAAACCATAGGTTCATCAAGCCCGTCTTTCAGGAAATTGTAAGGTTTTAAATTTTTATTTTTTAAAAACTCAATTGAATAATTCAGAATATCTTCTTTATCAGCAGAAAAAGCAAAATGTCTCGTTTGTAAATTTTCTTTCTGTTCCCACAAACCAAGCATCGCTTCTTTGTTTTTTCCGATCCATAAAAATACAATCGGACGGTTTCCATCTCTATGAGCTAATTCCAAACCTAAAACTTCAGTATAAAATTTTATTGAGTTTTCTAAATTACTAACCTGTACGTGAGTTTCATATAATCCTTTTATCATAACTTAAATTTAATGTACACAAAGCTAAACAACTAAATTTTCTAAAACTTCAAATGGTAATTCCTTTATATAAAATGAATGATAGACAGACTGTATTTGGTTGGTGATAGTTTGTTGTCGCTTTTATTAAGTCTTATTTTTCCGAAATTCAGAACGGATTTTTTTATTGAAAAAATGATGTTTTTGTGTTTTTTTAATCATAAGTTTATGAGGCAAAAAAACTAAAAAAAATAACAAGTATGGAAAATAAAAAAGGAGGAACATTTTTCTTCGCCATCATCGCAATTATTGTAGGGACTGCATTGTGGAAGCAGATTGATTTTAAAACCATGACAGTTGACAAAACAGCATTGAGTATTGTCTATCTCTGCACTTTTTTATTTTCTGTTTTCTTTTTAATCAGAAGTCTCAGACATCGAGGTCAGAAATAGAAGAAGAGAATATTAAATTTTATTTCCCTCTCTTTTCCAAAATCTCAATCCTTTCCAAAATACTGGAGAGGATATTTTTTTGCTCAGAAGAAAGATAGCCGGAAATTTTATACACTTCTTTTTTAGAATAATCTTCTTTTGCAATCGAAGAAAGGTATTTCAAATTTCCTTCTTCCAAAAATAATAGCGTTTCAGGGTTTTGCTTTAAGATATTAGATTTTGTTAAAAACAAGAAGTCTCCTAGGTTGTAATTTGATAAAAGCAATGTACTTTCTGTAAATTCATAGATTAAATCAATATTTGCTAATGCTTTTTGCAGTGAGTTATATTTGATATTATTGTCAATGTTATTTTCTTGATAAGGTAAATCAGAATTAAAAGATAACTGGAATTTTTCTAAATTTTCCGGGTTGTTTAAATCATCAATAGTTAAAGGAACTGTTAAAAATTTATCCAAATCAAGATTAAAGTAATGTACAACAGTGAGCAGGGTGGATATTTTAGGTTCTGATCTTCCTTCTTCATAAGCGCCTATAACGCCTCTGGTTAAATCAAATAAATCTGCGAAAGCTTGTTGGCTTAAGCCTTTTGCCTGTCTTATTGTTTTAATATTAGCTCCGAAAAAACTCATGTGTTCTAATGTTTTTTGCAAATGTAATATTAAATTTAATTAATTTGCTAATAATATTTGCAATTTGGTTAAATTTTATTATATTTGTGTACAATCAGTCAAAAATAAGTAAATAAGTGAAGTTTTTATATCATAATGCTTTAAATGTTTTATTTAAATTGGTAATTGTTATGAATTGATTAATTTTAGAAAAAACGCATATGACCTATCATGAATTTTTAACTACAGCTTTTTCGCCGGTCAATACGGTTTTGAGTGTGTTGCTGATTTTGTCTGTGATTTATTGGCTTTTTACCATTATCACAGGTTTGGATATTGATGTCGGGATTGATGCTGATCTTGATGCCGATATAGACAGTCCGGATGGTCATGTTCATGTTCCGGATGATGCTTCTGGCTGGCTTCAGTTTTTGAAGTTTCTGAATCTTGATATTGTGCCGATTACCTATTTTCTCACACTGTCACTTTTGTTAACATGGTTGGGTTCATTTTATATCGAAGCATTTTTATCTTTAGGATTGTGGGTTTCTGCTTTGCTTGTGATTCCTATATTTTTAGTAAGTATGTTGTTGACTAAATTAATTTTAAAACCGTTGAATCCTTTTTTCAGAGAAATTAATCATAAAGGTGAAGTTTCTCACGATTTTCTTGGCAGGCAAGGAAGAATGAAATCAACAATTCATGGAGTTAAAACCGGAATGCTTGAAGTTTTTATAGGAAATGACCCCATGATTTTAATGGTGAGAAGTAAAGATGGAGAGGTGATTAATCACGGAACGGTTGTGTATATTGTAGATGAAGATCGGGAGAAAAGAATTTATTACGTGGCAGAAGAAATAAGATTTTAAACAATGAAATAATGATCGCTTTTTTTATGATACTTTTTATTAAAATTCTAGACTGTTTTCTTTAAAAATTAAAAGTATTGACTCATGATGAAATTTTGTTATCCGTCCCAAAAGGAGGCAGAATTTCTTAAGAACCTCTTCAAAATTACTCCATTTAGGGTTGGGGAAATGATTTTGATGATTTAAATAAATTAAAAACACATTAAAATAATAAACTATAAAAATATGAATACACCTTTGATTGTTGGGATTGTTGTCGTTGTGGTAGCATCGCTCGGATTGATTTTCTGGATTTTATCAATGTATAAAAAAACCGTTCAGGGAATCGTTATTTTAAGAACCGGTTATGGAGGAACGAAAGTTTTCTTCAATGCGGGAATCGTAATTCCGGTCATTCACCGAATGGAATCGATGGATATTTCGGTTAAAAAACTGGAAATCGCCAGAGAAGGAAAAGCTGGCTTGATCTGTAAAGATAATATGAGAGCCGATATTCAGGTGGCTTTCTTTATTAGAGTCAATAAATCGGCGGATGATATTGTCAATGTGGGTCAGACGATTGGCTGTCAGAGAGCTTCTGATATCAATACATTGAGAGAATTATTTGAAGCTAAATTTTCTGAAGCTTTAAAAACGGTTGGTAAAAAATTTGAATTTATCGAGTTGTACGAAGCAAGAAGTGAATTCCGTCAGGAAATTTTAGATATTATCGGAACAGATTTGAATGGTTATGTTTTAGACGATTGTGCAATAGATTATCTCGAGCAGACAAAAATAGAAAACCTAGATAAAGACAATATTTTAGATTCTGAAGGGATTAAAAAAATCACTGAATTGACGGCTAATCAAAATATAAAAGCCAATCAGGTTCGCAGAGATGAGGAAAAGACGATTACCAAGCAAAATGTTGAAGCGCGTGAAGCAATTTTAGAGCTTGAAAAACAACTGGCTGAAAAAGAAGAGTCTCAGAAAAGAGAAGTTGCAAATATCAAAGCCCGTGAAAATGCCGAAATTCTTAAAGTTGATGAAGAAGAACGTTTAAAATATGAAACTGTTAGAATTGCAACCGAAGAAAAACTTCAAATCGCCGAGGAAAACAAACAAAGACAAGTTGTTATTGCAGCTAAAAATAAAGAACGTGCAGATCTGGTAGAAACCGAAAGAGTGCAGAAAGATAAAATGCTTGAGGCGACAGAAAGAGAAAGAATTGTTTCTTTGGCTCAGATCGAAAAGGAAAAAGCAATCGAATTGGAGAAGAAAAATATTCAGGATGCAATTCGTGAGCGTTTGACGATGGAAAAAACCGTAGTTGAAGAGCAGCAGGGTATTAAAGATCTGGAAGCTTTCAAAACTGCCGACAGAACAAAACAAGTGGAAATCACTTTGGCGACTCAGGAAGCTGAAAAGAAATTAATCCAGGAAACAAGAGCAGCGGAATCCAGAAAATTATCTGCTGAAAAAGATGCTCAGAAATACGTAATCGAAGCTCAGGCGAAAAGAGATGCTGCAGAAAAAGAAGCTGAAGCTCGTAAAATTATTGCTGATGCAAAAGCGAAGGAAGAAGCAACCGTTGGTTTATCTGAAGCTCAGGTTCTTCATGCAAAAGCTGATGCAGCCGAAAGACAGGGGATTGTAGAATCGATTGTTATCGAGAAAAAAGCGGAAGCTGAAAGAAAAGAAGGTATCGCTCAGGCTGAAGTTATTAAAGAAAAAGCATTTGCAGAAGCAGCCGGAATTACCGAAAAAGCAGAAGCAATGAAAAAACTGAACGATGCAGGAAAAGATCACGAAGAGTTTAGATTGACTTTGGCGAAAGAAAAAGAAGTGGAATTGGCGCAAATCTCAATTCAGAAAGATATTGCACAAGCTCAGGCTGGCGTTCTTGCGGAAGCATTCAAGTCTGCAAAAATCGATATTGTTGGCGGAGATAATACCTTCTTTGATAATGTGATTCGTCAGGTTTCTGCAGGAAAAGGTTTAGATAAATTCATCAGCCACAGTGAAAATGCGACTTTGGTAAAAGAAAATTTACTGGGTGACGGTGAAAATATCATCGGAAAAGTAATGGGAATGGTTGAAAAATATAATATTTCTTCGGAAGATATTAAAAATATGAGCATCGCAAGCCTTATTTTCAAACTCAACGGTGTTGCCGACCAACAGGAAAAAGGTCTCCTGTCTAGAGCAATGGATATGGCGAAAAATCTAGGTATCGAGCAAAAACCGATCAGATAAAATGAAAATGATTTGAAATTGAACAAAAGTCCCAAAGGGACGATTTAACAAAGGATAGGATAAAATCCTATCTGTAAAATTAATTAAAAACTCTCATTGTGTGATTTTCAATGATGCTTTGAGAGTTTTTTTCTAAAAAATAAATGTTTCTAAAAACATTTTAACATTACGATGCTAGTCTAAAATCTAGCATCTAACACCTAATATCTAAAATATGTCAGAACAATTAAATTCAGGGACATACGAAATTATTCAGAACCGTTTGAATGAGCAAAAAAATGACCTCATCCAAAGGCTTCAGAAGCTAAACGAAAATCGTAAAGACATTTTCGGCGGTGTAGATTTTTCACTTATTGCCAATGAAAGAATTTCTACGGAACACAACTGTGTCGCCAAAGATATTTTTTCGCTGAATGACATTTTGATCTTTGGTTCGAATGCGCATTTAGGTTTACAGACGGAAATCAACATAACCGATGTTTTTTCTATATATAAAATAAATAACAACAGTTTTGAACCTAAGGATTCTTCATTAATTGGAGATGAAATTTTTATCGAGGAGTTCAAAAATCTCTATAAATATTACAGAAATACTTTTTTTGCGCGCTTTCATTTTACCGAAAACTATCTGTATATGGTTTTTCAGTTGTCTGAAAGTACTTCCGACATCAAAGCTTTCAAATGGCTGATTAAAGAAGATAAACTGATTTATATTGATTCTCGAAGTGCATCCGAAGTCAATTATCCGCCACAACATGGTTTTGCATGGACGAAAGCAACGAGAGATATGCAGCGAGGAGGGAAGTTTCCGCACGTTTCTTTGGCTGATAAAGTTTTTGTAGAGTCGATTGGCGGTGATATTACGATAAAAATTGAAGACAATACCGATAGCGGAAAAGGAATTTATTCTGAAGATGTTGTTCATAAAGATCAGAACCTCGACGATGCTGAAATTCATTTTTGTGATCTTGATAATCTGGTTTTATTTAAAATTAAACCTTATCAGGAATCTGAACGTTATTTTATTTATAATCATAAAGAAAAAATAGTTTCAAGAGTTGATACTTTGAAATATTCGACAGTTTTACTTCCTGAAAATCAGGGGGTGCTTTTCTCAAACGGTTATGCTTTGCAGACGGGAGGTCTAAAGGTGATTTCTCAGGATAAGAATAGACTTCATTATCTGAAAACAATTCCGGAGCCGAATGGTGAAAATTTCATGTATGTTTTTTATGATGATAAAACCAACAATTATCAGCTGATTTCGTACAATATCATTACGCAAACTATCGAGACACCTATTCGTTGCAGCGGTTTTTCTATTTTAAATGATGGAAGATTAATTTATCTAAGAGAAACTCTCGAAACCACAAAACATCATTTAGCTCAGATTTGGCAAACCCCATATTCAAAAGAATTATTACCGAATACCGAAAAATCAGATACGCTTCTCTATAAAATCGGGAATAAAGATATTGTAAGAGTAATGGCGGAAAGCCAGGAGTTGATTACGTTATTAAATAAAAAAGATTCTTACAGCGGACTGTACGACGATATTGTCAAGCTTTCCACTACTATTTTGGATGCCTATTATTTCCTTAGTGATGATGAGGTTGAAAATCTCGATCAGCCTTTAAAGGAAATCAGGAATATTGCTCATTCTGCCATCAATGAATATGAAAAAGTTGTCGAGCAGAAGAAAAATACTTCCGAAGCGGTTGAGAAGATCAAATTGGCCTGTGAGAAAATTTTAGACGATACCAAAAGAATTAATTATTCTCATCTGACGGATTATATCGATATGCTTTCGCAGATCAGAGCTTTGCGCGGTGAAATTACAGGAGCCAGAGATCTGAAATATGTTGATGCTGCCATTCTTGATTCTTTAGAAAAATCACTTTCAGAGCGTTCAGAAGAACTTTCAAATGCATGTGTAAATTTCCTGCTTCAGGAAGATTCTTTGTTGCCTTATCAAAACAGAGCGCAGCAAATTTCTGAAAACATCATCAATTTACAGAAAGCAATTGACGCAAAAACAATTGAGGAAGAAATCAATAATTTATCTGGACAGCTTGAACTTTTGGTGGATATTGTCAACAATTTAAAAATTGAAGACACTTCACAATCGACACAGATTATTGAAAATATTTCGGTGATTTTTGCAAGGTTAAATCAGGAAAGATTAGAGCTTTCAAAAAGGAAAAGAGAAATTTCCGGTAAGGAATTGTCAGCGGATTTTCAGGCACAAATGACGTTGTTTGATCAGTCAGTGATCAATTTTCTGGAACTTTCTCAAACGCCGGAAAAATGTGATGAATATTTAACCAAACTTTCCATTCAATTGGAGGAAATGGAAACAAAATTTGTTGATTTTGATGAATTTATCCAAAAGATTGGTGAAAAAAGGGAAGAAGTTTACGGGCATTTTCAGAATAAAAGAGTTCAGTTAACAGAATTCCGAAACAAGCGTACGCAGAGTTTATATGATTCTGCACAGCGAATTTTAAAATCGGTTCAGACGAAAGGTGAATCTTTTGATTCTGAAAACGAAATCAACGGATATTTTGCTACCGATTTAATGGTGGAGAAAGTGAGAGATATTTCCCGACAGTTGATGGATTTTGAGGATTCTGCCAAGGCAGAAGAAATTCAGACTTTATTGAAAACTTCTCAGCAGGAAGCAGTTAGAAAGCTTAAAGATAAAAAGGAAATCTATGCCGATGGCGACAATGTGATTGCTTTAGGTGAGTACAAATTTGCTGTAAACCGTCAGAAGCTCGATCTCACTTTGGTACTTCGAAATGCACAATATTATTACCATTTAACAGGAACGGGATTTTATGAACCTTTGAATTTTGAAACCATTTCAGATTACAAAGAAGTTTGGAATCAGGAATATATTTCTGAAAATTCTAATGTAAAGCGTTTCGAATATTTAGCATGGAACGTTTTTTCACTGAATAAAAATATCAATACAGAAGAATTGAACCGAAACGTAATTCAGCAGTTTATGACTGAGCATTTTGGGGAAGGTTTGGTGAAAGGAATTCATGATGAAGATGCATTGGTGATTGTTTCAAAGCTTCAACAGATGCATAATGAATTAGGATTGATGCAGTTTACGCCGAAAGAAAGAGCTTTAGCGCAATTATTCTGGTATTTTCTGAATGAAGAAAAAAAAGAGTATTATCAGAAACAGTTTGAGGCTGCAGCATTGGTTTCAAAATCATTTACGACGGATAAAGGCTTTCAGTATCTAAATGATGAATTATCGAGTGAGATAAAATCATTTGCTCTGGCTAATCATATTTTTGCTGAGGTAAATTGTCTGAATGCTGCATTTTATTTAAGAAAAGAAAACAAATCTGCCTTTTTAGTTTCAGAAAAAGCAGGTTTATTATATGAATCATTTTTAAAAGATCTCAAAGAAAAAGGGAAAGACCTCGAATTTATCGATCAGCTTGATGCGTTGAAAAAGTATCCAGCTGCTTGTTTTTCTATTGCTGAAAGTGCTTTGAATGCCTTTTTATTTAATTCAGAACTCAATTTTGAAGATGATATTAAAAAAGAAACGGCTGCATTTTTTGTAACGCAGCATTTCGATGCTAAAAATATCCTTCATATCGCTTATGAAACGATTCTTAAAGGATTGAAATCTTTGGAAAAAGATCTTGCCTATAGTTTGAATTATTATGAGTTTACAGCTCGGTTGTCTAATTTCAATGAAGTGGTTGTTCCAAAATACAAACAGCTTCAGGAATTGAAGGCAAAATGGGTGAATGATAAAAAGAAAAGTCTGAAAATTGATACTTTCAAATCTCAGGTTTTAAGTTCATTTGTACGAAACAAATTGATCAGTGATGTTTACTTTCCGCTGATTGGAGCCAATTTGGCAAAACAATTAGGAACGGTTGGGAATGATAAACGTACCGACAGAATGGGAATGTTGCTTCTCGTTTCACCTCCAGGCTACGGAAAAACTACGTTAATGGAATACATGGCAGAGCGAATGGGATTGGTTTTTATGAAGATTAATGGTCCGTCAATTGGTCACGATATTGTTTCCACAGATCCGAGCGAAGCAAAAAATGCCGGAGCAAAACAAGAACTCGAAAAGTTGAATTTAGCTTTAGAAATGGGAGATAATGTAATGTTGTATTTGGATGATATTCAACATTGTAATCCCGAGTTTTTGCAAAAATTTATTTCTTTGGCAGACGGACAGAGAAAAATTGAAGGGATTTATAATGGTGAAAGCAAAACGTATGATTTAAGATCAAAACGTTTTTGTCTTGTGATGGCTGGAAACCCATATACAGAAAGCGGTGAGAAATTCAAAATTCCTGATATGTTGGCAAACCGTTCCGATACTTATAATTTAGGTGAAATTTCTGGCAGTAAAACTGAATTATTTGATTTGAGTTTGATTGAAAATTCTTTAATGTCAAATGATTATCTTACCCGATTGACCCAGTTTGGAATGGAAAATCTGTATCATCTGTATGAAAGTATTAAATCTAATTCGCCAACTGTAGATTTGTCAGGAAACTTTAATTCAAACGAAATTTCAGATTTTAGAAAGGTGCTGGAAAATATCTTGAAAGTAAGAAATATCGTTTTGAAAGTTAATAAGCAATACATTGTTTCTGCAGCGATGTCAGATGATTATCGTAGCGAACCGTCTTTCAAACTACAAGGTTCTTACCGAAATATGAATAAACTCATCACGCAGATTCAGCCGATTTTAAAAGAGGAAGAAGTAACGCAGATTGTTTTAAATCATTACCAAAATGAATCTCAAACATTGACAACTGGAGCAGAATCGAATATGCTTAAATTGAAGGAGTTGATGAATATCCTTTCGGAAGATGAAACTTTGCGTTGGCAGGAGATCAAGAAAACATTTGTGAAAAATAAGACGCTCAAAGGCTTGGGTGAAAATGACCGAATGACACAGGTGATTGCATTATTGGCGCAGTTCAGCGAAGGTCTTGATGGTATAAAAGATGTTTTGAATAAAAACTAAAAACAAAAAAAACACTACTCAAAGTAGTGTTTTTTTTGCTATTTGCCTGAATCACTTTGTAATTCTTCTTCTAATAATTTTCTCCATTTTGCAAAAGTCGTTCTGCTAATGTTGTACTTTGTCGACATAAAACTTGTAGAAAAACCATGTTTTTTTTGATAATTCAGAAGTTTCATCATGGTCTTCTTGTCGTACGTTTTAAGCTGCTGATTCGTTTTTGAAGTCTCTTTGTTTTGCTTAAAAAGCTTCTCGTTCAGCTTTAAAATATCTTCTGTAGAGTCTAGTTTGCACAGCTGTTCCCTTATTTTAGGGCATTTCAGCTTTTCCGGGTGCTGCTGTTGTAAGAGATCTTGGTAGATCCTGTTGTAATTTGGTCTCATAAAATATTGTGTGTTTCGTGGTGTTTATCTTTGCTTTTGAATCCAGCGATGTAGCGTGCTTTTCGGAATAGAATATTCTTTGATTACATCGGCCTGCGTCATTTCTCCGGATTCAATTTTGTCTAGGATGAAATTTTTTATTTCCTGAGTGTAAATATTTTTCCTAAACTGTGGCGTTTTTTCGCTCTTTGGTGCGTCGGTTTTATTTACTGCTGCAGGAGGTGCGTATAATATAAGATGTGAACTGTATAGCCTGAAAAAATCGTATTCCAAAAGCTTGCTCCATCTCAAAAGAATATCAGTTTCTACAGATTTGCTTTCATATACTTTCTCTACAAATTCTTCATCTTTCGCAAGAAAATTGCAGATTCTTTCAATAGGAATATTTTTATGATCTACCATCTCCTTGATGTACTTTCCTATATGTATGTTTTTATATAACATTTACTAATAATGGCTTTTTTTTAAATTAATCGCATTTTGGGTAGTAAAGGAATGAATATGAGCGCTTTGAAAAAAAAATATGAAACAATTCCTACATACTTTTGAATTGCTCAAAAAAGTGGCTACTTCATTACTTTACAATATCAACCGTTGATTTATTGTAAAAAATTGATTTTCAGTAATTTGTGTTTTGTGATTGGGTTATAAACAGGATATACAGTATCATTTTAAATTTCAGGAGACTATTTTTATAAAAATTCATAAAGCTTAAAATTTATTAGTTCTATGCAGATGTTGCTATGAATGTTTTAAAATAATATGATCAACTTTTAATTAAAAATTTTCTTGTTTATCCCTCAAAATTAAAAAAAAATACCGAGAAATCACTATTGTTTGTTTAGATAAATGTTAATAATAATTAATTTATGTTGAAAATAGATTGTTAAAAAATACTTTTAAAAGAGAAAATTAAAATTCATATTGCTTCTTTCTTATACATTTTCAATGCGATACAGTTTAGGGCGCTGATGAATATTTTTCACTGTTAATCTGATATTGATGAGAAGTCTTATTTTTGCCAAAAGAAAAATAAATTCTGTTTTGCGGATATTTCGTGAAGTTTACTTCTTATCTGGTTTGATAAGGAATTTATATAATCTTTAATAATATTATAAAATTGTTTATGCAGTCTCTCGCCTTATTTGACTTTTCAAAAAAAATAAATTATAAAAATGAATTGCTGGCAGGGTTTACTGTTGCAATGACAATGATTCCGGAATCGCTTTCATTTGCAATTCTGGCAGGGCTTTCTCCGTTAACAGGGCTTTATGCAGCGTTCATGATGGGCTTGGTTACTGCGGTTTTAGGTGGCCGTCCCGGGATGGTTTCCGGTGGAGCAGGGGCCACAATTGTTGTTTTGATAGCTCTGATTAAGTCACACGGAATAGAATATTTGTTTGCAACTGTAATTTTAGCAGGAATTTTACAGCTTTTAGTAGGTGTTTTCAAATTAGGTAAATTTGTAAGATTAATTCCGCAACCTGTAATGTATGGTTTTTTGAATGGGTTGGCGGTTATCATTTTTATGGCTCAGGTCGAGCAATTCAAAATTGTTGATGCAAGCGGAGTTGTAAGCTGGCTGCATGGTTCATCCTTATATATTATGTTGGGATTAACGGCTTTAACGATTGCAATTGTTTATTTCTTTCCAAAAATTACAAAAGTGGTTCCTGCTTCTTTAGTTGCGATATTAGTTGTTTTTGGAATCGTTTTAGGCTTTGGAATTAATACTAAAACAGTCGCCGATATTGCCAATTTAAGTGGCAGTTTGCCAAGTTTTCATATTCCTAAACTTCCTTTTTCTTTGGAAACTTTGCAAATCATTTTTCCTTACGCTTTAATTATGGCGGGTGTCGGTTTGATCGAATCTTTGCTGACTTTATCAATGGTTGATGAAATCACCAATTCAAAAGGAAGCGCTAATAAAGAATCTGTTGCTCAGGGTTTGGCCAATATTACCAACGGTTTTTTTGGAGGAATGGGAGGTTGTGCAATGGTTGCGCAGACTTTAGTTAATCTAAATGCAGGTTCCAGAGCCAGACTTTCAGGGATTATTGCATCAATTACTATTTTAATTATCATTCTTGTCGGTGCACCGTTTATCGAAAAGATTCCAATGGCAGCTTTGGTTGGAGTCATGATGATGGTAGCAATAAGTACTTTTCAGTGGGTATCAATACGAATTGTCAACAAGATGCCAAAATCTGATATTTTTGTCGGAATAACGGTTGCTTTAATCACCATTGTTCTTCATAATTTAGCATTGGCGGTTTTGGTAGGTGTAATTATTGCAGCGTTGGTTTTTGCATGGGATAATGCCAAAAGAATTCGTGCAAGAAAGCATATTGATGAAAAAGGTGTCAAACATTACGAAATTTTCGGACCCTTGTTTTTCGGTTCTGTAACAGCTTTCACAGATAAATTTGATCCGGCAAACGATCCCGCTGAAGTTATTATAGACTTTAAAGAAAGCAGAATTGTTGATATGAGTGCGATTGATGCTTTAGACAAACTTTCAAAAAAGTACAGCCAGCTCAATAAAAAACTTTACTTAAAACATCTTAGTGAAGACTGCCGAAAAATGTTGAAAAATGCAGAAGCAGTAATCGAAGTTAATATTCAGGATGATCCTACTTACAAAGTAATGCCTGAAAAGTAAGGAGCGTTTTTGAGTTTGAAGGTTGGAGTGTTTGAGAGTTGTGGTGTTTAAATTTGTCATTGCGATTAGCGGAGTGACGAGGCAGTCTCATGAAAAAATCTTTACAATTAAAATTCATTTAAAATTTTTCTGAAATAATAATTCTGATTTTCTGTTAGAATACATAAATATAAAGTTAAAAGTAAAACTTTAAATCATTCGTCTTTAATTAAAATCTTAAAAAATCTTAAAAAAAATCAAGATTGAATGAAAAATTTTATCTTTGAGAGGAATTGATTATTAAAACACATCATGATGATTAAAAGATGTAAAAATATTTAAAAATCTTTTTCAATAAAGGCTAACATAATTAACTTATAATATTTTGAAAACAGATATTGACATTCACAGGCACGATCATTTTTCGTTTGATCTGTGGCTTACTTTAATAAAATCTCACCCTGAATTTAAAACAAAAAGAGTGGAGCTTTTTTCCTCTTTTTTTAACGTGGACAAACCTATTGAAGAAGTTGCAAAAGCAGTAAAATATTATGATGATCTCTGTAATACTATTAATGAGGTAATCGGTGGAAATGTTGATACGTTTGAGATTTATTTATTGATTTTAAACTCATTGAATGTCGATATAAAACAACTAAATCAGGATAATTTCAAAGAGTTTTATCAAAAAAGTGAAGATTTGTTTTTAGAATATAAACCTGTCGTGATTTTTAAAGAATTACATAATTTTTTCGATGAAATTAAAAACCAGGGAAAAACAATCAATATTCTGAGCAATACAGGTTTTATCAAAGGTAAAACTATGCGTAAATTTTTGATTAATGAAAATCTCGATCAATACATCGATTTTCATATTTATTCTGACGAGATAAAATGCTCTAAACCCAATCCTTTGGTTTTTCAGGAAGTGAAAAATCAGATCAGAAATCAGGAACTTCAAATGGATCAGATTTTGCATATTGGCGATAATCCGATTGCTGATTATAAAGGCGCAAAAGATTTCGGATTCAGTGCACACCTACTCAAACACCAAATATAATTATGAACAAGCGTTACAGTTTACATAAAATAGATTCTGCGGAAGAGTTTACTTTTTCGCCTGCCGAATACAGCTATTTCAAATATGGAGATAAATTTTTTGCAGAAAAATTTGCAAAGGAACTTTTTGAAGGGTTTATCGGCCAGCATCAGGAGATTTTAGATACCGATAAAGAAATTGTAGTATTGCCAAGTCCGTACATGGCGATTCCTACCGCTTCCAATTTCCTTTGTTTTTATTTTAAAAAACATCTTGACTTTTATCTTTTTCAAAAAGGAAAAAAGTCGAGCATCATTTCAAAAATAAATAGAAATCATACCTATACGACGGATTACGGAAATCTCAGTTTTGAAGACCGTAAAAGTTTGATTGCAAACGATACTTACTATTTAGATAAAGATTTTTTGAGAGAAAAACTGTGTATTTTTATCGATGATATCAAAATCACAGGAAGTCATGAATATACGGTAAATAAAATTCTCGATCAGTACGCAGTAAACGCAGATTTTCTGTTTATATATTACGCTGAGCTGACGAATTTTGACATCGATCCTACCATTGAAAACTTCTTTAATTATTATACGGTAAAAGATGTTCAGGACGTTGTAAAGGTGATGGCTAAAGAAAGTTTTCAGTTTAATACGAGAATTGTAAAATATATTTTAGGGCTAAATTCCGAAAATTTTGAGTATCTTACCTCAAATGTAGAAAAACAGCATACAGATGATTTAATTGAGCTGGCCATCAGCAATAATTATCATTTAATAAAAGAATACGAAAATAACATAAATACTTTAACACAAACAGAAATCTATTATGGCAATTAACTTACAGAAAGGACAAAGAGAAAATATAAATGCACCAAAATTTACAATAGGTTTAGGTTGGGACGTAAATAATACTTCAACCGGTGGAGCTTTTGACCTTGATGCTTCTTTATTCCTGTTGAATGACAGCAAAAAATTGGTTTCTGATAACCATTTTATCTTTTATAACAATCTTGAATCTCCTGATAAAGCTGTAATTCACTCTGGTGATAATCTTACAGGTGACGGTGATGGTGATGATGAGCAAATCAAAATCGATTTAACGAAAATTGATGCTGCCGTACAAGAAATCACTGTTGTGGTAACCATTCACGATGCAGATGCAAGAAGACAAAACTTCGGACAGGTAAGAAATTCTTTTATAAGAATTTTCAATACAGAAACCAATGAAGAGATTTTAAAGTATGAATTAGACGAAGATTTCTCTATCGAAACTGCTGTAGAATTTGGAAGAATCTACAACAGAAATGGTGAATGGAAATTCGAAGCGGTAGGAAGCGGGCAAAGAGACGGTCTGGATAAATTTGTATCAATGTATCAATAATTAGTATTATGGATAATCAGAATAACCAAAACGATCCACTGGGATCAATTGAACCACTGAAAAGTTTTGATCCGACACCATCTATGAGTCAATCTCTTCAACCTGATCCTGCAGCTCCTGCAGTTTTGATGGATAGAGATGGAAACGTGAATCTAAATCAGATTCAGCAGCAGGATCGTGCAAAATACGAAATGGTTGCTAACGCAATTGACGAAACCAATCCGGGATCTATCGTCAACTTCGGTTCCGAATTACAGAAAACACTTGCCAACCAAAGTGATAGTTTCTTAAGCAACGTAAGAAGATCAAATTCTGGTGAAGTAGGTGAACTGATCAATAATTTATTGGTCGAATTGAACTATGTAGACGTAGACGAAATCAATAACGGCGGAGTAAAAGGTTTTTTAAGCAAAATTCCTTTTATGAAAAAGATGTTGACGCAGGTTGATAATCTTTTTGCTAAATATGATAAGATCACGAATAATATCGACCAGATTTCACATAAAGTAAACGCCGGAATTATCACTTCAACTAAAGATAATGCGGTTTTACAGACTATTTTCGACAGCAATGTGAATTCAATTAAAGCTATTGAAGATCTGGTAATTGCCGGAAATTTAAGAATGGAAAAAGCGGCTTTGGAATTAGCAAATATGGAAGCGAATGTGCAGAATTTCGCAGACTATCAGATTGCTGATAAAAGAGATTTTATCAACAGATTAGACAGAAGATTGGCTGATCTGAAAGTGGTTCGTTTGATTATGATGCAATCACTTCCTCAAATCAGATTGGTGCAGAATAACAACGTTTCGATTGCTGAAAAAGCGCAGACGATTCTTACTACAACCTTACCGGTTTGGAAGAACCAGCTTTCTTTAGCAGTTGCAATGCACAGACAACAGCAGAATATTGAGATTCAGCAGAAAGTTTCGCAAACAACTGAAGATATTCTAAAGAAAAATGCAGAACGTTTGGGTCAGAATTCAAGAAATGTAGCAAGAGCAAACGAACAGACGATTGTTTCTGCTGAAACGTTGAAAGAAACGACTGCAATGTTGATTAATACGTTGAATGAAGTGAAACAGATTCAGAAACAAGGTACCGAAAGCAGAAGAAAACTGGATCAGGATCTTCAGACGTTGGAAAGCGAATTAAAAGCAAATATCAGAGGGTAATAAGACGGTAAAGCGGTGAATGAAGAGGTTGCAATCATAATGTCTCAAAGCAAAAGAAGATTAACAAGGCTTAAACTTCTCGCTAATTTCTTTGAAAATATTGATATCATTGCGATTTATATCAAAACAGATATCATTCATAATTTATTCAACGAAAATCAGACGTTAGATTTTAATAAATTAGAGCTTTTTCACCTGCAATATACCGACAGTCTTATCGAATTGTTGACCAAAATAAAAAAGAAAAAGGAAAACGATTTGCTGGCTGTTATTAACGAAATTAATATCAACAACCGATATATTGCTGCTTTTGAAGAAAAAAAGACCGACAGTTTTGAAACCGACAGGAAGATCTACAGCGGAATTTTTTCTGAACATCTGAGAAATCTGTATAAAGATCTTACCGAAAACAGAGCAACTCTAAACTGGAATGATGTGCTGTATTTCCATAAAAAATATGCCGCAGAATTTTACAGAACAGAAGTGGAACATGAAAAACTGAAACCTCGATCTGTTCCGTTTTACCAGTATCAGGATTACTGTATCGAAAGAAAATTGTTGGGGAAACTCAATATACAGAATTTTAAAGTGCGTTTTGTCTGCGGTTATCGTATTGAACGAGATGAATATGAGCTGTTTAAGATTTTTCAGTCTGATGAGCATTTCATTTTTAATGTAGAAGAAAAAAAAATGTATTTGATTGATGATGAAGATTTAGCGGCATTAAATACCGATGAAAACGAATCTAATCAGATTACAATTATCAATCAGCTGAAAAGAAAAAATGAAGACCTCAACGAAACGATGGAATTTAAGAAAAAAGAGCTTTCACCGGAGGTAGAATTGGTTTTAAAAGATTATCTCAGAAATATTGAGAGCGTTGATATTATGAGCAAGATATTTGATGTGAACGAGGAAACCAATATTCTTCGGGCGATGCTTAATTTAAATTTAAATAATTAATAAAAGTAAAAAGTAAAAAGTTTATTTAAATTTATTTTCTACTCTATATTTTAAGTATGCAAATTTTCTTTGCTGAGTCAAACGCCTTTGCGAACGAAAATATGCAGAAAATATTTAACAAAGATCTTTGCGAGTTTTGCGTTTAAATAAGCACTAAAGCAGAGATTCAAAAAATAACTAAACAAAAAGAAATAATGGCTATTAACTTACAAAAAGGTCAGAGAATAAACCTTACCAAAGAAAACGGAACTACACTTTCCCAGGCTTGTGTGGGAATCAACTGGGGGGCTATCGAGAAGAAAGGTTTCTTCGGTGGAACTTCAAAAGAAGCAGTAGACTTAGATGGAAGCTGTATTTTATATGATTCAACCAAAAATGCAACCGAGGTCATTTATTTCGGAAACCTAAAATCTAAAAACGGTTCTGTAAAGCACAGCGGTGATGATTTAACAGGTGACGTGAATGGTGACGATGGTTTAGATAACGAAGTAATCACAGTAGATTTTGCTAATTTAGATCCTGCAGTTGAGCATGTAGCAATGGTTTTGCACAGCTACAGAGGACAAGATTTTGGAACGATTCCTTTTGCATCAATCAGAATTTACGAAGGTACGCCTACCAACGTAAGAGAAGTTTTTGCTAAATATGATATTGCCAATGATAAATCTTTCAGCGGACATGTATCAATGGTGATGGGAGTTTTCTACAAGAGAAATGGTGAATGGAAATTCAACGCGATCGGAGATGCTACTTCAGATAAAAAACTAGAGCAGACGGTACAGACCGTTCAGCAAAAATATTTGTAAAATCATAAAATAATGTCTGAAATTGTATTATTTTAGACACACAATTATTAGCAATAACTGTATATTTACGGCTATTGCTTTTATCATATAATAAACATAATTAAAGTGGATCAACATCAAAGTATTTTAGAGCTGCATCCCGGTTTGGTCTGGGGATTTGCGATAACGGTTGTTATCATGTTACTTCTCGATTTGGGAGTATTCAACAAAAAAAGTCATGAAGTTTCTTCAAAAGAGGCTACCATATGGTCAGTAGTTTGGATCTCGCTGTCTATGATTTTTTCCGGAGTGGTCTATTGGGTTTTCAATACAGATGGCACTCCTGCAAGTCATGCTTTGGCGGTAGAAAAATTCACGCAATATCAGGCAGCGTATTGGATTGAGAAAGCACTGTCGGTGGATAATCTCTTCGTATTTATATTGGTTTTCGGATTTTTTAAAGTACCGAAATTCTTACATCACAAAGTTCTGTTCTGGGGAATTATCGGGGCGCTTATTTTCAGAGCGATCTTTATTTTTGCCGGAGTTGAATTGATCGATTTAACGTATTTACCAGAGATGAATGTCTTTGGTCATCCAGTAAAAATCAATGTTGTAATGACGCTTTTTGGGCTATTCCTTATCTATGCAGGGATTAAATCTTGGGGTGACGGCGGAGATGATGACGATGAAGATTACAGCGATACAGCAGGTGCGAAATTAATCAAGAGTTTCTGGAAAGTTTCAGATAACTATGATGGAGACAAGTTTTTTACCGTTCAAAACGGAATCAAAATGGCAACACCGCTTTTAGTGGTTGTCGCAGTAATTGAATTTACAGATGTACTTTTTGCAGTAGATTCTATCCCGGCTATTTTTGCGATTTCAAAAGATCCTTTCATCCTTTATACATCAAATATTTTTGCAATTTTAGGATTAAGATCTCTGTATTTCTTGTTGGCAAACTTCATTTACATGTTCAGCAAGCTACCTTATGGTTTGGCAATTATTTTAGCATTTATCGGTGTTAAGATGTTAATTGCACCTTGGTATCATATCTCATCTCCGGTTTCATTAGGAATTGTAGGTGGAGTTTTGGTGCTTTCGGTACTTATTTCTATCATGTTTCCCGATAAGAAAGATGATGAAGTAAAAGAATAACTAAAATAAAATTTAAACATACAAGGCTTTACAAATCGTAAAGCCTTTTTTATTTCTTATTTTCACTATCAACTTTACCTATATTTCAAAAGCTTATTAATCTTCTTTCTAGTCTGAAGCGATACTTTATAGGCTTCATCTCGGAGCTTCTGAATCTTTCCGACTGGCTGAAAAATTTCGGCACTATCAAAAGGATTAAAAGACAAAAGTTCATTCTCGCAGCCTTTAGGATTTAATAATGAGTTCTTATCAATTTTAATTTCTCCAATTTTGATGAAAGGAGAGTTTTTCCATTCGATATTAAGCTTGTTGATCGGCTGGTCATTTAGATCATAGCAAAACTGAATATAGACATTTGCAGCGAAATCATGAGTTCCGCAGAAATTTTCAACAGCCTCTTTGACAGATTGATTTCTACCAAAATTTTTCTGCACGTGTTTGGGGCTTACTTTTATCTTAATCATTTTATCATCAAAACGGTAAACTCCCACAGAATGAAAATCAAATGACAGAATGAAGTTATTTTTGTTTAAAATAAATTTCCAGACGTTTTTCAGAAATGATGGGTTTAATGTATAAGGAATTATTTTATAAATCTGCTTTAAAAGAGGAAATAAATTGCTCCATTTTTTCACAAAAAAGCGATTGAGAGAAGTAAACAATTTCAAAAAAACAGAAACAGAATTCACCGGAAACAAAGGGAAATTCACCAAAGGATAGTTGGATATCGTTCTTCCGGAATCATCTTTTATTTTAATGGCAAAACCGTAAGCGGGAATGTCTTTTCTGTTTTTATTAATTTTCGGATGTGCATTAGATAATCTTGCGGTAATCTCGTATTGATCACTGTCAAAAACATGTTTTAAGTCACTCGGAATATCTTTGCTGATGATAAATGTGCCTTTCAAAACAGCATACGTTTTGGCATGAGCATTTCGTGTAGCGTAATTCACATCACTTATCGTGGAAGAGTACTCTACAAAATCGGCAATGCTCTTTTTAGTTTCTTCAAATAGCTGTTTTTCTTCATAGCTGAGCTTTTCAAAGTTCTTATTATATCTTAACGGATTTGGCATATAGTTTTTAAAATTCAATTATAACGCCAAGTTTTTAAATCTACGTTACGAGAATATTAAGCATTTTTTAATGTTTTTTGTGCTGTAAACTGAAGCGATAGTAAAAAGCTGGAGGCTTGCTGTTTGAAGCTGGAAGTTTATCATTTATGATATATTTATTTCAAGTATCAATTATGATTTATCATTTATGCATAAACCCTATCTTTGTAAAAAAAATTATGGGAGTAGCAGATTTGTTATTTAAGAAAAAGAAGGAATTGGCAGAAAAGAACCTGAAAGACGGTCAGGAATATATGTTTGAATACGGTAAAAGAGAAAGCGTAGTGCAATTACCAAGCGGGTTGCAGTACGAAATCATTACTGAAGGCGATGGACCGAAGCCAGGCCCAAAATCAATGGTTAAATGTCATTATCACGGAACAACAATTGCCGGAAAAGTATTCGACAGCTCTGTGAAAAGAGGAACACCTGCTTCATTTCCGTTGAATAAAGTAATCAAAGGATGGACAGAAGCACTACAGTTGATGCCTGTAGGAAGCAAATGGAGATTGATTATTCCACCGCATTTGGCATATGGAGATCAGCAAATTAGCAAAGAAATCGGTCCCAATTCAACATTGGTATTTCAGGTAGAATTATTAGATATTAAATAAATCTAAACCTTAAAAATAAATTAAAATCTATCTGTTATCAGGTGGATTTTTTTATTTGTTTTATCTTAGTATTTAAGGTTAATTTTTTTTTGTAATTAAGTTTTAATGAAGAAACTATATCCTATTTTTGCCGCTTTTATTTTATTGACTTCCTGTGTTTCAAAGAAAAACCAGGCGATAAAGCAGAATATTCTTACTTTGAGAGACAGCTATTGCAAAGCGCCTTTTAAGTATAATTATGAAAATAAATTACCTTCTTATAATTCAGATTCTATTATTTCGGCCAATCAGCAGCTGAAAGGCATTTTTTCAGATCAGAGTATTTTGATTTTAAATGCTTTGGATAATCTGGATGAAGTAAATGAGATTGTTAAACTAAAAAAAGATTCATCATTGAGTTCTCAGGTAAAAGTTTTACAGCTGAAGATGAAAATCAACAGCAAAATTACAATTGCACTGACTGAGCTGGATGCCGTTGCCGCAGAATTTGACTGTGAAGGAGAACGTGTGGCACAAATTGGAAATTATGTAGATAATTTAAACGATTCCAGAAACAATAAGCTCATTTTATATTCAATTGCAGCCGGAGCTGTAGCCTCCATTGCAGGTGGAATTGTAAAAGATGAAGGGTGGAGTAGTGCGATCGATATTTCCGGCGGTGCTTTGGGAGCAGGTTTTGGTTTGGCAACTTTAAATCCGAAAGGTAAAAAAGTAGAATTTATACATCAAAGAAATTTATTAAGAGATATCTGGAACGAAAAGCTGGAATCACCTAATTTTCCACCTTTTATCTGGTATATGTATACTGAAAAGAGGTTTTCAAATAAAGAAGAGCATTCAGTTATTTCGAGCATGAAACAACGATGGCTGCATTATCAGTTTGATGATGATAAAAATGCTGCAGATCATTCAGTAATTTTCAAAGATGGAGGGCTTTATCGAGCTGATGATCTTCACAATCGCGCGGCAATGCTCAATCAGATGCAGTCGGCAACTCGTACGATTAATCAGACGATTAATTATTTGCTTTTAGATCTAGATAAATTGATTTTGTAAAGCAGAATGAAAGTTTGAATCTGTAAATTTGCTGTAATCTACTTGTAAAGAATGTCTGAATTAAAAAAAATCCGTGAGACAAAAAATATAACTCAGGAAGAATTAGCCGAAAAATCAGGAATTTCGGTAAGAACCATTCAACGAATAGAAGCTGGAACTATTCCAAAAGGGTATACGCTGAAAATTTTGGCAGAAAGTCTTGATGTTTCTGAAAAAGATTTATTGGCTTCAGAGACGATAAAGGAGGAAATTGTAATTGATGAAGTAATCGACACGACAGAAGAAAATTACTCTCTTTTTAATTCTGGTTTAATCAAAATAATTAATCTTTCTTCACTTCCGTTTGCATGGCTGCCGATTGCTAATTTTTTGCTGCCATTATTGATTATGTTTTTCACAAAAGAAAGATCTCAAATTGTAAAACAGATAATTTCACTTCAAATATTTTTAGCGATTATTTCACCGATTATTTTTATGTTAATTGCCTTATTAAAATTAGGTTCAGTATCTGTTATGATCACGATGATTGTCTTAGTATTGACAAATGTTTACATTATTTTGAGAAATGCTTATGAAATCGATAAGAAGAAAAGCCTTCGTTATAAACTGAATTTCAGTTTTATATAAATATTACAGTTGATTGTCGGGTTTTTGTCGGGTTTATTTTTTGACTTAAAATCAATTTATTCTGAATCTTTGTCAAAAATAATTCAATGACACAAAAGCTCAGCATCAGTATTTTTACTCTCTTCTTTTTCTTAGGAAATATAAACGCTCAAATCGATAAAAATTCACCATTATTTTTAGAATTAAAGAAACAAGATAGTCTTTTTTTTGAACGTGGTTTCAATAATTGTGACATAGCATATCTGGAAAAATCGGTTGATGATAATCTGAAATTTTATCACGATAACGGTGGTTTTCAGGATAAAAAATTATTCTTGGAAAGAACGAAACAAAATATCTGTTCCAACCCAAATCAAAAGCCGATTCGTAAAGTTATCGAAAGCAGTCTTGAAGTTTTTCCTTTGTATAATAATGGCGAATTGTATGGTGCAATACAAACGGGAGAACATCAGTTTTTTACGCGCGAAAAAAATAAAGAAGATGTTTTAGGCGGAAAAGCAAAATTCACATCGGTTTGGACAAAAAAAGACGGAAACTGGTTAATGAGTGATGTTTTGAGCTACGATCATGGCGATCCTAATAAAGCAAAAATTCCAGATAATTTGGAAAAGCTATTGAAAGATAATCATATCCCTACTTTAGGATTGGGAATTATCGAAAATGGGAAATTAACACAAATAAAAGTTTATGGAAAATTAAATGATAAAATTTCTGCATCTTATAATTCACTTTTTAATGTGGCATCTTTAACTAAACCTGTAACTGCAATGACGGTTTTACGTTTAGTAAGTCTCGGAAAATGGGATCTTGATGAGCCGCTTTACAAATATTTTACAGATCCTGATGTTGCAAAAGACCCTCGACACAAAAAATTAACAACAAGATTGGTTTTAAGCCATCAGACCGGCTTTGCAAATTGGAGATGGGCGAATAAAGATCAAAAGCTAAGTTTTGATTTTGATCCTGGAACAAAATATCAGTATTCTGGTGAAGGTTTTGAATATCTGCGAAAAGCAATTGAAAAAAAATTCGGTAAAAGCTTGGAAGATTTAGCCAAGGAAATGATTTTTAAACCATTAAATATGAACGATACAAGTTATATCTGGAACGATAAAAAAGATGCAGACAGAATTGTAATCGGGTATGACAAAAACGGAAAACCCTATGATATTGTAAAAAACAAAACTCCTAATGCTGCGGATGATTTGACGACTTCTGTGGAAGATTATAGTAAATTTTTGATTGCGGTAATGGATAATAAATTGCTTTCATCTAAAGTTTTTGAAGAGATGAAAAGTAAGCAGGTAGAAACTAAAAAAAACAAATATTACGGGCTCGGTTTTGAAATTTATGATTTGGGGAATAACGGGATTTCACTTTCGCACACCGGTTCTGATAAAGGAGTAAACACATTTGCGATCGTTCTACCAAAGACGAAAAAAGGTCTCGTAATTTTTACAAATGTTGATGACGGCTACAAAATTTATGAAACAATCATCAATCAATACTTTGGCGATATCGGAAAAAGAATTGTTGAGATTGAAACCAAATAATCTTTCAGGTAATTAATTACAGTTAAATTAAATTTTAATTGTAATTAATTTTGTTACAATTAAAATATTTGTATCTTTGCTGAACAATTACAATGAATAATACAAGATTTGCTACGGCAATACACATCATGACACTGTTGTCAAAATTCCCTCAGGATTGGATCACTTCTGATTGGCTTGCAGGCAGCATCAATGTAAATCCTGTAATTGTTCGTAAAGAAATTGGTGTTTTAAAAAAAGCAGGATTAATTATCAGTCGAAAAGGCAAAGAAGGAGGAAGCCAGTTAGCGAAAAATGCTTCCGAGATCAGTATTTCTGAAATTTATTCAGCGGTAAAAAACTCTTATGTTTTAGGTAAAAAAAATAACAATCCCAATCCGGCTTGTCCTGTCGGTAAAAGTATAAACACCCATTTGGGGCAGCTTTTTACAGAAACAGATCTGTTGGTTTGTCAGTTTTTGGGAGATAAAACATTAAAAGAATTTACCGAACATTTCGATTAAAATTTTTTGGTCTAAAATGTAACAAAATGTATTACAATTAATTTAAATAAAAAAAGTATGAACAAAAAAGTAGCAGTAATCGGTGCAACCGGTTTTGTGGGAACACAAGTAGTAAAAGAATTGGCAAACAGAGGTTTTGAAGTAGAAGCAATCGTAAGAGACGCATCTAAAGTAAACGAAACTGAAACGGTAAAAGCAAAAAGTGTCGATGTAAATAATGTAGATGATTTAGCAGAGGCTTTGAAAGGAAATGATGCTGTAATCAACACATTCAATGCAGGCTGGACGAATCCTAATCTTTATAATGATTTCTTAAACGGATCAATCAATATTGAAAAAGCGGTTGAAAAATCGGGTGTAAAGAGATTTATAACGGTTGGTGGAGCAGGAAGTTTATTCATCGACGGAAATCAATTGGTTGACGGACCGGATTTTCCGGCAGATATCAAACCCGGAGCAACTGCAGCAAGAGATTATCTAAATAAAATTAAAGAAAACACAACTTTAGACTGGACTTTTTTCAGCCCCGCAATTGAAATGCATCCCGGAACAGCAGGAATCAGAACCGGAAAATACAGAACTGCTCTTGAAAATCCTGTATTCAATGAAGAAGGAAGAAGTGTACTTTCTGTAGAAGATGTTGCCGTGGTTTTGGTTGATGAATTAGAACAAAACAATCACATCCGTGAAAGGTTCACAGCAGCTTATTAATTATCTTGAAAGTCCCAAAGGGACGACTTATCAAAGCGTCGGATAAAATCCGACGAATATAATTTAATACAAGACAAAATTTCGGCGGTACCTTTGGTGCCGCCGAAATTTTTATACAAATTAATTATTATTTACAGATTCATAAACAACTTTGGATTTACCGGAGCATTGTTTTTGTGTACTTCATAGTGCAAATGCGGCCCTGTAGAACGCCCGGAATTTCCTGATTTTGCAATCACTTGCCCGACTTTTATTTTTTCATTGGTTTTTGCAACCAATTTTGAAAGGTGACCGTAAAGTGTTGCCAATCCATTTCCGTGAGACACGATGACGCAGTTGCCATAGCCGCCTTTCTGTCCGGAGAAAATTACTGTTCCGGCTGCTGTTGCAACTACATCAGACCCAAAAGGAACGGCAATATCTAAACCTTTGTGAAACTGCATTTGATCAGCTTCTGCAGGAGGATTATTTTTTTCTGTTGGAGCTTTAGATACTGCTACATTTTTAGTCGCTGTATGAGAAGGAGCAGCTGCACTTGCTGTCTTTGGTGTCACCATGACTTTTATTTCTCTCTTATTTCCGTAGCTGTCGGTTACTTCTATAATTTTTTCTATCGGTTCTGCTTTTACTTCCGGTTTGGGAGTTGCTGCAACAGTGACTGGAGCAGAGGTTGTAGGTTTTACAGATGCATAAACGGTCTTAAAAGGAATTGGATTTTTTCGGATCCCGAAGTTTGATGAAATATAGCCTTCCGTAGGCATTCCTAAAGGTATCTGCATCAGTTTTTTCTGCAAATCCATCAGATATTGGCTGTATCTGTTTGATTGTTTTGCCAGATAAATCGAGTTTGAAATACTGTCGTTATCAAGAACCATCAATTTTTCGTTCTTAATATCTTTTGATTTTAGAAAAGAATTCAGTTGAGATACCGTTTGATCTACCAAACCAAGATCTGTTTTCATTTTAAGATAATCAACGCTGTCTTTTTCTGTATTTATTTTCACCAAATTTACTTCATAGTTTTTGTCATCTTTCTCCGAAAACAATTTGGCAATGAAAATACTTTGTGCAAAAACGACCAGTGAAAGTCCTCCGATAAGAACTGTTACTTTCTTTTTGCTGCCTAAAAATTTCTTCATTTTTCTTTCTCTTAGAATTTAAAAAGGTTTTAAGGGTGCAAATTTAAGTAAAAATAAACTTTCAGGATTATTCTTAACGAAAATTTAGAAATACTTGCAATAAACGTAAAATTAAGTGTTTAATTGTATGACAATGATAAAATTTCCAAAAATGATTTATATTGGATGAGAGAAAGTTTTGATATCTTTCGGTTTTAATATATTTGCATTTCAGATTTCAATTATGGCGAAAAAGAAAACCAACTCAGATTCTTCTATTTCTAAAAAGACCAAAAATGACGTTGCGGTTGGCGTTGTAGGTAGCGGAAGTTTTGCAACGGCTATTGTAAAAATGCTTGTCGAAAACTGCAAAACAGTGCATTGGTGTGTAAGAAATGAGTTTGTAAAAGGAGCAATCGAACTGCGCGGTCACAACCCGACTTATCTTACAGCAGTTAATTTTAATCTTAAAAATTTAAAACTGACGACCGATGTCAACGAGTTGGTTACAGCTTGTGATGTTGTTGTTTTGGCGACTCCGTCTATTTATCTTTCAGATACTTTAGATAAAATGACATGCGAATACAAAGACAAAATTTTTGTCTCAGCCATTAAAGGGATTATTCCTAAAGTGAATGATGTGGTTGCCCATTACTTGAAAGAAGAATTTCAGATAGGATTTAGAAATCAGGCAGTAATTGCAGGACCTTGTCATGCTGAAGAAGTCGCAATGGAAAGGCTTTCTTATCTTACGGTGGCCACCGTTGAAGATGAAACTTCTCAAAAACTGGTTAATATTTTCAATTCAGATTTTATCAAGGTAAATTCAAGTAAAGATATTTTAGGAAACGAATACAGTGCTATTCTGAAAAATATTTTTGCCATCGGAGCAGGTATTGCAAGCGGTTTGGGTTACGGAGACAACTTTACGGCTGTTTTTGTCTCAAATGCGATTCGTGAGATGGAAACTTTTCTTGAAGCGATTTATGAAGCACCGAGAGATGTTAACGAAAGTGCTTATTTGGGAGATTTACTGGTTACAGCATATTCATTGTTTTCAAGAAACCGAAATTTAGGAAACCTTATCGGAAAAGGATATACGGTAAAATCTGCAATTCAGTCGATGAACATGGTTGCTGAAGGATATTACGCTGCAGATTCTATTTACAAGACAGCAAAGCAGAAAAAACTGGAGTTACCAATTATTGATACTATTTATGCAATTTTATATGAAGGTAAAAACGCTGAAAAACAGTTTAAAAAATTAACGGCAAAATTGAATTAGGATCAATTTCATTTAAAAAAATATAAGGCATCAGTGATATTCATTGATGTCTTTTTACTAAATATATCATCTCTATGATTTGAAATGATAATTTCCATCATCATTATTCGGTTGATAATAATTTTATTTTTGTAAGTGAATTAAATAGTGAAATCTTATTTTAATATAAAACTTTTCCCGAAATTCGTATTAAAATTCACACAATGCCACATACAATTACAAACAGAACACCAAAGCCAAAATACGATGTAGTATTGATCGGCGGCGGAATTATGAGCGTAACGCTAGCAACTTTACTTCACGAATTTGATCCCAATTTAGATATTGCTATTTTTGAAAGACTGGGAAGGTTTGCCAAAGAAAGTACCGCTGCATGGAACAATGCGGGAACAGGGCATTCTGCATTCTGTGAACTCAATTATACACCCGAAAATGAAGATGGAAGTATAGATATTTCAAAAGCTGAGAAAATTGCAGAACAGTTTGAAATTTCAAAGCAGTTCTGGTCTTATTTGGTTGACAAAAAATACATTCAGAATCCTCAGGAATTTATCAATTCTTGTGCCCACATGAGTTTGGTTTTTGGGGAGAAAGATGCAGAGTATCTTCGCAAAAGACATGACGCACTCATCAATTCGCCTTTGTTTTCAGAAATGGAATTTTCTACCGATCATGATACATTGAGAGAATGGATTCCTTTGGTGATGAGCAAAAGAAATCAGTCTGAAGTTTTAGCAGCTACAAAAATGGATCTCGGAACCGATGTAAATTTTGGCAGTCTTACCCGAAAAATGGGTCGACATTTGGTAGAAGATTCTCATGTAGAAGTTTTCTTATATCATGAAGTGAAAGACGTAGATCCAAGAGAAGATGGAAAGTGGGAAATGAAAGTAAAAGACCGCATCAAAAGCCATAAACAGGAAGTTGTTGCAGATTTTGTTTTTATTGGAGCAGGAGGCTATGCATTACCATTACTCGATAGCTCAGATATTAAAGAAAGTGAAGGATACGGAGGCTTTCCTGTCTCCGGACAGTGGCTGGTTACCCATAATCAGGAATTAGTAGCACAACATCAGGCAAAAGTTTATACGCAGGCAACAGTTGATGCACCGCCAATGTCTGTTCCGCATTTAGATTTAAGAATTATTGATGGTAAGAAAGCGTTACTTTTCGGGCCTTTTGCAGGATTTTCGACTAAATTTTTGAAAGAAGGAAGCTATCTTGATTTACCGGAAAGTGTCAATACAAAAAATCTTCGCTCATTATTCGGAGCTTGGTGGCATAATCTTCCTTTAACAAAATATCTGGTTCAGCAGGTTGCGATGACGAAAGCTCAGAGAATACAGCATTTAAGAGAGTTTATAAAAGATGCAAATGAAGAAGACTGGGAATTGAAAGTTGCCGGACAACGAGTTCAAATTATTAAAAAAGATGATAAATTGGGTGGTAAATTAGAATTCGGAACCGAGGTTGTCGTTAATGATAAAGGAACTATTGCTTCTCTGTTGGGCGCTTCTCCCGGAGCATCAACTGCAGTTTTTGCCATGTTAAATGTTTTAGAAAAATGTTTTTCTGAAAAACTTAAAGGAGAATGGAGAGATAAATTAATGGAAATGATTCCTTCATACGGACAAAAATTATCCGAAAATCCTGAGTTGGCAAAAAAAACCAGAGCGTACAGCAAAGAAAAATTAGAGCTTAAGCATTAAATATAAGCAATAAGTAATGGGTAATAAGTAATTTTGCAAGGTTACTTATTATTCATTATCTATCAACCATTACTCATATCACGATGGAAGTTATCTCAAAACCGATTATTGCAAAGGAAATCCTTGAATCTCTTCAGACGAAAATTGAAGAAGAAAAGCAGGTGATTGTACATTGCTGTTTTCCGGCATCACCTTTTTTGGGAAATTTAATCAGAATTTGGAACACGACTTACCTTGTAGATAACACTTCCAGCCACAAAAGCAAATTGATACACGCAGAAAATATTACCATTTATCCCAATTGGACAGTCGTTCCATTTATGAAAGATTTTTGGTTTACATTGGTTTTTTCAGGTTTGCCAAAAGATTGCACAAGTTTTGATTTTAAAGAAATAATTCCCGAAGAAGGAGGTTTTTTTGTGAAATCAATTAAAAGAAATTCATCTGATATTTACCGTATAAAAATTTCGGAATAAAATTTTGGTTACTATTTAAAAACCGAAGTGTAATTTGGAGTCTTTTGCCAACTTAATTAAACTAAAATGAAGAAAATTATATTGTTCTTGTTCGCTGTTATTCCTCTTTTAATGTTTTCTCAGAAAATGAAAACAAACAATTCTTTGGGAAACAATTCAAAGGAAATTAAAGAAATCAAAAAGTTTCAATCAGATTTAAATAAAGAATACCTCAACAAAAAAGAAACACCATTGCGAGGCGATAATTTTGAAAACTTCAAGGCACATCCTTTCTTTCCGATTGATTTGAAATACCGCATAACTGCTGATTTTGTTAAAAATGAAAATCCTGAACCCTTCGATCTGCCGACTTCTTCTGGAAAATCAAAATCATATCAGGAATTTGGAAAAGCCCACTTTACAATTGAGGGAAAATCTTATACTTTGACCATTTATCAAAGTTTAGATCTGATGAAAATGGAAAAATATAAAGATTATCTTTTCTTACCTTTCCGTGACGAAACCAATCAGAAAGAAACTTATGGTGGCGGTAAATATATGGATTTAAAGATTCCGAAAGGAAATACGATTGTTCTAGACTTTAACCAATCTTATCAGCCTTTTTGTGCATATAACGCTTATGATTACAATTGTCCGATCGTTCCCGAAGAAAATAAACTGCCTGTAGAGATAAGAGCGGGAGTAATGTATAACGATATTTATCACCACTAAACCATGGTCGACTTACAATTTTTTGAACCGAAAGATTTACCTGAATTAAATTATGAACTTGATGAAATTCAGGCGCAGTTTTCAGCTTTACCCAAACAGGCATTAGAAAGAATTGAGGCAAGAAATCAAAATGATGATTTTTTTGCCTATCCAATTACGATTTTCTATGACGAAAAGGTGGCTGGCTTTTGTGTCTTAGATTTTGGAGATGATAAATTGGCACTTACCGATAATGCTGATTCGGTTTTGCTTCGATCATTGTCTATAAATCCTGAATTTCAGGGGAATGGAATTGGCAAATCTGTGATGATTGTATTGGATCATTTTATCAAAGAACATTTTAAAGACTGCAATGAAGTTGTTTTATCTGTTAATGAAAGAAATGATCTTGCTTTTCAGATTTATCTAAAAACAGGATATATTTTTGAGGGTAAAATGATCGAAGGGAGGAGCGGTCCTCAGTTTGTAATGTTTAAAAATTTAGATTAATTTAAAAATATAATCTTCAGTTTGGCGTGATACTTTCAATTGATTTTAGACATCATTAAAAATATGGAAGTTTCATTAAAAAATCAGGTTGCCATCATCACAGGCGCCTCAAGCGGAATCGGAACCGGAATTGCAAAATCTATCGCTTCGGCCGGAGCTACAGTAATCATCAATCATTCATCTGAAAAATCTAAAGATGAGGCTCAAAAAGTTTTAGACGAGATTCAAAAAAACGGCGGAAGCGGAATGGTTTATCGTTGTGATGTTTCTAAAGAAGATCAGGTGATAAAGATGTTTGCAGACGTAATTTCAGAATACGGAACTGTTGATATTCTGGTTAATAATGCCGGCATTCAGAAAGATGCTAAATTTATAGACATGACTTTGGAAGAATGGGATATGGTAATGGGCGTGAATCTTAGAGGCCAGTTTTTATGTTCCAGAGAAGCCATCAAAGAATTTCTCCGTCGCGGAATAGATACAAAACGTTCCGTTGCCTGCGGCAAAATCATCCACATCAGTTCGGTACATGAAATTATTCCTTGGGCAGGCCATGCAAATTATGCAGCAAGTAAAGGTGCTATAAAAATGTTGATGCAAACTTTGGCTCAGGAGCATGGTGCGGATAAAATCCGGGTAAATTCAATTTGTCCTGGAGCTATTCAGACACCAATTAATAAAGATGCGTGGGAAACTCCGGAAGCAATGAATGATTTGATGAAGCTTATTCCATACAACAGAATTGGTCAGCCTGAAGATGTAGGAAATTTGGCCGCATTTTTAGCCAGCGATTTGGCTGATTATATTTCCGGAACCAGTATTTTCATAGACGGTGGAATGACCAGTCTTGAAAGCTTCTCAAATGGTGGATAATTTATTCAAAAATCTGCTGAATAATTTCGAGTGAATTAGGTGTTTTAAAATCGGTAATATGGTAATGATAATAAATAAGCAGGCTGTCTAAAAACTTTTTCCTTAAAACTTGTGGAATCTTTATTTCATAAGGGTCTTCAGCGGATAAAATAAGTTTCCATAAAAGAGAGTTCTCACTGTCAAAAAAATGGTGTGTTCCAACATCTGAGAAAGTTCCTGTTTCGGGATCAAGATAGTTTCCTTCTCCTAAAAGTGGTGCAACTCCCTGAATTTTTAAGATCTTAATGAGAAGAATAAGATGAGAACGGTAATTTTGCCGACTGAGCTCAAGGATAAATTCATCAATAGTATGAAAGATGATCTGATTTTTATTTTCGTTTCTTAAAATCTGATTCAAAAAATCTGCAATAAAAAATATAACCGTATTGGCTTTGATGTCGGTGTAAACATCATTTATTTCTGCAATTTCAAATCTAGATACCGTTTGAATTCCACTGCTTTTTCCAGCGCTGATAGAAAAATTAAGCTTATTTAAAGGAAGCAAGAATGCTTTCTTCTTATTCTTTTTACTGTAAATCCCTTTTAAAAAATAGGTCTGAAAACCATCCTCTTCGGTGAAACAATGGAGAACGGCATCGTTTTCTCCATATTTTATATATGAAAGTAAAAATCCGCTTTGTAAAATCATCAATTGACTACCGCTATTTTCGCCGTAGCTTTATCTGAACCATCTTCATTGGTCATCAAAACAAAGTAAATTCCCGAAGCCACTCTTTTGCCTTTTTGGTTATTAAGATTCCATTCGTAATATCCTGTTCTTGCAATGGCAGAATGTACTAAGTTTCCTGCAGCATCGGTAATTCTGATATTAGTTTTTTCAGCTAATCCTTTAATAGTTACATTTCCTTTAAACTGAGAATAAACCACAGGATTAGGATAAACGAGAACATTTCCAAAATCTGAAGTCACGTCTGCAACATCACCCTGATAGGTAACAATTCCGTCAAAGGTTACAAAATATACTTTGCCGGTTTTTTTATCAACTTTAATATCTGTAATAGTATTCGTTGGGAGTGGAGAATTATCTTTATTGAAAAATTTTATAGTTTTTTCTCCGTTAGCAGATAAGTAATAAACACCTCCGTCTTCTACAGATACCCATTTTTGGTTTCCGCCATCAACTTCGATATGCAAAATCGTAGCATCTCTGAAAAGTTCTTCGGCAAGTCCACCTTGCTCAATGACGATAGGTTCAAATTGAGGATCATTCTTTATTTCGGTTGCTGCATTTGGGAGAATTCTTATTCCTCCTTCTGTACCGATCCACGCATCCCCTGATTTATCCATTGCAAAAGAAATTGTATTTGCCGGAAAGCCGTTTGATTGGTCTAAATAATATTGTGTGTCGTCTGAAAAGCTAGCTGTTTTCTTTGTATCATAAGCCAAAAAATTGACTGTTCTAGGAATTGGTATCCACAATAAGTCATTACTGAAGACAGGAAATTGAATACCAGTACTCACATTCAAATCTCTGATAATGAAATCATCAGTAGCTCTGTCATATAATGCAAGAGAAGATTTAGTTGCTATACCAGTAAAAGCTATAGTTGCAAAAATATTATTTTGATCATCTGAAGTAAAACCAACCGGACGGTTTATATATTGGCTATCTGCACCAACTAAATATCTTTTAGAAAATTCGAAGTCTTTTGAGCCAGAATTGTATTTCATTTTATAAATACCATATCCTGTAGGAGAAAAATAATTGGTGAAAAACACTTCATTTGTATTGACAGGATCTGGAAATACATCTACAATATTAAATTCTGTTGTGCTTCCTACAAAATAAGATGAGTAGACCCACTCTGTTCCGGTAAAATAATAAAATCCTGGATTTTTCGGATTAAACTGAGCGTCATTATATCCATTTGCTCTAATACCTGTAGAAACTAAAAGCTGATTGTCATTAAACAATCTTATTTTATAAGAATCATTAAAATAAGGGCCATCTGGCTTGTATGAAATATTATCATCGGTTTTAACTCCGGATACTTTAGTTCCGCAATATACTTTAGAGCCGATTGTTGTTGCTGTATTGCAAGCTTCTCCTACACTTGTGCTGCCAGCGAAATTCCCATTTGTGTTATACGTGTAAATTCTGCTACCATCTGTAATAATAATATTATTTGAATTTACAACGACATCATTTATACCTCCAAAAGTTTGCGCAAGAGGAGTTGAAGTTCCGTTATTGTAAATATAAGTAGCTGTTGCAGATGAAAAAGCTAAAGCTGATTCCGAATCGATATCTGTAAAGTTTCCTGCCAGTTCGGTTGTCCAGGTTGAAAAAACAGGAAAAGTAGTATTAAGTTCATGAGTTTTTAATCCGGTATTGGTAACGGAAAAAACTTTATTTCCCAAAATAGTTGCCTCATTGCTTGCCTGAAAAACGCCTCCGGTGATAAAGAATGAAGAATCGCCAAATTCTTTCTTTTTTAAATCAAAAATAGATACACCATAACCTACAGAAACCGTTGCACGGTCTCCGGTAATTGAGATATGATTAATCTTTTTGCTTCCGTTGTATCCTGTTGCAATTGGGATGTCTACAACATACGTTATTCCTTGTGGAGTAATAACGTCTAATGCTCCGTTCTGGTAACCTACCAAGCCTATTTTCGTCTGCGGATTATAATCAAAAGCAGAAATTTTCACATCATGAAGGCCATTGGCTTTAGAAAGTTTTGTGATTTCCCCTGTTGAAATTGTATAATAAAAAATCCCGTTTTCTGTGGCGGCAACGATTTTTCCGTTATCTTCTTTTATCGCCAAAACATTGTTGTAGGAAAACAAGTCTGACCATTTTTTTGAAGAAATATTCTGCGCATTTACAAACTGCAACGATGCGAAAATACCAAAAGAAAGTAATGAGATTTTTTTCATATTATACTGTTATACTGCTGTCGATTGCCTGATTATTCCAGGAAATCTGTTTTACATTTTTGTTTGAATCAAAAAAGAAATCTATTCTGCCTAAAAGAAGACCCGCCCAGCCTACTTGGTTTACTAAAACATTTTTTCCTTGTCTGTTTTTAAAAGTCTGGGGCTCCGGTAAAAAAGTATGGGTGTGACCGCCCAAAATTAAGTCAATATTTTCTGTTTTTGAAGCTAAAATTTTATCGTTTATTTTTTCAGGATCGTCTTTGTAATCATATCCGATGTGAGAAAGGCAAATCACAAGGTCGCATTTTTTCTCATTTTTCAGGAAATTAGAATAATGCTGAGCCACATCGATCGGGTCAGACCAAACAGTTTCTCCATATTGTTTCTTGCCGACTAATCCATCCAGTTGAATTCCTACGCCAAAAATTCCGACTTTAATGCCGTTTTTGTTGAATATTTTATACTGTGAAGTTTTTCCGTCGAGAATTGTGTTTTTAAAATCATAATTCGAACAGATAAATGGAAATTCTGCATTAGGCAAAACCTTTAAAAATCCATCTAAACCATTATCGAAATCATGATTTCCCATCGTTGACGCATCATACTTCATCATCGACATCAGCTTAAACTCCAGTTCACCACCAAAAAAATTAAAATAAGGCGTTCCCTGAAAAATATCTCCGGAATCCAGCAGCAAAAGATTATTTTCTTCGCTTCTTATTTTTTGTATTAAACTTGCTCTTCTTGCAAAACCACCCTGATTAGGATTTTTGGTATAGCTTTCGTCAAAAGGTTCGATTCTGCTGTGTTGATCGTTGGTGTGAAGAATTGTTAATTTGTGAGCAGATTTGAAAGAATTTAAACTTAATTCTTCCGCCATCATCAAATTGGGAGCTAAAGTCATTGCTAAAGTTCCGCCACCTATTGTTTTTAAAAAACTCTTTCTGTTCATTATTTCTTCCCAATAAAATTTAAACGAATATCTTCCTTAGGATTTATTTCAGCACTTTTCTTAAAATAATCGATAAATAAATCTCTCAATTTAATTCCTGTAGGAATCGATTCCCCTTTGCTGAAAAATTTCATATTATCACCACCCAAAGCCAGATAATCAGAAGTTGCGATATAATAATCCTGAGCCGGATTTACCTCTTTCCCGTTGATCAAAGTTTTGGTTAATTGCCCGTCGTTGGTTTCGATATATAAATGAGAAACAGGATTATTTACCTGAGTTTTTGCATAATAATTAAACAATCCCTGCAAATCTGAACCTTTCATTTTTACAATGATCACTTCATTTTCAAAAGGCATTACTTCAAAAACATTTTTTAGAAGAATATCGCCTTTCCCAATCGTAGTACGTATTCCCCCGATATTGATCAGGGCAGCGTCTACGTTTTTATTAAGATTTGTTTTAACCCAAACATCAGCTCCGTCAAAGGTATAATCTGCTAAAAGATTTCCCAGATTGCTGTTGTCTCCTTCTTTAGTTAAATCTACTTGGGTATAAGAGATTTTTTGATTCATCTCCTTGTTGAGTTTCTCTGTATAAGGCTCGATAAATTTCGCAAAATCTTCATCGTCCTTCAAGTCTTTATTAATAGAAATATTCTTTTGTGTCTGCACATTGGCAACCTGCAACGATGTCGTTTTACAGGCTGTGAGAGAGAAAAAGGCAATTCCTAATAACAAGAATTTATTTTGCATAATATCTTTATTATATGCAAATATAATTATATGTATAATAAAACAGGATTAAATATTGTAAATTCTTGTATGAAATTATTAAATTTGGAGAAAATAATTCGAACAGATGAGCATTTTAAAAGGAGTAGGTGTTGCTTTGGTAACACCCTTTAATGAAGATTTATCCGTAGATTTCGAAAGTTTGACAAAACTTGTTGAGTTTAATATCGAAAACGGAACCAACTATTTGGTGGTATTGGGAACTACTGCGGAAGCGGCTACACTTTCTTCAGACGAGAAGAAACAGGTAGTTGAGCATATCATTAAGGTGAATAATAAACGTCTTCCTTTGGTTTTAGGAATTGGCGGAAACAATACTCTTGAAGTCAAACAGCAAATCGAAGAAACCGATTTATCAGATTTCACGGCTGTTTTATCGGTGTCTCCTTATTATAATAAACCAAATCAGGAAGGGCTTTATCAGCATTATAAAATGTTGGCTTCTACCGGAAAGAATATTATCATTTATAACGTTCCTTCACGAACAGGACAAAATGTAGAAGCAGAAACTACTTTGCGTTTGGCAAATGAATTCCCGAATTTATTCTTAATTAAAGAAGCTGCACCAAATATTCTTCAGTATTTTGATATTCTTAGAAAAAAGCCTGAAGGCTTCAATCTGGTTTCCGGGGATGATGAATACACACTTCCTGTAACTTTAGCAGGTGGAAACGGTGTGATTTCTGTAATCGGACAAGGTTATCCGAAAGAATTTTCTACAATGGTTCAGCTGGCTTTTGATGGGAAAGTAAAAGAAGCGTACGAAATTCATAACAAACTTGTTGACATTACAAGATTGATTTTTGCAGAAGGAAATCCTTGCGGAATTAAAGTTGTTTTAGCAGAAAAAGGAATTATCAAAAACTATTTGAGACTTCCATTGGTTGCTGCTTCAGAAGGGCTTTATGCAAAAATAAAGGCTGAAATGTCGAAGATTTAAGAATGTGAATTGTCAATACGTCAATTGTGAATTTTTAAATTGATAAATAATTAAAGTGGAAAGTGTGATGCTTTTCACTTTTTTAATTACAAAATATTATGAAACTAATTAAAGCAACAGAAAAAGATATTCCGCTGATTCGGGATTTGGCAAAAAGATCGTGGGAAAATGCTTACGCAGAAATTCTTTCAAAAGAACAGATGGAATATATGCTCAATACGATGTACTCTGAAGATGAAATTTCAGCACACCTGAAAAGCCCAAATTATCATTATTTCCTGGTTTTTGATGAAAATTCAAATGTATTCGATGGGTTTTTAGGCTATGAAAATCATTATGAAGAAAATACGACAAAACTTCACAGAATTTATCTTATTCCGGAAAGCAAAGGAAAGGGTTTAGGCAAAAAAACGCTTGAGTTTTTAAATGAAAAAACTTTAGAAAGTGGTGACAACAGAATTATTCTCAACGTCAATAAATACAATTCAGCGAAGAGATTTTACGAGTCTCAAGGCTATAAAGTTTACGATGAAGGGGTTTTTGATATTGGAAATGGATATGTGATGGATGATTATTTGATGGAGAGGAAATTTTAGTTAATAAACAATCATAATTAAAAGAAAAATGGATGATGAAAAATTAGAGCTTGAAGAACTTCTCCATTATATTGGAATTAAACTGAAATTTATTAATACTAAATTTCCAAATATTAATGTGGACGAGTCAAATATAATTGGAGTTTTAATGTCATCCTACATGGATAAATTTAAATCAAAACTTTCTTTAGAATTTTATGATAATCCAATTTCGAAAATTGATATTGATTTAGCTCTTGATTTATATGATTTCAATCAAATCAAAAATGAAGTATTATTAGAATTTGAATTACCACCAGAATTAGAGGAACTTGAAACGAAAGTTAAAATTAAAACTAATGGGAAGGTCTTTATAATTCATAAAAATGATATTGATCCATTCCCATCTAATCCTCATGCACATTGGCTTGATAGTAATTTAAAAGTGGATCTATCAAATGGAAAGTGCTATCAAGTAAAAAAACATTTATTCACACTAAAAAAGAAAGATTTTTTTGAGTTAAGACTTAAAGCTAACAAATTAGGAGTTGTTCTACCTAATTTAGAATAGATTATTTCTTTCTAAGAAATCTTACTCCATTTATTTTTCCCTTTATAATTTTGGATATAATAATTTTTGATAATCTGATGTTCTGGTCTTGAAAGTAATGGGTCTTTCTCCAGAATCTTTTCAACCATATTTTTAGTGTTTTTAATGATGGCTGAGTCGTTCACTAAATCGAGTCTTTTAAAATCGACAACACCGCTTTGTTGAGTCCCCAAAATATCACCGGGACCACGCAACTGCATATCAACTTCAGAAATTTTAAAACCATCGTTGGTTTCTGTCATTGTTTTGATTCTCGTTCGGCTTTCGGTAGACATTTTATCCGAAGTCATCAAGATACAATAGCTTTGTTCGGCTCCTCTTCCGACTCTTCCACGAAGCTGATGAAGCTGAGAAAGGCCAAATCTTTCGGCACTTTCAATCACCATAACCGAAGCGTTAGGCACATTGACCCCGACTTCAATTACCGTTGTAGCAACCATAATCTGCGATTTTCCTGAAGCAAAATAATTCATGGCAGCGTCTTTTTCATCAGGTTTCATTTTCCCGTGAAGCATTGTAACGTTGTAATGGGAAAAATTATCCATGATATGCTCCAAACCTTCCATCAGATTTTTATAATCTAAAGTTTCAGATTCTTCAATCAAGGGATAAACAAAATAAATCTGTCTGCCTTTGCGGATTTCTTCATGACAGAAATGATACACATAACCTCTGTCTTTTTCTCTTCGATGAGCCGTAATAATCGCTTTTCTTCCAACCGGCATTTCATCAATCACAGAAACGTCGAGATCCGAATAAAAACTCATTGCCAAAGTTCTCGGAATCGGAGTTGCGGTCATCACCAAAATATGAGGCGGAATCTTATTTTTTGCCCAAAGTTTAGCTCTTTGAGCGACACCAAATCGATGTTGCTCATCAATAATTGCCAACCCAAGATTTTTAAATTTCACTTTGTCTTCCAAAACAGCGTGAGTCCCCACCAAAATCGAAAGTTCGCCATTTTCAAGCTCTTCATGAATGATCTTTCTTGCGGAAGCTTTTACCGAACCTGTCAAAAGGCTGACTGTAATTTCTGTGTCTTTCAGCAAGTCTTTAATGCCGTTGTAATGTTGTTGGGCAAGAATTTCAGTCGGTGCCATCAAACAGCTTTGAAAACCGTTGTCTAAAGCAATCAGCATCGTTAATAAAGCAACCATCGTTTTTCCTGAACCTACATCACCCTGTAAAAGACGATTCATCTGAATGGGCTTTTTCATATCCATTCTGATTTCTTTTAAAACTCTTTTTTGAGCATTTGTCAGCTCAAACGGAAGATGATTTTCATAAAATCCTGTAAAATAATCGCCAACAATCGGAAACGGGTTTCCCTGTGACTTTGTTTTGTGATGTGCTTTTTTTAAGCCAAAACCCAATTGAAAAAAGAAAGATTCTTCGAATTTTAATCTAAAATTTGCTTTCTCAAAATACGCTAGGTTTTCCGGGAAATGAATATTTAAATAAGTCTGTTGCCTTGATAGAAATTTCATCGAACCAATCAGATATTCCGGAAGATTTTCCTGAATAAGATTCGGAATTTCTTTACAGATGTTTCTCAGAATTACCTGAAAGAATTTTTGATTTAAACCTCTTTTGGTTAATTTTTCAGAACTTGGATAAATAGGTCTTAATCTATTGTCTTTTTCTTTGTTTTCATCCAATTCAATTTCAGGATGTGGCATCGAAAATTGATTGTTGAATGCATTGATCTTTCCAAAAATAAAAACCTCTCTATTGACGGGAAGCTGTTCTTTCAACCATTTTGAGTATTGAAACCAAACCAGATCCATACTTCCGGTATCGTCATTAAATTTGGCTGTAAGTCTTTTTACCTTTCCGGTAAGGATTTCCTGAACGTTGCTTATTTTTCCTTTCAGCTGAATTTCAAGATTGCTCTCCTGAAGCTGAGCGGTTTTGTACACTTTATTTTTGTCGATGTAGCGAATAGGATAAAATTGTAAAAGATCTTCCACTGTAGAAATACCCAACACATTTTTGATGAGTTTGGCTCTTTCAGGACCGATTCCTTTGACGAATTCTATAGATTTTTCTAAAGTCATTTTCCGGCTTTCGAGATTTCGCTTTCGAGTTTTTTATCTGTGTTTTGAATGAAAAAATAAAAGCTCGAATTTCGGTAAAATAAAAAAGACTTCCAAAAAAATGGAAGCCTTAATTCTATATTTCAGAATGATTATTCTTTTATTTTTGATCTGAATTTCTTCTGATAATCTTCCCAGTCTTGTTTGGTTTTTACTTTTTTGAATAAATCATTTGAAATGAAATCAAGATATGGTTCTAGTTCTTTCGCAGATAATTCTCCCTGTAGCATTGTAATCGGATTTCCTTTTTCATCAAGAAAAACGGTGCTTGGAACAGCATTCACATTCATGTATTGAGTAAACTCATGCAATGAATTTCTTCCTTTCTTGTGAGCAGTGTTTTCATTAGCAAATTTTCTTCCGAAGATTTCTATAGTATTTTTGTCTTCTGCGTTAAATTTTACAGGATAATAATTTGCATTTAAAGACTCATAAATTATAGGGTTTCCGTAGGTTTTTTTATCCATGATTTTGCATGGTCCACACCAATCTGCATAAAAGTCGATAAGGATTTTTTTAGGTTGTGTTTTCTGTGCATTTAATGCTTCTTCAATTGTCATCCATTTTACCTGAGCAAAATTTAAAGTGATTATAAAGAGAAAAGTCAGGGTGAATATTTTTTTCATTTTATTTGTGATTATTTTATTAGCGAACTTCCTGCATGAGTTTTTTCACCCACGGAGATATCAAAATTAATACCACACCTGCAATTACGGCATATAATCCTAATTGTTTGTAACCTTCTGTGTATGTAATCAATGCGTCATAATTCGTTGAGCCTTCTTTTGCATCCGCTAAACCTGCACCAATAATTCCAGCGACATATTGACCGTAAGCTGACGCCAGAAACCACATTCCCATCATCATTCCTTGTAGATTTTTGGTGGAAAGTTTCGTCATAATTGATAATCCGATAGGGGAGAGGCATAATTCCCCCAGAGTGATTACGAGTAAAGCTAATGTAAAGAAGTTTAATGAAGTGATTCCTTGTAAATCTGCAAATAATCTTGTTGCAAATAAAACGTAATATCCTAATCCTAAAAATATAAAACCTAATCCGAATTTTATAATGGTGTTTGGCTCAAATTTTCTTTTGTTCATCCAAATCCATAATAATCCAAGTAATGGTGCAAGGAAAATAATGAAAAATGCTCCTCCGGAATTATTGACGCCGTTTGGATCTAAACCGAATAAATCTTTATTTAAATTTTTAGCGGCAAAAATACTTAATGAACCTCCACTTTGCTCGTAGATTCCCCAGAATAAAATAGAAAATATGATGAAAATTAATGCGGCCCAAAGTTTTTTTCTATCAGCAGACGTTACTTTACTCATTTCAAAAAAGAGATAAATTAACGTTAATGGTCCTACTGTCCACATGAAATAATCGGTGTATTGAGGAACGGAAACCATTATCATAATGATCGGGATGAATATCAATGATAAAACATATACTCCGTATTCTTTCCACTTAGGCATTGGAGCCGATTTCACTTCGTGATCCGGATGTCCCGGCTGAAGACCAATTGTACCCAAACTTCTTTGTGTAAATATGAAATTGATTAAACTAATGACCATTACAATAGCAGCTAAACCAAAAGCAACATTCCAATGTAAACCTTCAGGGATTAAGTGAGAAAGTAATTCTCCTTTTCCGATGGCGATGCATAAATATCCACCAAGTAAGGCTCCTAAATTAATTCCGGCATAGAAAAGCGAAAATCCTGCATCGGCTCTGGAGTCGTTGGGTTTGTATAATTGACCAACCATCGAGGAAATGTTTGGTTTAAAAAAACCTGTTCCTACGACGGTAAATGCAATTCCTAAAAAGAAAAATTTATGCGGATCTGTAGCTAAAATTAAACTCCCGACAATCATTAAAAGTCCGCCCCAAAAAAGAGATTTTCTGAATCCTAGTATTTTATCAGCAAAAAGTCCGCCCACAAAAGTGAAAGCATACACGAAAGCCTGTGTTGCTCCATATTGAAGATTGGCTTCTTTTTCATGGAAATTTAGCTGTGAAATCATAAAGAAAACCAGCATCCCTCGCATTCCGTAGAAGCAAAAGCGTTCCCACATTTCGGAAAAGAAAAGCGACCAGATTTGTTTTGGATATTTTCCTTTGAAATTCTGTATTTCGTCGAGCGTTAAGTTCATAATTGTTTATGATAGTTTTAATTGAATATAGAATACGAAAATAAAGAAAACCTCTGACTTAGCAGAGGTTTTATGTTATATTTATTGATAGACTTTAGTTTTAGTTTACACCATGCATCATTTTTTTCAAAATCGGCGAGATGAGTGCTAAAATGGCTCCAGCAATTCCACAAAGGATAACGAATACCATAAAGAATTCAAATAAATTATGAATTTCAAATCCTACAAAACTATTGTAAACAGTTGAAATTTGTTCTTTATTTAGAAGAGCTAACTGATCTTCACTTAAAGTGACTTTTTTATCTAAAACATCTTGAAGATTAATTCCTAATTCTTTAGCTTTTAAGAATTTATCACCTGTTGCCGGTAAAATAGATCCTAAAGTTCCGGATAAGGCGTAACCCGCTGCATTAGCAATAAAAAACACACCAAATAAAAGTGAAGCAAATCTTTTAGGTGCTAATTTTCCAACTAAAGATAAACCGATTGGTGATAAACATAGTTCTCCCATAGTTTGGATTAAATAAAGTAAAATAAGCCATTTAACAGCAAGTAATCCTGTGTTTCCTAAATCTTTTACATTGTAAGCAATTATTAAATAACTTAAAGCAATTAATCCAAGACCAATCGCTTGTTTTAAAGGTGAAGCCGGTTCTTTTTTATTAGCTCTTAATTTGTCCCAAAGCATACTGAATGGAACTGCCAACATTACGATAAATAAACCATTGAATATCTGAACCATTGATGGCGGCATATTCCAACCAAAGATGTTTCTGTCTGTTTGGTTATCTGCTATAAATGTTAAAGATGACCCTGCTTGTTCAAAAGCTGCCCAGAAGAATATGATAAAAAAGGATACGATGTAGATTACCCAGATTCTATCTCTTTCTATTTTGTTTTCAGTGGCAGACATAATCAAATAAGCCAAAGCAAGTCCCATAGAATAGATAAATGGATAGATTACTGCTTTTACAAATTCTCCCATTCCAACAGAACCAAATCCAACTTTGTCAACAAATAAATATTGGAATCCAAAGAAAGTCAGTACAAAAACGGCAGCTGCGATACCAATAGATTTTCCAGAAAATTTGGCAGTTTGTGATTCACCTTCTTCAAAATCTTCTGCTGTGCTTTCACTAGGCAAACCACCGATTGGTCTTCCTTCCGGTGTTACAACGTATTTGTTTTTAAGTAAAATAAAAGTTAATGTTCCAATCGTCATTGCAATAGAAGCTGCTAAGAATCCCCATTTGAAAGCGTGAATATCTCTTAAACCGTTAGAATCTTTTACATCTCCTAAAAATGGACAGATAAATTGACCTAAAAATGCGCCTAAGTTAATCCCCATATAGAAAATAGTAAAAGCAGAGTCCAATTTAGACTTTTCTTGCTTTGGATAAAGGCTTCCCACCATCGAAGAAATATTTGGTTTAAAAAAACCATTCCCGAAAATGATTACTCCCAAAGCAATCCACATTAATGTTTGTGCTGATCCTAAATTGGAACCAAATGTTGATGCACTCATAAACATCAGGAATTGACCAAGTGCCATTAATGCTCCTCCTACAATAATACAGTACCTATTTCCTAAAAATCGGTCTGCGATGAAACCTCCCAACATTGGTGTTAGATAACATAAAGCCAAAAAACCGCCATATATTATCGTAACTTCTCCTTCTTTCATTAATAGAGAGTTTACCATAAATAAGGTAAGTAATGCTCTCATCCCATAAAAGTTGAAACGCTCCCACATCTCTGTTCCGAATAGGACCCATAATCCTTTAGGGTGTTTAGTCTTCGACTGAACTGCTGTATCCATATTTGATTGTTAAATTTTTGTTAAGACTCACAAATATAGTTTTTTTTGAGTTTTTGGCAAGGTTTTAATTTTATTTTTAAAATAAAAAAGCCGCAGAAATTATCTACGGCTGTTTATTTAGAATTTTAGGAGGTTAATTTACTCCTTTTTCCTTCATTATTTTATTTAGCCTTTTCAAAATTGAAAGTCCAAGTAAAGTCGCTAAAAGCAACAATCCGAAATTTACGATAAAGAAATTGGCTTTGTTGTCGTAATCATACCAAAAACTTGCTAAAACTCCCGAAAGTTTATTCCCGATTGAGGTGGAAAGGAAAAATCCGCCCATCATTAATGCTGTTAATCTTGGTGGCGAAAGTTTTGAAACCAAAGATAATCCCATTGGCGAAAGACAAAGTTCTCCCACGGTGATCACACCATACGCTGCAACGAGCCATAAAGCAGATACTTTTACAAGACCATTCTGCCCTGCATAAACTGCTCCTACCATTACTAAACATGACAATGCCGAGATAAATAATCCTAAAACTATTTTCGAAGGAGTACTTGGCTCTTTTCCTTTTCTGCGAAGCATCATAAAAAATGCAACGACAACAGGTGTGAGTAAAATTACCCAACCCGGATTAATCGACTGAAATAATTCTGTGTTGTAAAGATTAACTTTTTCGGCAGGGTTTGCCTCAAGTTTTGTACGCTCAGCCTGCGAAATATTTCTGAAATAAATATCTTTTCCTTGCTCTTTTAGAGCATTACCTTTTTCGTCTTTTTTTACTTGATATTGATCATCATACACTGAGACTTCTTTGTCTAGATAATCTTTTTTATTAACTAAAAAAATGGCTTCTAAAGGCTTTTCTATTGTTGCGGGAACAGTTCTTTCGGTGTAATAATTTGCCCAACGTGTTAAGGCAGTTCCGTTTTGTTTAAACACAGCCCAAAACATTAAACTTACAGCAAAAATTGCCAATAATGCACCGATTGGCTTTTTATCTTCTGCATTTGCCTTTACGTAAAGCATTACGTAGAAATAAATCACGGGAACGCACGCAAAAATAAATGCATCTGTACTGTCGCTTCCAAAAATATTATTCGGGATAAACCAACCGACTAGCCCGAAAATAACAGCTGGTAAAAATACTTTTACTAAGACATCAGAAATCTTTGTGTCTCCTTCCTGTGCTGGCTTTAAAATATTTGCTTTAAGAATATGTTGTCTTCCGATGCTGAAAACTAAAAGTCCCACAAACATTCCTACTCCGGCGGTCATAAATGCAGGGCCCCATCCGTATTTATTACGCATGAAAGCAGCAATAATGTTGCAGACAAAAGCACCGATGTTGATACCCATGTAGAAAATGTTATATCCGGCGTCTTTATTGGCTTTATAAGGTTCTTCATTGTAAAGATTTCCTAAAAGAGTGGAAATACTTGGTTTGAAAAATCCGTTTCCGATGATAATTAAAGCTAAAGAAGCATAAAATAAAGGTAATTCCTTAAAAAAACCAATCCCCAGATATCCAAGTCCCATCAAGAAACCACCGATGTATATGGCTTTGATATAACCTAAAACTCTGTCGGCTAAAAATCCGCCTAAGAAAGGGGTAAGGTAAGTTAATGCGATAAAGGTTCCGAAAATATCATCAGCATTTTTATCGTCAAAAGCCAATCCTCCTTTTTCGCTGTCGATCATGTACAGTACAAAAATTCCGAGAATAAGGTAATAGCCGAAACGCTCCCACATCTCTGTGAAGAATAAATAGGGAAGGCCTTTTGGGTGTTTGGTTTTCATGTATGAGATTTTTACAATTTCACAAATATAAAATTTTAAAAACAATATTTGAATTTTATTAACTTTGAGTGAAAATAAGACACTGAAAAAATGGAAATTACAGTAAAAGATATTGAAAGTAATCTGGAAACTTTGCCTAAAGAATTTTTTTACCAGGTAAATGATTTTATTGATTTTTTAAAATATAAACATTTAAATGATAGGCAATATAAAATTCCTGACTGGCAGAAAGAAGAAGTGAGAAGAAGGGTGAAGTATTCGCAAGAACACCCAGAAAGTTTTGTTTCTGAATCTGAAATGGATGATTATTTAAAGGATTTGGAAAGTGGTGACTAAATTAATTTATAACCATTTCGTAAAAATTGATTTACAAGAAATCAACAATTGGTATAGAAAAATTGATAAAAAGCTCGGGGATAATTTTGTTAAAGAGTTTCGTTATAAAATTAATTTTATTAAAGAAAACCCCTTGTCTTGTGAGCTTAAATATGATGAGAACAGAATTGTTTTCTTCAAAAAATTCCCTTTTGGTATTCATTATTACTACAATGAAGAGAAAAATTTAATTGAAATATATTCTGTTTTCCATACTTCCAGAAATCCTGAACTTTGGAAAGATAGAAAGTAAAAATCCGAATCTTATGTGTGAGATTCGGATTTTTTATGATTTACATTTATTCTGAAAATTAAAGATTCTCCAAAATAAAATCTGTCATTTTCTGATACAGTTGTGGTCTGGTTTGCCCACCATAGATTCCGTGGTTTTTATCCGGGTAAGCCATAAATTCAAACTGTTTTTTGTTCTGAATCAATGCTTCAGAAAACTCCATAGAATTTTGAAAATGTACGTTGTCATCGGCAGTTCCGTGGATTAATAAAAATTTACCTTTCAACAAATTCGCATAAGTTGTGGGCGAATTATCATCGTAACCTGTCGGGTTTTCCTGTGGTGTTAACAAAAATCTTTCAGTGTAAACAGAATCATAATATCTCCAGTTGGTCACCGGCGCAACAGCGATTCCAGCTTTGAAAACATCTGCACCTTTGGTCATTGCCAAACTTGCCATATATCCACCGAAACTCCATCCGAAAATCCCGATTCTTGTTTTGTCGATATATTTTTGATTTCCTAACCATTTTGCGGCAGTAATCTGATCTTCAATCTCGTATTTCCCTAAATTTTTGTAGGTTACTTTCTTGAATTTTGCCCCTTTATAGCCGGTTCCACGACCGTCTACACAAGCAATAATGTATCCTTTTTGTGCCAACATTTCAAACCAAAGTGCGTTTCCGTTGTCCCAAGAATTGGAAACCTGTTGAGAACCTGGACCAGAATATTGGTACATAAATAACGGATATTTTTTATTAGGATCGAAGTTTTTAGGCTTAATAATCCAAGCGTTCATCTGATCTCCTGCAGCATTTGGAATCGTGATAAATTCTTTTACTGCAAATTGATCTGCCTGTAATTTTTTTAGCTGATCGTCATTATTCTGAAGCTCTTTCAGCTGCTTTCCATTACCGTCTTTCAGTGTAAAAGTGTAAGGTTTTGCTGCTGTGGAAGAAGTTTCGATAAAATAACTGTAATTTTTGCTGAAGTTGGCCGAGTTGTTCCCTTCTGCATTTGAAATCAGCTGCGATTTTCCATTCTGAATATTGATTTTAGAAATCACTTTATTAATGCTTCCTTTTTCCGTAGTCTGAACGAATATTTCCTGAGATTTAGGATTGTAACCGTAATATTCTGTTACTTCCCAGTTGCCTTTTGTAACCTGTTTTTTCAGCTTTCCGTCTTTATCATACCAATACAAGTGGCGGAAACCATCTCTTTCGGAAGCCCAAAGAAAACTGTTGTCTTCAAGAAATTCTAACGTTACATTGTCAGTATCAATCCACTTGTCGTCAGTTTCTGTAAAAAGTTTTTTTACTTCACCGGTTTTAGTATTTACTTTCAAAACATCAGAAGCATTTTGCGTTCTCTGTGAAGTAATCAAAACAATTTCGTCTGCATTTGATGTCTGAATAACATTCGGAATATAATAGTTTTTAAACTGATCAAGATTTACTTTTGTCTTTTTCCCGTCTGCCAGATGATAAATGTGTGCTGATGCAATTGAGTTTTTTTCTCCTGCTTTAGGATATTTGTAGCGCATTTCGGTCGGGTAAAGCGATTTACCATACAGTGGAATATAAATTTCAGGAACGTCGGTCTCAACCAACTTTACAAATAGAATGTCTGCAGAGTTTTTAGTCCATTCATACAATCTTGCATGCCCAAATTCTTCTTCATATACCCAATCTGCCAAACCGTTTAAGACTTTATTTTTTATACCATGTTCCGTAATCTGAGTGATTTTTCCTGAATTTAAATCCTGATAAAACAAATTATTATCAACAATGAAAGAAATTTTTGTTGCATCGGGAGAAAATCTCGGCTCCTGCACAGGTTTTCCTTCATTAAGGCTTAGATTTTTTCCAGATTTTAAATCTTTAACATCATAAACACCTAAAAAAGAATGTCTATAGATTGGCTGACTTTGTTTTAATAAAAGTATTTTAGACTCATCATCAGAAAATTCGTAGCTCTCGAAACTTCCGTCTACCAAGTTTCCTTCTTTCTGAGACGTTTTATAAGAATATTTTGCAATACCATTTTGCTCGATAACCAGATAATTTTCACCATTTTTCATGGATGTGATTCCGGCTATGCCTTTTCCGCGGTAGTATCCTGAATATATTTTATCTAAAGTAATTTCCTGCGACATAGCATTTTGAAATGCTGCGATAACAGTAAGGGTAAGTAAGAATTTTTTCATTGCTTTATTTAAAGAATTTCAAAGATAATAATTTTATCAATCTGATAAGAAAAAGCTTTTGTCTTAGTGCTTTGGCAGAAAAATTGAATATAATTTAATATTAAAGAAATAATTATGGAAACTAAAGAAAATAATAAAAAGCTTAATCGTTACGATTTGGAGGATCAAACTGTTTTTACAGGATTTGCAAATTTTGCAGAAGCAGAAAATTACGTACAAAATGAAGGTGGAAAATTAATTGAAGTTGCTTTTAAAGACGGTAACGACAATCCTCAGATTACAGATGAAGCTGGCTTGGTTGAAAAAAAGATTCACTATTATGTATATGCAGGAGATGAATATAAATTTATACACTCTTCAGACCCTGGATTTAAACAATATGCAGACGAACTGCAGAAAATAAAAGCAAAGTTGACACAGTCTCCGCCAGATGAAAGATATCTGGCGAATTTTGAAATTGAAAACGCAGAAGATCCGATTGTTGTTCTGAAAAACGACCAATTTGAATCGGTAACTTCAAGAGAACGTTCAAAATATTTGAAGCATGCAAATGTTTACGAAATAGGCATATCAGTACCAAAATCTTAAAAATTAAATGTTATGAGCAAAACAAAATATTCAGATAAGGCTCAGAAGAAAGTAGGAAAAGTGATGGAAGAATTCAAAGAAGGAAAATTGAAATCTTCGTCAGGTGAAAAAGTCAAAAACAGAAAACAGGCCGTTGCAATCGGTATTTCTGAAGCTCGTGAAGCAGGTTTGAAAGTCCCAAAGCAAAAAACGAACAAAGAATAAAAAAATAATCGGTCTGAATAGTCAGACCGATTATTTTTTTATTGTAGATTATATATTCACTAAGTGAGTTTTTTATGCCTTATGATTATACATAATATTATAGTACTCATCAGCCATTCTATCACTGTTGAAATTTTGTTTTACGTCTTTCATAGAATTTTGCTGTATTTTTCGCCATTTATCAGGCTGGTCGTAATAAGTAGGAAGAATTTCATTTTCCAGAAGTTCATATAATTTGTTGAAATCATATCTGTCTTGTTCGTAAATACTCATATTCGCAAAATCTGCTTTCGGAACAACAAAAGCGTTTTCGCCATGTTTTGCAAATTCAGGAATCCAGCCATCGTCAGTTGAAAGATTTACCGAGCCATTCATTGCAGCGGTCATCCCTGATGTACCCGAAGCTTCTCTGGGAACTCGGGGATTATTTAACCATAAATCTGAACCTTGTTTTAAAGATTTGCTTAAAGCCAATTCGTAACCCGTTAAAACCGCCATATTTTTGTGATTTTTACTCTCTTCCACCAAAACATTAAATGTTGAGATCGAAGAATAATCCATCGGATAAGGCTTTCCTGCCCAAATAATCTGTACGGGATAGTCAGGATTGCTAAGCAATTTTCTAAATCTTTCTTTGTCCTGTAGAAGCAAGTCTGCTCTCTTATAACCGGCAAATCTCCTTGCCCAAACGATTGTGAATATATTAGGATCAAATAAATTTCCGGTTTGGTCGGCAACTATTCTGAATAATCTTTTCTTTAAAATTTTCTTTCTGTAATCGAAAAGAGTATCGTTTTTTTCGTCCTTCGAATTGTAAAGCTCTTTGTCGCCCCAATATTTGAATTCCTGAGCGTTTGTTATCGATTTAATCTCACAGATTCCCGGATATTTACTCCACATTGCTCTGGAAACTTCACCATGTAACTGTGAAACACCATTGGCAACTCTCGCCATTTTCAAAGCGCAAAGAGAATGATTGAAAAGTTCGCCGTCGGAACCTTCTATCGCTTTTGCCTCTTCCATACTTAAACCTGAAAAATAAGACATATCGTAGCAAAGTTTCAGATTATGTTTTTCGTTTCCTGCTTCTTCCGGAGTGTGAGTAGTAAAAACAAGTTTTTCTTTTACTTTCTGAATATTTCCGTTGTATTTTTTTAGTAAATGAAATGCTGCAGGAAGGCCGTGAGCCTCATTTAGATGATAGACATCTCTCTCAATATTCATTTCATCCAAAAGTTTTGCGCCGCCTTTTCCAAGCAAAATGTATTGTGCGAGTTTTGTAGATTCATTGGCATCATACAATCTGTGACAAATTGTTTTAGAAATATGATCGTTTTCCGGTACATCTGTAGAAAGCAAAAACATGGGTGCTGTGTTGAAAGTTTCAGGATCAAGATACCATACTTTCACCCAAACCGGTGCGCTGTGGATTTCGATCTGAAATTTAATACCTGTATCTTCAAGAAAGCTATACATTTTTCTTGTCCACGTAGGCTGCAAAGTCTGATCATGATTTCTTGCCTGATCGTAATATCCGAATTTCCATAAAATTCCGATCCCGATAAGATCCTGATTAAGATTGTACGCACTTCTCATGTGAGATCCCGCTAAGAATCCCAAACCTCCGGAATATATTTTTAAAACCTGCTCCAATGCAAATTCCATTGAGAAATAGGCAACTTTTTTAGAGTATTCTGGGCTGATGTTGAAAGGTACTTTATAATTTCTGAAATCCATAAAATCATTGTTTGCGTTAAATAAGAGTAAAGGTATTAATTAAGAAAAGAAACTCTACATTAATTATGTGATAAATTATTGTAAAAAGAGACTGTTGAATCTTATTTTTAATTACCTTTAAGTGTAAATTTTTGATAATCAAAAACTTTCAGTCTAAACCGTGAAAACCATGTGTCATAATTAATTAAAAAAACAACACATGAAAAGAGCATTTTCTGATGAAGATTTAATAAAAAATCTCAGCTTGTATTATCTCAACCGGCATTTGAAAAAAAAGCCGATGCAAAAATATCACCAAAAGATTGATGAATCACAACTTCATGACCGGGAAAAATATAAGAAAAAAGCAGAAATTTTATTGCTTAACTCTTTTATGCATCATTTTCCGGAAGTTACCTTTGAGAATCTTACCTGCGAAAGTCCTGATTTTATTGCTACGCTTAACGAAAAAAAGATAGGAATAGAATTGACTGAGGTGATCAATCATCTTGATATGAAAAAGTTGGAAAGCAGCTTAAACAAGATTTTCCGTCAGGCAGAAATATTACTCGAACAAGAAGACACTACGAAATATCGTGGTGTTTATTTTTTAGAATTTCATCCCAATATTAAATTTGATTCTCTTGAGAATCAGCAGGAAATTATTTTAAATATTTATAAAAGCATTAAAAGAGGAAAACCTGTCGGTTGTGTGAAAAATATCAGAAAATCTTCTCACCGCAGAAATGTTTTTATTACTTATGAATATAATATGAGTCTTTTTGACGAACTCTGTTCTGAGAAAATTATTGAGCTGATCGAAAAAAAGAACGAAAAGTTCCCTTATTATGACACTTCTGTTGATGAATGCTGGCTGGTCATTGTTTCAGATATGAATTCTATTGCGTCGAGGTATACTTTCATTCAGGACAGAGAACATCTGAGTCAGGTGAAAAGCCCTTTTCATAAGATTTTTCATCTCGAAAACCTTTGTGGGAATATGACTAATATTAAATAGTATCTATATATAAGTGTAAATTTTATAATTTTATAAATGTTTTATTGATGAATAATATGTTTTTGTCAATATTTTGTGATATTAATTAAATTTGATTATATTTGGTATAATTAATTAATAACCAGATTAACATGAAAAAAACTTTACTATTTATCCTTTTTTGCATTTCACAAAGTTTTTATTCTCAGGCAGACTGTTCTACTGCATTAGCTGTTTGTGGAAACTCGAGCATTACATACAGTCCTACAGGAATTGGTTTGGTCAACGAATCTTTAGGAGGCTGTCTGATAACCGGAGAGCATAACTCAATATGGTATAAATTAACGATCGCAACAAGCGGAACGCTTACTTTCGATTTGGTTCCCACCAACTCTGATGCAGATTATGACTGGGCAATTTATGGGCCTAATGCTGTCTGTGGAAGTTTAGGTTCGCCAATTCGATGCAATGCCGCAACGGTAATTGGAGTAGGCGCCTCAACAGGATTGGATATGACAAGTACAATTATAAGTGCAGCAGGAGGTTCTACAACTCCTTATTGTCAATATATGGATGTAGTTGCAGGACAAACTTATTACTTATATATTGATAACTGGGTCGGAGCTGGTGGCAGCACCACAGCACCTTTTTCGCTGACATGGGGCGGAACGGCTACTTTAGCTTCTCCTTTTACCAATCCTGCATTACAGCCAAACCCTTTTGTTCCACCGGGAATTCCTGCGGCTAATCCAAATGATCCTCGCGAAATTCTTATTTGTACAAGTCCAGCTTTGTTTGATTTCAGTACGCTGACTGCCGGGATCTTAAATGGAAACCCAAACTTTAGTATCTCTTATCATACATCACAAAATGATGCACTTTCCGGGGCAAGTCCTATTACGGCACCTTTGGTTGTGAATACTACAACAACCTATTATTACAGTATTCATTATCAGGATCCTGCAAATCCTAATAATGCGCTTAATTCTTGTCGACAGATTGGTGCTTTTAAATTTAAATTAGGAAATATTACTGCTAATGATGTAACGATTTATGCATGTAACAATAACAAAAAAGGACAAGGTATATTTAATTTGGTTGGAGCTAATGTATTTACTGGCTCGAATGTGACGATAACATATTACCCGACTTTGGCTAATCTAAATGCAGGAACAGGGCAAATTGCTAACCCAAGTCAGTATTTGTCAGCTGGAGGAACTGTTTATGCACATGTGCAAACAACAGATGGCTGTTCTGATAATGCAGTGATTACCCTGCTTTTTTATCCTGAAGTCGTTGTAAATGATGCTACATTGAGAGCTTGTACATTTGATTTTAATCTTAAAACGGCTTCTTTTGATCTTACAAATGCTGTAGTGACAGCTCAGTCAGGAATAACGAAAAAATATTATCCATCGCTTACGGATGCAACCAACGGAACTAACATTATTTCAAACTTCACAACATATATTTCTCCGAATGCAGTGGTATATGTAAAAGTTATTGATGGAAATGGTTGTTATGGTATTGCAAAAATTAATTTGGAAGTAATTCCTCCTGTGTATTCTCAGACTTTAAAAGATAAAACAATCTGTATTGAAGATAGAACGACGTTAGATGCAGGTGCAGGGTTTGATGGCTATGAGTGGAGCACCGGTGCAACAACACAAATTATTTCTGATGTTGGCGTGGGAACTTATTGGGTGAGATTAAAAACCGGAGATTGTATTGCTCAGCAGAGCGTAAAAGTACATTCTTCAGAACAGCCTGTGATTACAAGTGTCGATATTTCTAATACAACAGTGACAGTTAATGTAAATGGAGGAACTGCCCCATATCAATATTCGATGGATTCCATTGCTTGGCAAAATTCTAATGTATTTACGAATGTGAAAAGAGGCGATCACAAAATTTATGTGAAAGACGCTTACGATTGCGAGCCGATAGAAATTGGAATTGTCGTTCCGAATCTTGTGAATGTTATTACACCCAATGGCGACGGTATCAATGATATCATAGATTATTCTGCATTGGCAAACAAACAGAATTTGATTTTTAATGTTTTTGATAGATACGGAAACAAAATTTTCCAGGCAGATAAAATGAATAATTATAAATGGGACGGAACTGCAGGTAATAAAAAAGTACCTACCGGAAATTACTGGTATTCTGTATCATGGAATGAAAATGATAAAAAAGGAACACCAATTAAATATTCAGGTTGGGTATTGGTGAAAAATAGAGAATAATATAATGATTATATAATGAGAAAGCCATCTTGCAAAAGATGGCTTTTGTTAATTAAAAACTTTTGTATCTTTAAAATAATCAGAGAGATAAAGTATTTTACCGCATTCTGAAAACTGTACAACAGTGCAGATTTCGTTAATGTAAGCTTCCTTACCTGCCATGTTTCCTGAAGAAGAAGTTTGATAAAAATATTTGTTGTTTCCTAAAGAGAAAATTTCAGAAACATTCCATTCAATATTCTCGTATCGTTTAAAAATAGCTCTGAATAACGCTAATATCCTGCTTTTTCCGGAAATTTCTTTCGCCGGTGGAATCCAAATTACAGTTTCATCAGTAAACCACTTTTCAAGCTTCTCAATATTCAAAGAATTTAAATCCTGCATAAAATGGCTGATCTTACAATTCATAGGTTGCAATTTACATTTATATACGTGAAAAACACTAAATTGGATTTAAATTAAAATAGTAAACATTCATCATGAAAGATTTATTCATTAAAAGGTTTCAATATTATAAGATGCTCGGCGATAAATCATTTGAGCAACTTTCAGACGAGCAGATTTTTTGGCAGTTCAATCAAGAAAGTAATTCAATTGCAATCATTGTGAAGCATGTCGCAGGAAATATGCTGTCGAGATGGACTAATTTTTTAACGGAAGATGGTGAGAAACCGTGGCGAAACCGTGATGAAGAATTTCTAAATACTTTTCAATCCAAAGATGAGGTTTTAGATTATTGGGAAAAAGGCTGGAAATGTCTCTTTGAAGCTTTGAGTCAGATTAATGATCAAAATTTATATTCAACAATTTATATCAGAAATGAAGGACATTCGGTGATTGATGCAGTTTTCAGACAGCTAGCTCATTATCCTTATCACATCGGTCAGATTGTTTTTATTGCTAAAATGATGAAAAATGATGACTGGAAAACACTTTCCATCGCAAGAAATAAGTCGCAGGATTTTAATAATGAAATGAAAGATAAATTTTCTAAAAATGAAAAACTTCACAATAGATAAAAATCAAGAAGTAATATCTGAAGAATTTTTAAATAGAAATATTTTAGATTTTCATTCTGCCTGCAAATATGTTTCAGAATTGCCCTACAAAAGAAATTCAGACAAAGAGAATATCCAATGTATTTTCGATGATTTAGGCGGAACCTGCAGTACAAAACATGCTATTTTAAGAAAATTAGCTCTTGAAAATGATCAACAAGATGTAAAATTAATTCTCGGGATTTTTAAAATGTATACAGAATATACATTTAAGATTAAAAATACCTTAGACAGGTTTAATTTAAATTATATTCCGGAGGCTCACAATTACCTGAAAATCGATGATGAACATTTTGATTTTACAAAACACAATTCGGAATATTCACAATTTAAAAATAAATTACTGGTTGAGAAGGAAATAGAATACAATGAGATTATAACGGAAAAGATTGTGTTTCATAAAAATTTTCTTAAAAAATGGATTTCTGATGAAAATATTCCCTACAGTCTGGAGGAAATTTGGGAGATAAGAGAACAGTGCATCAAAGATTTGCAAAAAAAGTAATGAAGTAGAAATTCAGAATTCTTCTTCCGTTTGTTTTGCCAATAGCCCTGATGTAAGAGACGATTATAAACCATAGACCAAATCGATTTACAATTCATATTAAAATCATTATCTTTGCACCCACAAAATTCAGGAAAATCAATGTCTCACTTTCATAGAACAGCCGCATTTCATACCCTTGGCTGCAAATTAAATTTTGCGGAAACATCTACTATTGCCCGTCAATTAACAGATGCAGGTTATGATAAGGTAAGCTTTGATGATAGAGCAGATATTTATGTAATCAATACTTGTTCGGTTACCGAAAATGCCGACCGTGAATGTAAACTTCACGTAAAAAGAGCGATGAAAGCCAATCCTGAAGGTTTAGTCGTGATTGTTGGTTGCTATGCACAGCTAAAACCTGAAGAAATTTCACAGATTACAGGTGTTGATTTGGTTCTTGGAGCCAAAGAAAAATTCAATATTCTGAGTTATTTGGATGATTTGGAAAAATCTGAAAGCGAAGGTGTTGTTCATTCATGCGAAATTGAAGAAACTGATTTCTTTATCGGAAGTTACTCCATTGGTGACAGAACCAGAGCTTTCCTGAAAGTTCAGGATGGTTGCGATTATAAATGTACATACTGTACAATTCCTTTAGCAAGAGGGATTTCCCGTTCAGACACCATCGAAAATGTTCTGAAAAATGCTAAAGAAATTGCAGAAAGAGATATCAAAGAAATCGTTTTGACCGGTGTAAATATCGGTGATTACGGTAAAGGTGAATTCGGAAACAAAAGACACGAGCATACTTTTTTAGATTTAATTTCTGAGTTAGATCAGGTTGAAGGGATCGAGAGAATTCGTATTTCTTCAATAGAACCCAATCTTTTGAAAGATGAAAGCATCGAGTTGGTTTCTAAAAGCAAGAGTTTTGTACCACATTTTCATATTCCTCTGCAATCGGGAAGCGACGAGTTGTTGAAAAAAATGAAACGCCGTTATCTCACCAAATTGTATAACGATAGGGTTAATAAAATCCGTGAAGTAATGCCTGATGCAGCAATTGGTGTAGATGTTATCGTTGGTTTCCCTGGCGAGACCGAAGAATTATTCATGGAAACATATAACTTCCTAAATAATCTACCGATTTCTTATCTTCATGTATTTACTTATTCTGAAAGAGAAAATACAGAAGCGGTAGGAATGCCGGGTGTTGTTCCGATTCCGGAGCGAAAAAAACGTAATAAAATGCTTAGAATTCTTTCCGAAAAGAAAAAAATGGCATTTTACCAGACTCAATTAGGAAAAACGCTTCCCGTTCTTTGGGAGCACGAAAATAAAGACGGCAAAATGTATGGCTTCACAGAAAATTATGTAAGGGTACAAAAAGATTTTGACCAAGCCTCGGTAAATCAAATTGAATTTCTGAATTTAGAAAAAATCCTGTCAGATGGCACGGTTTCTGTGCAATTGTCTTACGAAAGTTTTTTAGCAAAAGCTTAGTCTGTTTGCTATATTTCCACTACATTTAATCTTTAACGTTTTAAATATATATTCTTATGAGAGATAAGTTTTTATCTTGGGGAATTGTATTGGTAGCTGCAACGTGGGTTGTGGCATTACTGATCAAAGCACATTACTGGATTCCTACACTATTGACAGCAATTTATGCATTAGGAGTTTATAATACTTACCAGACAAAACACGCAATTCTAAGGAATTTTCCTGTTTTGGGATATTTCAGATACTTTTTTGAAGATATTTCGCCTGAAATGCAGCAATATTTCATTGAAAGAGAAACCGATGGAAAGCCATTTCCCAGAAATCAACGTTCTGCGGTGTATAGACGTTCAAAAAATCTGAGCGATACCGTTCCTTTTGGGACTCAGTTAGAGGTGAATCATAGAAAATATGAAGGAATAAAACATTCCATTTATGCTAAATCTCCAAAAGAAGAGCTTCCGCGAGTTTGGGTTGGGGGTGAACAGTGTTTTCAGCCTTATCATGCTTCATTATTTAATATTTCGGCAATGAGTTTTGGCGCATTGAGTGACAGAGCACAAATCTCGCTGAATAGGGGCGCAAAAAAAGGAAATTTTTATCATAATACAGGAGAAGGTGGAATCTCGCCTCACCATTTGGAAGGAGGAGATTTATGCTGGCAAATAGGAACCGGATATTTCGGTTGCAGAGATGAGGAAGGTAAATTTAATCCTGAATTATTTACAAAATATTCTAATCTTCCAAGTGTGAAAATGGTTGAAATTAAATTATCTCAAGGTGCAAAACCTGGTCATGGCGGAGTTTTACCAGGAGTGAAAAATACACCTGAAATTGCAAAAATACGTCATGTCACACCGGGAGTAACTATTATTTCCCCTCCTTCGCATTCATCTTTCTCTGATGCTGCCGGATTATTGAGGTTTGTAAAACAGTTGAGAGAACTTTCCGGAGGAAAACCTGTTGGTTTTAAACTTTGTATCGGTGATACTAAAGAGTTTGAAGATATCTGCGTTCAGATGAATGTTTTGAAAATTTATCCTGATTTTATTACCATTGACGGAGCAGAAGGAGGTACCGGAGCTGCACCGCCTGAATTTTCTGATGGAGTAGGGATGCCTTTAGAACCTGCTTTAATATTTGTAAATCGTACACTAAGAAATTATAATCTTAGAAATAAATTACGTGTAATAGCAAGCGGAAAAGTTCTGACAAGTTTAGATATTTTGAGAGCCGTTGCAATGGGTGCAGATATGTGTAATAATGCAAGAGGATTTATGTTTTCTTTAGGTTGTATCCAAGCTTTAAGATGTAATAACAACAACTGTCCGACAGGTGTTGCAACGCAGGATAAAATGTTGATTAAAGGACTTGATGTTACTGATAAAGCTGAAAGAGTATATCATTTTCACAAAAATACTTTACACACCTGTAATGAATTAATTGCTGCAGCAGGAAGAAGTTCTTATGAAGAAGTAGATGCATCAATGTTCATGCGGGGTGATGAGTTTGAGCATCTTTCAGATAAATATTTCCCGGATATTTTGGGGAATGTGAGATAAATAAAAAAGCGCTTCAAAATATTTTGAGGCGCTTTTTGTATGTTTAAATATTGCTTATTGTTGAGTAGAAGGTCTATGCACTGCCTTGTAAATTTGGAAATTAAAAACAAAAGAAGCATTCTGTAGATTATAATAATTAGCATTTCTCGCGAATGCAGCTTTAGAAGGTACAATAATTACACCTTGTAAATTATAAGGGTTTGCATCTGGTAGATTTTCAAAACCTGTAAACTGTTTTAAGCCTTCTTTTAGACCTGCTATTTCATAATAGCTGCTATTCTGTCCGGCAGCAACTCTGATACTTTTTTTAACAAAATAAAACGTGGGATCAGTTACCGGGGAACCGCTTCCATCAATAGTATTTAAAAGAACTCCTGGATTACCAAGCGAGATGTTTCCGTCTGTTTCTGTAGCAAGATAATAATTGGCTCTCATCATTGTTTTAATCTGCGTAGAATCTCCAATTGCTACACCTGTTGAAGGAGGAGTGCTGTCTTCAGGCTGAGCTCCGGTTCTTTTGATGTAAATAACTCCCGAAGGAAGTGTTTGAGGATTTAACTGAGATAGTTTTTTCTCATTGTCATCGGCCGCATCAGCAGTGAAAGCTTTGATGTTTCCTTGCAGATCTAAGTAGTTGTTATCCATGAATTTCTGAATAGCCTGCTCGTCATAAGAATTTCTTACATTGATATCTTCCGGTTCTACGAAGGTCTCCACTTCATCATCCTTTTTACAAGCTGCGAAACACAACGATCCTGCAAGGATATACAAAAATATTTTTTTCATTTCAAAAACTTTAATTACTTTACAAATAATATAACGACAAAAGTATAAAAAAATATGAGAATAGATAAATTTTTATGGAGCATTCGTTTTTATAAAACAAGATCGGTATCGGCAGATGAAATAAAAAAGAACCGGGTTTCTATCGGAAACTCAGTTGTGAAGTCCTCCAAAGAAGTAAAAGAAGGAGATGTTATCAAAATTCGTAAAAATCAAATTGAGTATAAAATTAAGGTAATACAGATCCCTAAAAGTAGAATTGGAGCTAAATTGGTGCCACTTCATATCAAAGATGTGACCGATAAAGATCAGTATGAGCAATTGATGATGCGAAAAATGTCCCAGGAATACTACCGAAACAGGGGAGAGGGAAGACCTACCAAAAAAGACAGAAGAGACATGGATGGATATGTAGAAAACGATGTCACTGCTGATTTTACAGATTGGGACGATTTTTTTGGTGAAGACGGCAGTGATGCTGAAACCAACGATTAAAATAATTAATGAATAGAAAAGCTCTAGAGATAGAGCTTTTCTATTATTTCCTGAATGATGTCTTCAGGATCCTTTTGATCTGTATTAATGCTAAGCTGAGCTTTGCTGTAATACACATTTCGCTCAAATAAATGTTTGGCAATAAATTCCGGAAGATCTTCATCAGCAATTTTTGCAATCAAAGGTCTCTTTTCTTTCTGCTTTGAAATTCTTTCTGCTAAAGTTGCGATAGAAGCTCTTAAAAAAACACTCGCCGAATTATTATTAATGATTTCCATATTGTTATAATATACCGGCGTTCCCCCGCCCAGACTCAAAACTATGTTTTCCTGGGTTGCCAAAATCTCCTCTAAAGTTTCTCTTTCTAACTTTCTAAAGTAAATTTCTCCCTTTTTTTCGAATATTTCAGGAATAGTCAATTTATTTCGTCGAGAAATTTCTTTATCGAGGTCAATTAATTTAAAATTTATTTTGTCGCTTAATATTTTGGAAATGTGAGATTTGCCACTCCCCATGTACCCTACTAGTGAAATTATCATGAAATTATTTTAAACAAATTTGCGAAAAAGTTTTGAGATAATGAAAAAAGTCCTATCTTTGCACCACTAAAAACAAGGGACATTACTTAACAATGAAACTTGATAATAAAGTGACCGACTCGGTAGCTCAGCTGGTAGAGCAATACACTTTTAATGTATGGGTCCTGGGTTCGAATCCCAGCCGGGTCACTAGCAAAAAATTACTAGAATTTTGTAATTTTATTGCCTGTGTGGTGAAATTGGTAGACACGCCATCTTGAGGGGGTGGTTTCCTAAGGATGTGCTGGTTCGAGTCCAGTCGCAGGCACTGCAAAAAAAATATTTGATTAATAATTGATATTTTATAAAAATAATTTTATATTTGTCGACGTTAATTTAATGTGACCGACTCGGTAGCTCAGCTGGTAGAGCAATACACTTTTAATGTATGGGTCCTGGGTTCGAATCCCAGCCGGGTCACAAGTTTACTGAAAAGTAAATTTTTTTCATATTAATATTTTGTGATTTGGTGTTCAAAGGCTTCCTTCAGGAAGCCTTTGATTTTTTGTTTCAGTCCAAATGCATATTGTCAATCAATCTTACTCCGTCTACATTTACTACAATAAATGCTCTGTAAGAATTTTCATTTTCTTTTTGATCAATTTCTTTTAATGTACTCTCGTCAGCTACTAAAAAATATTCCAATTCCATATTTTCCTGGGTGCTGAAAATTTCATTTATCTTTTCCTTAATTTCAGAAACTGAAATGTTTTTAAACCACTCTTTAACTTTAATTAAAGTTTCAAAAATAATTTTAGCATCGCCTTTTCTTTCTTCAGCAAGACGTTGGTTTCTGGAGCTTAAAGCTAAACCATTGTCGGCTCTGTAGATAGAAACGCCTATTATTTTAATAGGGAGTTGCTTTTTCTCAACCATTTTCCTGATAATTGCCAATTGCTGGAAGTCTTTTTCTCCGAAATACGCATTGTTTGGTTTTACCTGTCTGAAAAGTTCTTCAACGACAGTTCCGACACCGTCAAAGTGTCCGGGTCTTGATTTTCCTTCCATTTCATTTTCCAGTCCGTCATAATCGTAATGCTGGCTTTCTGTTTTCTCAGGATAAATATCTTCAACCTGTGGAAGATAAACAGCATCTACCAAACCGGAATTTTCAAGAAGAGATATATCGCGGTCAGTATCTCTTGGGTATTTTTCCAGATCTTCGGCATTGTTAAACTGTGTAGGATTTACAAAAATTGAAGAAATCACCAAGTCATTTTCTTTTCTTGCAGCCTCATACAATGATAGATGACCATTGTGTAAAGCTCCCATCGTAGGTGCAAAACCTATTTTTTTGCCCATTTCCTTCTGTCTTTCTATAAAATCCTGAAGTGTTTTTTTGTTTTTTAGAACTTCCATAGTTTGTTTTAATAACAATTCAAAAATACTAAATATTAAGATATTCATTTTTAGTTTTCATGCATTATCTTGAGAACTATCGTAAAAAAATGTTAATTAGGATAATGTTGAATGTTTTTTCGTAATTTTGCATATTAAGCGTTATTTAAAAATTATATAAAAAATTATATGCCCAATCAGAAAATACTGTACATTACCACAGAGATGTACCCTTATCAGGAAGACACAAATTTAGGAGCGGTGGTAAACAAGATGGCACTTAAAATGCACCAAGAAGGCAATGATGTAAGAGTTTTTATGCCAAGATTCGGACAGATAAGTGAGAGAAAATTCCAGTTACATGAGGTAATTCGTCTTTCAGGGATGAATATTATCATTAATGATTTAGATCAGCCCTTAATTATTAAAGTAGCTTCACTTCCGGGCGAGAGACTGCAGGTTTATTTCATCGATAACGAAGAATATTTCAAAAGAAAACAATATTATTTTGATGATGCAGGAGTGGCGTTTGAGGATAATGATGAGAGAGCTATATTCTTTGCACGTGGTGTAATAGAGACAATCAAAAAACTAAATTGGGTGCCGGATGTAATCCACTTAAATGGATGGATGTCTTCTTTTGTGCCTATTTATCTGAAAACATACTACAAATCTGATACTTATTTCAAAGATGCAAAAATTGTACTTTCACTATATAATGAGAAAAATGCGGCTTTGGCAGGAAATGTAAGTGACAAACTGAAGTTTGATAATATTTCAGACTTAAATGCGTTAAATAACCCAAGCTTCGAGAGTTTCGTAATTGAAAGTATGAATTACGTAGACGAAGTTGTAAAAGGTGACGAGTTTTTGAACGGTGATCTTGATAAAGGCTTCAACGAAACAGCTACATCAAAATCTGAATACCTAGATGTAGACTCTATCAGTAAATTATATTAATATACATTTTGATGATTTATAATATTAGAAAATTCTTCACCATTCTTTCTGTAATGGTTTTAGGTGGTGTTTTGGTTTATAACTGTGAGCCGGAGCCGGATTCTTTAGGTGAACAATTATTTTTGAATGGTGCGGCAGAAGGAAATGAAACTTCTTATGATCTTATTGCTTACAACATAGATAATAATGATACAATAAGAACGGATGCATTTAAGTTATTAAGTCTTGTGAGCTCTGGTTCAACTACTTCCACAGCAGTTTTAGGAGCTTTTAATGAGAAGCAGTTTGGGAAGCAGAAAGCTTCTTATTTTACTCAGGTAAGATTAGCTGCCAATAATCCTGATTTTGGAACGAATGCAGTGGTTGATTCTGTGGTTTTAGTTCTTAAACCAATTGTGAGTGTAGATTCTCTTACAACTACTACGGACGAAAGTTATGTTTTTCCTAACGGAAATGTAGATGCTAAAAAAGTTGTGAATACATATCCTATTAAAAAATACGGTAAAGCAAAACTTAACGGAGGTAAACTTACCTTACAAGTAAACGAAGTTACCGAATTTATGAATGGACTTAATGATATTGTCTATTCTAATAAAAACTTCGATACAAATACTACAGCTTTAGGTTCAAAAGAAATTAAAAATGGAAGTGTAAGCTCTGTTGTCATTACAAAAGATTCTGATAATACTGAATTATTTACTGCATCTGCACCTTCAGTAAGAATTCCGCTGACAGCATCGGTTTTCCAAACTAAAATTATAGACAAAAAGGGACAACCTGAATTAAGTGATGTTTCTAATTTTATCAGACATTTCAAAGGTTTAAAAGTTTCTGTAGTTGAAGAAGACGGTTATTTATTCCAGTTTACTCCAAACGACATGCAGCTTATCATGTATTATAAAAATGATAAGGTTGAAAACGGAGTTACAACAAGACCTCAAACAACATACGAATTTGCTATAAAAGGTTCTAATATGCATTCTGCTTATTATGAATACGACAGAACAAATGCTATCATTAATGATTATGCTAACGGAAATACTACAACAGGAGACTTGAAGCTTTATGCACAAGGAATGGGAGGTAATTCTATTGGTATCAAATTTAAAGAAGAAGAGATTGCTAAACTGAAAAGGCTTTATCAAGATGACAAAGCAGCGATTATTACTGCCAAAATCAGGATCTATACGGATGAAGCTACTTGGTCTACTCCTTATGCGAAGCCAACAGCGAGTGATTTTACTATCGTTCAAAAAGATAAAGATGCAAGTGGAAAAGAAACAACAGCATTTACAGCAGATTATACTTCTTTAGGAGCATTATTTATTCCTGTAAGAGCTTATAATACAGATAAAAATCCTGCGTATTATGATTTTACGGTAACGCAGTCATTAAAGGATATTGTTGAATCGACTGATACTTATAACGATTATAAAAACAAATATTTTAAGATTGATCTTGCTCAGTTTGCACCGAACTCTTCAGGTACTATAGCAGGGTATAATTATACAACAAGAGCGTTTTCAATGTTACGAACTGTCTTTGTAGGTTCTGATCCTTCAAATCAGAACAAAATACAGTTAAAAGTTACTTACGGGACAAAAAAATAAATATTAAATACATTTGATTAAAATATGTGCGGAATAGTTGGTTATACAGGTTTTCAGGATGCTTATGATATTGTTATCAACGGTCTTAGAAGACTAGAATATAGAGGTTATGACAGTGCCGGTATTGTTTTAGAAAATACAGAAAACAGTTTTAACGTCGAAAAGACTAAAGGGAAGGTTGATGATTTGGTCAATATTTCTAATAATTTAAAAGGAACGTCCAAAATAGGAATGGGGCATACACGTTGGGCAACTCATGGTGTACCAAGTGACAGAAATTCACATCCTCATGTTTCAAATAATAACAAGATAGCACTTGTTCATAACGGAATCATTGAAAATTATGATACGATTAAAACAATGCTTACCGAGAAAGGTTTTTCTTTCAAATCGGAAACTGATACGGAAGTTTTGGTTAATCTAATCCAGTATTTTACAGATATTAATCCTGAGATAGATTTTCCTGAAGCAGTAAGATATGCCCTAAACGAAGTGTATGGTGCTTATGCAATTACTGTAATGCACGAAGATCATCCGGGAGTTTTGGTTGTTGCAAGATTGGGTTCTCCGTTAGCAATTGGAATTGGTGATAAAGAATATTTTATTGCCTCTGATGCTTCTCCTTTTGTTGAGTTTACAAAAGAAGCTATTTATCTGGAAGAAGGTCATATGGCAACTATTTCTTTAGAAGGAGGGGTAGACATTAGAACAATTACCGAAAATTCTAAGATAATTCCTGAAATTCAGGAGCTGAAATTAAGTTTAGAGCAAATCGAAAAAGGTGGATATGAGCATTTTATGCTTAAAGAAATTTTCGAACAGCCAAAATCTATTCATGATACAATGAGAGGAAGACTTATTGTAAATGAAGGAGTTATTAAAATGGCAGGAATCTGGGATCATCTTGAAAGATTTAAAAATGCAAACAGAATCATCATTATCGCTTGCGGTACTTCGTGGCATGCGGGTCTTATCGGTGAATATCTGATCGAAGAATTTGCAAGAGTTCCTGTAGAAGTAGAATATGCTTCAGAATTCAGATATAGAAATCCTATTATTACAGATAAAGATGTTGTAATTGCTATTTCTCAGTCAGGAGAAACTGCAGATACTATGGCTGCTTTAAAATTAGCTAAAGAAAAAGGTGCATTTATATATGGTATATGTAATGTCGTTGATTCTTCGATTGCGAGAATTACAGATGCAGGATCTTATACCCATGCAGGACCAGAAATTGGTGTTGCTTCTACCAAAGCATTTACAGCTCAGTTAACAATTCTTTCTTTAATAGCATTAAAATTAGGAAAACACAACGGTAATTTAGGAAATGCAGATTTTATGAGTCTAATTTCTGAATTGGATGCACTTCCTAAAAAAATTGAAGAAGTTCTGGAAGCTACTCACGAGCTTACTCAGCATATTGCAAAAGACTTTATCAATGCAACCAATTTCCTTTATTTAGGAAGAGGATACAATTATCCTGCAGCATTGGAAGGAGCTCTTAAGTTGAAAGAAATTTCATACATCCATGCAGAAGGCTATCCTGCTGCTGAAATGAAGCACGGCCCAATTGCATTAATTGACGAAAATATGCCAATTGTTATCATTGCTCCCAAAAGAGGTCATTATGATAAGATTGTAAGCAATGTACAAGAAATTAAAGCAAGAAAAGGAAAAGTAATTGCGGTGGTAAACAAAGGAGATACACAGGTAAGCGCAATGGCTGACTATGTGATAGAAATTCCTGAAACATCAGAATGCTTTTCTCCAATAGTAGCTTCAGTGCCTTTACAGCTATTAGCTTATTATATAGCGGTGTATAGAGGAGCCAACGTAGATCAGCCAAGAAATCTTGCAAAATCAGTAACTGTAGAGTAAAAAGGACTTGGAAATAAAATAAGTTCAGGTTTTTTTCGTTATTATAAAAAAAATCTTAAAAGTTTCTTAAAAAAATTATATATTTACGGCTTAATTATAAAAATTAACATGAAAAGGATATTTCTTTTATTATTGTCTGCGTCGGTAGCATCGGTATCTTGTTCAGGTGGTGGATCTTCTTCTGTAGGGAAGCCTGGAACAAAAGGAGAATTGATACCTAGAGAAAAAACAAAATCATTCGTTGCACAGAGACCTTATGGTATGGTGGCAATTCCTGGCGGTTCTTTTATTGCTGGTATGGCCGATGAATCATTTACCAATAACGGTGAAACTGCACCTTTGAAAACGGTAACTGTTGCTCCTTTCTTTATGGATGAAGCAGAAACTACTAATGCAGAATACAGAGTTTTCATCAATTATGTAAGAGATTCTATCGCTAGAACGATGCTTGCTGAAGCAGCAGGTGAAGGCGGAGAAGGTGGCGGCCGAGGTGCAAGCATCGGAGATTACGCTTATCTTGCTAAAAAAGAAGAAGACCTTACACCTTATCAGGAATATCTTGAAGGAGCAGGTGGAAGAGATGATGGTTTCGATGCAAGCAAAAAATTAGACTGGAAAATTCCATTACACTGGAATACGTCTAAATATCCTGATGTAGAATACGCTGAAGTTCTTGAGTCTATGTATTTACCTGCATCATCTAGAGTAGGAAGCGAAAGACTTATTGATGTAAGCAAATTAAAATACAATTATAGATGGGGAGATATGGATGCTGCTCTTGCTGATAACGAAAGAGGTGTAAACTTCTTGAGAAGCGAAAGCATTGCAATCTATCCAGACACAACAGTTTGGGTTAATGATTTCCACTTTACTTATAATGAGCCTTTATTTGAGCAGTATTTCTGGCACAAAGCTTACAAAGATTATCCTGTTGTTGGGGTAACTTGGGATCAGGCAAGAGCATACTGTGACTTCAGAACTAAATTGAAGTCTGATTATAATGAAAGCTTGAAAAGAAAACAACAAAGACCTTTACGTTTCCGTCTTCCTAATGAAATGGAGTGGGAATACGCAGCAAGAGGTGGTAAGCAAAATGCTACTTATCCTTGGGGTGGTCCTTATCTGATGGATGATAGAGGTTGTTATCTAGCAAACTTCAAGCCAAAAAGAGGTAGCTATATGGAAGATGAGATAAAAGGTACATATACTTACACAGCACCGGTAAAAAAATTCAAAAAGAATACTTTTGGGTTATTTGATATGGCTGGTAACGTATCTGAGTGGACTGATTCAGGATACAACAATTCTGCATACGGATTCTCTTCTACTTTAAACCCTTCTATTAAATCTAAAACAGACGACAAAAAATCTGTAAGAGGAGGTTCTTGGAAAGATGTTGGTTATATGTTGATGACGGGTGCAAGAGACTGGGAAAACAAAGATTCTGCTAGAAGTTATATCGGTTTCAGAACGGTACAAGATATTCCAGAAGCAGCTGTTAAAGCGAAAAGAGTTAACAGATAATATTGCTTAAATCATTTTTATTATCAATTCATAACACTTAAAAAAACTAACTTATATGTTTAAGACTAAAGATGCTTGGATGAATTTCTTCTATTCATTCGGTGCTGCAATTGTAATTCTTGGAGCTTGGCTTAAAATTACTCACATTACCTTGGGACCTATTAACGGAAACATCGCTCTTACCGTAGGGCTTGTAACTGAGGCAATTATCTTTATCATTTTTGCATTCGACCCTCCTGCTGCTGAAGAGTCGTACCACTGGGAAAACGTTTATCCTGAATTGTTGGATAAGCATGCAAACCCAAATCCTTTACATTCAAACATTTCTGCTAAAAATACAAGCGCTCAGTTTGCTGAGTTGGAGAACTCTCTTTCAACTAAGTTAGATAAAATGCTTCAGGATGCTAAGCTTGATGTACAATTATTTGACAGATTAAGAACAGGGATTGATAAATTTTCAAACTCAGTAGATCAAATCAACCAAACTGTTGATGTATCTGCTTCTACACACAAATATAATGATCAGTTAAACAAAGCTGCTGCACACATGGAAAGCATGAACGCTCTTTATGCAATGCAGTTAGAAAACGGTCAGAAACAATCAGATTTTGCTAAAAAATATGTTGATGATATGCAGAAATCAGCAGAGCAGTCTGAGAAATTTAATCAAGAATTACAAGGTTTAACTACTAACTTAAACAGCTTAAATAGAGTTTATGGTGGTATGTTAACTGCTATGAAGTCATAATCCTTAACCATTAATTAAATAAAACTAAAGAAAAGAGAATGGCAAAAGGAAAACAGACTCCACGTCAGAAGATGATCAACCTAATGTATTTGGTGTTCATCGCTATGATGGCCCTAAACATTGATGTTGAAATCATCAGATCGTATTACGATTCTACAAGAGCCCTAAATGAAACAAGGTTTTTGACTGAGCAGAAAAATGAAGATATTTTTGAAAAAACATTAGAGGCAAAAGCTCAGCAAGTACCTGACACTTATGCTACACCTTGGGAACAGTATAAAACACTGAAGAGCAAGATTGATGTTTTGGTAAGCTCTGCAGAAGATATTAAAGTTACGCTGAAAAAGCAATCAGACTTCCATGATAAAGATCCTAAAACAGGAAAAGACATGGATGTAAGTGAAAACTTCTCAGCATTGAATAATAATGAGGCTACAACTGAATATTTCTTTAAAGATGGCGACGAAAATTCTCCTTCTCCAAAAGCCTTAGAGCTTAAAAAGAAATTGGATGACGTAAGATCTTATATTGTAGCTACTTTTGGAGGTAACGCCCAGTTATTGAAATTAGTTGAAAGAGCAAACAGATCTATCATTGCAGACTATCCTGCCGGAAAATCTCCAAATGGTAAGACTTGGTTTCAGAATAAATTCTATCACCAGCCTCTTATTGCTGCGATTTCAAATCTTGAGATTATTCAGAATGACGCAAGAAACGTACAATCGGATGCATTGGCGTTGATGCTTCAGGAAAAAGTAGATGCTAGTATTAAGTTTACAAGTTATGAAGCAATTGTTTCTGCTCCAACTGATGTTCAAGCGGGTAAAAAAGCTGAAGCGGTTGTAATGCTTGGTAACTATTCAAACAGTAGTAAAATCAGCATCAGCGGTGTAAGCAGACAAGAAAACGGTAAAGGATATCTTCCTTTAAATACTGGTGGTCTTGGAGAGAAAAAGATTGGTGGAGTAATTACTTTAACAGATGCTACAGGAAAAGCTCAGCAATTCCCGTTCACACATACTTATAATGTAATCGCTGGTCCTCAACAGGTAAAACTAGAACAAGGGCTATTACTTTCTGCTGATAAAATGAATGTAATGTATAGAGGATTACAAAATCCTGTTTCAGGATCTATCCTTGGTGCAGATAATGCCCAATTATCACTATCAGCATCAAGCGGAAACGTATCAAATACTGGTAAAGGTAAATGGAATGTAAAACCAACGACAGGTAATACAATTAATTTAACACTTTCAGGTGTTGATCCTACAGGTAAAAGAGTATCTCAAGTCTTTGAGTACAGAATAAAGAATGTACCACCACCACAGGGGCAGATGAGAGGTCAAAATGCTCTAAGCATGCCAGCTAGCTCAATCAAAAACCAAACGGTACAGGCTGCAATTCCTGATTTTGATTTCCCAGTTAGTTTCACTGTAACTGAGTTTATGGTAAGAGTTCCTGGTAAAGCAGCAATGTTGGTTAAAGGTAATTCACTTGCTGATGCAGAAGGATTATTGAAAAATGTAAGATCTGGAGATATTGTTTCAATTATTGAAATTAAAGCTACTGCTCAGGGACTTGAAGGACCTGTGAAGAGAATTACTCCAATCGTTATTAATGTTCCATAATGTTAAATAGAATTATTATGAAAAAATATATTAGCAGTCTTTTAGTATTGGCATCTGGGTTTGCATTTTCTCAGACTATTCTAAATGCTTCTTCTCCGGAAGAGTTCAGACAGATGAGAGCTGAAAATATGAAAAAAGTAGGAGATACTGTTGTTAGTAATAAAATTACTCCTTTAGAGTATGGTTTTGTAGATGAGAAAGACATATCAAAAAGTATGATGGTATGGGAGATAATTGACCTTAATGATAAGATTAATCAACCACTCTACTATGATAACCCCAATGGATTAACATCTAGAACTACAAGATCATTATATCAAGTTTTGTTAGATGGAGCAATGAGTGGACAAATTGAAGAGGTTTATGACGATGAAAACTTTTCAACTAAACTAACTCCGGAGCAGATAAAAGCAAGATTACAAAAAATTGTAACAGGAGATGTTATTGTTGATATTATTGCCTCAGGTAGAAAACCTACAGATCAGGAGATTAAAGAAAATACCGATATTTTTGAAACTACATCTGAAAATGTTAAGATGTTAAAAATTATGGGTATGTGGTTTATTGACAAAAGGGATGGTATGATGAAGTACAGACCTATTGGTATTGCTGCAATGGGACCAGACCCCAATGTTCAAGGTGTTTTTGATGCTAATGGTAATCCAATTGCTGGTAAAGATGAATTAATTGATTTATTCTGGATTTACTATCCAAAAGCAAGAGATATTTTAGCAAACAATTATGTCTACAACAGAGCAAATTCGTCAGCGGATTTATCTTTTGATGATATAATTAATGCAAGAAGATTTTCTACAATCATCTACAAATCAAGTAACGGTCTTGGAGATGGTACAATTAAAGATTATGTTCCTAGAAATGCTGAAGAGCAATTGGCTGAAAGCCAAAGAATCAAAGATCAGATTCTTCAAATGGAAAATGATATGTGGAATTACTAAATTTCACTTGATATTAATAAAAAACCTGAGTACTTTTACTCAGGTTTTTTTTGTTAAGAATGACCTTTCATAAATACAATTTAATAACGCATTTGATTGTTATTGCTTTTAAAAATTAAGATTTTGATATGAGAAATGTAGATTACATCATAGTTGGTGATGGTTATGCGGCTCTTTTTTTTGCTCATCAGTTATTATTAAATAACAAATCATTTGTAATTTTCTCGGAGGGTAAGAAAAGTGCATCGCAAATTTCTGCCGGAATTATTAATCCCGTAGTTTTAAAAAAGTTTACTACATTTTGGCTAGCTCAGAAACAAATTGATTTTCTAAAAAAATCTCTTAAAGAAATAGAATCTTATACAGGTCACAATTATCTGATAGAATCTCCTATTCATAGAATTTTTCATGATGAGAACGAACAGAAACTTTGGCTTAAAAAATCTGATAATGATGAGTTAAGAAACTTTTTAGATGGAAATTTCGCTCATTTAAATGGTGTAAAAAACGACTTTCAGACTGGCAAGGTGAATCAGTCAGCGAGACTGAATGTTAAAGGATTTTTTGAGGGTATATTAAGTTATTTGGAAAATAAAGGGAATTTGATCAAAGAAAAATTTGATTATACTCTAATTGATAGTTCAAATTCTATGTATAAAGATTTTAGCTTTAAAAACATTTTGTTCAGCGAAGGAATGGGAGTAAAAGAAAATCCTTACTTTTCAGATATTGCTGTTAATCCAAACAAAGGGCATCATATTCGTGTCAAACTTTCTGAATCTATTCTTAAAGATATTACCATTAAGAAAAAGCACTTTTTGTTTCCTTTGGATGATAATCTCCATTTTTATGGCGGAACGTACGACCGTGAACAACTTCATCACGAAATTGACAATTCTGCAGTCGAACAGTTACAAAAAGGTCTTTCAGAATTTTATCCAAATGACTTTGAAATTAAAGAAGTGCATTTTGGTTTTAGACCTACCGTAAAAGATAGGAGACCCATTTTGGGAAGATGTTTTCAGCATCACAATTTTTATGTGTTTAATGGTTTAGGAGCCCGCGGAATTCTTAATGGCTGCTATTTCTCAAAAACATTGTTCGACTATATAGAAAATGATATTCCATTGCCCAAAGAGATTTCAATCGATAGGTTTAATCAAAAAGACGCTTAAAAAGCGTCTTTTTTTATTGTAATGCGATCTTTTTGGTAGGTTGATCTTTTTTTGCATGAAATAAAACCATGTCAGCATCTTTTTTTAAGAAAGTGACTTCGTATTTCGTTTCAGTAAATTGATATTTGTTATCATCAGTAGAAAAACCGGGGTTTTCTGCATTTTTATAAAGTTCATAAGATTGCCCGTTGAGTCTTACAATGACAGTATTCTTGGTGTTATTCGTAATGATTTCCATTTCATCACCATGACGGTCAGCGAGCGTTACCTTGGTGATGTCATCCTGAGAGATTGGCTTTTCTTGCTTAACGATTGATGTGTCTGGGTCTTTAGCCGAGTGTTTACAGGCTGATAGAGTGAGGATTATAAGAAATCCGGGTAAAAGTTTTTTCATTTGTAATTTTGGTTTTTAAAGGTTTCATATTATTTTGCTTTGGTTGTGTAAAATTACAATTATTTTTCCTTAAAATATGTTAATTTTTAATAATTTAAAGAATTTAGATTCTGAATATAGTCTTTTTTTAATGTTAAATATAATTAACTGGTTCTCTCATTCATTTTTCAGCTGATTTCAAGAAGAGTTAAATTTTGTTAATAGTGAATTAAGTATTAAAATCTCAGCTTACATTTGCATCTTGAAATGAGAAACTATATCGTATACTTCTTGACAACGCTTTTTCTGCTATTCGTAGTGGAAAGCAAACTTAATGTCAAAACTTTGTACAATGACTTTTCAACTCATATTTCTCACAATTATCCTGAAAAGGTAGATCACTCAACTCATTCTGTACAGAAGTTTTCTATTCAGCAATCTACTGACAGTGGTGATAATTTTTCATTTGATGTTGCGGAAGAAGATTTTCAGTTAGCTGACAGTCTGCAGACAATTATTACTTTTGCCTGTGTTTTCGGACTGATTTATTCTTTTGGGCTATTATTCAAAAAAAGGGTTAAACCTTCAATTCCCAATTTTTTACAGCATGTTCATTCTGTAAAAACGTTTATTCTGGTTCGATCTATCAGAATCTAAAATCTCGTTTTCCGATTATCATTTTGGCTCCAAAACGGAGCTAGAAGCATTGCGTTGTGACTTTTCTGGTTTTCACAAAGTAAATATATTTTCAAAATTATTATTCAATCAACATTTAACGATTTATACCACTCTAAAATTATGATGAAAAGAGTTGTCCCAGGCGTTGTATTAAGCGCTGTTCTCTTACTGTTTAGCTGTAACGAGAAGAAGGAAGAAAAACAAGAAGACTCAGTGTATCCGGTGACTTCCCCCGTAAAAATGGATACCATTATCAATAAAGACTTTGTTGCTCAGGTACAGTCTGTAAAAAATATCGAAGTGCGGGCTCAGGAAAAAGGTTTCCTAGAAAAAATCTATGTAGACGAAGGTCAGTATGTAAAGGCTGGACAGACATTATTCAGAATTATGCCTCAGGTTTATCAGGCCGAATTATTAAAAGCAAAAGCTGAAGTAGAGCAGGCTTCAATTGAATTGAGAAATGCAAGTACACTTGCCAACAATGATATCGTTTCAAAGAACGAGAGATTAATGGCAAAAGCAAAACTAGACGCAGCCAATGCAGAAATGAGATTGGCACAAATTCACCTTTCATTTACTGATATCAAAGCGCCATTTTCTGGTGTAATTGATAGAATCCCTTTAAAATTGGGAAGTCTCGTTGATGAAGGTGATCTTTTGACTACACTTTCAGACAATACCAATATTTACACATATTTCAATGTTTCCGAGCCTGAATATTTAAATTATCAAACCAATGTTGCAGGCCGTGGAAATCAAAATGTAAGTTTGGTGATGGCAAACGGAGATTTGTTTAATCAGACTGGACAAATTCAAACCATTGAAGGGCAATTTGATAATGAAACGGGAAATATCGCTTTCAGAGCCAAGTTTCCAAATCCTGAAAAGTTATTGAGAAATGGTGAAACCGGAAAAATAAGAATGACTTTACCGCTCAAAAATGCTTTGATTATTCCTCAGAAAGCAACGTACGAAATTCAGGATCAGAAATATGTTTTTGTAATTAATAAAAACGGAGTTGCAAAATCTAAAAATATCAAAGTGTCTTATGAGCTTCCGGATATCTATGTTGTTTCTTCAGGGATTTCTCCGGATGAAAAAATCTTGTTAGAAGGTGTTCAGAAGGTGAAAGATGATCAGAAAGTAAAGGTGAAATTCCAGGATCCGAAGAAAGTTCTTCAGTCTTTAAAATTAAAAGCAGAGTAAAAAATAAGTGATAATTGATAAGCGATCATTGATTATTGTTTATCATTCATCATTAATAATTTATCATTTATAATTATTATATGTTTAAAAAATTCATCCGCAGACCCGTTCTGTCGATCGTAATCTCTTTGATTATCGTTTTTATGGGAGTTTTATCATTAATGAAACTTCCGATTACTCAGTTTCCTGCGATTTCTCCACCAAAAGTAAACATTACGGCAACTTATCCGGGAGCCAATAACGAATTGCTTGTAAAGGCAGTGGTAATTCCTTTGGAGCGATCATTAAATGGTGTTCCGGGAATGAAATACATGACTTCAGATGCCGGAAATGACGGTGAAACATCTATTCAGGTGGTTTTTGATTTGGGAACAGACCCGAATGTTGCTGCAGTAAATGTTCAGAACCGTGTTTCTTCGGCAGTTAATAAACTTCCACCTTTGGTGGTACGTGAAGGGGTGAAAATTACCCGTGAAGAACCCAATATGTTAATGTATATCAACTTGTACAGTGACGATCCCAAAGCTGATCAAAAGTTCCTTTTCAACTATGCAGATATCAATGTAATGTCTGAATTGAGAAGGGTAAGCGGAGTAGGTTTTGCCGATATTTTGGGAACCCGTGAATATGCAATGCGTATTTGGCTGAAACCTGATCGATTAACGGCTTACAATATTTCAGCTGATGAAGTAATGGAAGCTTTAAACCAACAAAGTTTGGAAGCTTCTCCTGGAAAGACAGGGGAAAGCTCAGGTAAACGTTCTCAGTCTTTTGAATATATTTTAAAATATTCCGGACGTTTTAATAATGAAAAAGATTACGGAAATATTATTCTTAAAGCTAAATCTGCCGGCGAATTTGTAAGACTAAAAGATGTTGCCGATATCGAATTTGGTTCTTCGATGTATGATATTTATTCTACATTGAACGGAAAACCGTCTGCTGCAATTACGGTAAAACAATCTTACGGATCAAACGCAAGTGACGTTATCAAAAATGTAAAAACATTAATGGCAGATCTTGAGAAAACCAATTTCCCGAAAGGAATGCATTATGACATCAGTTATGACGTTTCCAGATTCCTGGATGCTTCGATTGAAAAGGTAGTTCATACTTTGTTTGAGGCCTTTATTTTGGTGGCGATTGTGGTGTTTTTATTCCTTGGAGATTGGCGTTCTACGTTGATTCCGGCGATTGCGGTTCCGGTTTCTTTGGTAGGAACTTTTGCAGTGATGTCTGCATTTGGAATTACTTTAAATATGATTTCGCTTTTCGCTTTGGTAATGGCAATTGGGGTCGTCGTCGATGACGCGATTGTAGTAATCGAAGCCGTTCACGCCAAGATGGAGGAAAAAGGACTTTCTGCATTAAAGGCTACTGAAGAAGCAATGCATGAAATCAGCGGAGCGATTATCGCAATCACTTTAGTAATGGCAGCGGTATTTATTCCGGTGGCCTTTATGTCGGGTCCGGTTGGGGTTTTCTACCGTCAGTTTTCCATTACAATGGCGTCATCAATTATTCTTTCGGGAGTTGTGGCATTGACGTTGACTCCGGCTTTATGTGCTTTAATTCTAAAGAATAACCACGGAAAAGCGAAAAAAAGAGGTCCGATCACGATTCTTTTAGATAAATTCAATAATGTATTTACAAAAGGAGCAGGAAAATATGAGAACTTACTGAAGAAAACAGTTACTAAAAAGTTCATCACCCTTCCTTTGTTATTGATCTTCTGCGCATGTACTTACTTTTTGAGCAATTCATTGCCTTCAGGGTTTATTCCGGGAGAAGATCAGGGGATGATTTATGCAATTATCCAGACGCCGCCGGGTTCTACATTAGAAAGAACGAATCAGATTGCCAAAGAATTATTAAAAGAATCTGAAGATATCGACGGAGTACAATCTGTTTCTTCATTAGCTGGTTATGAAATTCTGACGGAAGGAACAGGTTCAAACTCAGGAACATGTTTGATTAACCTTAAAAGTTGGGAAGACCGTTCAGAATCTGCCGCCGAGATTATTGAAAAGCTCGAAGAAAAAGCCAAAAATATTCCGGGAGCCAATATTGAATTCTTCCAACCGCCTTCTATTCCAGGTTATGGAGCAGCAGGTGGATTTGAATTAAGACTTTTGGATAAAGCCGGAAGCGGTGATTATCAGAAGATGGAGCAGGTAAGTACCGATTTCGTGAAAGAATTGAAAAAACGGCCTGAATTGGGATCTGCATTCACATTCTATTCTGCGAGTTTCCCGCAATATATGCTTAAAATCGATAATGATTTAGCTGAACAAAAAGGCGTAAGCATCGAGAAAGCAATGGATAACCTTTCAACTTTGATCGGTTCCAATTACGAAACCAGTTTCATCCGTTTCGACAGACCTTATAAAGTAATTGTACAGGCAGGTCCGCAATATCGTGCTTTACCAAGTGACTTGATGAAATTATATGTGAAAAACGATAAAGATCAGATGGTTCCATATTCAGATTTTATGCATCTGGAAAAAGTGTATGGTCTTTCGGAGATCACGAGACATAATATGTACAATTCTTCTGAAGTTAGTGGAACTCCGGCTCCTGGTTATAGTTCCGGACAGGCAATTAAAGCCATTCAGGAAGTTGCCGATAAAACTTTACCAAGAGGTTTCGGAATCGACTGGGCAGGGATTTCAAAAGATGAAGTAGGTCGTGGAAATGAAGCAGTGTACATCTTCCTGATCTGTTTAGGATTTGTTTATTTAATTCTTTCTGCGCAGTATGAAAGCTTTATTCTTCCTTTACCGGTAATCCTTTCTTTACCTACAGGTATTTTCGGAGCATTTTTATGTTTAAAACTTTTAGGTTTAGAAAACAACATCTACGCACAGGTTGCAATGGTTATGTTGATCGGGCTTTTAGGTAAAAATGCCGTATTGATCATTGAATTTGCGGTTCAGAAAAAAGCAGAAGAAGGAATTCCTGTTGCACAGGCGGCAATTGAAGGAGCTGCGATCCGTTTCAGACCTATTTTGATGACTTCATTTGCATTTGTTGCAGGGTTAATTCCTCTGGTCATGGCAACCGGACCGGGAGCTGTAGGAAACAGAACGATAGGAACGGCAGCAGCAGGAGGAATGCTTATCGGAACTGTTTTCGGACTGATGATTATTCCGGGATTATATTACATTTTCGGAACTATTGCAGACAAATCCCGACTGGCAAAATATGAAGAAGAAAATCCGTTAACTGAACAAACAGAACCTTATCAACACGATGATAAACATGAAGATTTATAATAAATATATAGCAGCCATCGCCTTATCGCTTGTTTTAGCAAGTTGTAAGGCGCCAATGGCGACCGTCATTCAGGACGAAGTAAAAAATAATATTCCTGAAAATTTTACTCAAAATGAGCAACAGGACGTCAATAACAATAGCGGAACTACGCCGTGGAGACAGTTTTTCACAGATCCAAATTTGGTAAGCTTAATCGAAACTTCTTTGAAAAATAATCAGGAGTTGATGATCACACTTCAGGAAATTGAGATTGCAAAAAGCGGAGTTGTTGCTAAAAAAGGAAAACTTTCACCCACAGTTAAAGCAGGATTAGGAGCCGGAGTTGAAAAAGTAGGTCGCTATACAAGTACAGGTGCCGGTGATGCATCCACTGAAATAGAGCCCGGAAGAGAAATGCCCGATCCGCTTGGGAATTTCGAAGGAGGTTTGATGGCCAACTGGGAAATCGACATCTGGAAAAAACTCAGAACGGAAAAAGAAGCTGCTGTTGCGCATTATCTTTCAACTGTTGAAGGAAAGAATTTTGTTCTTTCTAATCTGATCGAGGAAGTTGCAGATAATTATTACGAATTATTAGCGCTCGATAATCAGATGGATATTATTCAGCAGTATATCAAATTGCAGACGAGAGCTTTAGAAATTGCTAAAATCCAGAAACAGGCAGCAGCGGCAACAGAATTGGCTGTGAAAAAGTTTGAAGCAGAATTAGCAAAATCAAAAGCAACAGAATATACAATCCGTCAGCAGATCACCGAAAAGGAAAACCAGATCAATGCACTTTGCGGTCGTTATCCGCAGCCGATTGTGAGAACGAAGGAAAGTTTTATGTCCACAATTCCGCAAACAGTTTATACGGGAATTCCGTCGCAATTATTAGCAAACCGTCCAGATATTAAACAGGCAGAATTAGAATTAAAATCTGCAAAACTAGATGTTGAAGCTGCAAGAAAAGAGTTCTATCCAAGCTTAGAAATTTCTGCAACTCTAGGTTTGGAAGCCTTTAAACCTTCTTATCTGGTTAAATTACCAGAGTCGATCGCTACAAGTTTAGTTGGAGAATTGGCGGGGCCACTGATTAATAAAAGTGCTATTAAAGCTAATTTCCAAACAGCAGATGCAAAGCAGATTCAGGCTTTGTATGAATACGACAAAACTATTTTGAATGCCTATCTGGATATTTCAAACCTGATGTCGAAAGTAAAAAATATCGATCAGTATTACCAATTGAAGTCTCAGGAGACGCAGGCTTTAGACCAATCCATAGATATTGCCAATCAGCTTTTCAAAAATTCAAGAGCCGATTATCTGGAAGTTCTTTTAAACCAGAGAGATGCTTTAGATGCAAAAATGGAATTGATTGAAGCCAAGCAAAAACAATTAAGCACCGTTGTAGATATTTATAAAGGTTTAGGCGGCGGCTGGAAATAAGTTAGTTTTTTATTCATATATCATTATTTCAATTATGAGGTCCGGTTCTGTTTTCAGAGCCGGGCTTTTTATTTTAAAACAGGTAGTTGATAACCATCGGAATTTCCCGAAGATGCAAAACACTCCTGTTTATAACTATCAGAACTCTCCGAAAGTTTAAAACACTCCTGTTTGTGGTTTCCGGGACTCTCCGAAAGTCTTCTGCACCCCTGCAAGAAACTTTCGGGTATTTCCGATGGTTTGTTTCATCCTTTTTAGCAATAAAAAGATTCTTTTTAAACTATTTAAAAAATGTTTTATCAAAAAATAAAACACGTCAAGTTTTGGCGCATTACACCTATAGCTTTGTAGTATAAAATAGTAAGAGTTATGGAAATTCCGTTTTATTTAAGTTTCAGAGAATTTGAAAATAATTATTATAGCAATCTTGAAAACTGGTTTGAAAACAATAGAAATACCAATGAGACCGATTTTTTGCTTCATTTGAAAGAGATGTATAAACCCTATTTATGCTATAACTTTTCGAAAGATCGATTGCAGGCAGATGCAGTAATTGAAGTGAAAAACTGTTTCTTTCCGTATCATGATAATTTCGGAATTTCATTTAATACAAATCACGCCAATGCTAAAAATTTCAAAACCGGAATCAACAATATTTCGGAAATGAAAACCATTACCATGATGGAATATGCCCAACATATTTTAGACAGGATACATCATTATTTTCAGAAGCAAAAAATTTCGATGAAAGAAAATGAAACGATTCTGGATTATATCAATCATTACGAAATCATCACGGCAAAAGAAAAAACAGGGTATTGTCCGGATTATAACTTACACCAGAAAAAACTTCCTTTTTTAAAGGCTTTTCTTCCCCTTTTCGGAAGTACTGTAGATATCTCTCTGTACAGGAATTTTTATTTTTCGGTGGTGAGAATTGCAGATTTTATAGATGCAAAATTAAATGATGTTCAGGCTTTTGATCAAAGTGTTTACAGCGAATTAAAATCTGAAGCAATGATAAAAATTCACATGAGAGGACATAGTTTTCTTACGATTTGCAATTGATTTTTTTTTAGGAGCTTAATCCCGCTTTCCGCACTCGCTATTTTTGTGATTTCGGGCGGCGGCAAAGCAGCCGCCGCCCGAAATCACAAAAATGAGCTCAGACAAATGCTTCAATCGGGGCTAGGAAATTGCGCTTCAATTAAATATTTCGTACTAAAATAAAATAGTGCCAGATTTAGAAAACTGTAACGAAAAGAAAATAGAAATTAATCCGTTAAATAAGATTCCCACTGTTTGAATGCTGGGAAGAACTAATAACCAAATCGCTAATCAATAAACCGCAAAAGCTTTGGGAATCTTAGGATTAATAATTTAATGTTTAGAAGAAGATTTAAGTTTTGAACTTTTTAAGGATATTAAATATCAAACACTAACATTCATACACTTAATTATATTGTCGAAATGCATTTTGAAACTGTATTTCAAGCAAAAAACCAGATCGATTGATCTGGTTTTTGTTTTGCAGAGAGGAAGGGATTCGAACCCTCGATACAGTTACCCGCATACTACCTTTCCAGGGTAGCTCCTTCAACCACTCGGACACCTCTCTATGTTTGAAGACTGCAAAAATAGGCTATTTTATTGAATCTGCAAATTCTTAATTTAAAATTACTCGCTTATTTCTCCACAGATATTTCTTGAGAAATTATCAGCAAAACTTCCACGATAATTTGGGTTGTCAATCAAGTGCATTGCTTTGGTAATTGCAGATTCTGCAGTCATATCTCTTCCGCTGATCGCTCCGATTCTTGAGAAAATATTAGAGTTTTCGTATTTTCCAAATGATATTCCGCCTGAAATGCACTGACTTACCACAACAATCTCGGTTCCGTTACTTCTGATTTGCTGTAAAGTTTCCAAGGTCTTTTCACTGCTGAAAATAGTCCCCGAACCGAAAACCTGTAAGATCAACACTTTCATTTTCGGAATTTCTTTAAAATGATTCAGTTTCATTCCCGGGAAAATTCTCCAAAACAAAACATCTTCAGAAATATGTTCGTCTACATGAAATTCAATTCTACCGTCGCAACGGAAAAGATTATCCTTATCAATCTTTAAATGAACTCCAGATTGTCCTAAAATAGGGTAGTTCGGACTTGCATATGCATCAAAATACTCCGCAGAATACTTTAAAGTACGGTTCCCTCTCAATAATTTATATTCAAAATAAATCGCAACTTCCTGAATCACGGCTTCGTTTTCTTCATAAAGACTTGCGTAATAAAGGCTTGTCAGAAGATTTTCTTTTGCATCAGTTCTCAAATCTCCAATTGGCAGTTGTGAACCTGTTAAAATAACTGGTTTTGTTAATCCTTTCAACATAAAACTCAATGCAGATGCGGTATAAGACATCGTATCTGTCCCGTGAAGAATGAGGAAGCCGTCATATTTCTTATAATTGTCGAATATTAAATTGGCAATCATTCTCCATTCTTCAGGTCCCATATCAGAAGAGTCGAGCGGTTGTGCAAAAGGATGTACGAATACTTCGCATTCCATCAGCTTCATTTCGGGCATTTTCTCAAAAATATTTCCGAAATCAAAGGCACGGAGACTTCCTGTTTCGTAGTCTTTTTCCATACCAATCGTTCCGCCGGTATAAATAAGAAGGACTTTTCGCTTCATTTTTTAGTTTAAATTAAAGATTTTGAGTTTCTTTTCAGGTTCAGAATTTCAAAATTACGTTAATTTGCAAAGATTTGAAAGAAGATGAAAGATTTAGAGAAAACTTACGAGTATTTACAGCAATTTTTAACCGAAGAAAGATTAAGAAAAATCGAACATTTTGCTCCCGAAAGTTCAGATTTTATACTTCCGGTGATTGAAGATATTTATCAGTTCAGAAACGCAGCGGCAATTGTGCGTTCTGTTGAAGCTTGTGGTTTTCATAAAGTGGTTGCTTTGCAGGAAGAGCATAGTTTTGAGCCTAATTTAAAAGTCACAAAAGGAGCAGATACTTGGGTTGAAGTAGAAAGGCTTCCCAGAACTATGGAATCTTTTCAGAATATTAAAGACAGAGGCTATAAAATGGTAGCAGTTTCTTTAGAAAAAAACGCAAAATTTTTACCTGAATATGAAATTACAGAACCAATCGCTTTAGTTTTCGGAACTGAAATGGAAGGTGTTTCTGAAGAAATTTTAGATTTTGCAGATGAAACTCTGGCGATTCCGATGTATGGTTTTACCAGAAGTTTTAATGTTTCTGTTGCTGCCTCAATCTGTATGTATGAATTGAAGCAAAAGCTGATAAAATCTAATATTGACTACAAATTGAATGAAGAAAAGCTGTTAAGAATGAAAATTCGTTGGGCAGTAAATTCTATGCGAAGCGGGGAGCAGGTTTTTAATAAGTATTTAAAAGACAATAATATTGAATTTTAAAAGTTGTTATTAAAATTTAAATCATCATGACAAGATTATTTTCTGTTTTATTTTTGCTTTTCTATGGCTGTATGTTCTCTCAATTGAAGTTTGATACACTCTCTCCCAGAAGATTAAAAACTACAGTTACTCCTGCAATATTGGTGGGTTATCATTATGCAGGTGATGCAAAAGATAATACTGGAACATTCAGAGCGTCGCAAATGCATATCATTGAAGTTGTTTTTGCCAAAATCATCGAGTATGGCGGAAATCACGGTGCTGCAAAAGTATATTATGCGGGAAGTGATTTTATATTTAATAATCGGTACGACTTTTTTATGGCTCCTAAAATCGGAGTGAGTTCCAGCGCAGGAATAGCTTTAGGTGCGGAAGTGCAATTTCAGACTAATTTTGAAAAAGTAATTCCACGAGTAATGCCATATTTTGGATTTGGTGGCGGTGGCGGAAAACTGACTGTCGGATATAATTTTAGGTTATTAAAAGCCGAAAATTTTCCGATCAATACTCTTCAGATAGGAATTACCTGGCCTATAAAAAGGTTTAAAGAGAAAACTATTTAATCATTTTATTATAATTCCAAGCAGCTACAAAAACTCCTGCTGTTTCTGTTCTCAATCTTTGATTTCCTAATGAAACCGCTTTAATTCCTTTTTCAGCTAAAAACAGAATTTCCTTATCTGAAAAATCGCCTTCAGGACCAATCAAAAAAGTATAGTTTTCTAGTTGTGGAATTTCATTTAAAACTATTCTTTCTAACTTTTCATTACAATGTGCGACGAAAGTAGTTTCAGAATCTATATTTTTCAGAAAATCCTGAATTTTAATTAAATCATTTATAACAGGAAAATGAAATCTCAGACTTTGCTTTGATGCGGCAATTGCCTGTTTTCTGATTTTATCAATATTCAGATTTTTACGTTCAGTTTTTTCAGTTTGAAGAATGGTAACTTCAGAAATTCCCATTTCTACAGCCTTTTCTACAAAAAATTCGATACGGTCAATGTTTTTAGTCGGCGCAATAGCAATATGAAGTTTTGGATTGAAATCTGGAGTGTCATTTTTAATTTCAGCAACCTCAATTCCGGCTTTTTTTCCTTCAATAATTAATGTTCCCGAAGCAAGATTTCCCTTTCCGTCAGTCACATGAATTTCTTCACCGTCTTTCATGCGAAGAACTTTTACGATGTGCTGCTGCTCTTCGTCGTTAATGATTGCTTTACCGCTATTAATTTCGCCAAAAAAAAGTTTCATAAAATGGAATATTTAGAATCTGTGTGATTTTGATTAAGTTAATTTTCTATTAAAAGAAGATCTCATTTTCACTAATAAATGCCACTCCGGTTTTTATCGTGGTATAAATATCACCATCGCAATCTCTGTAAGAACACATATAGATTTCCTCAATCCAAACATTATTCATGAAAATCAAATTCAAGTATTCGTTTTTTCTTAAATTATTTTTGATCGATAAATAATCTCCTTCTTTTGGTTCAAAAGAAAAGCTGAAAACATTTTCTGAATTTATTTTCTCTATAATCTCTTCTTTTACATTCTGAATATATCCAATTTCCGAACTCGCCATTAAATAATCTTCGTCTTCAGATTTTTCTGTTACTTCATTTTTCCCGGTAATGGTCTCTAAAACCCAATAATATTTTGAGTTCTTTTTAGATTGCGTTCCCAGTACTTTTTCTTCTAATAATATTTTCATCTGTAGATGTTTATTGTTTAAGTCGTTATTTTAACAAATTTTCTACCCTTCAGGGTTGGGGAAAGAAAATTTCTTTTATAAATCGTATTTTGAGGTTGCAGTCGTTCTTAAATCTGTAAACTCCCCGCGTTCAAATTTCAATTGTGCAACCATTGCAATCATTGCTGCGTTGTCGGTAGTATATTCAAATTTCGGGATGTAAATATTCCATCCTAATTTGTCGTGATTATCCTGCATCACTTTTCTCAATGCTGAATTGGCAGAAACTCCACCCGCAATGGCAACTTGTTTTATGTTTAAATCTTTCGCTGCTTTCTCTAATTTATTCATTAAAATTTCGATGATACACTTTTGTACAGAAGCACAAAGGTCATTCATGTTTTCTTTAATGAAATCAGGATTTTTCCTTACTTCTTTCTGAATAAAATATAAAACCGAAGTTTTAATACCGCTAAAAGAGTAATCGTAATTTTCAAGTCTTGGTTTATTAAATTTAAAAGCATCAGGATTTCCTTCTTTCGCCAATCGGTCGATAATCGGTCCTGCCGGATAATCCAAGTCGAAAATTTTCCCGATTTTATCAAATGCTTCACCAGCAGCATCATCAATCGTTTTCCCGATGATTTCCATGTCAAAATAATCTTTTACCAAGACAATCATCGTATGTCCGCCGCTTACGGTAAGACACAAAAACGGGAATTTTGGCGGCACAGGATTTGCATCGTCAATGAAATGCGCTAAAATATGCGCCTGAAGGTGATTTACCTCTATTAAAGGAACATCCAAACTCATAGCGAGCGACTTAGCAAAAGAGGTTCCTACAAGCAGAGAGCCCAAAAGTCCGGGACCTCTCGTAAAGCCTATGGCAGAAATTGCATTTTGTTGTATATTTGCTTTGAGTATAGATTTTTCAACAACAGGAATGATATTCTGCTGATGAGCACGAGAAGCCAGCTCCGGAACAACTCCACCATATTCTTTGTGGATTTCCTGATTGGCTGCAATGTTTGAAAGAATAGAATTCCCTTTGATAATAGCTGCTGAAGTGTCATCGCAAGATGATTCGATACCTAAAATTATAGAGTCGCTCATAATAATGGCAAAGTTAGAGAATAATAACGAAAATGAGAACAAAAAATCGGTAGCTGAAAACCTGGGAGATCAGGTACAAAAGACCGTAGAAAATGTTCAGGAGACTGTGAAAGAGGCTTCTGAGCTGGCTTCAGACGCTATAAATCATCCGATTGACACTGCACAGGAGTTTGGTAAGCAGGCTGCGAAAGATGTCGTGAGCTATTCTTGGTGGGCGAAGTTATTGCTTTTTCTTTTCTGGACTCTGCTTTCAATCGTAGTTATTGTTTTTATCGCAATTAATTTGCCGGTTACCAAAAGATGGGCTGCAGATCAGGCTTTACAGATTGTCAATAGAGATTTTAAAGCTAAAATGTCTACCGAAAGTGTAGAGGTTGATTTCTTTGGAGATGTTACCATTAAAGGTTTAAGAATAAAAGATTATAAAAACTTAGACTTTATTAAGGCAAGAGAATTTAAAGCCAATTCAGACTGGTTCTCTTTGGCAACCAATATCGGGAAAAACAATTCTCTTAGTTTTAATGCTTTGACGCTTAAAGATGCAGACATCAAAGTAGTTACCTATAAAGGCGACAGTATTTCAAACTTCATCCGTTTTACACAACTTTTTGACAGCGGTAAAAAGAAAGATCCTACAAAACCACCTTTTCAGCTCAATGCACGTCTTGAAATCTTAGACTCTAAAGTTTCGATTGTTAATCAAAATTCTCCTGGAGAACCAGGAAAATGGTTAACTGCATCCAATGTGAATCTGATTGCTCCAAAAGTAAAAGTAAACGGAGCTAACATCAATGCTCGTATTGATAATTTCACCTTTACGACCAAAAGATGGGGGAAATCTCATTTTGTAGAAACTTTTTCGACAGACTTTTCGATGACCGAAGATTTTCTTTCTTTGGGAGATCTTACTTTAAATACCGATCATTCACTTCTTCAGGGAGATATTAAATTTAATCTGAATAAAGGTTCGTGGGCAGATTTTACCAATAAAGTAAAATGGGACATGAATATGAAATTGGGAAGCCAGGTAAGCGGATATGACATCTCTTATTTTGTCACCAACTGGGATAATTTTATTCCGTTTAATGTGAGCGGAAAAATGAATGGCCCTTTAAATAAATTCACTCTGGAAAACTTTCTTATCAGAAACCCAAGTGTAAATATTGCGACCAAAAAACTGAAAGCTGAAAACCTGTTAAATGGTAATTTTTTGATTGAAACCAATGATCTTTCAGCAGATTTTACGTATAAAGATCTGAAAGCAATGATGCCGACTTTCGTTGCTTCAAAGATGAAAAATTTTGCTGATGATTTTGGTAAATTAAAATACAACGGAACGGCAAAAGTAACTCCAAAGCAGGTTTATGTTTCTTCAGGAAATCTGATGACAGGAATTGGGCAGGCGAAAATCTCTAATTTCTCTTTAACGGATTACAGTACAGCGTTGCCTAAATATAAAGGTTATGCCGAAGTTAATGACTTAAATACTTCCATAATTACCAAAAGTAAAGCTGTTGGTTTGATTTCCGGTAAATTTAATCTAGACGGGCAAAGTTTTGATGTCAATACAATGCGACTGAGCACAAAATCTCAGATCTCAAGTATTGAAATCATGAATAAAGAGATCAATAATGTGGTTTTGGATGGTCTTTTAGATCATAAAAAATACAACGGATTGATTACGGTAAATGATGAGCAGGCAAAAGCAACGGTAAAAGGTTTAATAGATTTCAGCACTTCAAGAATTTCTGCAAACGTAGATGCCGATGTTGCTTATTTAAATATGAATTATTTTACAGATAAGGCTGGAAGCCAGGTTGTAAGCGGAAGAGTAAACGGTAAAATGGCAATGTCTACGCTGAATGATCTGAATTTGGATGTAGAAGCTTTTGATGTAAATTTTGCAACAGCGGATCAAAAATATCATATTCCGAATGCTAAGCTGAAAACTTTTGTGGAAGGTGGAAATCGTTCAATTTTGGTAGACGCACCAGGCGCAGTAAACGGGAAAATTTCAGGGAAATATAATCTTGCAGATTTAGCAGGAATGGTTGAAAATGGTTTAGGTAAAATTTTGGTTGGTCCTGAGCCGAGAAAATTATATCGCGGACAAACTTTCGCCATGAATTTTGATGTTGAACAGGGTTTGGTTGCTTATTTTCTACCGGATCTGAAACTTCCTCAAGGTGCAAAAGTGGAAGGAGAATATGATGGTAATTCAAATAATCTGATCTTAAATCTGGATGCAGTTTCTCTGAAATATATTATGACAAAAAAGGAGGAGATTACTGAAGCAGATCGTGCTTTGGCAGAAGCGAACCCTGATTATAAAATTGATGACAGAGTAGCGGTTACACGAGACAGTGCAATGGTCGACAGTGTCATGGTAAGAATTAATACTGCCAATACAGAACAGCAACTTTACGCAAAAATAAGCAGACTAGAATACAATAAAAATATTCTTAAAGACGTCATACTTACGGGTAAAAATGAGAATAATTCAGTTTTAAGGATTGCTACCAATTTCAAACATGGAAATCCGGATGATGAATTGAATAATACTCTGAAAGATTATGCAGTTAATTTTAATCAGTCTACTAATCCCGAGGGAGATTATGTTTTCAGGTTTGAACCTACTGAAATTAATTTAAATAATGTGAAATGGTCGATAGACACCAGTCCGGAGCTTGATCATTATATAAGTTACCGCAGAAAAACATCTGATTTTGAAATTCATAATTTAAAAATTTACTCAGACGAAAGTTCATTACTCATCAACGAATCTATATTTAAATCTGCAAAAGATTTTTATGTGGATGCTGAAGTTCAGAATTTTGCTGTTGAAAAACTTTTAGAAATGCAATCGGGTGGAAATCCGATGGATATTAAAGGTTTAGCCAATGGTAATGTGAAAATCAAGATGGATAAAAGCACGTTGCAGCCATTGGTAGATCTTACCGTTGATAATATTATGATGAATGGTAATGATATGGGCGATCTTACGATTTCTGCAGTCAACGGATTTTCTCTCAATGTATATGATGTTGACGTAAAAGTGACTTCGGCAGGAGTAATTGGCAATAATAACCTACATCTTACAGGAACAGTAAATAACAATACACCGTCGCCAACAATTGATTTGGTCACTGAGCTCAGAGATTTTGATCTCGCATTTACACAGCAGTTTGTGCAAACAATTTTTGGTAATTTGAGAGGGAAAGCGACCGGAGATCTGAAGATCAATGGAACACTGAAAAATCTTGATTACAGCGGTGATATTGCCTTAAAGGAATTCGGCTTAAAATTATTATTTACAGGCGTAGATTACTCATTTGACGATACCGTGATTCCGCTTTCTAAAGGTTTGGCAATTTTAAACAATATTGGTGTTCATGATGGAAGATCAAACTCTCAGGGAACGATTTCCGGAGCTATACAGTTTGAAACTTTATCTTCAATGGGAGTCAACCTCGTAATGAGAGCAGATAATCTATTGATGCTGAATACCACTCAGAAAGAGTATGATCTGTTTTGGGGAAGAGTTTACGGACAAGGTGATCTGTATGTTGACGGACCTGTTTCTGCTTTAAACCTTTCTACTCCAAATATGAAAGCATTGAATGGAAGTACATTTACTTTCAATTCAAGTTCAACTTCCAATGTTGAAGAATTTAAAATGCTGAGGTTCTTGAAAGAAGGAAAAGATGGCTTGGTTACGTTAGAAGAAAAGAAGAGAACCGGAGCCAATATGAATATCGATTTCAGTTTGGATGTTGATAAAGGTACAACGGTAAATGTTTTGGTAGGTGATGACGTGGGAAATATTACGGTGAAAGGAGTTGCTGATGATTTGAGATTCCAAATGAACAGAAAAGGAAGTATTGCCATGAACGGATCTTATATGGTTGACAGCGGAACTTTTGTATCTAAAGCAATCCTTAACAGAACTTTCCAGATTCAAAAAAACAGCAGCATCAGATGGGATGGCGATGCGATGAAACCTGCTTTGGATATCTCTGCCAACTATGTAAGGATGGTTTCCAATGCCGGGCAGTACCTGAATATGGGGCAATTACAGCCGATAAGTGTTTTGCTGCAAGCCAATATTACCAATACTTTAAATGACCCGAAAATTGCATTAAATGTGACAGCTTTAGACGTTTCCAGCCAGGTGAAAGAAACTTTGGCCGCAAAAATTAATCAGACTGAAGGTGAAAATGTTTTACAGTTTGGTTCTATTTTGTTGCTTAATATGTTTAATGTTTCCAATTCCGGAGGAGGGTTTGATATCGATGCGGTAGGTGTTGCAGAATCTTCAGGTTACAATATGCTGTTGAAACAACTTGGTTCTGTTTTGAATACGGTAAGTAATGAATTTCAAATAGATTTGAATTATGTAAAAGGAAACGACCAGTTTTCAAACAGTGGAGACCGTGCTAATGCGGGTGTTAGTTTTGATCTTTCACCCCGAATTACGGTAAAAACAGGTTTGGGAATTCCACTTTCAAGAACAGAAAACACGAGTAACAATTATCTGTCTGGTGAAGGATCGGTAGAATATGATATTTCTAAGAAAAACGACGGTACATTGGTCTTGAGAGGTTATTCTAAGCCAACCAACATCGGAATGGGCGTAGGAACTGTAGGCACTAATGGTTCTGCAAATCAGGCGTATGGTGGTGGTATCGTATGGAGTAAAAGCTTCAATTCTTTCTTTAAAAAGAAGAAAAAAGACAAAAAGTCAGTCACTGCCAAAACCGAAATAAAAACAGATTCTGTAAAATCAGACGGCAAAAAGCCTTAAATTTTTAATGATTTTTATCATACATGTTAATTATTGTTAATGTTTGATAATATTTTTTTAGTTTAATTATTTTTTTTAATTTTGTAAAAAATTTATCGATTTTTTAGGAAAAATATAATTTCACTAATATGAACTATCAACTGGACGAAATAGACAAGAAAATTCTTGACTTCTTAGTAGAAAACACAAGAATGCCTTTTACAGAAATTGCTAAGCAGATGGATGTTTCTGCGGGTACAATTCACGTAAGAGTGAAGAAAATGGAAGATGCAGGTATTATTTTAGGATCATCTCTTAATCTTGATTATGGTAAACTAGATTACCATTTTACAGCTTTTATCGGAATTCTTTTAACAAAATCAAACCGTACGCAAGAGGTTTTGAAAGAGTTGGGAACAATTCCAAACGTTATAGAAGCGAGTGTTATCTCAGGGAAATACAACATTTTCTGCAAGGTAAGAGCTAAAAATACAAACGATGCAAAAAGAATCATCTATCAGATTGACGACATTCAGGACGTAATGAGAACTGAATCTATGATCTCTATGGAAGAATTCTTAAGCGATAAAAACAGATTGATCAACGCAATCTCAATTTAATCGAATTTTAGACGATATAAATACTAAAGAACTTATGAAATCATTCATAAGTTCTTTATTTTTGCAGTATGGAAAAGGAATATAAAGAATATAGCTATTTTGATGTAGATCCGAAGAAAGGGTGGGGTTTTATCTTGGCTCTGGCTTCTCTGCTTTTGTTTACGATCATGGGCTTGGGAATAGATGTTGACGAGTTTCTTCAACACGAATTCCTCAATATACCGAGATGGTATTTCTATGTGATTTTCACAATTGATGCTTTAATGGTGCTAAGTTTGGTTCTGATGTTTTTTTATAAAAAAATTGGAATGTTCGCTTTTCCTGTAGTATTGGTTTTTCATTTCCTGATGCATAATTATTATCTGTCCACTTTCTTATACACAGACGTTACCAATCTTTTCCTTTTTACAGGTTTTGGAATGTTGGCAATTATCCCAAAGTGGAAATTTTTCAGATAACTGAATTTAAAATATAGTTTATTTAACCATTAAGAATTAATTTAAGGAGCTTAGAATATTAAGATCGCTTGGGCTTTAGTGTTCATGTGAACTTAAAAATCAGAATTATTAAATTTAACTAACCTTAAATCTTAATTTACCATAATGGTTCAAACTTTCTACAAAAAAAGCATCCAAATTTTGGATGCTTTTCTTATCTCAAATGAAATATTATTATGCTAAAATTCTTTTCACTGCTTCTTTTACGGCAGCAGCGTCAATTTTATATTTTTTCATTAATTCAGCTGGTGTAGCAGACTCTCCGAAAGTATCATTAACCGCAACGAATTCCTGTCTTGTAGGCCTTCTTCTTGCTAGCATTCCCGCAATTGATTCACCCAAACCACCTAAATAGTTATGTTCTTCAGCAGTTACAATTTTGCCAGTTTTTTCAACTGATTTTAAGATGATTTCTTCGTCTAAAGGTTTAATTGTGTGAATGTTGATCACCTCACAAGAAATACCTTCTTTTTCAAGCTCATCAGCAGCAACCAAAGACTCCCAAACTAAGTGACCTGTTGCAACTATCGTTACATCAGTTCCTTCTTGCAAAAGAATACCCTTTCCAATTTCGAAAGGCATATCTTCCGGAATGAAAACTGGAACAGTCGGTCTACCGAATCTTAAATATACAGGACCGTGGTGGTCTGCAATTGCCAATGTTGCAGCTTTTGTCTGGTTGTAATCACAAGGATTGATAACCGTCATTCCAGGAAGCATTTTCATCATACCGATGTCTTCCAAAACCTGGTGCGTTGCTCCGTCTTCTCCTAAAGTAAGACCTGCGTGAGAAGCACAAATTTTTACATTTTTATCAGAATACGCGATAGACTGACGAATCTGGTCATACACTCTTGACGTAGAGAAGTTGGCAAAAGTTCCGGTAAAAGGAATTTTCCCTGTGATGCTTAAACCTGCGGCAAGACCCATCATATTTGCTTCTGCAATACCAACTTGGTAAAATCTTTCAGGAGCTTTTTCGATGAATTTTTCCATTTTCAAAGAACCGATAAGGTCTGCACACAATGCAACAACATTTGGGTTTTTATCAGCCAATTCAGCTAAACCAGCCCCAAAACCTGAACGTGTATCTTTTTTTTCTGTATATGTATATTTCATTTTACTTAAATTTTGATAATTGATAAATGATGTGTGATCAATGATATTGAATGGTATCATTTATCGATGATAATTTATCATTTATAATTAATAGTCAGCTGGAGCTTCTAGGTACAATTGTTTGAACGCAGTATCCAATTGGTCATCATTTGGAGCTTTTCCGTGCCAAGCGTGAGTTCCCATCATGAAATCAACCCCATTACCCATTTCTGTATGAAGAATAATTACTACAGGTTTTCCTTTTCCGGTTTCCGTTTTTGCTCTTTCAAGAATTCCGATTACTGCTTCAAGGTCGTTACCTTTTTTCTCTTCCAAAACTGTCCATCCGAAAGATTCTAGTTTTGCATGAAGATTTCCTAATGAAAGTACATTTTCTGTGCTTCCGTCAATTTGCTGTCCGTTGTAATCAATTGTAGAAATGATGTTGTCTACTTTGTTTGCTGCAGCATACATCAATGCTTCCCAGATTTGCCCTTCCTGCAATTCTCCGTCTCCGTGAAGTGAGTAAACTAAAGAGTTATCACCGTCTAATTTTTTCCCCTGTGCAACACCTAAAGCTACAGAAAGCCCTTGTCCCAAAGATCCTGAAGCAATTCTTACCCCTTCCAAACCTTCGTGAGTGGTTGGGTGACCCTGCAATCTTGAGTCTAATTTTCTGAAAGTTCTCAATTCGTCAACCGGGAAGAAGCCAAATCTAGCTAAAGTAGAATAGAAAACAGGCGAAATATGTCCGTTTGAAAGATAGAAGTGATCTTCATTTTTACCTTCCATTGTGAAAGGAAGATTATAGTTCATTACTTTACCATACAATGCTGTGAAGTACTCAGTACAGCCCAAACTTCCACCCGGGTGCCCTGAATTTACAGCGTGAACCATTCTTAAAATGTCTCTTCTGATTTGTGTTGTAAGAGATTTCAGCTCTTCAATACTTTTACTCATATATTAGGATTTATTTGCATGCAAATTTACAATTTTTTGTCGGCTTACGGAAATGCAAAATCTGAGACTTTTTATGCAGATTTAGTTTTATTTACTTTGCCAAAGTTGAACATCTTTGACAAAACTTAAAGAGATTTTAATTAGTCTTTAGCCGAACTTAAAATTAAACAATAGAAGGGATTTGACATTCTGACATGATTTTCTTCTATACAGTTTCTGTATCATCGCTATATCATCTCTCCGTCCGGATTTTATTTTGAATTTGATGAGAAATATTTAAACAGACACTTTGGCAGTAATTTATAAATTGATGGTTATGTGCTCAACCTTTTCAAGGTTAGATAATTTTTTGTGGGCTTACGGAAATTTAAAAATCCAGAGTTTGAATTGTAGATTTTCTTATTGAAAGACTGAACCTTGTCAAGGTCACAGAAGAGCATTTTCGTAAAACTTAAAATTGGTAATCTATTTGTATTTTATGACACATGATAAAATTTTCTTTATCCTCAAACATTTCAAGTACTTCATTTCTTTTTAATAAAGTTTTAAAATTGCTGAGAATAGTTTTGTAAGAAGAATGTTTATAATTTTTAAAGTCTTCTGAACCAGGATTTTGATGAATGTAGATTACACATTTTCTAAGATACTCTTCAGAAGTAATTAACTTCCTTTTGAATGGTGACTCTATTAATGCACCGTGTCGATTATTTTCTTTATTGAATGCTTGCGAATAAGAATTAAAAACTTTTGAAAATTGCTTAGAAAATATATTTTGAGAAGCATGTAAACCTTTTTCTATATTTTTATCTAAATGGGAAGTAATTTCATTTAAATATTTATCACTCTTAATTTTGACTAAGAGATGAAAATGATTTGGCATTAAGCAATATGCATAAACATCACAAACACTCAAGAGATTATTTTTAATTTTATTTATGAAAAAATGATAATTTCTCGCTGTTTTGAATATTGCTTCACCATTAATTCCGCGATTATAAATGTGATAAAAGCAATCTGCTTCTATGGGGGTAATTCTTATATCCATTGTGTTTTTTTAAGTACTGTTTCTTTGAGCTGTTTTATTAACCTTGTCAAGGTTCGAAACCTTGACAAGGTTAATAATAAAATTAAACCACTTTCAAATAATTCTTATTTTTCACCAGCCACAAACCAATGAAAGTTAGTAATCCGTTCAGAATAATCAGCTCTACACCAATTCTGTAATCGGTATAATTGGTTACCAACATATTGATCAGATAAGTTAAAACCGGTGCTAAAAGTGTAACAGCAAGAATCGAATATTTTTGTGAAATTTTAAATTTGGTAAAGATTCCGAAGGCAAAAAGTCCTAAAAGTGGCCCATAAGTATAACCGGCGATTTCCATAATCAAATAAACAATCGACTTGTCATTCATTGCTTTGAAAACCATAATCAGGATGAAGAAAACAACCGTAAACGTTAAATGGATCTTCATACGAAGATGTTTTTTCTGTTTTTCTGTTCTTGTTTTATCTTCGTTTAAATTGAGTAAATCTACACAATACGAACTTGTAACAGCCGTCAATGCGCCATCCGCAGAAGGGAATAAGGCAGAGATTAATCCGATGATGAAAATCACAGCGATTGGCATCGGGAAATATCCGTTAAGTGACAAAGCCGGGAATAAATCGTCGCCCATAATATTTTTCACATTTCCTGCAGCATCTTTGAACCCAAAAATATTAGATACGACTTCTTTCCCTTCTACTATATTTGTAATTTGAGAATATCCTGCACCATTTTGTAAAGCAAAAAGATAAAGTAGTCCACCCAAAAATAAGAATGCAAGATTTACAAAAAGCAATGTTCCTGCAAAAGTCAGCATGTTTTTCTTTGAATTCTGAAGATTATCAACCGAAATATTTTTCTGCATCATTTCCTGATCCAATCCGGTCATTGCAATAGTAATAAAGATTCCGCCTAAAATAGTTTTGAGGAAAAATGTCTTGGAATTCGGATCAAAATTGATAAAATGAGTGTAATTTTTCTGTTCTAAAATAGTATACGCTTCGCCAAAAGATAAATTTAAATTGGATAAAATGTAAATAATACATGCGATCAAACTGATAATCATAAATGAAGTCTGCAATGTATCGGTAATGACAATCGTTTTTACACCACCTTCAAAAGTATATAAAAGTACCATTAATAGAAGTACCGAAGCCGTTACCCAAAACGGAACACCTAAACCTTCCAGTAAAAATATCTGTAAAACATTGACTACCAAATATAATCTTGCGGTTGCTCCGATTGCTCGTGAAACGATAAAAAATACAGAACCTATTTTATGCGCTTCTACATTGAATCTTTTTCCTAAATACGTATAGATTGACGTCAGATTCATCTTATAATAGAGTGGAAGTAATATGGCTGCCACAATAAAATATCCGATGAAAAACCCGATTACCATCATGTAATATTCAAAACCACCGAAAATATATTCGCTTCCGGTCATTTTGCCGACCGTTCCCGGGACGGAAATAAAGGTAACTCCACTTAAGCTGGTTCCGATCATCCCGAAAGCAACGAGCCACCATTTACTTTTTTTGTTTCCGATGAAAAAAGACTGGTTATCAGAATTTCGGCTCGTAAAATAAGAAATCACCAAAAGACCAATGAAATAAACAAAAACAAATAGCAAAAGTATAGTTCCGGAATTCATGTTTACAATTTAAATTTCAGCAAATATAGTTTTTTTTCGAATGTAGCTGAATGTTGGATTTTTAATGATGGAAGTTTTGGACAAATTTTAATTTAAATGAACTGAGATTTGATTTAAAATAAAAAATCCGTGAAGAAAAATGAATTAAAATTCTTTCTTCACGGATAAATACCCTGTAATTTTTTTGCCACGAATGCACGAATTTAATTGATACTATCTTTTCTTTATTTAAAATTCGTGCATTCGTGGCGATTTATTTTATTCCCACAGATTTCACAGATTAGCACAGATTTTATTCTCATTCATCTGCGAAAATCTGTGGAATCTGTGGGATTTTAACATCCCGTTTTATAAAACGTCTCGTAAATCTTCATTTTTCTGGAAAGTAGCTTTTGCAAACGGACAAAGAGGAATAATCTTTTTACCATTTTCTCTTGCAAATTCTACCGCTTTTATCAGCATTTCTTTTCCTACTCCTTTTCCGTTGTAAGCCTCTTCAACTTCGGTATGATCGATAATGAATCGGTCTTCACCTGCCCAAGTATAGGTCATTAATCCTGCTTTTTTTCCATCAATCAAAGCTTCAAAGCTTCCGTGTTTTTCGTCGTTGTTTTGTTTTACGTCTATCATATTTAAGAAAATTTGGTTTGAATTTCTATTTCGTTAGTTAACATTTTGTGTACGGGACAAGCATCTGCAATAGTGTGAAGTCTTTTCAGCTGTTCTTCACTCAAATCATTTCCTTCAAAACTAATGTTTCTTTTAAAAACTGCCAATTTTGTTAAAGGAAAATTTTCCAGCTCGACTTCTACATCTATTTTTTCAACATTCCACTCTTTTCTGTCGATATACATTCTAAGCGTGGCTGCAGTACAGCTTGCCAAGGAGGTTGCGAGAATTTCAAAAGGATTAAACCCTTTATTTTGTCCGCCTTTGTCAATCGGTTCGTCAGTAATCAGGCGGTTTTCGCCTGCGATAACTTCCGTGTAATATTTTGTAGTACCTAAGCTCGCTTTTACAGTTACGGCCATTATTTGTTGCTTTAATTTATAGTTGTTGTTTTATTGAAAATCTGCTTAAGCAATCTGATTTTTAAAACTCTCAATTTTATTATTTAAATCGTTCAGCATTTCAGGATTGATAACACCGCTTTCCAAATCGAAATTTTCGTAAAATTTAGGTAATGAAAAAGTTTCTTTCACGTCCGCTGCAAATTGTGGGAAAAATGTTTTTGCTGTATTCATTACATTTCCGCCACCATAACCTCCCGGTGAAGTACTCATCAAAAGCATCGGTTTATTTTGGAAAACTTTTACATTGATTCTCGAAGACCAGTCGAATACATTTTTGAAAGCTGCCGAATACGAACGGTTGTGCTCTGCTAAAGAACAGATAATGACATCACATTCTTCTATTTGCTTTAAAAAGTTATGCGCTTCATCCGGAAAACCTTTCTTTTCAAGATCAACAGAAAATACAGGCATCGTGAAATCATTAAGATCGATTAAATTAATCTCGTCTTCCTGAAAGTTTTTCAGAACAAATTTTACCAGCTCTCTATTGATAGATGTGGAAGAAGTACTTCCTGCAAATGCTAATATTTTCATGTTTATTTGTTTTTAAATTTTAAAAAAAGAAGATCCTGAATTATTTATTTTTTCGCTGAATCTTCTTTTACTTTTTCCAGATAATCTTCCTCCAAACTTTTAAGTCTTTTAAAATAATTTTCTTTATCCATAAACAACTTTGGGTTGTAAGGATCTCCTTCTTTTCGCTTTTTATGAAGATCAAACTGACTTGCGTGTGAAGCTACCCAAACATCGAAATTTATTTTTTTCATCGCTTCAAAAGTGTATCCATAATCTTTTTGAATGGTAGGATATTTTTTTACATCCGAGAATTTATGGTCAATAATAATCGAAGGTAAATTGGCGATCAGAACTCTATAGTTTTTATTTCCTTCTTTAGTTTCAAACAGAAAGCTGCATGATCCTTTTGTGTGACCGGGATGATGAAGCAAGGTTAATACCGTACTTCCCAATTTTATTTTAGCATTGTTTTTCAACAGAAAATCAGGATACACAGGTTCAAAAGTGACTCCGTATTTTCCCATTTCGTAGTCTGATTTCCCACCACTTTTCAGTTCATTTGCATCTTTTTCGTTAACATAAAGTTTTGCACCGGTTTCTTTTTTTATTTGAGCCATTGCTCCCATGTGATCATAATGAGCCTGCGTTAAAGTAAGAATTTTGATGTCTTTATAATTGAAATCCAGCTTTTCAATATTTTTTTTAATGGTAGAATAAGAATCCGCCAAACCTGTGTTGATCAAAATGTTGCCTTTATCGGTCACAATCAAATAAGATGCAAGATCGTAAGTTCCTACATAATACAAATTGCCTACAATTTTGAAAGGTTCGTAGTTTTTAGACCATTCTGCCGGATTATTTTTAGGTTCTGTTACGGTTTGTGCAGTTCCAAAAAAAGATAGGCATAGTAAAAATAAAAGTGTCAGGTTTCTCATTTATAAAAAATCGGGATATTCATTAAAATCAATTATTTTCTGTTTAAAATAGCTTTAGGAAGCGGAACAAATTCCTTTTCGTCTCCGGGAACCAAAGGAAAAGCGTCATGATTCTGATCGTTCCAGTTTACTTTTGCCTGATCAATGACTTCTCTGTCTGAATTTACAAAATTCCAGAAAATGAAACGTTCTTCATCAAAAGGTTCGCCTCCGAAAAGATAAACAGTTGCATTTTCGCTCATTTCAAACTCGCAAAGTTGGGTATTTTTGGCAATCAGCAATTGTTTGGAACCGTAAGAATTCTCTTCAATGTTTACCGTTCCGTCTAAAACATACATTGCCGCTTCACCATAAAGATCTTTTCCGATGCTGATTTTTTGTGCGGTTTTAGTTTTAATTTCAATAAAAAATAATTTACTGTGCACAGGAACCGGAGACTTTTTACCAAAAGCTTCACCTGCAATTAGTTTATAATGAACTTCTCCTTCTTCCCAAACCGGAAGCTCGTTGGCTTCAGTATGATGAAAAGTAGGCTCGCTTTGCTCCAAATGTTTTGGAAGACCTACCCAAATTTGAAAGCCGTGAAGTTTTTTATCTGTAGTTCTTAAATATTCAGGAGTTCTTTCTGAATGTAGAACGCCTTTTCCGGCAGTCATCCAGTTGACAGCGCCCGGTTTTATTTCAAGAGCGCTCCCAATGCTGTCTCTGTGAAAAATAGAACCTTCCAAAAGATAAGTTAAGGTAGAAAGACCAATGTGAGGATGTGGCGGAACATCAAGATTCTGATAATCTTTTAATTCTGCAGGCCCCATGTGATCGATAAAAACGAAAGGACCAACCGCTCTTTTTTCACGGAATGGCAGTAGTCTTCCAACTAGAAAATTTCCTATATCTGCGGATTTTTCTTCTAATATAAGTCCGATATTTGACATGAATGTTGTGATTTTAGTTTTTTGTGAGAAGCTAATTTAATTAAAATTTATACTATTTAAGGTACTTTAATAAAAATTAAAGTTTGTCGTAACCCTCAAATCTTTGGTCTACAATACGTTTCCATTCAGGATTTTTTTTGATGTATGCGAAAACATATGGACAGAACGGAAGAAGCTTTTTGCCGCTTTCTTCAATATAAATCAAGGATTTTTCTACTACCGCAGCGGCGGCTCCGGTTCCTGCCAATTCAGGCTCGGCTTCCGTATGGATCAGGGATATTTGCTGACTTGTTTCTTTATAGTCAATAAATGCAAAATGGCTGTTTAGCTCAATTTCAAATCTTTTCTTTTCTTCGTTTTTTACTAATGGTATATTTTGAAGTTCTGGTTTCATAATGTTTATATTTTTTAAGTTTTATAAAAGAGAATAATGTTTGTCATTCTGAAAAGGATCTCGACTTTCAAAAAATAAGGTTAGATTCCTGCGGAATGACAAACACTATTCTAATTTTTATGAATATGATTTAATTTAAATTAGTCTTCCAAATACCCGAATTTTCCGGTATTGAAATCTTCAAAAGCCTGCATGATTTCTTCTCTGCTGTTCATTACAAAAGGACCGTGTGGAAAGATGGGCTCATTTAAAGGTTCCCCACTTAGAATTAACACGACTGTATCTTCTGTTGCTTCAATGGTAAAGTTTTCACCTTCATTTTTAAACAAAACGAAATGATTAGCTGATACTTTTTCTTCACCGTTGACCAAAATACTTCCTTCAATTACCAAAGCTGCGGTATTAAAATTTGCTGGGAAATTAAATTCTGCTTTTCCACCTGATTTTAATTTAGCGTTCATCAAATTGACAGGACTGAATGTCGTGGCAGAACCTTTTATATTTTGATATTCTCCGGCAATAATTTCTACAAATCCGTTTTCACCTAAATCGGCTCTTTTTATTTCTGAGTTTTTAATCGCCTGATATTTTGGCTTGCTCATTTTATCTTTGGCAGGAAGATTTACCCAAAGCTGCACCATCTGAAAAATTCCTCCGGTTTTTGACCATTCTTTTTCATGATATTCTTTATGTAAAATTCCACTTGCTGCGGTCATCCACTGTATGTCTCCTTCACCAATAATACCGCCACCGCCTGCACTGTCATGATGTTCTACTTTACCTTCATACGCAATGGTAACGGTTTCAAAACCTCTGTGTGGATGTACTCCAACCCCGCGAGGTGTTTCTGAACCATTGAAATGAAATTTAGAATTATAATCGAGCATGATAAACGGATCCATTCTCTTCATATCTAAACGAGGAACACTAGGAATAAAATTATGTACTCTGAAACCATCGCCCACAAAATGCGCAGGATTTGGCGAGATTACTATTTCTACTTTTTTTGTTGTCATAATAGATGTTTTTATTTTAAACAAAATTAGGACAGTCAGAAGAGAATTACATTGATGTGTGGTAAGTAAGTTTGAGGGACTGAGAGTTATAGAGTTTTAGAGTGGGAGGGTTTTGAAGTTTTAGTGTTTATTCTTGGGATTTCATGTTTCTGCCATCGAACGTATGCAGCCTTCTGAAAACTAAGCTCGATAGAATCGTTAAAATTCCTACGGTAAGGAAAGTGTAACGAAACGCGTTATGGGTTTCGTGTTTGATTAAATCGGGGCTGTTTTCGTAAATTTTTAAAACAATTAAACCAAATGCAATTCCGAATCCGATCGCTAATTGTTGATTAACCGAAATCAAAGAGTTTCCGCTGCTGGTCTGGAAGTTTCGTAGATCTGCTATAGAAATGGTATTCATTGATGTAAACTGAATAGAATTAAAAAATCCTAAAATCGCAATCACAGGAACAAACCAATATATTGAAGTGTGAATATCCGGAATGGCAAGACAGCAAATTAAGACTCCGATAATAAATGTATTGACCATTAATGTTCGTCTGTAGCCAAATTTATTTAAAATTCTTATGACCGAAGATTTACCAAACATAGCTGTTAATGCCATCGGTGCAATAATCCAACCCGAAATTACGGCTGACTGTCCATAAGCAATCTGAATCATTAATGGCAGTAAAAGAGGAATAGAACTGATCCCTAATCTTGTTGCCAGATTTCCGATAATTCCTACACGAAATGTACGAACCTGAAATAAATTTAAAGGAAAAATAGGATTGTTGCCTCTTTTCGCGTGCTTATAATAATAATACAAAAACAAAAATCCTAATATGAAAACGAGTAAAACCGGCGTGATATTCTGCATGTCTCCGAAAAGTTCGAGAGAAACCGAAAGAAGAAGAGATGCTGCTGCAAAAATCAAGAAACCTTTCAGATCAAAATCGGTTTCCCGAGAATTGTAATTGGGCATATATTTTAAGCCTAAAACAATTCCTAAAACCCCAATCGGAATGTTAATAAGAAAAATCCAGTGCCACGAAAGATAATCTACCATGTAACCTCCAACAAGCGGACCGAGAACAGGACCAATCAACGCAGGAACGATGGCAAAATTCATGGCTTTAAGCAATTCGTTCCGGTTAAAAGTTTTAATTAAAGCCAGTTTTCCAACAGGAGTCATGAGACTCCCGCCAACTCCCTGAATAACCCGTGAAATCACTAAATGAGTAAGGTTTTGAGAAAGCGCACAAAACACAGAACCTAAACTAAAAAGTACCAAAGCAAAGATGAAAACTCTTCTCGTTCCGAAACGGTCTGCCAAAAATCCGCTTGCAGGCATGAAAACGGCAAGTGTCAACACATAACTGATAATTGCATTTTGCATATTCAATGGAGATTCATTTAAATCTCTTGCAATTGAAGGTAGGGAAGTGTTCAGAATCGTAGAATCTAGCATCTGCATAAAAATAGCAGTCGCTAAAATCAACGGAAGAACTTTTTTTACAATTTGACGGGTAGAGGTTTGTGTGGGCATTTATCGTAAATTGAAGTGATATTGCTATACCAATTTACAAAAAAATATAGACTAAGAGTTTTTTAAGCTTAAGATAATTACAGACTCATATGAATCAACGGATAATCTTTACCCGAACCATCTTTTTCTGATCTTCCTTTTTTTCTGAATCCCATTTTTTCATAGAATCCTATTGCCTGCGGATTTTGCTCGTTCACATCTACTTTTGTACAACCGGTTTTATCATGCAAATATTGATAAAGAATTTTTCCTAAACCATTTCCACGAGCATCATTATGTACAAAAAGCATTTCTAAAGTATCTCCTGAAACTGCACCAAATCCTTTCGGATTACTGTTCTCAGAAATAATGTAAACTTCAAGATGAGGAAAATACTGCTTAGGAATCACTTTTTTAAAATATTGAAAATCACTTTCTGATAAAAAATCATGGGTGGCTTTTACAGCAGATTCCCAAATTTTAACCAATTTCGGATAGTCATCAGTAATAGCTATTCTAATCGTATACGACATTTTATATTTTTCAGTTAAATTTAAAAATTAATCAATGAAAACGAAAATCATGTTTTCAGAATGATGAGAAAAAAAATAATTGACTAATTTTAAGTAAAAGAAATCTTATGCTTTTTTCAGAAACCATCAGTGAAATCTTAAAGGTAAAATATCCAATTATACAAGCGCCAATGTTTGGAGTAAGCACTCCGGAAATGGTTGAAGCTGCTGCAAAAGCAGAATGTTTGGGTTCATTGGCTTTGGCAGATCTTTCCGCTGAAAAGTCTGTTGAATTGATTCGTAAAACCAAATCACTGACAAATCGACCTTTTGCGGTTAATATTTTTGTTCATCAAATTCCTGAAATTACCGATGAATTAAAACAGCAATATTCTAAGACGAAAAAACATCTTGAAAACTTGGCTCAGGAAAATAATATGGAGGTTCATCTTCCTGAATTAGAAAGCTTAAAAATTAATTCTTATCATGAACAAATTGATGCCATTATCGATGAGAACTGTAAAATTCTAAGCTTTACTTTTGGAAATCTTGATGGTCAAAGCATTCAGAAATTAAAAGATAACGGAACAATTTTAATTGGAACCTGTACTTCTGTAGAAGAAGCTTTGGCTCTTGAAAAATCGGGAATTGATATTGTTTGCGTTCAGGGAATAGAAGCCGGAGGTCATAGAGGAAGTTTTGTTTCGGAAAATATTCCTCAAATCGGCGGATTTTCTTTGCTTTCTCAGGTCTATGATTCTGTAAAAGTTCCTCTGATCTATGCAGGCGGAATTTATAACGGAAAAACTTTGGCTGCTGCAAAACAATTGGGCGCACAAGGTTTTCAGATAGGAAGTCTTTTGCTGGCTTCACATGAAAGTGCTTTGCAGGATTTTGAAAAAGGAAGGTTGAAAAATATCAATGAAAAAGATATTATTTTAACGAAAAGTTTTTCGGGGCGCTACGCAAGAGGAATTAAAAATAAGTTTATTGAAACGATTGAAAATTTAGAATATATTTTACCTTATCCATATCAAAATAAATTGACCGGTGAAATGAGAAGAATCGCAAGAACGGTGAAAAATGATGAGTTTGTCAATCTTTGGGCAGGACAATCAATTGTCAATTACAGCGAACTTTCAACCCAAGTTATTTTAGAGAAATTAATTCAGGAATATTAAATCCCGCTGATTATACAGATTTAGCAGATTTGAGAATGAAAATAAATTAACGAAATAAATAACCAGCAAAGTTTTAAAATCAAACCAATTCATCATCTTAATTTATATCACAAAAATCACAATTAATGAAATCACCATTACAAAATCCTGAAAAGATTACAAGGAAAAAATCATCTGTCGGAAAAATATTTAAAGTCATCAGTATTTTATTTTTGATTTTAATCCTTGGTTTAGGAATCGCACAATACATATACCGAAACGAAAAAGAAACGCCGCTGTATAAAATTCAGCAGTATTTGACGTACAGCAAAGAAGATTGGGAAAATTATGAAAACAACAAGCGAATTTTGGCAAGTTTTCCTGCTGAGTCAGGCATAATAGATGTTGCAAATCCTGCTCCTGAAAGCCCGATTGATACATTGATGTGGGAAAATGCAATTAAAAATAAAGATTATATTCCGGATGAGGTTTTGGCAGAAATAAAACGGTACAAAGCACGAGATTTTTCTAAACTGATTTTGGCGGAAGATAAACCGAGTAATGAAGAAGCTCAAAATGCTATTGTTAGTCATTATAAAAATGAAATAAGTAAACTTCTAGACGAATACAAAGCCCATATTCAAATTGGAACTGCTTATAATGCACCGTTACAATCGGGAGATGAATTGGTGAGGGTTACAGCAATGGTTTCAGCGTTTAACAAAGAGCGTGGGAATTTGGGAAATATTCAAATGCCGCTTAATGTGATTTATGATTTTGTTCAATATAAATCTGAACCGGATGTTTGGCATGTATCAGATTTTAGCCAGAATATTTCTTATGATTACAAGCTTAATAAAGATCCTTGGTAATTTTATTGATCAAATCCAATATCACAAAAATAGCTTTCAGTACTTCTGAAAGCTATTTTTTTATGTTATAATTAAGAGATTGCTTTGATTGCAATAGCTTATTTGGTTAAATCTAAACCACCGAAATTACCGGAGCTCATCATCATATAAACGCCTTTGGTTTTATCAAGTAAATCCCAATAGGCGTGAAGTTCTTCAGCATTGGTAAACACTTTAAGATTTTCATTTTTGAATTTCTCTTTAATTAAATCTGGAGAAATCGGCTCCATTCTTTTAATTTTTAAAGCATCTTCAGAATAGAAAACAATGGCTTCCTCCAATCCGTCCATGGCGTGATCATATTGCTCAAGGAAAACAGGATTTAAACTTGAATAGGTGTGAAGCTCAAGAAAACCGTATTTTTTTTCATTTTTAAATTGCTCACAGAATGCTTTCACCGCAGCTTTTACTTTGCTCGGAGCGTGTGCGAAATCTTTATAAAGGATTCCTTTGTCTTCTCTTTCAACTTTTTCGAGACGCTTTGAAGCTCCTTTAAAACTCATAATAGCATCGTAGAAATCTTCATCCATGATTCCCAACGTATGGCAAATGTGTCTTGCTCCTTCAAGATTTAATAAATTGTGTGCTCCAAAAACAGAAAGCGGAATATCGCCCATTTCTGTTTTAAGAAGGACTTTTCCGTTACTGATTTCATATTCAGGAGTTTTATATGGTATTTTTCTGAAATAATTTTCAGCATTTTCTACCACTTTTACGACTTCTGCATCTTCTTCGTTATACACCAAAACTCCACCTGGCGTAATGCTAGCCACAAATCTTCTGAACTGCTCAATGTAATCGTCAAATGTTTTGAAAACATTGATGTGATCCCATGCAATTCCGCTCATTAAAGCGATATTTGGCTGATATAAAAGGAATTTTGAACGCAGATCGATAGGAGAGGAAAGGTATTCATCACCTTCCAAAACCATAAAATCGTTGTCTTCGGTCAGTTTTACCATACAGTCGAAACCCTCCAACTGAGCTCCCACCATATAATCTACATCTTTCTGATGGAAATTAAGCACGTGAAGAATCATCGAAGTGATGGTTGTTTTTCCGTGTGAACCGGCGATGACAACTCTGGTTTTATTTTTTGATTGCTCGTAAAGAAACTCAGGATAAGAATATATTTTTAAACCTAATTCTTTTGCTTTTGCCAGTTCGGGATTGTCTTGATGAGCGTGCATTCCAAGGATTACAGCATCAATATCAGACGTGATTTTTTCAGGAAACCAACCCAACTCTTCGGGAAGAATTCCTTTTTTTTCTAATCTCGATTTTGAAGGTTCAAAAATAGCATCATCCGAACCTGTTACGTGATATCCTTTATCTTCAAGTGCAATTGCAAGGTTGTGCATTGCGCTTCCGCCAATAGCAATAAAATGAGTTCTCAATTTATTTTCTTAGTTTTTTACGTTATTGTTGATAAGTTTCTGAAATTCAGCGGTAATGTTTTGCCAATTGGTCTTGTAATTGGGCATGATCATGCTTCCATCATTTTTGCTGCCTTCATTTACACCTTTCTTAATGTTGATCGATGTAGTCACGTTATCATAAACCTTCTTATGATCTTCCTGAATTCTTCTGAAATTATTTTTTGAAAGGGTCGCTTCCAAATTTTTCAGATCGTCATCAGATACTTTGAAACTTTTCTTGATTTTTTTGCCTTGTCCTTCTAATGAATAATGGGCATCATTTCCTTTTATCAAAAGGTTTTCATAAGACGGAGCATAGCCTCCACTTTTAGAATAACTTATATCAAAGTCCTGGTAAACTTTCTGACTGTTGCAAGAAAGTGACGTGAGAATAATTAAAAGTACGCCTAAAATCTTCTTCATTGTCGTTTTAGTTTTGTGAATTATTTTGTTCAGACTTTTTGGCCTTAATTTCTTCATCATAAGTGTGTAGAATATTAAAGTCTTCAGTCTGCTCAATGGCCGTCATTATTTTAAGAAGAATCTGCTGTGCATTTTCTTTGTCGTAGTCAATATCCAAAGGTTTTTTAAACTCCATTGTCGGTTTTACTCCGGTTACTTTTACACGAAGTCCTTTCTTGTCAAAGGCTCTTCTGAAGCCGTTTATTTTAATAGGAATTACAATCGGGCGCTGGTTTTTAACCAATTTTGCCGTTCCCTTTCTTCCCTGAGCAAAAGCTGCAGTAGTACCTTGCGGAAATGTTGCTACCCAACCATTGTCTAGCGCCTTCATAATATTGTCTATCTCACCGAGATCTACCATTCTGTTGACATTTTTACCTTCCGCTCTCCAGGTTCTTTTTACAGTAACTGCACCTGCAATTTTAAATATTTTTGGAAGAATACCCTTATTCATCGTTTCTTCAGCAGCTACGTAATAAAAATCTACTCTTGGATTTAAAAGATAAATAGGATTTTTTATAGTATCTAAATACCCATTATTTACGGCACAAAAAGCATGATACATTGCTGCAACATCAGCAAAGTAGGTTTGATGATTTGATACAAAAAGTACATTAGAATCCGGAAGATCCAGCAAATTTTCGGTTCCGGTAATTTTTAGCTTATTGAAGCCATTGAATCTTCTGTAAGAAACAATTCCCAGAATGAAAATGATTAATCTTTTTAAAAAATAAGGTGTTCCGAATGAATCGGTAAAAATGTTCTTTTTCGCCATTTTTCAATTAAACATAATAGTTGCAAAGTTACATTTTTTTAATCAACTGGCTGAATTCGCTCAGGATCATCGCTGTGGCTCCCCAAATAATGTATCCGTTAAAATTTATTACCGGAACTTCATGTCCGCCAGCTCCGGGAAGTGCCATAATTTCCGGACTGTCTGGTAAGTTTAAGAATGAGGTGATAGGAAATTCTATCACTTCGACAGCTTCACTTTGCTGAAGAATAAATTCAGGATTTTTTTTGGTATACGAAATAAAAGGATAAACATAAAAATTACTTGGCGGAATATAAATAGGGGAGAGCTCCCGTATAATTCTCACATAATGTTTTTCGATGCCTATTTCTTCTGAAGTTTCGCGGATTGCGGTTTGGGCAAAATCTTTATCCAGCTCTTCGCGCTTTCCGCCGGGAAGAGAGATTTGTCCGCTGTGGCGGTCTCTTTCGTTTTCGGATCTTACAATAAGTGGGAAGTACCACTCATTATCTTTTAGATATAAAACGATATTTACGGCTGCAAATTTCGGATTTTTCTCTAAAACCTGATCATAGGTGAATACGGGGCGTGAAGGCGGTGAGAAAATTCCGTGGGCATTGGCGCCGGCCAATCCTGCATTTTTTATTTTTCTTAAAAGATCTTTACCAAAACTTTCCATAGCTCAAATTTAGTAATATATCTTGTAGAAAGGAAGCGTAAAAATGTTAATTAAAGATAATTTTCTCAACAAAATAAATGTATTTATATGTGATTTTTGAGAAAAAGGATGAATTAACTTTATGTCAGTATTTACTTACAATTCTTTGTTTTTCCTTGTATTTTTTATCGCTAGGAAAAACAAAGTTTTTATAATAAATGTATTTAATAAGATAAACAAAGGCATTTGACTTCGTCGAATCTTCGATTCATTTAGCTACGAAATACTAAAACGTAAATCATCATTTATTTGACATGACGGTATCCGAAAATTGTGCAAAGCGTTGAATTATTAGAATATTTTATCAGAAAATAAAAAAAAACCTCCAGAAAAACTGGAGGTTGTAGAATGTTTTTTTAATTAGAATATCCGCTCAATTCTTCTTTTTTAGAATTGTAGATTTTGTATTCTAAATACTTGAAAGAATCCCTTGGGATAATGGTTACCCATTTTTTATACTTCAAAAACCACTTCATCTGGATGCTTTTAAGACCTTTAGTAAGGTAAGCTTCTACGAAAGGGTGTACATGCAGGAAAAGTTTTCCTTTTTCTTTCTGCATAATGGTTCTGATCGTGTCTCCCATTTTCTCAACAATTACGATCGGAGCTACTATTTCTCCGTCTTTGTTGGGGTTTTCTTCTTTGGTGTCGATCTGTTTTTCCGGACGGTTTCTCTGTCTTGTGATTTGTATCAATCCAAATTTACTTGGTGGTAAAATCTTGTGACGTGCTTTGTCGCGGCTCATTTCTGTTTTAAAATGCTCATACAAATCTCTTCTGTGATCGGGATTGGTCATGTCGATAAAATCGATCACGATGATGCCTCCCATATCGCGAAGACGCAATTGTCTTGCTATTTCTGTGGCTGCCATTTTATTTACATGCAGTGCATGCTCTTTATTGGCACTGTTTCCGGCGGTAATATTATTTCCGGAATTGACGTCGATTACGTGCAGCGCTTCTGTGTGTTCTATCACCAGATAGGCGCCCTTTGAACTAGGAATATTTACATGTTTTCCAAAGCTTTGTTTAAGCTGTTTTTCTACATTATAATATTCGAGAAGAGGAATATGGGAGTCATAGAACTGAACGATGTTTTTTCGTTCCGGAGCTATCACTTCCAGATAATTTTTCATTTCGTCTACCATTTGCTCGTCATCGCAAAAGACATTTACAAAATCCTGATTAAAGTTATCTCTCAAGATCGATGATGCTTTATCATCTTCGCTCAAGACTTTAGAAGGTACTTTGTTTTTCTGAATATTCTTAAAAGTATTCTCCCATTTCTGAATCAGTTGATTCATATCATTATGGAGATCAGCTACTTTCTTTCCTTCTGCTACTGTTCTGATGATGACCCCAAAACCTTCCGGTTTTATACTGTCGATCAGGGTGCGAAGTCTAATTTTTTCTTCAGAACTGCTTATTTTTTTTGATATTGAAACTTTATTGTCGAAAGGTATCAAAACCAAAAAACGTCCTGTTAAAGAAATTTGGGTAGAAATTCTGGGTCCTTTTGTGGAGATTGGCTCCTTGGTAATTTGTAATAAAACGATATCATCTTTGGCGATGATTTTATCTACAGTCCCGTTTTTGTCGATTTCAGGCTGAATCTCAAAGTTTTTCAAGCCTGATGAAACCTGCTTTTTGGATACCGAATCTTTTAAAAATTTTCGGTAAGTAAGGTATTGCGGTCCCAAATCCTGATAATGCAAGAATGCATCTTTGTCGTATCCGATATTTACAAATGCGGCATTAAGGTTGGGAGCAAGTTTTTTTACTTTTCCTATAAACAGATCTCCTACTACAAAATCATTTTTGTCTTCTTCCTCATGAAGTTCACATAGTCTTCCATCCTCCAGCAAAGCAATCTTTGTAAGATCATCTTCATGCGAAACTATTAGTTCTTTCTTCATTTTTAAAATTAAAGATAAAAAGATTGGTGATGAATTTGAGGTAATGATTGCTCATTTTGCTCAACTTATTACTTATTTTACATAACAAAATATAGTCGGTGAATATTAAAAAATTAAAAACACCAACTATATTATTATACTAAAAATCCCTAGGGAGATTATTTTTTCTTATGTCTGTTCGCTCTTCTTCTTTTCTTTCTTTTGTGTGTTGCAACCTTGTGTCTTTTTCTTTTCTTTCCGCTTGGCATAATGTTTAAATTTTTTTTAGTAACTCGTTAATATTAATTATTTCTCTTTATTTTACTGCAACCTTAGTTTTTACTTTCTCCACAAAAGATTTTGATGGCTTGAAAGCAGGGATATTATGTGCAGGAATTTCTATTGCAGTGTTCTTAGAGATGTTTCTTCCCGTTTTTGCTGCTCTTGTCTTCACTATGAAAGATCCAAAACCTCTTAAGTAAACATTGTCTCCATTGTACATAGAAGTTCTGATCTCCTGCATAAAAGCTTCTACAACTTTCTGTGTTTCATTCTTTTCGGTCCCCAATTTATTTGAGATGGTGTTTACCAATTCTGCCTTTGTCATTTCCTTTGTAAATTTTAAATTTTAGGTGTGCAAATTTAGTTAAAAAAATTGAATAGTAGCAAATTCACGCGAAAAATGTTTCACATAAACTACTGAGAATTCTATCTTTAGTATAGTATGCCGCTAAAAAGAGTGCTTTTTTTACATGCTGGAATTGTAATATCCGTTCTCTACACAGAAGCGAATGAGATGCAGTTTTGTTTTTAAACCAAGTTTTTCTGTAAGTCTGTTGATGTACGTATCGATGGTACGTGTGCTTAGATTGAGCTTTTCACCAATTTCTTTGTTACTGAAACCTTCATAGCAGAATTTCATTAGCAAAATTTCTGTCGAAGAAAGCTCTTCCTGACTTTTTTTCTGGCGACTCATATATTCCTGAACTGCCAAAGGCTGTTGTTTCCAATTTTCAGAATACGCAGGATAATCAAATTCCTGGGAGGTAATTTGTCCCTTGATGATGTCTTTTATAATATTGCTGTTTTTCTGGCAGTAATAGACATTGGGGATTTTATCTAAAATATCTGCCATGTCTTCCTGATAAGTTCCGGAATAGGTGATAATTGGGGTTTCACTATTATTTTTCCGGATAAACTTTATGGCTTCCATCCCGCTGAGCACGGGCATAAAAAGCTCGATGATGAAAACATCTTCTTGCTTTCTGTAGATCCGGTTAATGAGCTCATGGCCGTTATTACAGTCATTGAGTAGCATATTGAATGGGTTTTCCAACAGCGTTTTGATCATTATTTTTTTAAAATAAAAATCGCTGTCGGCAATAGAAAATCTTACCGTATTGGTCAGTAGTTTACTCATTTTATTTTTGTGATTTGGTATGGCAAAATAAAATTCTGCTGACTAAAATAAGAAAATCTTTCGGATCTGAAAATTAAACTTTACATTAAAAAATTGTGAATAGTATTGTATGCATTAAATTTAATTTTGTACATAAATGTTTTTTTTCCTATTTTCACAATCCAAATCAAATCGCAACCATGTCTTCTAATAGAGAAAAAAAATTAAACAAATCCGATGTAAGATTAGGTATATGGAAGTTTATACTTTCATTTATTATATTATCTGCAATATCTTTTATTGCAGTATTCTTCTTTTTTAAGAGTTACGACAGGCAACTTACCGGTGTTGATGAAGAAGTTCGTGCATACCGTGACCTGTTGAATCGTAATAATCTTCTTCATACTCACATTGACAGTATTTATGCAAGAATGGAGCTTTATGATTCTGATAAAGCTTACAACGATAACTATTTGCGTACTTACATTCTGGATAACGTTCGCGAAGCTCAGGAAATTATGGGCGCCGACAGTGCTACCAATTTAAAGCATTATGCCGTTTTAATGCAGAAAATTAAGCCGATGCTTAATCTTAAAAGCCAGATTGTGACTGTTTCTGCTAAACAGCAGATTGCCATCCGCGATGTTCAGGAATGTCAGGGGAAATCTAGTCAGATCAGCAACAAGATGAGAATAGATCCCTCCAGAAAATTTACAGGGCGCAGAAGATAATTACATTATAAAGTTTAGAAACTATGCAGGGACAAGTTACATTATCAAAAAAAGAAAAGCATTATCAATTTTTTTACCTCATATTAATGCTTATTGTTGCTCTTTTCTTTCTGGGAGTTATTTTTCTTAAGGGTTTTTCATCTCCATTTTCTGAGGCAGATACTAATGCATTGCAGATTTTAGATCAGAAAGTAAAGTTTGATCAGCAGCAGAAAATAGGTTTAAAATTAATAGATACAGCCTCAGCAAGAGTGAATAGACTTTCTATGGAAATTCAACAGCCTGTAGAAAGAAACGATGCTGAATATGCAATACAGGATTTAGCTAACACATTTCAGAATGTTGTGGTCCATGATCAACGAAAAATGGCTTTCCCGCAAATAGGAAAATTTATCAAAATGAATATGGTTGATAAAGAGAGGATTATGAAGATGAACGAAACGACCAAAACATTTGAAAAACAATTTGAAGAATGCCAGTTAGGATACAAAGAAAAAAGCCAGACTCTGAGAGAACGGAATAATTCTTTAAACCCGAGATAACACCAAAAAAATATACAAAACACATCACAAAAACTTACTATGAACTATTTTCAAAAGAACAGGAAAAACATCATTATTGGTGTAATCGTCACATTGCTTATTGCTGCACTCGTTGCATTGTGGCTGCAAAAAAAGGTCATTCATTCGGCAGATGATATTGAAGGAGTAGTTTTTCCCTCTACGCTTTCTACTGGTGATACGTTAACATTTAATGATAAAACATCATTTGCGAAATTCAAAAAATGGGATTTTGGGGATGGCCAGACTTCAGAAAAAGATAAAGGAATTCATTTTTACACTAAGCCGGGTTATTATAATGTAACCTTGATTATTGATAATAAATATTCTAAATCTTTTCCGATCATAGTTTCTTCAAGAGGAATACCAAAACCTAAAGACAGCGCCACCACGGTAACTAAAATTGATGCTCAGACTCAGGCAATGCAATATGAAAATGTGCAGTTTCGTGCCCTTTCAGATGCTACGCAGTTTACCTGGAGATTTGGCGAGAGCGGAAAAATCGATGCTAAAGACAAATTAGCTATTTATGCGTTTCAAAAACCGGGAGATTATGTAGTTACGCTTTACACGGAGAAAGATTTAGAGCCAATTCAGCATCGTATAAAGATTTTACAGGCGTATAATTCTATGCAGGACGAAGAGCCCACTTTAGACGAACTGTATGCTAAAAAAGATAATGATTTTAAATATCATCTGCAGCAGATCGCAAATGGTAACAGCTTCAATATGCATTATAACTATCTTTTGAAAACTTATCTGTGTAACAATGAAAATACAATTGTAAAAGTTGCCGACAGCAAAGTCAATAATTTTTACCTGTATTGTGCGGGTCTTCAGTTTGATAAAAATACAGTGATACAATCTGTAAAATTGAATTTTGATGACGGAATGACTTGTGTAACCAAAGTTGACATCAACCAAAGCAAATAATGAATTGTTCGTTATCGGGCATCACACCAATTATAAAGAAAATTAAGATGAAAAATAAATTTCCTCTAGCGGCGTTTTACATCGGGCTTTCAGTTTTACTGACGAGCTGTCAGGTAAAATTACCGTCAAAAAAAACTCCTGAGCCACAGCAATATGGGCAGATCGACAATGCGTCTGTAATCAATGGTTTTCCAAAAAAATCGGCACCTTGGATCGTTATTTCAGACCGATCAAGAAATACAGCTTACCTCGATAAAAATGATGAGAAATCATATAAAGAAGTGAAGTTTTTGGAACCTCTAATGGTTTTAAAACACAGAGACGGAATGGTAAAAGTAGCAGAATATATTCCTGATGCTTTAATGAAAAAAGTTTCGTCAAAATCGATAAAAACCTATGGCTGGATCTCAGAATCTGATCTGTTGCTTTGGAGTAACTCGTTAAAAAGCGAAAAAACCGGCTATCCCGTTAGAGTGGCGGTCGTTCCCAATAATCCTGACGTTATCAAAAGTGCAGAAAGATATTATAAAAACGACTCTATTATGGTTTTCAATTCGCCAAGCCTTATTGAGGCTGCCGATGTGAAAATTCCAAACGGACAAATGGTATACGTTTATAAGCAAGCAGAAAATAACAAACGTTTTTTAGTCGGAAAAAAGCCTAGAATCGATATGGACAGTATAAGTACAGGCTTATACGGTTGGGTGAGTTCTAATGTAATTTCGGCCTGGGGCGAGCGTTCTGCCGTGAAAATGAAAAACCCAACAGGTATTAAAGAGACCACGCTAGGAATTCATGAAGGTTCTCCCGGAGCTGCTGATCAAGAAAATCGTACCGCTGTTCTGTTGACAGATGTCAATAAAAGACCACCTCTTGAAAATATTTATCCCGTAACATTAGCCTTAAACGAAGAAGCAAAGCCAGATGTGAAAACGAAGTATTTTACTAATGTTTTAGACTACAGTAAAAACTTTGTTAAGAATGTGCTGGGAGAGCCTATTATTTTTGACCGTTACAAAGAGATAATTGACAAAAACAAGAAAATAAATATTGTTTTTGTTGTCGATATAAGTGAAGCAAATAAGCCTTACATACCAATTGTAAGCTCACTTTTGCAGGATCTTCAGTTAAAATTTGAAAAGCCTACTTACTTTAATTCTGTAAAATACGGAGTTGTTTTATATAAAAACAATTCTTGTGGAGAAAATGTGATTCCGTCACCGTTAAGTAAAGATTACAATAAGGTAATGGCATTTATTGAAGATAAAATGAATGAAATGAATTGTCCGAGTAATATTGGGAATCAGCCTGTAAATGAAGGTTTGATTGCCGCAGGAAATTTACTTTCTGATGTTCCGGACGAAGCTAATATTGTAGTTACTATCGGTACTTCTGCCAACCGAAGCGGAAATATGTATAGCGTGATTGGATCATTGACGCAGGCTCAGGCAAGGCTGATTATGTTCCAGACTAATGCTCGCTCTTCCGATACTTACAACGATTTTGTCTTAATCTCAGAGAATGTTGTGACCAACACGGCCAAAAATGTCGCTGAATTAAAAAAGCAGAAAATCATTAACCAAAGTGAGGTCTTAACCAAGAATAATTTTAATCTGATAGAAGGGGATGCTGGCTTCTTTTCTTTAGATTTCCCTAAACAAAGTATGGCTCAAGGATTTGTAATCTTTCCTAAAAAAGGAGATATTACTGCACCGGGTCTTTTGGTGAAATCTGTAGATAGTCTGATTGCTCAGGTGACTTATGATAATGAAATGATTGATAAATCTTTGAATGAACGTTTTCATTCTTCGGTGGGTGCAGGAAAAACGGAAGTAGACTTCAAATATAAATATCTGTATCCGGGACTGACGAATCCTGTTCCTGCAGGTATTGCAGCTCAGCTTATCAATTATGGTAACCCGTTTTTAGCGAAAGGATATATTCCTAAAGAACTGATGGATTATAAACAGAATATGGAAAAAGGTATTCTTGTTTCAGAATCTGAATATGATCAGCTAAAAGCTTTCTATAAAGAAGTTTATGAAAATACGGGTGCTGCAAGAACAGATTTTAAGCAAGGAAGAGCGGTTAGAGAATACATTAAATTATTAAAAAAATACAATCCTACGCTTAAGTTTTTAGACAAAGGAGAATTATATAAGCAACCGATGTCTTATGCAGTGGGTGTAAGTACAGGTTTTGACAATTCTGACGAAGAAAAAATGTCAAAATTTATGCTCAAAGGTTGGACGAAGTCTGATATTATCACCAATGAAGAGGCTAGAAGTTATTTTAAATATTACAAAGATCTTGCAGACAGAATGCTTACATACCGAAATAATCCTGCGGTAAAAATTAAGCAGAACGGGCAGGAATTCTATTGGCTAAACGAATATTTTATGCCAACAATGCTTCCTGTAGATGAGCCGGAATATACTCAACATTAATTAGTTATGATATAAAAAAAAACGGAAAATTAATTTTCCGTTTTTTTTATGTTAGAATACTTTTTGTTATCTTTGAGTACCAAACATCACATTATGTCTACTCAATCATCATCTCATGATGGTAAACACTTCGTCGTTCAAAAAGGAACATGCCAGTGTAACCAAGGAGACCAGTTTCCTAAGCATATCGTCAATGCTCACAACAAACATTTCTGGAATGATTCTGCCGGAAATGCAGATTATTTAGCCGTCACAGAAGATGACCTTCAGTTTGATCCATCAGGGCCAAGTTTTGGAAAATGTAAATTAAAACCCAGTTCGGGTGGCTATCTTCCTTGTGCTTATGCTCCAGCCGGAAAATGGCAAAAAACTTACGAAAAAGTTTTGGTGATGGGTAAGAAATGTGTGACGGAAGTTTCTGAACTGCAATGTGCAACAGGTGGAAAAATTACAATTAAAGATCACGGGCAACGTGGTGAAATGAGTAAAAAGAATGTGAAAAATGCTGATGCAAAAGTAATCAGGCATGTAAATCCTCTTGTGGATGTGAATGACTTCAAAGAAACAGTAATGGAAAGCGAAATCGACGCTTATTAATCATTAAACTTTCCTGAAATGTCTAAAAAAGGAGTTTCAAAAATATCCGGAAATCCTTCTCCAAAAGTAGGGGAGGCGGTTACTTACACCGTTACAGATTGGTATCCTTCCACACCACAAAACCAAAGAAATCCGGCTAATGTTACTTGGGAATTATTTAAAAAAAGATCCAACGGAATATTCACGACAACCAATATCAAGAAAACGGGTGTTGGGAATTTTACTTTCGGAGAAGTTGCACAAAAGCATACCTATCGTTTAGAAGCCTATCTTTTTGAGCCTGAAGGAGAAGGTGCATCAACAATTGAAATCAATCCTCAACCTGAAGTTGTTCCGAAAATTGAAAAAGTAGAACTTCAGTATGTGGATGATTCACCGGGAACAGTTTTCAGTTTTAGAGAAAAAATGAGAGCTCGCGCTCAATGTGTGAATTTGAATGGTAAAAAATTAAAATTTACTCTTTGGGAAGATGATGCAACAGGAGAAGGACATGATGCAAAAAATCTTTTAATTGAAACTAAAGAAGCTATTGTAGACAGAACCGGAGTTGCTACTGTCGAGTTCATGCTTACCCGAGCTTTGATGCAAAAAGCAATGCAGGGAGAAACTGATCCCAAACAGCTTGAATTTTATGTAACGGTAGAATATTTTTCGCACAATAAACATGCAACAGATAATGTCAATGTAAATAATCCTTTGCATACACCTGCGCCAACTCCTCAATCAAGACCACAGCAACCAGCAAATAATCCTAGTACTCCGCCTCAATCAACACCTGAAACTTCATCAAATAATGCTCAACCCAGAGCTGAAAATTCTCCTGCTGCAGAAAAACCTGCATCACAGATGGAAGAAAGGCAAGTGGCTGGTCAGAGTCCAAATCCATCTGAAGAATTACATGATTATCAGGAAGCTCAGGGAACGATTCAAGCTGATCAGCCACCGACTCCGCAATCAAATGAAGGGAAAACAGTAAGTATTGTAGAAGATTCTTCGGTGGAAGAATTTTTGGATGCTTATTTTGCTAAAAAAGAATATACCAAACAGACAGGTGAAGCTGCCGGAACTTTGGAATATAAGTTTGGAAGCAACGGCAATAAAACGGCTACTGATGCAGAAAAAGAAAAGATCGCAAAAATTATTTTTGGAAAGCCTGCTGTAAAAGCATTGGCAGACAAGAAAGAATATACAACTCTGGAAGCCATTAAACAGGCTCTCTCCAAAGAGGTTTACAATAAAGATGAAAAAGTAAGTTTCCAAACCTTTAAACTGGGAGGCGAATTAAAGAAAATTACTTCAGCACCTTTAGATACAAAATTATATTTGGTGGCAAAAACAGCGGGTTCAGGTCTAAGCGACAAACAGGCTACGATTATCATTAAAGAAAAAGATGGATTAATCAAAGGTTCTGCAGACGCTGTTCTACCAATTTTAGAAATTAGTGAAGAACAAATGGATCAGGCTACTCCGACCACAGGAGAAGTTCCGGGAACTGAAAAAAGTGAGTTCACAGGGAAAATAGAAAACGGAATGGTGAAAATACCAGTTCATCTGAGACCGAAATCGGATGATGAACTGAAAGAATGGAAGGAGAAGATTTCTAAAGGAAAAGAAGATGGGGAATACACTTACAAATTTGGTGGTGAAAATAAAGTTACCGATGAAAATTCTAAAAAAAGAGTTGCAGAAGCCATTTTGAAAAACGCAAAAAATGGAAATACGAATAATGAAAAAATAGCTGACGGTAAAACTGCTTACATTGATGATATCGAAAAAGCTCTTGAGATAAAAACATATCAGAAAGATCAGACAATTAAGTTTAAGCTTTATAAAAAAGAAAAAGAACTTCTTTATCTTCAAGCCAAAGCCCAAGGAGAAAAACAACATGATAAAGAATTTTTGAAAGCAGATGGGGAATATTTTGAGGTAGGAAAAACTAAATATATTATATTTCCTTTATTAATAAAGCCAAGAAATGATGTTAATGGTGCGAATAGTAGGGATTACTGGGGTGAAGATAAAACCAATCAAACGACTTATGAATACAACAGAGACGGTGGCGCACGTAAGCATGCAGCCAGAGATTTAGAAACCGAAAGTAATGAAACTGTAGTTGCAATTGCAGGAGGAACAGTTTTAGAAGCTAAGGCATTTTATTTAGGTACACATCAGGTTACTATTCACCATACTATCCCAGATGGCAGAGAGTTTATAGTAAGATATGGAGAATTAGATCCAGATAGCCTTAAAGTGAGCAAGGGTGATACTGTAACCCAAAAACAAGAATTAGGGAAAACTGGAAAAATGACAGGTATTTCAAGATATATGATACATTTTGAGCAATATACTGGTGCAGAAGGTTTTGAAGTGGAGAATTACAGACTTACTCAAAATGATAATCCACCATTTAACAGAAGGAAAGATTTAATTGATCCTTTAGAAATTTTGCAAGAAGGGTATAGAAATACATTTGAAAGCGGAGAGAGTGGGGATAGAGTGAATCCAGACACTTTAACTTTTTCACAAAATGGGTTGGATTTTCTAAAAGGATATGAGAAAGAAATAAAACGAGATGGTAAGCATGTTTATTTTGACGATGATTACGAATATTGCACTATTGGTTATGGTCATCTTATTGCCGGAAAAAATAGTTGTGCAAATATTACGATACCACAAAACTTCGTTAATGGTTTAACAGATGCTGAAGCAAATACTCTATTAGCTAATGATGTTTCACGAATTTCAAATTTAGTAAAATCAAAAGTTACTGTAAATCTTTACCAGTACGAATTTGATGCCTTGGTAAGTCTTGCCTTTAACGTGGAAGCTGCAGTTGGTTCAGACTCAACATTATTAAGAAAATTAAATGCTGAAGATTATGAAGGTGCAGCAGATGAATTTAAAAATTGGAGAAAAGCTGGTGGTGTGGTAGCGCCTGGCTTAGTAAAACGAAGAGCTCAAGAAACAGATATATTTAAAAATAATGTTTATGATTCAACACATTAAATATTTTATAATCCCTTTGCTGATTTTTACATCGGTTTCCTGTCAGCAGAGTACGAAACCTACTAAAGAAAAACCTGTAAAGTCTGAAAATATTTCTAATATTACTGTAAAAGACAGTAGAGTATTTGTTTTTTATAAAAGCTTTGGTTTTTGTAATAGTGCGGTTGATTATTTTACTCAAAAAGAGGCTGATGATTTATATGCTGATAAAACTTTTAATATTAAGAAAAGTGAAGAGAAAGAAATCGATCTTTTTTCTGTTCTTGATGAAGAAAAATGGAATTGTTTAAAAGAAAATCTAAATCTGCAAAATACTAGTCAAATTAAAGTTGTTAAAACCAAAGAAGATTTTCCCTTTGACAATTTACTGTTGATTAATGATAATTATTTACTTGTTTCCCGTGATGGCTATTTTTTTGTTTTTGCAACAAAGGAAAAACAAAAAATACTCGTAAGTGATGAAAAAAATGATAGGGATAATTTAGAAAATTTTACCTCTTTATTTAATGTGAAACTTACCGGACTTTCTGTTGTTAATAATAAGAAAAAAAATATATATGAGAAATATGGTTTAGATTTTACAACGCTTTGTAATTGCAATTCTCCATCAATGTATGTAAGTAATACATCTAAATATCTTACAATATTCAATTATTGCGATAATCAGGCAGATGTTAAAAATAAGTTTACCTCAAAAATTACTAAGCTAGAAGTGGTTAATAAAAAACTTGTTTTATCAACAGTATCTGGTTTAAAAATTAGCTTTGAAAAATTTGAGAATGAAAATTTGTTTGAAATGAAAGTACTTGAAGGTAAATTTCCTTTAAAGTATGTTGGAACTGATGTGAAGAATAGTTATACAACACAACCTGAGAAATTTCAAAAAGTAAATTGCGGCAATTATAGCGGTTAAGTTTACTTAAATGAAGATGAATAATTCAAATCTCTGACTATAATTCGTATTACAAAAAGAAATAGAAAAAAATATAGATTAAGTGTATAAATATTAATCCCGATCAGACCACACTAACAGGAATTTAATATGAAAAGAGTAACCTATATTTATATACTGTCAGTTTTATTAACTTTTTTATCTTGTGGTAAAAATAGTAAAACAACGATAACTGATGCCGAAAAAATCAATATCAAATCAATAGAACAGGTTAAAAGTAAAAAGGGACAAAATGATATTTATATCAACAGAGAATTGAACGAAATGACAGAACTTGTTGATGTGAAAACCCTAAAGTTCAAAGAAACTGCTATTGATAGCATATGGTATGGTTTATATAATATAACAAATAGTGAGAATTATATATTTGCAGTTCATAAGTTTTTAGAAAATCCTGATGTTGCAAAGTATCGAATTATGGATACCGTTAATCTCAAATCGAAAAATATTGATGTGAAAATTGAAGAATTTTCTGATCACAAAATTTTAAATTTATTGTTGGATAAAAAACTTGTAAAAAAATGGACATTTAAGTTGAATTCTAAAAATGAACAAAATAGCGTCAATGGAAAAGAGGATCAACTTCGTACAATAACTGTTGATGGTAAACAGCTATTTAAAACCGCTAATTTTACTTACTTTATTAAAACAGTTTCCTTTACTGAGGAAAAGAGGCCGAGAGCACTCCAAATAAAAATAATTGATAAAAATGCTCAAAATCAATTGATTAATTTTAATCCTGAATATATTTATTCTGCACCGGAAGAAGCAGTTTCTTTTTTTAATGATTCAGATATAAATCAGAAGATCAATAAGCAAAACTTACCGGAATTTATAATTGTGGATATCAATTTCGATGGTTTAGAAGATTTCGTTATTGCAAACTATGTGGGTGGAAATGCAGGAACACTATATGCATATTTTATTCAGGATAAAGACGGAAAGTTCAAAATTGACCATTACCTGACAGATCAAGTTAGATTTTTTCCAAGAAATATAGATTTTAAAAATAAAACTTTGACATTTTTACATTTGAGTGGCTGTTGCAGCCAAGTTAACTTCAAGGTTCAATTACAAAATTCTAATAAATGGAAGCAAACTTTTTATGAAGAAAAGCCTTTGTGATATTTTTGAAAAGATGTGAGACTCAAGTACACATTTCCTAATAGAATATCTCAGAATCTAATCTAATATGAATCTAAAAATACTTTAACAAACTCTAAAAATGCGAACGAGTAAAAAAATCATCATTTCATTTTTATTATTTTTTATAATTGGATGTAAGAAAAATAATGCTTCAGAAATAACAAATTTAGACACTCAAGATTCTGTAAAGAGTCAAAGCTCTGTTGAAATAAATGACAATTCTAAAGAACTAAATGATTCTTTTGTTATCAGTTGTGGTTCAGGTTGTGCAATGACCTATAATCTTAAAAATGTAAAAGATTTAGGGAATATAAAAGAAGTGAGATTTGAAGTAGAAACTTATATTGATGAGGTGCTATCGGAAACAAATAATGAAACCTATCTTTTCTACTACAATCGCTCCAATCAAATTGAAAAAATACAGCATAAAGGAGAAAAGGAAAATATCTTGGAAAATTTATTACCAGATGCTGTTGAATCTTTCAAAAATTTTGCGGGTAAATTAGTAGATACAACTAAAATAAATGCTATTCAAGATACTCTAAAATACGAAACACATCATGAATAAAATTACCATTCTAGTATTACTATTTTCTTTCTTACTTGCCAATTGTCAAAAGAAGCCAATTCTGAAAAATGATAGAGTAGAAGCCAATAATACTGAAAAGATCCAAACAATAAATCTTAATCAATATACTAACAATACAAATTATTTCATTAAAACATTTGATGTAAACAAAGATGGAATTAAAGATAAAATTGTGAGTCATAATCGTTATTTGGGAGATGAATTATTGTTATTTTTAGGAGATAAAGGCAGTAATTATAATTTGGCTCTAAAATCGACTAACTTTTCTGAAGACGGAGGAAATCAGATAACTGATATTAAAGAGACGAAAGAAGGATTCGAAATTATTACCCAATTTCCGGATAGAGGATATCTTCAGAATACCTATTTTGTTTCGGGTATAAATAATAAGCTTATTTTAAAAAAAATTCAAAGCGAATCTGAATCGTGGCAGAATGGTTATACGGAAAAGTGCAGTCAAAATATTAATGTTGATTTGAAAAAATCCATAGCAGAACTTTCGAAAGTAATAAGCAATACAAAAAAGAACTGCACTAAAATATATAATAAACAGTCTAAAGTCAAAAATTAAATATGGATATTTTTTAGTAATATGAAAATAATCTTAAAACTAAAGTGGATTTTTTTAATATTAATCCTAATTAATTGTAAAGAGCAAAATACGAAAGAAGTATCTCCTTCGAAAGCTAGTTTTCCTAAAGAAATTAGTAAAATCGCGGATAAGGATGAGCTTTATGTAGGAAAAGAATTTTATTCGGGGGATGAACTCAATACCTACACTTTCCTTAAGTCAGGTAAAATACATGAAAATGATAGTTTAACGTATTCTATTTATAAAAAAAATAATGAAGAAGATTATTTGTTCAGTATAGAAAAGTTGGTGTCAAATGAAGATCAGGAACGATACAAAATAGTTGATATATTTAAATTTACTGATTATAATTCTGCAAATAATAAAGTCCAAATAAAAAATCAGAAAGACAGGTATTCAGTCTTATTTTTCGGTAAAGATAAAGTTTTAAAAAAATGGGATTTTACATTAAATAATAGTACGATAAGTAAAAGCTGGAATGGGAAATATGAATGCAATTTTCTTCGGATCAAAGAAGAATCTGCTGATCCACGTGCATATGCGATGATTTATATTGATATTAAAGATAATAAAGCGATCTTTCGATTAGATAGCTATAATGAGATTTTAGACAAAGATTTACTTATCCTGAATAATAATCCAAACAAAATTATTCTACAGGAAAAGGATAACAGCGATTCAAAATTTTCAATTATAAGAAAAAATGATGACTTTATTCTGACCAGCGATTTACTTGATAAAACCACGGGTGAAATTACAACCTACAAGCTAAAGAAAAAGAAATAGCAGAGATCAAAGTGAATGTCTAAAAACTTAGAAAGCCGATCACAAAAAAGCTAAATAATCAAACTTAGTTTTAAAAATAATTAGTAAATTAATGATCTCTTTTCATAAACACAATATCATAAAGGCATTTATAAAAATATGATGATCCATTTTATACTTCCCGGAGATACACTCGAAAATATTGCTGAAAAAATAAGGCTTGAAAATCCCGTTTATCTCAAAGAATTTCACAATCAACATTGTCTGAAAGATGATAGTATTGTCGATCATTTGGTTCCCGGAAAAAAGCTGTTGTTACCCGATTTTGCGAAAATCAAAGCATATAATGATAAAAATGATGCTCCTTTTAAAAGCCCAGAATTAAACCCAAAAATCGTTTTTGATCCGATTGGTTTTGATGAAAAATTTAAGATTAAAATTAAAGAATCATCAAATACTGACGGTAAAACCGTTGAAAACCGTTTTTCGTATATCGCATCTTTACAATGGATAAAAAACGAGTTTGATGAACATCTTTTTCATTTTACCAAAGACCAGTTTTCAAATCAGAATAATACAAAAATGGAAAGCCTAGCGATTGAAAGTATGAAGTCTTTATATCCAATCGAAGTTTTTGTGACTCCTAAAGGACAAATTTTACGCACAGGAATTACAAGGGAAGTCTTAAAAAATTTTAATCAGATTAAGGCTAAATTATTAGATTTTTTTCCCGATAAATATGCTAAAATATATCTTGAAGAATTTGAATATGTTGTCTTAAATCCTGATGTTTTTGATCAGAAAATAAAAGAAGATTGGTTTTTGAAAAACTACTTTTCATCTTTCCGAAATCCTTTTGAAAATGGAAAATCTTTTTTTGAAATGTATTTAGATAAAACCTTATTAAACGTTCAGCAAACTGCAAAATTAACGGATAACAAAGAAGAAATTTTATTACATCAAACCTTAAAAAGTAAAGAAGAAAACCAAGATGATTTCACAGGAAATGTAACGGTTTTTAAAAACAATGGAATGATTGAATCTTTGAATGCAGTATATTCTTACAAAGAATTTTCAGTTTCCTATTCCACCGAATTTTCAATTAAAAATATATAAATTAAACAGTTTTTTTAATTCCCCGTAATTTCTCATTGTATTTCTTTGTTAAATTTACGCCGTTGTTTAACTTAAAATCAGTCAATATTTAAAATTCTTTGTTTACCTCTGCCTTGAATTAATGTAGGTTTTGTTGTAATTGATTGATTTTTAAATTGTTGTATTTGTTTGTATTTTTATCCGAAAAAGCTTTAATTTTTTAAATATTTTCATGAAATTCGTGAATTTGTGGCAAATCAGCAGTTTATTTCCAATTCTAAAAACCCACGGAATATATATCTAAGAAAAGACTGCTTCAAAATTGAAACAGCCTCTTTTTATATTTTCTAAAACTTACTTAATCACAAATTTCAGACTAGATTCATCGAGCTTTAAAATGTAAACTCCCTGCAAAAGACTTTTAATTTTAATTGACTTTCCATTTTTGAAAGGATTGTTAATAGTTTGCATTACTTTTCCCTGTAGATTATAGATTTCCGCTTTTTTAATATTTTGCGTTTCACCTTTCACAAAAATTTCCTGATTCGTAATAGGGTTTGGATAGATCTGTAATTCTTTTGGCTCGGCAATAGTATTTGTCGTTTGGCTTTGCCTTGAAGCAGAATTATTGCAAGTCCAGCTCAGGTTATCAATCGCCACTCTGTTGCTTGTAGAATTATTCATTAAAGTCACCACAACATTCCCTGAAACATTGATATTGTTAATTGTCGTCGTAGTTACCGTTGTGCTGTAAGGAACTGTTCCCACATTTACACCATTTACCTGAACGGTCAGATTTCCGTTACTTCCACTGAATTTAAGTTGGGTTGTAACCGTCAAAGATCCTATTCCGTTTGCAGAGCTGCTCGATTTCAAAGATCCGTTTCTTATCGTTATTGCTTTGTTGGAAATGGTTTGATCGGTTCTTGAATCTGTTGCCGTCCATGTAATTCCGTTGCTCGTCCATGTTTTTGTTGAATATGATGACGAACTGGCTGTTGGAATTGTCTCAAAAGTTTCATTTACACAACCTGTCGGATTCGGATTGGTAGTTCCTGCGTTCGTCGTTGCTGAAACGGTAGAGCTGCTGGCTGAAGAATTTCCTGCAGCATCTTTAGCTTTAATATAAAAACTGTAGCTTGTAGAAGGATTTAGCCCTGTCACTGTTGTAGAAGTTGAAGAAACATTGGTTTTTAAGCTTCCATTCATATATACATCGTAAGAAGTTACGGCTACATTATCTGTTGCTGCATTCCATGTAAGAGAAACGGTGTTGGATGTTTTTCCTGAAACAGTTAAATTAGTAACTGTTGACGGAGCTTGAGTATCGGTTGTTGGAGTTTGCCCTCCCCAAATTTGGTTTACATAAGCGGGATTGTCGATAAAAGGATTTCTGTTCCCCTGAAAAGTATACGATGCATTGTTTCTGTTGATTTCTGCTTGCGAAACCGGATCCTGATTATGCCAGGCTAGAAGTACATTTAGTTCCCACGTTTGCAGTCCCGGAAAAGCAGAACTGCCAATCATATTTCCGGTAGAGAATGTAGATAATTTGCTTTGGTATCTTGTCACAAAATAAAAAACCATTCTTGCTACATCGCCTTTAAATTCATCAATGGGCTCAAAGACCGTCCCGGAAAATCCTGCAGATGAAGAGCTGCCCAATTTTGATCCGTTTTGAGAAGTGAAACTTGCGCTTCCCACTTTTCCGAAAGGATAATTAGAACGCATACCATTTACTTTTCCATCTGTAGCTCTGATGAAGTGAACATCATTTTTCATTGGCGAAGCTTCATTAAAAAGACTTTGAGGAACAATGTGTTCACGATTATAGCAATTTCCTTCAGTAGAATAGGTGCCGCACTGATTATTTCCTGGAGTAAATTTGTAGGGGTCGACAGAGCTCGGTCTTTCTGAATAAATATCAAGAATAGAACCGTCATTTTCATAATTTTTATCAATGTCGGTGGTTTTATAAGCGGTCCAAAGCCCGCTGTATCCTTTGTCTTGATGACCGTTGGTAATAATTGTGCTTAAAGCTGTTTTTAGAGAAGCTCCAGACAATCCGTTCGCTGCATTATAATATCCTGCCGGAGCCTGTGCATTAGCCAGTTGGGAGAATACTACACATAAAAGTAGTTTTTTCATAATAATATTATTGTTGGTAAAGATTGAAATAATTTGGTAAAAGTAAAATTACACTATTATTAAATTTAAAAACAATTATTTTTTCCGGAACAGATTAATTTTTTGTAAAATGGAGTATTAATTCCCGAAAATAACGCACAGAAAAAAGTCAACACAATTTTGTGTTGACTTTTAATATAATTTAAATTAAAATTTTATTTCTTCATTCCCGGAGGATAGTTAGCCATAATTTCAGCTACAATCTGAGGGATTTGTTTTTGTTTGGCTTTTGGTCTGTCTACAGCGATTCCGCTACCGATTCCCTGCCACACCAATTTTTGAGTTTGAGCATCTACAAGATCTACAATGATAGCACCTTCGTTATAATTGCTGGTCCAGGTTCTGTTCATCCCGATTCCCCAACCGAAACCTCCACCCCAGCCCCACATTCCGTAAGGATTCGTGGTATTGATATCGGTAATTTTTTTGTGGTTAGCTTTTACGTTTACAATCAAATCAGGACTATCTCCCGGCTGAAGACCTTTTGTCTGCAATTGCTTAGACAATTCGTTTAAAACTCTGTCTTTATCGATATCATTCAGTTTCAAATCGTCGATTCTGATTTTGTATGTTTTATAAGACGTAAAATTAGCAGTTTGAGCATAATCTGAGCGTACTTTGAATGGGCTGCAAGACGACAAACCTAAACTTGCCGCAAGCAAAATAAAAATATATTTCTTCATTTTATTTATTTTTTTTATTGGTTTTTATAAATGTGTCAGTCTTTTTATCATATCCGTACGGGCAGTGTCTGCAACCACTTTTACAACAATGTCCACGTTTAAGATGGAATTTTTCGGTAAAAACTTTGTAACCTTGCTCGTTATAGTAAAAGTCTTCACCTTCTTTGATTTCAAAAAGAGCCATAAGTTAAATCAAAACTTTTATATTTGTTATTATGATAATTGTGTGCCAAAAGCTCCTCAAAAATACAAAAATAAACGGCATTACGCTCTATCCTTTTATTTTCATCAAAAATCCTGAAGATAAGAAGAATAGGGTCTTGATTAATCATGAAAAAATTCACATTCGACAACAATTAGAGCTGTTGATAATTTTCTTTTACATCTTATATATAGCCGAATATTATTATCATTTTTTCAGACTTAAAAATGCGCATTTAGCATATCACGCCATTTCTTTTGAAAGAGAAGCTTATGCGATGGAACACGATTTAAATTATCTGAAAAAGAGAAAATTTTGGGCATTCAGAAAATATTTTAATTAAAAGATTAGCGCTCCAAAATTCCCCTTCTCTGGAGGGGTGGCGAAAATTCAAAGAATTTTTGACGGGGTGGTTTAAAAACACCTTCACACAATATCCTCAATTTTCAGCAAAAATCCGTGTTACCTATACAAGCTCAAATAAAAAAACTAATTTTGTTAAAACAAGTATCATTTAGAACAAATGCTATTACAACTTCTGACAAAAACGATTCCAATTCAGGAAATTCCAATTCATAAAAAAGTAAAGCTTTTCATCAAGAGAGAAGATCTCATTCATCCACAAATTTCAGGGAATAAATACTGGAAACTTTTTTACAATATCAATAATTATTTGGAAACTCTACCGGAAAATCCTTTAATTATAACATTTGGCGGAGCCTACTCAAACCATATTTCTGCAGTTTCTGCCGCAGGAAATCTTTTTGGAATTAAAACTTTAGGCATTATAAGAGGCGAAGAATTAGAACAAAAATGGCTTGATAATCCGACCTTAGTTTTAGCAAAAAGAAACGGGATGAATTTAAAATTTGTGACCCGTGAAGAATACCGACATAAAGAAAAACTAACTGAGTTTCTGTTGCATGAATTTCCTGAAGCATTAATAATTCCCGAAGGTGGAACCAATAAAAATGCTGTTCAGGGCGTAAAAATGATGCTCAATAACGATACAAAAGATTTTGATTATCTTTGCACCGCAGTTGGAACCGGAGGTACTTTAGCAGGGATTTCAGAGTTTTGTGAAGATAATCAAAAGGTTATAGGTTTTAAAGTAGTTGAAGATTCTTCTTTAGAAAGCAAGATTTTGGAGTTAACCTCAAAAAGAAATTTTCATCTAACCGATGCTGCTTTTGGCGGTTATGGTAAAATAAATGATGAAAATGTTCGTTTTATCAATGATTTTAAAGTGAAATTTGATATTCCTTTAGAACCGGTTTATACAGGGAAGATGATGCTGAAATTGTTTGAAATGATTGATGCCGATTATTTTCCTGAAGGGAGCAAAATCCTGTGTTTTCATACCGGAGGTTTGCAGGGAATAGCAGGAGCCAATTTGCTGTTAGAAAAACAAAATAGAAATTTAATAACATAAAGCTGAAAGCATGAGGAATCATGCAAATATTAAAGTAAAAGTAAATTACTTATCAGGCTTTAAAAAATCAAGAAACATGAAAAGACTTTTCTTACTAATTAGCCTTTTAGTTTTATCAAAATTCTCAGCTCAGACCTGGGCTACAGAAGATCAGTACATCCAGAAATTTGCTCAATATGCAGTGGAAGAAATGGAAAAGTACAAGATTCCGGCTTCAATTACTCTTGCGCAAGGGCTTTTAGAAACCGGTGGTGGACAAAGTCGTTTGGCACAGGAAGGAAAAAATCATTTCGGTATAAAATGTAAAGAAGACTGGACCGGAAAGACAATGAAGCACACCGATGATGCTCCGAATGAGTGTTTCCGTGTGTATGACGATCCTAAACAATCTTACGAAGATCATTCTATATTTTTGGCAACAAGAAAATATTACACCAAACTTTTTGATCTCGATATGAAAGATTACAGAGCTTGGGCGCATGGTTTAAAAAAAGCGGGTTACGCTACCAATCCTCGTTATGCATCAATTCTTATCGGAAAGATTGAAAAATATAAATTGTATGAATTTGATGAGGTAGATTCTAAAGAAGTTTTATACGCCATTCTGAAAAAATATCCAAATCTGAAAGACGACCGTGCTTTCATGGCAAGAATGGAACCTGCAAAAGCAACTAAAAAAACAACGACACCTGTCACTGTAAAAGTTCCTTACAAGGCGACCTCTTATGCGCAACAACAGCAAAGAGTGGAGAGAATTAAAACCAAAGCAGAAATTCTTAATTCCATTTTAATAAAAAGTCATCCGAATGGCGGCTTGAAATATATTGTGATTCCTGAAGATACCGATGTACAGTATATTGCTAAGAAATTTAAGATCAGCGAAAGCAAACTGATCAAATGGAACGAGCTGCAAGGAACGGTACTGGCAAAAAATGAAGTCGTTTTCCTCGAATCTAAAAATTCTGATGGAAATACTGCAACCTATAAAGCCGAATATGGTGAAGATATGTACGATATCGCACAGAAATTTGGCATCAAACTCAATAAATTATACTCAAAAAACAGAATGGATGAAGGTCAAAAGCCATCCGCTGGACAATTAATTTATCTGATCGACAAAAAACCTAGAAACTAAATTCCGATAACAAATGAAAATATTAGACACAGTATCACGATTTCTTCTGATATTAGGTATTCTTGTGTCATGTCAAATATTTTCTCAAGAGCAAGAAAAATATATTCCTTTTCGAAAAGGTAAATTGTGGGGACTTTGCGACGCAAATAAATTTATTGTTGTGCAACCTCAATATAATAGTATAAGTTGGTATGATTCTTCAGTTGGTGGTTTTCATGTGCAGAAAAATAGTAAATTTGGAATTATAGATAGCAATGCAACACCTGTAATGCCTTTTATTTCTGAGGAACCTATTACAGTAATCAATGACAATTATGTTGTTTTTGACGGTTTTGGTTACTACAATTATTCCATGAAAACAAAAATGAGATTAGACCCTTTTGTTCAGCACGATGCATTTCCTGTAAATGATCGATGGAATAGAGGTGAAGATCCGTTTTTTGATGATAATAATTTTAAACTGGCTATTTTACAATGGGCAGATTTGGATGAAGATGACGTATTAATGTTGAAACCATATGAAGATAAATCTGTTTATCAGATTATCTTTAAATATAATTTTTTAGAAATCATTTCTAAAGATGCGCAAATCGGGATTTATATTCCAAAAATTAAAAAACTATACAAAAATACACCAGAACTTGCGTATGTTGGATGGCAGTTTTATAATCAAAAACCATATATCTTAACTACGAATTCAAGCCAGCTATTTGGAATGGCCGATGAGTTTTCGCATGAAATTTTTCCAGTTAAATATGTTTCAATTGAAATGTCGGATATAGAAAAACTGATTTTTCTTTCAGAACCGGATCCTAAAAACCCAGAAAACTTAATTTTTAAAACAATTCTTCCAAATAACAAAATATTAAATGGCAAATTTCTGCCACATGGAATTGTTACCAGACACGGACATACATTCAAACTTTATTACACAATGATTAATGGTGAGAAAAATTATGCAGGAGAAGACGGAACCCTTTATTTTGAAGGATAAATAATAATAAAAAATAATAATGAAATACCAAAGAAGTTCAGCTTTATTTGATGAAGCTTACAAATATATTCCGGGAGGGGTAAATTCTCCGGTGCGTGCGTTTAAATCAGTGGGCGGAGTTCCCGTTTTTATGAAATCTGCGAAAGGTGCTTATCTTACTGATGCTGATAATAACACGTATGTAGACTACATTAATTCTTGGGGACCTGCAATTTTAGGGCACACGCATCCTGAAGTTTTAGAAGAATTAAAAATTCAGGCAGAAAAAGGTTTCTCTTTTGGCGCACCAACTGAACTGGAAACTGAAATTGCAAAATTCATCACCGAAAATGTTCCGAACATCGATCAGATCAGAATGGTTTCTTCAGGTACAGAAGCATGTATGAGTGCAATCAGACTGGCGAGAGGTTTTACAGGAAGAGATAAATTTATAAAATTTGAAGGCTGTTATCACGGTCATTCAGATTCATTTTTAATAAAAGCGGGAAGTGGTGCTGCTACTTTTGGAAATCCTAATTCTCCGGGTGTAACTCAGGGAACAGCAAAAGACACTTTGCTGGCGAGATATAACGATTTTGAGCAGGTTGAAGATTTATTCAGACATAATCAGGGTGAAATTGCAGCGGTAATTATCGAACCCGTTGCAGGAAATATGGGTTGTGTACTTCCTGAAAATGATTTTCTGCAAAAGCTAAGAAAAATCTGTGACGAAAACGGTGCTTTGTTGATCTTTGATGAAGTAATGACAGGTTTCAGACTGGCTTTTGGTGGAGCGCAGGAATTGTATAATGTGAAAGCAGATTTGGTAACTTACGGTAAAGTAATCGGAGGCGGACTTCCGGTAGGAGCTTTTGCCGGACGCAACGAAATTATGGATCATCTTGCTCCAAAAGGTGGCGTTTATCAAGCCGGAACTTTGAGTGGAAATCCTTTAGCAATGAGAGCAGGTTTAAAAACTTTGCAAATCATTAAAAACGATCCTGAATTTTTCAACAGATTAGCTAAAACAACAGAAACTTTAGACTTTGAAATCGGAAAAATTTTAAATGAAAAAGGAATCGAACACAGAATCAACAGAAAAGGTTCAATGATGTCGGTTTTCTTCCACATCAATGCGGTGTCCAATTTTGATGAAGCGCAGAATGCAAACCATTCATTGTTTAATAATTTCTTTCATCAGCTTTTGACCAGCGGAATTTATCTTCCGCCAAGTGGTTATGAAACCTATTTCATCAGCGATGCGATCAAAGACAAAGAAATCGATATGACTTTGGAAGCGGTAAGAAAATTTCAGTATTCTTAAAATTATAAGACATAAATTAGAAAGGATGAGGTGTAAAGCTTCATCCTTTTTAGTTTAAAATAAAAAATTACAATTCGTAATCTATTTGTTTAAACTCTAAAAAGACATTTGAAAATGGAGCGTTAAGAAAATTAAAATTTAATCCGTTAAAAAATTCCCACTGTTTGAGCACGAGACAAAGTTTCAATTGAAGATAAATTTCAAATTCGTGCGAGTTTTAGGAATTTTAGGATTCATTTTTAATTTTTAGCGGAAGTTTCTGCGTCTTGAACTTTTGTTTCTTTTGCTTCAAAGCAAAAGAAAATCATACAAGCAATGTGATAAATGATACAATTCTAAGACCTTAGTTCTTACTAATTTTGTATCATAGAAATTGAATATGGAAAGGTCTAATAATATTTCGCGAAAAGATTTTTTGAAAAGCTCTGCTTTAGCAATGGCTGGAATTACTTTAACGCCTACAGTGATGAGTGCAAACACGCTTTCTGAAGATAAAATTTTAGGAGTAAACGGTAAATTAATTCTTAAAAATGTCCGACTTGAAACCGGTTTTGAATATGAAGAAGGCGAAGTAATTGCCACAAAGACAGATTTGTTTTTAGTGGAAACAGAAAACGGAAAGGTCACAAAAATAGCTCCGAATAATCCAAAAGCAAAAGCGGTGGATGCAAAAGGATTTTTGATGCTTCCGGCTTTTAAAGACATGCACATTCACCTTGATAAAACTTTTTATGGCGACAAATGGCAGGCTGTAAGAAAAAGAAAAGGCGGAGTAAAAGGAATGATTGCTTTGGAAGAACAAATCATGCCGGAAATTCTGAAAAATTCTACTTACAAAGCAGAAAAAATGATTGAATTGATTCAGTCTAAAGGAACTGCTTTTGCAAGAAGTCATGTCAATATTGAACCTACTTCCAAGCTCGATTCTTTGAAAAATTTACAGAAAGCTTTAGATAATAAAAAGAAAAGTTTCGGAGCAGAAATTGTTGCCTTTCCGCAACACGGAGTTTTTTACAAAAATTCTGTTCCCTATTTGAAAGAAGCGGCTCAAATGAATATCGATTTCATCGGTGGAGTAGATCCTTACACGATTGACGGAGCGATTGAAAAGACAATTGATTTTACGGTACAACTCGCTTTAGATCATCAAAAAGGAATTGACATTCATCTTCATGAAACCGGAGAATCAGGTTTGAAAACGGTTGAATACCTTATCGATAAAGTGAATGAAAATCCTTCTCTAAAAGGAAAAACTTTTTTTAGTCATTGTTTTATTTTAGGTAAATTAGATAAAATAAAACAGGAAGAGATTGCCGAAAAATTAGGCAATGCTCAAGTGGGAATTGCTTCAACGATTCCTATCGGAAATTTGATTATGCCGCTTCCGACTTTACAAAAACATAATGTAACCGTTTATACCGGAAACGACAGTATTATCGATCATTGGAATACGTACGGCACCGGAAGTGTTTTAGAAAAAGCCAATCTTTATGCTCAGCTTTACGGTCAGTCGACTGAATTTTTGCTTTCAAGAAGTTTAAAATTGGCAACGGCAAATCTGACTCCTTTGGATGATAAAGGCGTTCAGCAATGGCCGAAAACGGGTGATGATGCAGATTTTGTTTTGCTGAATGCAAGTTGTTCTGCAGAAGCGGTATCAAGAATTTCAAACGTAGAATCTCTTATTTATAGAGGGAACGTGGTATTTTAATTAAATAAAAATCAGGCAATGAAAGTTTTGTTTTTTCTGTTGTGTTTTAACAGTATAAATGCTTGCGAAAAAAGCTTCTCTCAACCTGTAAAAGAAATTATGATTAATGGTGAAAATGTGATTGAGCTTGTAAAGAACAATAATGCAGAAGGTTTAAGAACGGCTTTGGAAAACGGAGCCGATGTGAATACGAAAGATTCGAGAGGAAGATCTTTGCTGCTTCTTGCCGCGGTAGGAAAAAAGATAAAAATTGTAAAAATCCTTGTCGAATATAAAGCGGATGTTAACCTGCAGGACCAACAATTAGATAGTCCGTTTTTGTTTGCAGGTGCAAACGGACAGACCGAATTGGTGAAATTATTTCTGGAAAACGGAGCTCGTTTTGACGTTTTCAACAGATACAACGGAACGGCTTTAATTCCTGCCTGCGAAAGAGGTCATGTAGAAACGGTAAAAGTTTTGGCAAATACGGAAGGTTTTCCGATCAATCATGTAAACAGATTGGGATGGACTGCTTTGATGGAAGCGGTGATTTTAGGTGACGGAAGTTTAAAATATCAGCAAATTGTTCAGATCCTTAAAGATAAAAAGGCAAAAGATATTCCCGATAACGACGGAGTTAAGGCTTTGGAACACGCAAAATCTTTAGGTTATAAAGAGATTGTAAAAATTTTAGAATCTTAAAACTGCCCAAACTTAGAGAAGCTTGAAGCTTTATTATTTTAAATTATACATGATTGATATTTACTTTTTTTCAATCAGTTTTTCTTAGTATTTGAGGTTTTTTTAACCGCAAAAGAATCAAAAGATTTTACTATGCTTAAATTATTCAAAAGTTTGCAAAACGAGTGTTAATTAAGTTTTTTACATTTTGTAAGCTTTTGAATTTCTATTCTTCTATCATTTCTTTTGAATCTTTTGCGGTAAAATATTTTTTCTCATGTACTAAGTCAGTTTTTATATAAATTCATGAAAATGATTGACTGCATAAATTTCACTAATTTTAAGCAAAAATCATTCGGAATGAGCCGTCGTTCAGATTATTTTCCGGTTTTGGGTATTCAGGATTTCAAGGATGATCATTCTTTGGAAGCCCATCTTCTGTTTAATGAACTTTACGGAGAACGCTCTATCGATGATCCGCACAAACATGATTTTTTTATCATTAATATTTTTGAAAAAGCAAAAGGAAATCATACGATCGATTTTGTAGATTATGAAGTGAAAGATCATCAGATTCATTTGGTTTTCCCCGATCAGGTGCATCAATGGGATATTGAAGCAGGAACGATAGGATATCAGTTAATGATCAGCAGAACTTGGTTTGAAAGTTTAATTCCGGCTTTGAGATTTTCACAATTATTTTATCAGAAACATCCTGTCATAGATCTTTCAGATATGAGTTCTGACTTTCTGGTTTATGAATTTAAAACCATCAAAAAACTGTTGAGCGATGATAAAGTTTTCTGGGAAATGATTCAGAAACGTAGCGAAATGATCGGATTACTCATCAGTGAAGCGGTTGAAGTTATTTTTAAAAATGATGAGCAATACCATTCGAATCCTGTATTTTCAAAATTTTTGAATCTTATTGATGAGTATTTTAAAGAAGAACGGTCGGTTTCTTTTTATGCTGAAAAACTAAATATTTCGCCCAATTATTTAAATATTATCTGTAAAAAAAGCATCAATTCTTCAGCTTCATCGCTTATTCAGGATAGAATTTTACTTGAAGCGAAGCGTCTTCTGAAAGTGTCAGAAAAATCGGTGAAAGATATTGTTTTTGATTTGGGATTTTATGATCAGGCAAGTTTTTCAAAATTTTTTAAGTCACAAACAGGAATGACACCTTCTCAATTCAAAGAATGATCATTGAAAAAGGTTGAACTCCTACGGAGTTCTAATTGTGGTTCCTACCATTATGCTACAAAGGTATTGCTCCTCCGGAGCTGCCCAGATTGTGAGACAAATTGGTATAAAGGAAAATTCTAAATGGAAATGATATAAGTTAATTGTTTAAACAAAATTCCTCAGAAAATATTTCCAAGGAATTTTAATATTGATTTTGAATTTCATTATTGTAATCCGGACCATCCAACTGCCCAAGCTGGCGTTAAAATACCATTTCCGGCTCCGGTTGCATCAGGTTTTTTGGTATAAGTGGTATCTACAATTGGAACCGTTGCACCTGCAGAAGATTTTAAAGAAACTTCGGTTGTTGTGTTCTTAAACAGAACATTCGTGATTCTTTTTTTACCGTTAAAACGAGCCACTGTAGAATCGCTTTCAATATTAATTCCTGTTGACCAATCAGAAACTACTATATTATCTAATGTTGCGAAAGTTCCCTGTTTTAGTTTTATTCCGTTCGATTCACCTGAAGTTCCACCAATGAAAGTAACGTTTTTAATGGTCGGATTTGATCTTGGTGAGGCATTGTCGTTTCCTGCATTATTAATACCTGTAATGCCCGTGTTTCCTGTACCATCTGCTTTTCTTTTGGTATAAATATTTGTTGCGGTTCCGATCCATCCGTCTTTATAACTGAATGCATGATTGGTATTTCCGATTGAAACAATGTTTAAAACATTTACCGTTCCGCCATAAATTTCAATACCGTCGTCTGCATTATTTAAAAGTGCTACACTTTCTACTCGGGTCTCGTTACCAATTCCGAACAGCGAAAGACCATTGAATCTTTTACCAGCAAATTCGGCACCGGCATATTCAATTCTTACATAATTCAATGATCCTGAATTATCTGTAGTTTCAGTTCCTCCGTAAGTTAAATTTCCTATTTCTGATGACCCTGTATTTCCTGTATTGATCGGAGCTTTACCACAAATGACTATTCCTCCCCAATTTCCGGCAACGGTTGTCTCTGATGTAAATAAAACTGGCGAACCCGCTGTACCGTTGGCGTAGATTTTTCCACCCTGTTCTACAAGAACGTAAGAGGAAGCTCCTGCTGTGGCTATAATTCTTGTTCCGGCAGGAATGACGAGAGTTCCACCATTTTTTACGGTAACAATACCATTGAGTTTATAAAATTTCATAGGATCAAGTGTTACAACTTGCCCGCTGGTAACATCACCTTTAAAATTATTGGGATCCTGAGCGATTCCGACCACTGCAATTTCAGAAGTTATATCTTCCTCTTTACCGCACGAATGAATGATCAATGATGAGCCGATAATAAAAGCTGCAATGATTAATTTTAAGTGATTTTTCTTCATAATTCTCAGGTTACTCTTCTTCAACGAGATTTTTATCAATCTATTTGAATGAGAAGACCAAATTACTATTTTTTTGCTTGGTTTCCCAACAGAATATTTGATGATTTGATTTTAGTATTAAATATTTAAAATGAATAAAAGTTAATATTAAAAAAAATAACCACGCCCGGAAAATAAATTCCGGGCGTGGTTTTCAATTTAATATGAAGAAAAAAAAGTTTATTTTATTAAGACCTGACGTGATTTCTCATTAGATCTTAAGATATATTTACCTGAACCTAACTGAGACTTAACATTCATAAAATCTGTATCGTCTGAAGTGGTTTTTAATGTTTTAAGCAAATTACCGTTTATGTCATAAACGCTAACTTCAATGTTATCTCCGATATTTGCCATTTTACCATGATAACCTGCTCCTAATAATTTTATATTATCATTTTCATTGGTTTCGGCGATTGTATTGTCTTTATCTAAATGAAAAGCTATTCCCATAAAACTATTTGAGCCAAAATCTGCTATAGTTGTTTCAGTTGTAACTAGCGCACTATTTTGAGCTTGTGTAAAATTTATATATTGAGTTTTTATGGCTTTAGGAGGGACAGTAGGATAATCTCCTTGTAGTATATTAAATTGACATAAATCAAATCTCAAATTATTTACAGCAGCATTACCTGTTTTTGTTACTGTAACTTTAAATTGATAACTAGCATTTTTTTGCAGTTGAGGTCCTCCGTTGCTACTTGTATTAGAATCAAAGATTTTAACTCCACTTGAACTACTATATACTTGAACAGATGTTACTGTTAAGTTTGGAGTTTCGATTGGGGGAACATATGTTAATGTCTTAGTATAAATATTAGCAACGGGGCCACCTGATTTTTCATATGCATTAATTGTTAGAATATATTGTGTAGCTGGTTGATACGCCCAATCGTTAGTTTGTGTCATAAAATCGTTATAAACATATCCAGAGGGATATACAATATCTGCATATTCTGATTCATCTTCTTGAATTCCGTAAGCAATTCTGTTTGATGGTGAAATTGAGTTTTTATATAATGTTGTTTCTACTCTGTAATATGTACCTGAAAACAGGAAGTTATATCTAACTTTACTATTAGGCTTATCAAGAATTACTTTTAAATCACTAGCTACAATTTGTGAAGTAAAGTGTGAAATGAAGGCTGTTAAAAACAGTAGTATTAAAATTTTTTTCATAGTTAATTATTTGTAAGATATTGTGATTGTGTGATAGAAATTAAGCCACCGACTATTCATTGTTGGTCGATGGCTTTGATTTATATGAAGAAACTAATTACTTGAATGATTAATTCATTGCATCTGTAGTGTCAAATGAAGTCAAACCAGTCCAACCTTTTGCCCAGTCTGGCAAAGCTGTAACGTTTCCAGCTCCAGTTGCTGTAGTGCTTGTAGTAAATACACTCGACAAATTAGGACCTGTAGTTGCTGGAGCTACTGCTTTAGATTTCCAAGGAGTTGTAACACCTACAAATCTTACGTTTTTAATATAAGAAGCACTTGTGAACCAGTTGTAAGTTCTAGGCGTTTCGAAATCTAAACCTGTAGAGAAATTAGCAATAACGATGTTATCGAATTTACCATTAGATCCAGCTCTTATTTTCATTCCTTGAGACTCAGAACCTGCGCTGTTACCGATGAAAGTTGCGTTATTGATCGTTGGGTTTGAGACTCCGTTTCCGAAAACTGTATTTTCGTCAGTATCTTGAGTATCAGCTTCTACACCTCTGTTTCCTGGTTCAGCAGCAGTTTGATATTGTTTTTTTCTTGAAGCATAGATATATTCTGCAGTTCCTTGCCAACCTTCTGTCCAGTCGATACTGTCATCTCCGACACCTAATACAACGATGTGATCAGCATTCACGTTTCCACCGAAAAATTCGATACCGTCGTCTGCACCATCTGCTACATAGATGTAAGATACTACAGTTCCGCTTCCTACTCCAAATAGAGAAAGACCGTTGAACTCTTTTGCAGGATTATATTTATAACCACTGTCTTTAATAACAATATATTTTAGAATTCCTGAATTATCGGCTTTATTGGTACCACCATAAACAAGATCTCCTAATTCTGATGTTGAAGTACCCAAAGAACTTCTATTTGACGGAGCATTACCCAACACTACAACACCTCCCCAATGTCCTTGTTTGTGGGTAGATCCTTCAAATACAATCGGATTAGTTGCTGTACCATTTGCAATCAATTTACCACCTCTTTCAACAATTAGGTAAGTTGCTCCTTCAGAAGCAACGATTCTTGTTCCAGCGGGAATGATTAAAGTTGCTCCGCTTTCTACTGAAAGAGTTCCTGTAAGGTTGTAAACTTTAGTTGCATCTAAGCTTACAGTAGTTCCTGATGCAATTCTACCTTTAAAGTTTGCTGGATCAATTGATGATACATTTTCTGTTGTTTCATCATCAGAACTACAAGATATTGCAGTTGCAGAAACTGCGGCTACCAATGAAAAGCATAGAGCTGCTCTCAAAATTGTTTTTTTCATAACTATTTTTTTAGATTTATATTTTAAAATTTATAAGATAAACTGATTCCGGCTTCACGACCTCTCGTGTAATTCTGGTGAGTGAAAATTCCTGCGCCGTTTTCCTGTTGTATTTTGTAATTAGGATTTAATAAATTTTTAGCAGAGATTCCGATACCTATTTTGTCTAAAGTAAAGTTTAAATTAAGATCAAGAATATCTCTTCCTTGCTCATAGAAATTTCCTGCCTTGTTGGTTCCGATAGCATAGACGTTTTTACCTACGTGAGAATAAGAAACTACAAAATCTAAACTGTTTGCGTTGCTCCATTTGTAGTTGTATCCTAAGTTTGCATTAGCAATAAAATCTGCAACCCCCTGAATATCATCTTTTGTTTGTCCGCTAAATTCTGCAGTTTTACCGCCGTTTTCTTTAGCTAATTGTTCCGGAGTTTTCAATTCTTGCTCAGAATGCATTACAGTTCCGTTCAGGAAAGTATAGAGTTTTGAATTATTCCAAGAATAAATATCTTTTCTAAATTCTAATTCTGCACCTAAAATATATCCCCAATTTGAAATATTAAAGTAGGTCATATCATTTGGTGCTGAAGTAGAGTAGGTTGTTCTGGCGATAGCATTTTGAATATATTTACCAAAAGCTGCAACTGAAATAACTTCTCCTGATTTAGGGAACATTTCCCATTTTAAATCAAAATTATAGTTGTCTGATGGATTAAGGTATTCGTTACCATAAACATTCGTTGTAATATCATAGTAAGCAATTGGAATAATCTCTTTTGCTTGTGGCAGAGTATATGTTTTAGAGAATGATAATCTTAAATTCTGTTTGTCATTAATGCTGTACTTGGCATTTAGTGCAGGTAAGAATTTGTTGTAAGTTTTATTTTTTCTTTTCTCAATTCCACCAGTTAAAGGTTCTGTCCATTTAGTCTGCATATCGATGAAATCGTAACGACCACCAACTTGCACAATGAATTTATCAGACAAAGTAATATCTACATTTGCGTGTCCAGACTGAAGGTTTTGCTTAATACCATAATAAAATGGCTTAAATATATCTCCTGCCATAAAAGTCTGATAAGTAAATAAGCTGTTGTTTCCAGCATTGATGAAAGCATCAATATTATTAGGATCTACAGGATTGATAAAGCTAAAGCCCATACCAATCGTCGTATTATCGAACTTTCTGTCTTTATAAGATCCATCGTAGCCTGCGGTAATTTTGAAATTTTCAAAACTTTTAGAAACATTTAAGTGACCTAAAACAGTGTTGTCTGTAAGTTCATCAAAATATCTGTGGTTATTGATTGCACTTCCTGCAAGTAAGTTGAAGTTTTCTGCATCAATTGTATTTTGAAGACGATCTGGTCTCTTGCTGTTTAGCATATTGTAACCCACAGCCCAGTCTGCTACCCAAGTTGATCCTATTTTATGATTTCCAAATAATTGATTTACCCAAGTGTCGGTAATCTTATTATCTCCTCTGTTGATGATTACATTTCTGTCGACATCATAAGAATATCCTTTGTATGTTTTAGCTGACTGAGAAGATGAATGGATATAATTTGAAGTGAAATTAATCTTATTGTTACTGTTTAATTTATACGCTAGATTAATTAAACCTGTTGTATTTGTTTTATATACAGAACGTTGTACGTTGGTGAAATTTGAATTTGCATTTCCGCTCGCAAAAAAGAAACCTTCTTGCCCCTCGCTGTATTCATAACTGTTGTCAAACCCTGCGTAAGCGAATAAAGACAGTTTTCCAAAGGTTGCGCCCCCTTCAATATTTATATCTGTATTGAACGGATTTTGAGCATTTTTAAAATTCCATTTGGTTGTGAACGGATAAGATTGATAAGGATTACCTTTTATAAAAGTTGTTTCTTTAAATCCAAAAAAACCAGGCCCGCCATCCTGAAGTTTAAAATCTTTTTTTCTATACGTTTGAAAATTAACACTACTTCCCAAACCAATTTTAAAATAAGGTTTTCCGCTGTGTTCTTTAGATACAATATTAATATTAGCACCTCCAAAGTCACCAGAAAATTTCGGATTATAAACTTTGTCTAGTGATATGTATTCAATCATTGAAGTCTTAAAGATCTCCAAATCAATATTTTTAAATTCAGGATCATCAGATGGAATTGTAAGGCCGTTTAGGGTCGTACTATTGTATCGATCACCCAAACCTCTTACGAAAATTTGTCCGCTTCCCTCTTGTTTTTGTGTTCCACTTGCTTTAGTTACCGCAGTTGCAGCATCACTTACACCTTGTTTGGCTAACTGTACAGAACCTACTCGTTCAATAACCTCTACAGATTTTTTCTGCATGTTAATCAAGTTAGCTTCAGTTCCTTTTTTTGTAGATCCTTTGATAATAACACCCTCAATCTTCTTTTCGTTCTTTACGGTGTCATTTTTTTCTTGAGCGTACATTAAAGTCCCTGATGTAGTAAGGAATAATGCAGCGATACTCAGTTTTCTAAAATTCATTTCTTTTTTACTAATTACTTTCGGTGCAAAGGAAGAAAAGTTTAATGGGGTAAATGGTTTAGCGAAATTTAATTTTTTCTTAACTAAACATTACGAAAAGGATATTATTGTTAACTTTATGTGAACGATAACCATTGTGTTAATCCATCATTCAAAATTGATTAACTTTGAAACGTAAAAATTGAAAATGAACCAAAAGAAAATTCTTCTAATAGACGATGAACTCGATATTCTAGAGATTCTGTCTTACAATCTGGAAAAGGAAGGTTACGACATTTATACCGCTACAAATGGTAATGAAGGTATAGTAAAAGCCAAAGAAATTATTCCAGATTTGATCTTATTAGATGTAATGATGCCCGAAAAAGACGGTATCGAAACTTGCCAGGAACTTAGAAAAGTAAAAGAGCTGCAAAAATCTCTTATCGTTTTCCTTTCAGCAAGAAGTGAAGAGTTTTCTCAATTGGCTGGCTTTCAGGCAGGAGCAAACGACTATATTGTAAAGCTTATCAAACCGAAAATCCTTATTTCTAAAGTAAATGCATTGCTTCAGCTGACTTCTCAGGTCTCTGATAATGCTAAACTTATTGAGATTGGCGATTTGGTAATCGATAAAGATAATTTCCGAGTTTCCAAAAGCGGACAGCAGTTTTTGTTACCAAAAAAAGAATTCGATTTACTTTATCTTTTGGCTTCAAACACCGAAAAAGTCTTTAAAAGGGAAGAAATTCTTGAAAGAGTATGGGGGAATGACGTAATTGTTGGTGAAAGAACAATCGATGTACATATCCGTAGACTGAGAGAAAAATTAGGAATCAACACGATTCAGACCTTAAAAGGAATTGGGTATAAATTGATTGTTTAACTCAGAAAAGACTAACTTTACATTTAACCTATAAATTTTGTAAAATTGAAATTTTACAGGCTTACCCTAGTTTCATCATGTCTGCTTACATTGGTGATGTTTGTTTTAGTGATTATATTCGATTCACTAAAAGATATCTATTATAATACATCTCAGTTTAAGATTGGCCTTTTTTTGTGTGTTGTTTTGATGTTTATTATTAATTATGTTGTTTTAGAACTACTATTTAATTATTACGCAAAAAAACAGGTAAGAAAGATCTCAAAAATTCTTCCTGAAGAAATAATTTACAGCGATCAGAATAATATTACACTAAAAGAACTTGGAGAAAGATTTTCAGATTTTAATCAGCAGCAGCTCACCGAGATGGATATGATGAAGGAAATGGAAAGTTACCGTAAAGAATATATCGGAAATGTTTCACATGAGCTCAAAACACCACTTTTTTCCATTCAGGGTTACGTAGAAACTTTAGTTGACGGTGGAGTAGATAATCTGACGATCCGTGATAAATATTTGGAACGAATAGGGATCTCTGTAGAAAGATTGATAGCTATCGTTAATGATCTAGACATGATCAACAGGTTGGAAGCCGGCGAAATCAATCTTACCGTTTCCAGATTTGATGTTAATATTCTTATTAAAGAAATTTTTGACCTGCTCGATCTGGAAGCCGAAAAAAACAATACTGTTTTGCAGCTTCAGACTTTGCACAGCCAGATTTTTGTGGAGGCCGACAAGCAGAAAGTGTCTCAGGTTTTTATTAATCTGATTTCAAACGCTATTCACTACGCCAACAGGCAGGAAGCGAAAGTCGTGGTGAAGACAAGTGTTCTCAGAAATAAAGTACTTATCGAAGTAATTGATAACGGGATGGGAATAAAAGCCGAACTTTTACCAAGAATTTTTGAAAGATTTTATAGAGTAGAGACCAGCCGAAGCAGAAGACAGGGCGGTTCAGGATTAGGGCTAGCCATTGTGAAGCACATCCTGGAGGCTCATAACGAAAATATTACGGTAGAAAGTGTTTACCTGGAAGGCACAAAATTCAGTTTTATGCTCGAGAAAAGTAAATGATTTTGCGAAATGTAAGGAAAAAAAAGTTTCTAAAAAATTATTAAATATTTTTTGTAAAATCTCATTTATTATATATTTGCAACAAGAATTTATCACAATAAATAAGGCAAAAAGTAATTGAAATACTGATATGGTTTACAAAATCCGTGTAATATTAGATACGAAAGAAGACATTTTCCGAGATGTAGAAATCAAAGGAAAACAAACACTCTGGAACTTACATTTGGGAATTAAAAGTGCATTCAACCTTAGTGGAGATGAGCTGTCTACTTTTAATCTTCTCGAAGAAGATGGTACTGTTGTAAAAAGCGTGCCACTGGAAGATATGAGTGATGATGGTGATGGCGAAATTATGTCAGATGTATACATCGATGAAGCATTTGAGTCAGCAGGAGACAAAGCGCAGTTCCAGTATGGTCTGCTTGATCTTTGGGAATTTTTCTGCGAATTGGTAGAAGTTGTAGACGAAACGAAAGGTGTAAATTACCCGATTACAACATACAGATTCGGAAATGCCCCTTTAAAAGCTCCGGGTAAAAACGGAAGCGCCGGAGGGTCAAAAAACAAAAAATCTGCAATGCCTTTATTGGATGATGATTTCAGTTTTGATGATGATTTCGTAAGTGGTAGCAACTTTGAAGATGAAGATGACAATTTCGATGACGATGAAGAAGATGACTATAATGATGATGTTTTCGATGAAGAAGACGATGACAACGAAAGATAAATAAAATACAGCCCTGAACTAAAATTCAGGGTTTTTCGTTTAAAATAATTTTGACTTAATTTATAATTTTTAGCAGGAAATTACAGTCTTCAACTTTTTTTTCCTTGGTTTTAAGGGAAAAGAAATTATCAAAAAATAGACATAATCAAATTGCGTAAATATTTTTTAAAACTCAATTTCTTATTTTTGCTAAATAAATTCAGCTTAAAACTTATAAAGAAAATAGAAATATTTCCTATATCTAAAAATGACAATGAATATGGATGTACCTCAGGAATGGAAACACACCACCAATATATATGAAGTTAACGTAAGACAATATACTAAGGAAGGCACTTTCAGAGCATTTGAAAAAGAAATGCCGCGTCTGAAAAACATGGGTGTTAAAACATTATGGTTTATGCCGATTACTCCCATTGCTCAGAAAAATAAAAAAGGAAGTTTAGGAAGTCCTTATGCAGCTGCAGATTTCACATCAATCAATCCAGAGTTTGGGACGATGGATGATTTCAAACATTTGGTGAATGAAGCGCATCGTTTGGGTTTTAAAGTAATCATCGACTGGGTCGCCAATCATACGGGTTGGGACCATGTTTGGACGAAAACGAATCCTGAATTTTACCTGAAAGAAAATGGCGATTTCAAAATGGCATCCGGAATGGATGATATTATCGAGCTTGATTATGAAAATCAGGAAATGAGGAAAGCGATGATTGATGCGATGAAGTTTTGGATCGAAGAAACAAATATTGATGGCTTCAGATGCGATCTGGCTTCTTGGGTAACGGTAGATTTTTGGGAAGAAGCAAGACCTGAAGTTGAAAAAATAAAACCTCTTTTCTGGATTGGTGAATTTGATGAATTGGAAAGTCAGGAACATGGTAAAGTGTTTGACGCCAGTTATTCTTGGAAATGGATGCACAAATCAGCCGAATTTTATAAAGACAATCAGCCGATTCAAGAGCTTGTAGATTTGCTGAGAAAATATTCTCAAATAGGAGATTCCTCTATGAGAGCGTGGTTTACCACCAATCATGATGAAAATTCCTGGAACGGAACAGAGTACGAAAAGTACGGCGATATTACAGAAGCAATGGCTGTATTTTCTGCGACTTGGAATGGTATTCCGTTATTGTATTCCGGGCAGGAACTTCCCAATCTGAAAAGATTAGAATTTTTTGAAAAAGACCCGATAGAATGGACGAATGACTGTAAAATGGCTGATTTTTATAAAACTTTGTTGAATCTGAAATCTTCAAATCCTGCTTTAAGAGGCGGTGATTCAAATGTAGTAACTTATCTTTTAAACACTTCAGCGAATGATAAAATTTTTGCTTACATCAGAAAAAATAAGTGGAATGAGGTTTTAGTGGTGCTTAATTTTTCAAAAGAAAACGTTGAATTTGCCATTGATGATGAAAATGTGTCTGGAATTTTTAAAAATATTTTTGATGGTACAAAAAGAGACTTCAGCAATGGCAAAGATTTCAGCTTTAAAGTTTCCGATTACGCTGTTTTCGAAAAATAAGTTCGCTGACAGTTATTAGATGAAATTTTCTTTTAAGATTAAATCAAAATACATAACTTTAAAATATATTAGGAATACGAGCGGGCTTTAGCCCGCTTTTTAATGAACTACAGAAAGGCTTTAGCCCAATTTAATATGAATAAATCATTACTTTTAGATATTATTAAATCAAAGTTATCCGAAAAAATCAACAACCTAGAAAAGCTTATTGCAGAAACCAGAGCTTCAAGCAATGATACCAAAAGTTCGATGGGTGACAAATACGAAACCGGACGAGAAATGCTTCAGCAGGAAATTAATAATCTGCAAATTCAGTTAAATGAAGTTGTAAAGCAGAAAGATTTTCTAAAAACTGTGCTTCCGAAAATAGCTGATAAAGCAGAAAAAGGAGCAATTGTAAAGACTGAAAAAGGTTTGTTTTTTGTTTCAGTTTCCTTGGGTGAAGTTAGTTTTGAAAATCAAAAAATCATCTGCATTTCTCCAGAATCTCCTTTGGCAAAAGCAATGTATGGGAAAAAAGAAAACGATCGTTTCTCACTCAATAATATGAATCAGCAAATTATTGAAATTCAATAGTTTTAAATTGAAAAAAATTATTGATTCAAAAAGAATCAATTGTGAAATAATTAACTATTGTAAAGTTCTGTTTGCATAATTTTTGTTGATCTAAATCATAATTAATACATATTTATTATGAAAATTCTAGACAATAAAGTAGCATTGGTTACAGGTGCGGGTTCAGGAATTGGGCTTGCTATTGCGAAGTTATACGCTAAAGAAGGCGCAAAAGTTATCGTTTCAGATATTAATGAAGAACATGGAAAATCTGCCGTCGAAGAAATAAAATCTGCAGGTGGCGAGGCAACTTTTGTAAAAGCAGATACTTCAAATGCCGAACAGGTGGAAGCTTTGGTAAAAACAATTGTGGAAACGTACGGAAGATTAGATATTGCCTGTAATAATGCCGGAATTGGTGGTGAAGCGAATCAAACTGGAGACTATAGTCTTGATGGATGGAAAAAAGTGATCGATATTAATCTCGATGGTGTTTTCTATGGTTGCAAATATGAATTGACACAAATGGAGAAAAATGGAGGCGGGGTTATTGTAAACATCGCATCAATCCACGGAACTGTTGCAGCACCATTATCATCAGCTTATACTTCGACGAAGCATGCTGTTGTTGGTTTAACAAAAAATATCGGCGCAGAATACGGTCAAAAAAACATTCGTTGTAATGCAGTCGGACCTGGTTATATTGATACTCCTCTTTTGAATCAGTTGGATGCCGAGCATAAAAAAGCATTGATTGCCAAACATCCGATGGGAAGATTGGGTACATCAGAAGAAGTTGCCGAATTGGTTCTTTTCCTAAGTTCTGAAAAATCATCTTTTATGACGGGAGGTTATTATTTGGTTGATGGTGGCTATACCGCAGTTTAATATTTCGGAAAATAAAAATATTGAAGCATTCATTTTTATGGATGCTTTTTTTTTTGATAGAAAATGGGAATCGTATTGATATGATAACTTTAAGTTTTAAATGAAGATTTTAAACTTTGTTTTTTTTAAATTTGAAGCTGATAATTTTCACAATGCAAAACTACCTCGATTTACTCCAGCATATTTTAGATAAAGGAACCGATAAAACCGACAGAACAGGAACAGGAACACGAAGTGTTTTTGGATACCAGTTGCGTTACGATTTGTCAAAAGGATTTCCTTTGGTTACAACTAAAAAGGTTCATTTAAAATCTATTATCTATGAATTGCTTTGGTTTATTAAAGGTGATACCAATATTAAGTATCTCACTGATAATGGAGTCTCTATCTGGAACGAATGGGCAGATGAAAATGGCGATTTAGGTCCTGTTTATGGTGCACAATGGAGAAGCTGGAATGGTGCAGACGGAAAAGTGGTTGACCAATTTTCTGAAGTAATCGAACAGATCAAAAAAAATCCTGATTCCAGAAGATTAATTGTCTCTGCATGGAATGCAGCTGAAATTCCAAATATGGCTTTGGCGCCTTGTCATGCTTTATTTCAGTTTTATGTTGCAGGCGGGAAACTTTCGCTTCAATTGTACCAAAGAAGTGCCGATGTTTTCCTGGGAGTTCCTTTCAATATTGCAAGTTATGCGCTTTTATTAATGATGGTTGCTCAGGTTACCGGATTAGAAGTTGGCGATTATGTGCATACTTTTGGTGATGTTCATATTTACAACAATCATTTTGAGCAGGTTAATAAACAGCTTTCCAGAGAGACAAGACCTTTACCAACCATGAAACTTAACCCTGAAATTAAAGATATTTTCGATTTCAATTTTGAAGATTTCACTTTAGAAAATTACGATCCGCATCCTGGAATCAAAGCGCCTGTGGCGATATAACTTTTTAGTAATAAAATCATTAACTTTGATTAAAATCCTGGAATTATGGAAATTAAAATCAGTTTAGACGAATATGCAGATGTTCCTTTCATTAAAAAACTTTTGTCTCAGATAAAAGGAATTAATCATATTGAGATTTCAGAAAATGATAAAACTTATTCGTGGGAGGAAATTGAGAATTCCGAAAATTTTGGAAAAGTAATGGAACAAAGTGAAAATGATTACAAAAAAGGAAAATATCAGGAACTTACGGATGATTTTTTTTTAGAAAAAGAAGAAATTGTTATTGACGAATTATTAAAAGAAAGCCTGCGTCAAGCTAAAGAAGGAAAAGTAAAGGAGCTTACAGATGAGCTACTAAGTCAGTATTTTAAAAAATGAAGGTTATATTGACCGAATTGGCAGAAGAGACGCTCCAAGAAATTACCGATTTTCTTAAACATAAATGGACTCAAAGAGAGTTGGATTCTCTTCTTCAAGATTATTATGCTTTTCTTTCTTCGTTAGATGATAAAATAATAAAACCTCGTGTTTACAAAACTTTTGACAGGAAAATTCATTATGCTTTAATTGGAAAAAAGCAGGTAACTATTTTTTTTAAATTTGAATCTGAACACACAATAAAAATACTTCTGTTCTGGGCTAATAAAAAGAATCCTTCATTATTAAAAAATCTCCTTAAGAAATAATCCAGTGAAGTACAAAACTTCACTTTTTTTGTAACGTTCACGCCAAAATATCTACTTATCGCTTATGAAATCACTAAAAATAACCATTGCAGAAAATACGGATGTTGAAAAATTGAAAGAACTTTTGCTTCAGGTAAAAGGAATTAATGATATCGAAATTATCGACGACGAAAACCCTGAAAGTGATCTTAAAAAAGCTTTCGCAAAAACTAAAGAACAGTTGAAGAAAGGTGATTACGAAACATTGGTCAATGATATTTTTGATATTCTGATTAAAAAATAATTCAAAAAAAAATAATATAGAAAAGGATGAGAAAAGCCATTTTATCTATTGCAATACTTGGAGTTTTATTCTCCGCAAACGTATCTGCACAAACAGAAACTTCGGGAAGAGAAAAAGTCTACAGAGCAACGCACACAAAAGTTACGGAGCTTAAGCATACTAAACTTAAAGTCAATTTTGATTATCAAAAAGAGCAGATGAATGGCGAAGAATGGTTAACAGCTTCTCCGTATTTTTATCCTTCTAATGAATTGACGCTTGATGCAAAAGGAATGTTGATCCACGAAGTGGCTTTAGATAATAACGGTAAAAAATCTCCTTTAAAATATGAGTATAAAGATGATGTTTTAAAGATAAGCCTTGATAAAACGTATACCAGAAACCAGGATTATACAGTGTACATCAAATACACGTCTCGTCCGAATGAAGTGAAGCAGGAGGGAAGTGCAGCTATTAATGATGCCAAAGGTCTTTATTTCATCAATGCTCAGGGAAAAGATGCTGATAAGCCAACACAAATCTGGACTCAAGGTGAAACTGAATCTTCTTCAGCATGGTTTCCAACAATTGATAAACCGAATCAGAAGACTACACAGGAAATCTTCATGACGGTTCCGGATAAATATGTTACTCTTTCTAACGGTATTTTAAAAGAATCTAAAAAAGAATCCAACGATTTAAGAACCGATCATTGGGTGATGGATAAAAGACATTCGACCTATCTTTTCTTCATGGGCGTAGGTGAATATGCCGTGGTAAAAGACAAATGGAAAAATGTTCCTGTAGATTATTATATTGAAAAGGAATACGAACCGTATGCAAAACAGATTTACGGAAACACTCCGGAAATGATCGATTTTTTCTCTAAAAAATTAGGTTACGATTATCCATGGGCAAAATATGCACAGATTTCCGGAAGAGATTATGTTTCCGGAGCAATGGAAAATACAACCGCAACACTTCATGGAAGTGATATTCTTCAAAAGCCGGGACAATTAATCGATGAGAACAAATGGGAAGATACTATTGCTCATGAATTATTCCACCATTGGTTCGGCGATTTGGTTACTGCGGAAAGCTGGAGTAATCTTACTGTAAATGAATCTTTTGCGAACTATTCAGAATATCTATGGAACGAATACAAGTACGGAAAAGATCAGGCAGATTACCATCAGTTGGAAGATGTGAATCATTACATCCACAATCCTTCAGATTTCAAAAAAGATTTGGTAAGATTTGATTATAGCTCTCGTGAAGATGTTTTCGATTTGGTAACCTATCAAAAAGGAGGCGGAATTCTTCACATGCTGAGAAATTATTTGGGTGATGATGCCTTTTTCGCCGGAATTACAGATTATCTGAAAACCAACGAATACAAGAATGCCGAAGCTCATCAATTGAGGTTATCTTTTGAAAAAGTTTCTGGTAAAGATTTAAACTGGTTCTTCAATCAATGGTATTTCGGAAATGGAAATCCAAAGCTAAACTATACATATACTTTTGAGCCGGTAAAAAAACAGGTTACTATTATTTTAAACCAATCTCAGGATTTACCTTTTGAATTTCCTTTAGCTATTGATGTTTATGATAACGGTAAACCAAAAAGATATAATGTTTGGGCAAATGCCACAGCAAAAAATACATTTACTTTTGATTCTTCTAAAAACCCGGATCTCATTAACATCAATGCAGACGGCGTTTTATTAGCTGATATTACGGAGTCTAAAACTCCGGAGCAGAACTTGTTACAGTTCACCAATTCTAAAGAGTTTAAAAGCAAGTACATTGCTTTAAATGCAATAAAAGATCAGGTAGGTAAAAATCCGGCTGCTACAAAATTATTGGCTGCAGCGATAAAAGATCCTTTCTTCAGAATAAGAATCAAGGCTTTAGAGTTGATGGATCTAAGTAATCCTGAGCAGATGAAAGCTTTGGGAAGTGATGTTGAAAAACTGGCTTCAAATGATCCTAAAACTTTAGTTCAGGGTGCAGCAATTGCGGCTTTAGCGAAAACAAAGGATAAAAAATATGTTCCTATTTTTGAAAAAGGAGTTAATGCAGTTTCCAATTCTGTAAAAGGGAATTCTTTGGCGGCGATCGTTGCTGTAGATCCTTCAAAAGTAAATACCCTGGCTGATAAAATTAATTTGGAAGGTGCTTCTGAAGATATGCTGACCCAGCTATTGCCTATTGTTGTTAAAAATAAAGTGACTTCGCAGATGGCGAATATTGCTCCCATTGCAGCATTTTATCCTTTTATAAAATTCCAGAATCCTGAATTGGGAAAAGTGGCAGAAGAAGGATATAACTGGATAATGACTTCAGATAATTTAAAAGCTACAGAAAGTATCACAAAGATTCTTGGGCAGGCTAAAGATCAGATGGGAAATAATCCGCAAGTAAAAATGATGATTACTCAAATGCTGAAAGACGGTCTCAATAAGAAAATGGAACTTCTTAAGCAGAATCCGCAAAAAGCATCAAGTATCAATCCGCAAATTGATGCGATCAATAAAGCGATTGAAAATTTTAAATAGATAAAAATTTATGTTTACAAGAACCACTGTTTAGACAGTGGTTTTTTATTTGAAGAAAATAGCTTTTTGGACATTTGTTAATGTATTTGCTTTTTTTATGTTATTTTAATACATAAATAGTATATTTGTTAATAAACCTTTAAAATAAGATTTTATGACAACAAAACTATTTTCTAAATTTGTATCAAAACGTACATTCCTTGCCATTGCGGTTCTTGGGATTTCGTTTATGAATGCACAGATTACTACATTTCCCTGGACAGAAACTTTTGAAGACAACTCACCTACAAGAGCCAGCTGGACTCAGATTTATGAGGTAAATAATATGTCTTGGACATTTGCTTCCACAGCTTCTACGGGAGGAACTGGAATTACCGCGTACGAAGGAACAAAATTTGCAAATTATCCCGGAACTTCACATAATTTTGATAAAACAAAATTGGTAAGCCCTGTATTAAATTTGTCGGGCGTTAATAGCCCAACAGTTAGCTTTTATTATATAAATAAGTTATGGGGTTCAGATCAAAACTGGTTGAGAGTATTTTACAGAACTTCAGCAACTTCGGCTTGGGTTCAGCTTGCTGAGTTCCATTCTAATATTACTGCTTGGACGTCTTCAGGGTCAATAGGGCTTCCTCCTACAACGTATCAAATTGCTATTGAGTGTGAGACTGATTACGGATATTCTACATTAGTAGATGCACTAGTTGTTTCAGGAGCTAATTTAAGTGTAAGTGATGTTAAGAAAACTGTGAAATCATCAATCAGCTATTATCCAAATCCTGCGCAAAATGTATTGAATTATAAGAGCAGTGAAAAAGTGAGTCAAATTACAGTTTATAACAGTGTAGGTCAAAAAATTCAGTCTCACAAAACAGATTCAGATCAAGGTCGATTAGATGTTTCTGCATTACCAAGCGGAACATATATTGTAACTGGTGAAACAGCATTAGGAACAGAAACATTCAAAATGATTAAAAAGTAATTAAAATTTAATAAATAGAACAATATCATTTCAAAGCATCTCCCAACGAGATGCTTTTTTTGTTTAATCAATAAAAAAATAGACGATTATCCAGTATTTTTTGCAACATCTTTCATAAATTAGTTTAAAATTTGACGATTATGAGTTTTGGAATTGAGGCAGCAGCTTATTATGTGCCTTCTTTGTATTTGGAAATTAAGGATTTAGCAGAAAAAAGAGAAATTGAACCTGCAAAACTGGAAAAAGGATTAGGCTTACATAAAATGGGTTTCCCCGATGTGCATGAAGATGCTGCTACATTTGCTGCGGAAGCATTGCTGAAATTAATAAAAGACTATCAAATCAATCCCAAAGAAGTTTCCCGTATTTATTTAGGAACAGAAAGCGCAATTGATGCCGCAAAACCAACGGCTTCTTATGCAATGCAGATGGTAGAAAAAGTTTTGGAATCGGAGTTCGGAGAAAGATGTTTCAAAAACTGCGATGTGGTAGATATGACTTTTGCGTGCATCGGAGCAGTAGATGCGCTTCACAATTCTTTAGATTTTGTAAGGGTGAATCCCGATAAAAAAGCAGTGGTTATTGCAAGCGATTATGCTAAGTACGAACTGGCTTCTTCTGGTGAATATACCCAAGGCGGAGGAGCGGTTGCTTTGCTAGTTTCTGCGAAACCAGATTTAATTGAAATTGAAAATAATTGGGGAATTGCTACAGAATCTGTTTTTGATTTTTTTAAACCCAGAAGACATTTCAAAAAAGAAAATTTGGCAAACGCTCCGGAATCTTTTCCAGACAAAATAGAAATCTTTACGGATGAACCTGTATTTGACGGGCAATATTCCAACCAATGTTATCAGGATAGAATCAGAGAAGCTTATCAGCATTATGAAGAGGTTTCTGGTAAAACAAAGCCATCAGAAAACTGGAAATATCTTATTTTCCACCTTCCGTATGCATTTCATGGCAAAAGAGTTTTTACAGAAATTTACAGCTTAGAAAACGGACTCAACTATTCAACACCGGATGAACAGAAAACCGTTGCAAAGTCTGAAAATTATATCGAATTTATCAACAATAAAATTGAAAAAACACAGCGTGCATCTTCCGAAATAGGAAATATGTACACCGCTTCGATTTTTATGGCCTTACTTTCAGTATTACAGACTTCCTTTAATGAAAATGAAGAATTGTCAGGTGAAGAAATAGGATTTTTAGGTTACGGGAGCGGTTCAAAATCAAAAGTTTTTGCCGGAAAAGTTTCTGAAAACTGGAAAACTGTCGTTGCAAAATGGGATTTATTTGAAAATTTAAAAAACCGTTTAGCGATTGATTTCGATACTTACGAAAAGCTTCATAGAAAACAATTAGAATATTCTGTAAATCCTGATTACAACGGATTTGGATTAGAATCTGTGGAATTGGAAAATCCTGTGTTGAAAGGAGCAAGGTATTACGGTTATAAAGGATAAAAATAATAAATAAAGCATCTCTTTTGAGGTGCTTTGTTTTTAGACTAAATAATATGCGAAATTTAATTTATCTGATTATAATTTTTGCTTTCACTTCATGTGCTGAGAAAAGTAATGATTACGAAATTATAAACACTTTTTTTGATGAACATACAATAAGTGTGAAAAACCTTTCTTCAGAACCATTTTATCTAAAAGAAGGATTAGAATATTGGAAAGAAAAAGAGTTTACAGATTTGAATTTTGAAATTATTAAAAATGAAAAATATCAGATTGATACCTCTTTAGTGAAAAATAAATATACCGATTCAAAATCTATTTTGTGTAAAACAAGAATATCGAAACCTTTATTTTCAAAGGATAGAAAAAGAATACTTCTAGCTGTAGATGAAAATTGTGGTTCAGATAAAAGTTTAACGATTTATTTACTTAAAAAAGATAAAGGAAAATATGTTTATGAAACTGATATTAAGTCAACAAAATCTTATCGTCATTAGAATTAAATATGAAAAATAATCTTATTCTGATAACTTTTCGGCGTCACTCCAACCAATTGTTTAAAAACTCTTGTGAAATAATTGGTATCAGAAAAACCGGTTTGAAAGGCAGTTTCCTTTATGCTGTTATTTAAAGCCAAAAGTTCTTTTGCTCTGTTAATACGCTCCTGAAGAATAAAATCATTAGGCGAAGTTCCCAGTTCATCTTTAAACATTTTAAAGAAGTTTGATTTGCTTACATAAGCCAGTTTCGCTATGCTGTCAATAGAAAGTTTTTGGTGAATATTTTTCTTAATGTAATCTACCACAAAACCAATTCTCGATTTATTTTTAGCAATATTTTTTTCTACCATAGTTCTTGCCTGAGTTTGCATCAGCCTTATTAGTAATTCCTTCAAAGCAAAATCTGCCATAATATCTTTCTGTGAATTGTCATCCATTGCAATTCTCATAATATTGTTGGTTGCAGAAGCCAAAGACTTATTATTAAACAGAAAATACTCATCCAGCTGTATATTCCATGTTGCGGTTTCATCAACTTTTGGAAAATTGTAGTTGAGGTGATTCAGAGAATTTTCAATGAATTCTGGGTTTAAGCTTAAAGAAATACATTGAGAAGGGGTTTCGTCTGCATCAGGAAAATCGATGACCATCGTTTCTCCGGGAGCTACCAAAATGCTTTCTCCGGGATGGTAATCAAAATAATTGGTTTTATTTTCCAGTTTCATGTGCTTTCTACCGCGGAGCATTGCTGTAAATGCAATGTTGTCAAAATGTAGTTTTACGCCGTAAGCAGACTTGTGGGTTTCGTAAATGCTAAATTCACAGTTGTTTAGATTGAATAATGTCTGGTTTTCGACCATGTTCAAAAGCTGGCTTTCCTTCTTTAATTCAGGAGTATTTAATAAAAACTTGTTATCATTCATTTCTAACATTTTTCGAGACCTATCTATTCAAATATAGAGATTAATTGACTATTTATTTGTTAATGAAACGATAAAAATTAGAACGGTGTACTATTTTAATATTTTTTTGTAGGATTCTGCTATTCAATTCTCTTTGCTGTATGTAATTTGGCTTTAGATAAAAATTAAACATATTAATATGAGCACAACAGCAGAACAGCAATCGGCTACCACTTTACAGTGGCCGGAGTTTAAAAATCAATACAATAATTATATTGACGGCAAGTTTACAGCACCGGTTAACGGGCAGTATTTTGATGTGGTTTCTCCGGTTGACGGGAAAGTTTTCACGCAGGCAGCACATTCATCCAAAGAAGATTTAGAATTAGCGGTAAATGCTGCAGAAAAAGCATTTCAAACCTGGAAAGACACTTCTTCTACAGAAAGAAGCATTATCCTGAATAAAATTGCTGATAGAATTGAGCAGAATTTAGAATATATAGCAACGGTCGAGACTATTGATAATGGTAAAGCAGTAAGAGAAACTTTGGCAGCAGATATTCCTTTGGCAATTGATCACTTCAGATATTTTGCATCGGTCATCAGAGCAGAAGAAGGTTCTCATAACGAATTGGATAAAGACACGGTTTCGTTAATCGTTCATGAGCCTTTAGGAGTTATTGCTCAAATCATTCCTTGGAATTTCCCAATTCTTATGGCAGTCTGGAAACTGGCTCCGGCTTTGGCAGCAGGTAATTGCGTGGTCTTAAAGCCTGCAGAAAGTACACCGGTCTCTATCTTGGTTTTAATGGAATTAATAGGCGATTTGCTTCCGGCGGGAGTTGTGAATATCGTTAATGGTTTCGGAGCTGAATTAGGAAGAGCTTTGGTAACCAATCCGAAAGTGAACAAAGCAGCATTTACAGGTTCTACAGCGACTGGTCGTTTGGTAATGCAATATGCGACAGAAAATATTATTCCGGTGACTTTAGAATTGGGAGGGAAATCTCCAAACGTATTTTTCAGTTCAGTGATGGATGCAGATGATGCATTTTTAGATAAAGCGATTGAAGGAGCAGTACTTTTTGCTTTAAATCAGGGTGAGATTTGTACCTGTCCGTCAAGATTGTTGGTACAGGAAGATATTGCAGACGCTTTCATTGCAAAAGTTATCGAAAGAGTAAAAGCAATCAAAGTAGGAAATCCTTTAGATAAAACGGTGATGATGGGCGCTCAGGCTTCAAAAATTCAGAAAGACAAGATTCTTTCTTATATCAAATTGGGTAAAGAAGAAGGTGCAGAAGTTTTAGTGGGTGGTGATGTAAATAATGTTGGAGAAGGTTTAGATGAAGGATATTACATTCAGCCGACCATTTTCAAAGGAAACAACAGAATGAGAATTTTCCAGGAAGAAATTTTCGGACCGGTTCTGGCTTTCACAACCTTCAAAGACGAAGAAGAAGGAATCAAAATCGCCAACGATACCATTTATGGCTTGGGAGCAGGAGTTTGGACGAGAGATGCACACCAGTTGTACAATGTGCCGCGTCAGATTCAGGCGGGTAGAGTTTGGGTCAATCAATATCACTCATATCCTGCAGGAGCGCCGTTTGGAGGGTACAAACAATCGGGTATCGGTAGAGAAAACCACAAAATGATGTTAGACCATTACCGTCAGACGAAGAATATGTTGATCTCTTACAACAAAAACAAATTAGGTTTCTTTTAATTTAAATATTTAGGGCGTGCCCGTTTTCCCGTTTGTCACGGGGAAAACGGTCGGGCTATCCAGGGCTGCACTTCGTTTCGGTGCTTCGCACCGGCTCCTTCGTCGCCGCCCTTCCTATCCCTCACGCAGAAGTGGTGTGAAAAACACGTCTCTATATTTGGTTTATGTAAAGCCTGACAATGCTTGTTTTGTCAGGCTTTTTTTAACTTTATAAAATAGACAAAGACTAAGCCCGACTTAGTCAAAGTTTTAATAAACCAAATTTTGTTTGAAAGACTTTAAAATGACTTAGGAGTCTGAAGCGTTAAGAAAATTATTTCGATGAACGTTAAGAAAATTCTTCTGTCTGAAGCGCGATACAAATGTTCAACCGAAGGGAACAATAAGCTCTCGTGCAAGTTTAGAATTTTTAGTGAATTGAATTAATTTTCAGCGAAAGAATCCAGGTCTTGAACTTTTGGTTCTTTTGTTTCAAGACAAAAGAATAATAAAAAAATCATTATGGAAACAAAAAAAATATCAAGACTCTCTGTTACAGAAAAAGCATTGGAGGTAATCTGGGAGCTAGAGAAAAAGTATGGTGATCTGATGTTTTATCAGGCCGGAGGTTGTTGTGAAGGAACGCAGCCACAATGTTTTGAAAAAGGAGGCTACTTCCCAAGAATGAACGATGCAATGATCGGAACCATCAACGGACATGAGTTCTGGATCGACCGCGACCTTTTCGAATATTGGCAGTATTCCCATTTTACATTAGATATTTTAGATGGTTTCGGTCCGGGCGGGTTTTCTCTGGAAACCCCTTTAGGAAAAACATTTAAAGTGCATTACAAACTTTTCACGGCAGATGAATTGAAGAATTTAGAAGAGGTAAAACGAAGTGAATAAATAAAGTCCGCATCAGGAACCACAAAGTATTTCAAAAACAATAGTCCTGGTTGCCCCATGTATGCTAGTAGAAAAGCATACCATAAGAACCACGAAGTAGTTTAACTGAATTTATACTTGGTTGATTTCAATTGAATCTGTAAAAATCTGTGAAGTCTGTAGGATATTTTTTTCCACTCATAGACTTCACAGATTTTCTTTTACTTAGACATTGTCGATATAAATCTCAAGCATTGTAGAAGTTTATCTGGAGACAAGTATTGCAAAGAAAAATTTAATAATTTTATTTTACAATTTAAATAATACACAAATGTCAATCAAGTACACCGTAATCGAACGTGGCGAACCAGGCGTAACTGGCGGGGGAATCAAAAAATGGTATGCACAGGTAAAGTATGATGGCGAGATGACCATCGACAATCTTGTAGATGAGATAGAGAAATTCTCTGCACTCAGTGAGGCAGATATACGTGGGGTTATCATTGCGCTGGAGAATGTCATCCAGAAAGAACTCGTCAATGGAAAAATAATCCGGCTCGACAAGCTGGGCAGCTTTTACCCAAGTCTTAGCAGCAGTGGTGCCGAAACCGAAGAGAAATTCACATCTACACTCATCAAAGGTGCCAAGGTAAATTACCGTCCCGGAAAAAGAATTGAAGATGCATTAAGTGTTGCCGATTTCACCAAAGACAAGTAAGCCAAAAAACACTGCGCAGTCACAACCCCGTCACTGCGCAACGAAGACCTCTTCACTGCGCAGTCATCACACGATGGATGCGCAGTCTTTTTTGAGAGGGCAGTGGATTCAGTTTATAGCAATTGGAAGATTGAGAAACTGGCAGGAAGATTCAGTTACTCAAAAGCCAATCTTGGAAGATAAGCAACCTCACTTACCTATGTTGATGGCTCTCCAAAGCCAGAGATTACTCAAGGTTTAATAGGAACCAAGTTTATAGAAGGAATACCAACGGAAAAGCATTTATATTCTACAGTCCCGACTTATGTATCTCGTAAAAAGGATAATGGTGAGAAGATCCTCAACATTATTGTAGAAACGAAAGATATTGATAAAGAATCTTTTTTAAGGAAAATAGAAGATGCCAAAATAGATTATGCTAAAGAATTCTTTAATCAGTTAACAATAGATGGATACAAGGCAGAATTCAAAACCCAGCTTAATAATAAGAGAATCCGTCAGATCATTGATGAGGTATTGGCAGAATAAAAGAAAGTTTCGTTTTAGATTATACAAAGTGCAAGTTGTAAGGACTTGCAATTTTATTGATGAACAGTTTTATAGATGGATAAATCAAACCTTTACAAACCGATTCACAAACATCGCCGCTACAACATCTCCGACCGCATTTAAAACCGTCGCCAAAGGATCTACCAAAGTTCCGATAATGATCACGGCGGGAATAGCTTCCTGTGGCAAACTGTAAACAGAAATCATCAGCATTTCACCAATATAACCACCATTCGGAATTCCACCGGCAACGATACTTACAAAAACAGTGATTCCTAAAGCCAGCAAAAGATTGGAAGGTTCAAAAAAATCTCTCCCGATAATCTGAAAAGCTACATATATTTTAATAATCGAAGACATTGACGAACCGTTTTTATGCAATGTCGTCCCAATCGGTATCACCAGATTGGCAATCGAACTTGGAACTCCTATCCGTGATGCAGCTACCAAATTGGTGGGCATTGTTGCAAAGCTGCTGCAGGTACTCAGTGCGGTTAAGGTAGGAAGAATTGCATTTTTCCAGAAACTTTTGATTCCGTTTTGTCCGTTTGCCATAAAAGCATAAAGCGTGAAAAACACGAAAAAGTAAATAATTCCTGCAACGTAATATAGACCAAGCGGTTTAGCATAAAAACCAAAAAGCTGAGGTCCCAATGTGGCAACCTGATACGCAAAGTACGCTCCCAAACCGATGGGTGCAATTTTCATGATCATTAAAAGAAGTTCTTTCATCACTTCATAGCCTGAAGCAATAAAAACCCTGAATGGTTTCCCGCTTTCGCCTGATTTTCTGGCTGCAAAACCTGTAAGAAAAGCAAAAATAAGAAGCGCTAACATATTTTTTCGGGAAAACAATTCGGTAAACTCACCAACGGTAAAAAAGCTTACAATTCTATCGCCCCAGTTTTCTTCTTTGGCAGCTTCTGCAATCAGTTCTGTACTTCCTGATATGGATGAAACGGGAAAAAGATATACCGCACTAATCGTAAAAACTGCTGCAGTCAATATAAAAAACAAGAATGTAAAAGACATTACCAGAAGGATTTTACCAAACTTAGATTCCTGCTCAAGAGAAGCGATAGAATTGGAAACGGCAAAAAATACAAGCGGAACTACACTTACGAAAAGAAGGTTGAGGAAAATGTCTCCCAGAGGTTTTATGTATTCCACGATTTGTGGAGCAATAATACCGATAATACTTCCCACGGTGATTCCCAGAAGTAAAAGCAAAATTCCGGAATAGTTTTTTAAGACCTCTTTCATAGGTGGATATTTATTATTTCTGACTAATTATTGTATTAATCAGTATTTGAACTTCAGTTTTGTAATGGCGACGTTCAGCCTGATTTTTATCAAAGATAGATTTATTTTTAACAATTTCTTAGATGCATGTTCGCCTTAATTTTTCTAAATTTGAGTAAACATTCGTTTCTATGGCTTATATAGATTATTACAAAATTTTAGGCGTAGACAAAAGCGCAACTCAGGACGCTATTAAAAAAGCGTATCGCAAACAGGCAAGAAAACTCCATCCAGACCTTAATCCGAACGACAAAGAGGCAGAGAAACAGTTCAAAGAGCTGAATGAAGCTAATGAAGTGCTCAGTAATCCTGAGAACCGTGCCAAGTACGATAAGTATGGTGAAAACTGGAAACATGGTGAAGAATACGAAAAAGCCCAACAACAGCAAAGACAGCAATATCAAGGCGGAAACTACGGCGGTGGATTTTCTGGTGCCGATTTTGGAGAAGGTGAAGATTTTTCAGATTTTTTCCAAAGCATGTTTGGCGGAGCGGGTGGCGGTTTCGGGAGAAGTTCACGCGGCAGTGCCTCCGGAAAGTTTAAAGGTCAGGATGTTCAGGCAGAATTAAATTTAAACTTAAAAGATGCCGCAACAACGCATCAGCAGACTTTTGATATCAATGGTAAAAAGGTAAGAATCACAATTCCCGCCGGAGTGTATGATGGACAGCAAATAAAATTAAAAGGTCACGGAAATCCGGGCGTTAATGGCGGACCAAGCGGAGATTTGTATATTACTTTTAATATCAATCCTGATCCCAACTTTGAAAGAGTAGGAGATGATCTGAAAACTAAAGTTACAATTGATCTTTACACGGCAGTTTTAGGCGGCGAAGTCAATGTAAATACTTTAGAAGGAAGCGTTAATCTGAAAGTAAAACCCGGAACACAAAACGGAACAACGGTAAGACTAAAAGGAAAAGGCTTTCCAATCTATAAAAAAGAGGGTCAATTTGGTGATTTATTTGCGACCTATGATGTAAAATTGCCGACCGATCTTACAGATAAGCAGAAAGAACTTTTTGAACAACTTAAAAATTCCTAAGCTATGAGTGAAAGAATATCACGCGAAGAGCTCGTACAGATTTATAATATTGAAATTACTTTTTTTGATGAATTGGTAGATTCGGGTTTGCTGAATATAGAGACGGATAATGAAATTCGTTATCTGATGTATGAAGATCTTCCCACATTTGAGCGATTTACCAATTGGCATTACGATCTGGAAATTAATCTTCCCGGTCTGGAAGTAATCCACAATATGCTTCAGAAAATGGAAAATTTAAATCAGATCAACCGTGAGTTAATGCAAAAACTTTCGGCGATAAGTGATAAATATGAGGATATTTAATTTAGTTTTGTAAATTATAAAACTCAATATATGGCCAGACTCAACGACGATAAAATCATTAATTTACAGATCAGCAAAAAAGATTTTGAAGAGATTTATCTTCATGGAGACCAGGGAAGCCTTTTTTTCTCACCAACTGTGAAAGGGAAATTGATCACCACAATCGTAGTAGCTGTGATTTTGTTGGTTTTATTTTACTTTAAAGATGATTTAAGTAAAGAGAAATTCGGGATCTTATACTTCGTGAGTTTTCTTTTTCTGCTTTGTGCGGTCTACTTATCTTTAGCGATCAATAAAGTTTCAAAATGGAAAAAGGAAGTGGTAAAATATCTTAAAACACTTGAAAATACGGATATTTATCAAATTCAGTTTAATGCTAAAGTTTTTAAAGTAAACCTTAACGATAGTAAAGAAACCAGTCTTTGGACAGAATTCACGGCTGCAGAGATTAGCGATAAATTTATTGGTTTAGAAGGGAAATTCAATTATATGTTTCCAAAAAAATCAATGCAGGAAGCAGATTTTGAATTGCTGAAGCAAGCGGTGAAAACGAATGTTTTGAAATAGAACTTAGAAAAATTGTTTTCTTTAAAATTTTTGCTTCCTCAATAAATTTAATGCTTTTAAGTAGATCATCACAATCTTGTTTATAAATAAAATTTGTGCATTCGTGGCAAAATATAGGATGCTAAACTAATATTGATTATATAAGTTTTTGTAAATAATTTAAAATGTTGTATTTGTGAATATGTGCGTGAAAATTAATAGCCACGAATACACGAATCTAATCGTTAATATTTTTCTTTAAATTATGTTTCATCAGGACTAGACATTTAAATAAATAAAAAACTCAGAGCAAATACTCTGAGTTTTGTTTTATCATGAAAAGTTGATTAATCTAACCAACCCATTTCCTTCATCCATTCGTCGTTGTAGATTTTCCCAACGTATCTTGAACCATGATCGTGAAGAAGTACAACAATTATATCATCTTTTGTGAACTGATCTTTCATCTGTACCAAAGCTGCCATTGCGCTTCCTGCAGAATATCCACAGAAAATACCTTCTTCTTTAGCCAGTTTTCTTGCATAAATAGCACCGTCTTTATCGGTCACTTTTTCGAAATGATCGATCACAGACATATCGTAGTTTTCAGGAAGAATATCTTCACCAATACCTTCTGTAATGTAGCTGTAAGCGTTTCCTAGATTAATTTCTCCCGTTTCGTGAATTTCTTTTAAGATAGAACCATACGTATCGACTCCGATTATTTTAATATCAGAATTTTTTTCTTTAAAGAAAGTTCCGCACCCTGTAATGGTACCGCCCGTTCCGGCTCCAACAACAAAATGAGTCAGTTTTCCTTCGGTTTGTTCCCAGATTTCGGGAGCGGTAGACTCGTAGTGAGCAGCTCTGTTAGACAAATTATCATATTGATTAACGTACCATCCGTTTTCTGTTTCTTTTGCCAATCTCTTCGAAACTGAATAATAAGAACGAGGATCAGTAGGTTTTACGTCTGTAGGACAAACGATAACTTCAGCTCCAACGGCACGAAGAATATCACATTTTTCTTTTGACTGCTTAGCGTTTGTTACAAAAATACATTTGTAACCTTTGATGATGGCTGCCAAAGCCAATCCCATCCCTGTATTTCCTGAAGTCCCTTCAATGATCGTTCCCCCTGGTTTTAGTCTTCCGTCATTTTCGGCGTCTTCAATCATTTTTACGGCCATTCTGTCTTTTACCGAATTTCCGGGGTTGAAAGTTTCTACTTTTGCCAAAACCAATGCCGGAAAATCTTCACCCAAAACTTTATTAAGCTTTACAAGAGGGGTATTTCCAATGGTTTCAAGTATATTTTCTGCGTATTTCATATGTAGCTTTATTCTTTTTTTATGGTCATATGTTATCGCTTATCTTCGTAAACTTATGCGATTTAAAAGTCTACACAGCGATTTCACAAATGTTTTTTATGCCTGACAAAGATACGGTTTTCAAATAATTAATAATTAAAAATGAAGAATTAAGAGCGTTTCAATAAAACTTTTCAATGCCATACCCATCAATTTAATCAGGAGCTTTTTCCCGCTTTTCGTTACAATCTTTTTTTTCAAAAAAGGATTTTCACTGCAATCAGGGCTAAGATATTTGTCACATTACAATTATTTGTCATTGCGAGGAGCTTAGCAAGGAAGAAATCTCAAAAGTACTTTAGAATAAATGTCCACTCATTTTGTCATTCTGTAAGAATCTCCACAGTCGAATCACAAATGCCCGCTTAGATTTCTACGAAATGACAAACTTTATGAAAAACAAAATTTGTAATTAATAATTCACAATTCACAATTCACTAGCGAAGCTAAATTGACAATTCACTAATTATACTTAATCGCTTTTACAGGAGAAATTTTACTGATCAGATAACTGGGGATCACCAAAGCCATTCCGGAAATAATTAAAACACCTATTGAAATAGAAATAATAATCCATGGGTTAAGGTCAACGGGAACTACACTTACATAGTAATTATTAGGATTTAGTTTTATAATTCCTGTATATTTTTGCGTAATTAAAAGTCCAAGACCGATGAGGTTTCCGCACAAAAGCCCCGGAACCATGATAATCAAAGTATAATTGATAAAGGTCGCACGAATCTGTCCGTTCGTTGCACCCAACGTTTTGAGCAAGCCAATAGAATTGGTTCTTTCGATGATAAGAATCAGCAATACCATGATGATATTGATGATGACCACCAAAAGCATGATTGAAATAATAATACCGATATTGGTGTCAAAGAGACCGATCCAATCGTTTATTTGCGGATATTTATCGGTTGCTTTTTCTGCGTAATTTTTATATCCGATGAATTGTTCAACTTCAGGAGCGTCTTCGTCAACATTATTAATATTTTTGAAGAATACATCTAGCCCGCCAATTTCATCAGGCTTCATATCCATAATTCTTCGTACGTGATTGATATCGCCGACCACAAACTGTTCATCGATCATTTTGATGTCGGTTTTGTAGATTCCTACAACTTCAAAGTTTCTGTAAATAGGCTTTTGATCAGCTTTTGAAAAAACAGTAACAATGCTGTCGTTTACTTTCAGATGAAGATCATTAGCTATTTTTTCTGAAATGACAACGCCGTTGTTGTAGCCTTCTCCATTCAAAAAAGGAGTTTTTCCGGCAGTCAGAAATTTTTTGAACCTCAAACTATCAAAATCTTTACCTACACCTTTAAAAATGATTCCGGCAAAGCTGTTTTCATTACGCATAATTCCGGTTACCATTGCATATCCCTGTACTGTCGCAACATCGGGAAGAGCTTTGATTTTTTTAATATCCAATCCTTGATTATCGAGAACCGAAGTATTGTAAGATGAATTTGATTTGGTAGATCTTACCGTAATGTGACCACTGAAATCTCCCAATCTTTCTTTAATCGCTTTTTTTGAGCCCAATCCTGTAGAAACAGTGATGAGCGAAACGATAATTCCCAGCGCTACAGATAGCCTGCCGATGAAGATGATAACCCGAGAAAGGTTATTTTTGTTATCTTTGGAAAACGCTATTTTTCGGGAAAAATATAATGGAAATTTCAAGCTTATGAATTTAAATTTCAAAATTAAAACTTTAGTTCTTATTTGCCTAATTTTTTTAGGAGTATTCAGTCAATATTATTCTCAGGCATCAAATAAAGAAGGATTTAAAACCGGTGCAGACCGTCCGGAACTCTATCTTCCGCTTCTGAAGAATAAAACAATTGGTATTGTTACCAATCAAACAGGATTATTACAAGACAAGACTCACCTGGTAGATTTTCTGGTGAACAATAATGTAAAAATCAAAACTATTTTTGCTCCTGAACATGGTTTCAGAGGGAATGCTGATGCTGGCGAAAAAGTGAAAAATGGAGTAGACATTAAAACAGGAATCCCTATTGTTTCGCTTTATGGACCGAACAAAAAGCCGAAACCAGAACAGCTAAAAGGAATTGATATTGTTGTTTTTGATATTCAGGATGTTGGGGTACGATTTTATACGTATATCTCAACTTTAACCTATTTAATGGAAGCCGGAGCTGAAAATAATGTTGAAATTATGGTGCTCGATCGACCAAATCCTCACGATGGATATATTGACGGCCCTGTTTTAAAGAAAAAATGGGAAAGTTTTGTAGGAATGCATGAAGTTCCTGTGGTGTATGGCTTAACCATCGGAGAATACGGAAAAATGGTAAATGGTGAAAAATGGTTGAAAAATGGAGTTCACGCAAAATATACCTTAATTGAAATGCAGAACTATCATAAGAAACAGCGCTATTCAATTTTAGATAAACCTTCTCCTAATTTGCCGAATGACCAATCGATAAATTTGTATCCAAGCTTATGTTTTTTTGAAGGAACTCAGGTTTCTGTAGGGAGAGGAACAGATATTCCGTTTCAGGTTTATGGCTCGCCATGGACAAAAGATCTGCCTTATCAGTTTACTCCAAAGCCCAATTTCGGAGCAAAAGATCCTTTCCTGAATGGTAAATTATGTTATGGTGAAAATCTTTCCGATTATTCTAAAGATTTAAGGGAAATCAATTTAGAATGGCTACTCAAAGCGTACAAAAATTATAAAAATCCGCAGCAGGATTTCTTTCTTAAAAATCTTTTCTTTGATACTTTGGCAGGAAGTGATGAGTTGAGAAAACAAATTATCTCGGGTAAATCTGAAAAAGAAATCAAATCTTCCTGGAAATCAAACTTAGAGAAGTTTTCGAAAATCAGGAGTAAATATATTATTTATCAAGATTAAAAAAATGTCAACTGTAAAATTTACAGTTGACATTTTTTTTATGTTCTCTATTTATTAATCAAAATTCTGAGGCGGATTCTTATCATCTTTACCTTTATTCAAAATAAATAGTCCGATGGATAAGCCTATAACGCCAGCACAAGCAGTCATTAATGCACGTTCTAATTTATCAGCTTCATGATTTCCGAGATAATTCATCAGGAATAATATTGCAAATGTGATAACCGATATAATAATATGGTTTCTTCCTAGTAGTTTCATTTTATTTTAGTCTGTAAGAAATCATTACTCCTCCTCTGTAAGGGATTATTTCGCCGCTTCTGTTGTAACCGTCTGGCTTTTCATCATATCTTTTACCTGATACTCGATCATACCCTTTGTAAAAATCCTGAGAAGTTCCTATCGTACCATATAAATCCATTCTCCAATTATCGGATAATTTAAACTGATAACCAGCTGTAATTCCTGCTAAAAAAGAATATCCTTTTTGATAAAGATTTGATTTTGTAAAAATTACATTTTCTTCATTTTTACTTGGGTATGGATCATCATTCCAGTAATTCCATTTTTGCAATACAAAAGATGATACTCCAATATTTGCACCTAAATACCACCCGTCAAAAGCTTCTCTGAAATAGTATCTCCCTTCAATCGATGCAGAGTAATACTGCAACTCATGGCCAGAAAATGATTTCCAGGGAGATATTAAAACATCTCCCTGTATTGTTATTTTCTTATTTATTTGATGCTCTAAACCTAAATTAATAATTCCGATCGGAATTAATAAAGCATTTCCTTTTATGTATACTTTTTTGTCAGTTTCAGATTTTATCTCTTCAGTCTGATTTTCCTGCGCGCTAATATGTATTATTGAAAATAAGCTTAAAGCAGCGCTAAAAATTTTATATTTCAAAATGTATTCTTATTTAATTTGGTTTAATAATGCTTGTGCTAAACTTGCGTCTTTACCCGATTGATTGGCGATGGTTTTAGATTGCTCAGCAAAGTTTTTGGCTAAATCTTTACTTCCTAAATTAAAATAAAGTTTGGCTAAAATATAAGTGTTCTCCGATGTTTCGCCACGCATAACAGACTTCTCAGCCCATTCTGCAGCTTTTTTCAAAGAAGATTGTGTTTTTATATGATCTGAAAATATCCATGCTGCTTTTAAAAGCTCATTTGGTTCAAATGTATCAGCATTTTTATAGTAATTTAAAGCTACTTTCTCATATTCTGGAAAATTCGAATTTTGCTCGTAATAAGCCAGTTTGGTCTGGTTAAGTTTTGTAAGAGCAGCTTCTTTTCCCACTAAAGGTTCCGCAGTTTTTAGAAAATAAGCGTCATTGATTTTTTTAGCTTTATCATCAATAGATTCCTCAACAACTTTACCTAAAACCAGTTGGTTATTAAATTCATTGTAATTTTCTTCGGGTAAAAACTTTAGGATTTCAGCCTTTTTAGCAACAAAAGTTTTATAATTTATATCATCAGATGACTTCAGAAAATAGAATAAAAGTCCGGCCTCATCTTTTGTGAATTCTTCGTCTTTACTTTTATTTTCAAAATATCTTTCAGAAGCTTTTTTAGCAAATTCATAATCTGAACTTGAATTCAACTTCATGATATTGATCAAAAAATCTTTGTCTTTTTCACCATTTGCAAAACGCTCTTTCAAAGAACCTTTTTTGTTATTCGGAGCGTTTATTTCTTGTGCCATTGCCAGAAATAAACTTTCTTCCATGTAACCATAGTTTTGTGAAACCAATTCGCCATCGCCATTTAGGAATAAATAAGTAGGATACGATCGAACGCCAAATTTTTGAGCAACTTCTCGTCCTTCACCTTTTTCCATGTCAATTCTTGCGTTGACGAAGTTTTTATTGTAAAAATCTCCCACAGATTTTTTGGTAAAAATATTTTTCTCCATCATTTTACAGGGTCCGCACCAAGAAGCGTATGCATCGATAAATACGAGCTTATTTTCCTTTTTTGCCTTTGCGATAAGATCCTTAAAAGGGATATCCTGAAATTTAATCTCATCCTGAGCCAAAATAAAGACATTGATAAAAATAAATAACCCGGAGATAATCTTTCTCATTCTCATTTTAAATTTAAAGAAACGAAGATACTTAATTTTGGTTTTATATGAATAATGAAACTTTCATTAAAATAATAAACAAAAAAAACCGCCCTATAAAAGGCGGTTTGTGGTTTCTCCAGGAATCGAACCAGGGACACATGGATTTTCAATCCATTGCTCTACCAACTGAGCTAAGAAACCATTTGGTATTGTACTTCGTTTTTGAAGTGGTGCAAAAGTAATAATAAATATTAAATTCTGCAAATTTACTTTTAAACAATTTTGAAAAGAAAACCGCCTAATGAAAGGCGGTTTAAGTGGTTTCTCCAGGAATCGAACCAGGGACACATGGATTTTCAATCCATTGCTCTACCAACTGAGCTAAGAAACCATTATATTGTTGTATGATTTACTTCGTTGTTTTAAAGTGATGCAAAAGTAGGAAGTTTTGGTATATGAAGCAAGTATTAATTAAAATTTTTTGCCAATAAATTAAAACCTACTGATTTTCAGTCTGATTATTTTCCTGTTCTTTTCTTATTTGCTCACTCATTTCCTCTAAAACAGGCTTAATTGTACTTTCCGGAAGATCACTTATTCTGATATACATCAAACCGTCAATCGCATCGTTAAAATTTGGGTCGACATTGAAAGCAATCACTTTCGCATTTTGCTTGATGTATTTTTTAATTAAAACCGGCATTCTTAATTCAGGCTCAAGATCGTCAATGATTTTATCTAATTTATTTAAATCAGATTCCATTTCATCTAAAAAAAGATTTTTATCACGATCTCTAAGCTTTACTTTAAAATCATTTCGTGGGGTAATGTATTGAGCTACTGCAGAATCATAATAGTTTGATCGCATAAACTCAATCATTAAAGATTTAGAAAACTCTGAAAATTTATTAGAAATGCTTACGCCTCCCATCAAAAATTTATGATCGGGGTTTCTTAAGCAAACATGTACAATCCCGCGCCATAAAAGGAACAAAGGAAGTGGTTTTTGCTGATATTCTTCGCAAATATAAGCACGTCCCATTTCAATCACTTTTTTGAAAAACGGATGAATATCTTGTTCGAATTCAAAAAGAGAACTGGTGTAAAAGCCTTTAATACCAAATTTTTTCATCACATCCCTACCCAAAGCCATTCTGTAGGCTCCGGCTAGTTTTTCTGCAGCATTGTCCCACAAAAATAGGTGATGATAATGTTTATCGTATTCATCAAGATCAAAGGGAAGATTACTTCCTTCACCCACCGCACGAAAGGTAAGTTCTCTCTGTCTTCCTATTTCCCGCATTACTGAAGGAATCTGCTCATACGGAGTGAAATATATTTCGTAGTTACCATTACTGAAAAGCATTTTATCTGTGCCTCTCAGTTTATTGATGTCTTTTATAATATCTTCTTTCGGAGTCTCATCAATGATATTCTGAACAATATTTTCTTCTCTTAATAAAGGGAATTTTACGTATAAATTTTTAAGATTAATAGCCTGTGCGAGAGATTTTCTTTTTTCATAATAAGATTTCATCATATAAACCTTACGTTTCAAAAATTCACCCAACTCCTCAATATTTTCCATCTCATCCATCACCTTTACGGTAATAGGTTTCCCTATTCTGATGCGAATTGGTTTCTCGCGGTCATTCATCATTTCCGCAGGAAGCATAATCGTCTGCAAATTAGGGTGAATCTTGGCTACCTGATAAAATAAAGTGCTGTTTTTAGCATGGAAATACATCGGAACAACCGGTACTTTTGCCATTTTTATAAGCTTTAAAGCAGGTTTTTCCCAATCTCTATCCAGAATTTCTCCGTAAGGATTATTTTTATTTGAAACTTCTCCGGCAGGAAAAATTCCTACGCAGCCTCCATTTTCAAGATGCTTCAAAGTTTCGCGCATTCCGGTTGAGCTGTTTCGCACTTCCCTTCTTCCTTCAAATGGGTTTACAGCAATCACAAACGGTTCCATGGGTTTTATTTTCTCTAAAAGAAAATTCCCCATCACTTTAAAATCCGGGCGAACTTCGGAAAGAATTTTGCACATCAAAATCCCGTCGATAGCACCCAGAGGATGATTAGAAACCAAAATAAAAGGACCGGTTTTCGGTATTTTTGCCAAGTCTTCTTCAAAAGCAACATAGCTCAAATTTCTCTCTCTTACAAAAGAATCGAAAAAATCTTTTCCCTCTTTGTCTTTCAGCTTATCATAAAGTCTGTTGACTTCATTTATTTTTGCAATGCTCATAACAGCAGATGCCACAGGATTTTTAAGAAACCCTATTTTATGCAAGCCGGAAGCCTTGATTAAATCATTTTTCGATATTAAGCTCATGTGTGTTTAGTCCGAATTAGTTTTATAATGTTACCATTTGAAGTGTATTTTTTGAAATCTGTTCCAATAATACATTTTTTTCTTGGTAAAACTTGTCAATGTTCTCCATTTTTGCATTTCTTACAGTAAATAAAGATACATTTTTTATAACATCTGTCTTGAAAATTTTCTGAAGTTCATTATTAAGTTCCTCAATTTTAAGGAATTTATCTTCCAGACATAGTGCCAGCGAAATTGCAGAATTCTGCATCAAAGAAACTTTGATTTTGTGTTTAGCTAAATTATTGAAGATCAAACTCATGTGATCTTCTGCGATGAAAGAGAAATCTCTTGTGTAAATTTTTAGTAATGTTTGGTTATCCTTTAAAATATAAGATTCTTCACTTTGATTTTTATCGGAAGCACCTACTTTAGTTCCTTCTTTTGTAGGATCTACAAAAGATTTCACATAAAAAGGAATATTTTTTTGCTGAAGTGGCTGCAAAGTTTTTGGATGGATAACGCTTGCACCAAAATAAGCCAACTCTATTGCCTCCTCATAAGAGATATTAGATAAAAGAGTAACATCCTTAAAGATTCTAGGGTCACCGGTCATCACTCCCGGAACATCTTTCCAAATAGTCATTGCCGTTGCATTAAGGCAATAAGCAAAAATAGCAGCAGAATAATCTGAGCCCTCTCTTCCTAAAGTCACTGTAAAATTATTATCATCAGAGCCAATGAAACCTTGGGTTACATAGCAGATGTCAGGATTTAGATTTGAAATAAATTCCTCAGTTTTCTGCCAGTTTACGATACCGTCTCTATAAGAATCGTCTGTTTTTATATAATCTCTTGCATCAAGCCACTGGTTGGTAAATTGTATATCGTTCAGATATTCGCTCACAATTTTAGTGGAAATCATTTCTCCGCAGCTTACTACCTGATCGTAAACAAAATTATAATTTGGAGATTTATTTCTTCTTAAAAATGAAACAATGTCATCAAAAAACAAATTGATTTCTGCAAAAACTGCATGATCTTCCGAGAAAAGCCCCTTAGCTATTTCGATGTGTTTCTGTTTTATATGTTCTATTTCAGTTTGATAGTTATCTTTTTTGAAATACATTTCTACAACTTTTTCCAGCTCATTGGTCGTTTTACCCATTGCTGAAATTACAAGTAGACATTTTTCAAAACCCTGGCTACTAAGAACCATGGATACATTTTTTACACTCTCGGCATCTTTCACCGATGCGCCTCCAAACTTGAAAATTTTCATTAAATTGTTAAGAATAAAATTGTTAGATAAAAAAGATTGGTTTTTTTTTCGGAGGTCAAAATTATGGAATTACGATGAGATATGAAATAGCGTTGAACCGGGATTGAATTAAGATTTGCTTAAAATTGAAGTAAAGTACAGGTAATATTTGCTGTTTGATGGTACAATTGGGAATAGTTACACTGATTAAATTATGCTGTGTATATAGAAATTTGATTGATATAGTGTTGATTAATAGTGTCTAAGGTCTTTTGTGAGAAAATGTTTTTTAATGTGATAAAATTTACGAAATTTGGCAGTAAAGTAAAAACATAAAAATGTCAGATCAACCATTACAGACCCTAGGAGAATTTTTAATTGATAAGCAGGAAGATTTTCAGTATTCCACTGGGGAATTTTCACGCCTTCTAAGTGCTATAAGACTGGCGTCCAAAGTTGTAAACAGAGAAGTAAACAAAGCAGGAATTGTAGATATTGCAGGCGCAGCAGGAAACCAGAATGTTCAGGGTGAAGAGCAACAGAAGCTTGATGTGATTGCCAACGATATTTTTATCACTGCACTTTCTCAAAGAGAAGTTGTTTGCGGTATTGCTTCTGAAGAGAACGATGATTTTATTGATATCAAATGCGGAGAAAATGGGCATTTAAGCAAATATGTCGTTCTGATCGATCCCTTAGACGGTTCTTCAAACATTGATGTGAATGTTTCTGTGGGAACTATTTTCTCAATTTACAGAAGAGTTACAGAGCCGGGAACTCCGGTGCAGCTGGAAGATTTTTTACAGAAAGGTATTAACCAGATTGCTGCAGGATATGTTATTTACGGATCTTCTACAATGATTGTTTACACCACTGGTAACGGTGTAAACGGGTTTACTTTGGATCCTTCTTTGGGAACATATTATTTATCCCATCCAAATATGACATTCCCGAAATCAGGTAAAATTTATTCAATCAACGAAGGAAATTATATCAAGTTTCCGCAAGGAGTTAAAAATTACCTGAAATATTGTCAGATGGAGGAAGGCGATCGTCCTTACACTTCAAGATATATTGGTTCTTTAGTAGCTGATTTTCATAGGAATATGTTAAAAGGCGGAATTTATATATATCCGTCATACGGCCAATCACCAAATGGAAAGTTGAGATTGTTATATGAATGTAATCCTATGGCATTTTTGGCAGAACAAGCTGGTGCAAAGGCTACAGATGGTTTCAGAAGAATTATGGAAATCGAGCCGACAGAGCTTCACCAAAGAATTCCTTTTTTCTGTGGAAGTGTTGAGATGGTGGAAAAGGCAGAAGAATTTATGCGAATTGACAGCGTAAAATAAATGACAGCAAAATATTACAAATATATATTAGAATTCAAGCGCCCGAGTGGAACATCTCGCGGCGTTTTGCTTACCAAAGAAACTTATATTCTTGAAATTTTTGAAAATGGAAACAGAGGAGTAGGAGAGTGTGCGCTATTCAGAGGGTTGAGTTATGATGACACGCCAGAGTATGAAGAAAAAATGCAATGGCTCTGTGAAAACATTAACCGGGATTTTAAATTTTTAAAAGAAGAATTAAAAGAATTTCCATCGATTTGGTTTGGCTACGAGCAAGCTTTGTTAAATTTAAAACACGGCGGTAAAATTTATTTTCCCAGTAAATTTACAAATGAGAAAGGCTCGATGACGATTAATGGTTTAATCTGGATGGGGGATATAGATTTTATGGAAGAGCAGATTCAGGAAAAACTTGAACAAGGCTTTCATTGTATCAAATTAAAAATCGGTGTCGATTGGAAATCTGAACATGCTATTCTTCAAAAACTGAGACAAAAATTTTCAAAAGAACAATTAGAATTACGGGTTGATGCCAATGGTGGTTTTTCTAAAGAAGAGGCTCAAGTTGTATTGCAACAGCTTTCAGATTTGCATATTCATTCTATCGAGCAGCCAATAAAAGCTGGAAATTGGAATGATATGGCATTTTTGTGTGCGAACACCCCGACTCCGATAGCGCTTGATGAAGAGCTGATCGGGATTCTTAATTTAAACGAAAAGAAAAAACTTTTAGAAAAGATAAAACCACAATACATTATTCTGAAGCCAGCTTTGGTCGGAGGTTTTGCAGGTTCTGACGAATGGATATTTCTAGCTGAGCAGCAAAATATCAGGTGGTGGATTACATCTGCTTTAGAAAGTAATATTGGGTTAAACGCTATTGCGCAGTACACTTTTACGAAAGATAATTTTATTCCTCAGGGATTGGGCACAGGAAATCTGTTTACTAATAATTTTGAAACACATCTTGATCTGATTGGCGACAAATTGTTTTTCAAAATCAATTAGTATTAAAATCAAATTGCTTAAAAGACATTATACAACGTCTTCAATGAAGATTGCTTTCTTTATATATTCTAAAAAATAGAATATATGTCTTCTAATTTTTTGCATGGTGATGATTTTGTTAAAGTTTGTAAATACAATATTTTAGCAATAATCTTTATTAATTAAGTAATTACTAAAGATTTAATGTTATAATTACTAAATGCGTTTTTATACATAGAAAATATTGTGCCAAATTGAAATGAAAATTTATTAATTTAGCTTTTAAACTATAATTTCTTAAAACCCATTAAATTTCTTAAATTTGCAGATTGTCAGATAATACGACATTTTAAAGCGAATTTTAATGGAAGAAGAAAAAAAATCACTCAATTTTATTGAGCAAATTATCGAAGATGATTTGGCAAGCGGTTTGAAACAAGATCAGATCCGTTTCCGTTTTCCGCCTGAACCAAACGGTTATTTGCATGTAGGTCACACAAAAGCGATCTGCATCAACTTCGGTTTGGGTGAAAAATACAATGCTCCCGTAAACCTTCGTTTCGACGATACAAACCCTGAAAAAGAAGAGCAGGAATTTGTAGATTCTATTATGAAAGACGTCGAGTGGCTAGGTTTTAAGTGGGATAAAGTATTGTACGCATCCGATTACTTCCAGCAGCTTTACGATTGGGCTGTACAATTGATTAAGGAAGAAAAAGCTTACGTTGATGAGCAACCTTCTGAGGTTATTACCGAGCAGAGAAAAAATCCTGCAGAACCGGGAGTAGAATCTCCATTTAGAAATCGTCCTGTCGAAGAATCTTTAGATTTATTTGAAAGGATGAAAAACGGCGAATTTGAAAGTGGCTCAATGTCTCTTCGTGCAAAAATTGACATGGCTTCACCAAATATGAACATGCGTGACCCTGTGATGTACAGAATATTGAATAAGCCTCACCACAGAACAGGTACTGCCTGGAAAATTTATCCAATGTATGACTGGGCGCATGGTGAATCTGACTATTTAGAACAAGTTTCACATTCATTATGTTCTTTGGAGTTTGAAAACCACAGACCACTTTACAACTGGTATTTAGACCAAGTATACGAAGAAGGGAAGGTTAAAAATAAGCAAAGAGAATTTGCGAGAATGAACGTTTCTTATATGATCACTTCCAAAAGGAAACTACAAAGGCTAATCGCTGAAAATGTAGTCAATGGCTGGGATGATCCTAGAATGCCTACAATTTCCGGAATGAGGAGAAAAGGCTTCACAGCTAATGCAATCAGAAAATTTATTGATAAAGTTGGGGTTGCAAAAAGAGAGAATTTAATTGAAATTCAATTATTAGATTTCTGTGTTCGTGAAGATCTTAATAAAGTGGCTAAACGTGTAATGGCGGTCGTAGACCCTATTAAATTAATCATAGAAAACTATCCAGAAGGCAAGGAGGAATGGTTGACTACCGAAAATAATAATGAGCAGGAAGATGCAGGAACAAGAGAAATTCCTTTCTCAAGAGAATTATATATTGAGCGTGAAGACTTCAAGGAAGAAGCGGGCAATAAATTTTTTAGATTAAGACTGGGTGGCGAAGTCCGTTTAAAGTCTGCTTACATCATTAAAGGCGAAAGAGTAGAGAAGGATGAAAATGGAGAGATTACAACCATTTACGCTACTTATGACGAAAAATCTAAATCTGGAAGCGGAACTGAAGAAAGTTTGAGAAAAGTAAAAGGTACCATTCACTGGGTTTCTGCGCAGCATGCAATTCCTATTGAAGTAAGAAATTACGAAAAATTATTCACTGTTGAACAGCCTGATGCTGAGAAAGATGTAGATTTCTTAAATTTCATTAACCCTGAATCTGTCAATACAATTCAAGGATTTGGTGAGCCTAGTTTAAAGGATGTTGCTGTGGGTGAACCGCTTCAGTTCCAGAGAATTGGTTACTTTACGAAAGATCAGGATTCTACAGATACAAATTTTGTGTTCAATAGAACTGTGACATTAAAAGACTCTTATAAGCCGGAGTAAAAAATTGATTTATATCATTATAAATGGAACAGGGCTTAATTTTTAAGCCCTGTTTTTTGTTTTTAAATATTAGTGTATCATAAAATACCACGAATACACGAATATTTTTTGTGTTATTAGTGAGAAATATTAATGCTATTTGTGTTTAAAAGTCCCGAAGGGACGATTTAATAAAAGATAGGATGAAAATCCTATCAATGAAAAAAGATAATTTAATAAATAAAAGATGAAATTCTATCAAAAATTATCAACGAATTATCATTAAATTAAAATTAGAAAATTGTGAAACTATTACATATATACGCCAGTTCATACAAAGGGCTATCGAAAGAAAGCTGGATGCTTGCCTTGGTAATGCTCATCAACCGTGCAGGTTCGATGGTGCTCCCATTTTTGGGAGTTTATATGACTGCACATTTAAAATTCAGTATAGAAAATACAGGAATTGTACTTAGTTTTTTCGGGATCGGTTCTGTAATTGGTTCTTGGATAGGCGGATTTATTACCGATAAAATTGGGGAATATAAAGTGCAATACCTGAGTTTGTTACTTGGTGTTCCACTTTTTTGTTTAATTCCACTCTTTAAAACAGAAGTGGGAGTGGCCGCTATTATTTTGATTCAAAGTATTGTAAGTGATTCCTTTCGTCCGGCAAACTCAGTTGCGATTACCAAATATGCGAAACCGGAAAACATTACAAGAGCATTTTCATTAAACCGAATGGCGGTCAATTTAGGATTCTCTATCGGTCCGGCTTTAGGTGGAATTTTGTCGGCAATTTCTTATGAGTTTTTATTCTTTTCAAATGCTTTAGCAGCTTTATTAGCAGGAATTTTATACATTATATTCTTTCGAAAACGCAATAAACTCGCAAAACTGAAAGCAAGAAAAGTGAAAGAAGCGATTGAGATTAAAAAAGAAAATTCGCCATATCGCGATAATAAATTTTTAATTTACTGTTTCTTGTGTATGCTTTTTTCAATCTGTTTTTTCCAGCTATTCAGTACTTTGACAATTTTTTATAAAGATACTGCACACTTAAGTCAGCAAAATATCGGTTATTTATTAGGGTACAGCGGATTTATAGTTGTGTTATTGGAAATGGGATTGGTTCAGATTGCCGAAAAATATCTGAGCTTAGCTAGAACCATGTTTTTAGGAACCTTTATTTGTGGGCTTTCTTATGCGATGTTGGGCTTCGATTATAGTATCATCACTTTAGTAATTTCAATGACTTTATTGTCGATTGGTGAGATTTGGGCATTGCCTTTTATGTCGACCATCACCGCTCTAAGATCAGGAAAAAATAACAAAGGTGCCTATATGGGGTTGAATGGAATTTCTTTTTCAATCGCATTTATTGTGACCCCATATCTGGGAACTTTGATTGCTGAAAAATTAGGATTTACCGTTTTATGGATTGGTACCGGAGTGTTGGCAACCTTGATTGCTATTGCATTCTACTTTATTGTTCCATGGATGATTGATGATAAATAAGAGAGTCTTTAAAAGTCCATTTTGGGCGTGCCCCTACGTTTCCCAAGGCTAAAAGCTCATAGGTTTTTAAAACCTATGAGCTTTCTTCCACCTCTAAAACTTTGGGTCGGGCTGCTCTGGGGTCCGCTTCGCTACCGTACTCGTTCGTGCCTCACTCGCACCGGCTCCTTCGTCGCCGCCCGCCGTATCCCTCACGCAAAAACAGCGATAAAACAAAAGAAGATTTCGAAAGAAAATTTTTATACACATCAACCTTGTCAGAGTTTTGGTTCCTGACAAGGTTTTTTATGTCATTATCACGCGTAAACAGTACAATATTTGCATAGCATATCGCAATGAAAAAGATTTACTTAGTTTTCCCTTTTTTATCAGCTTCAATTTTATTTTCTCAGAAAAAAGATTCTGTAAATTTAATTTCAGAAGTAAAAATTGATGCTTATAAAAAGCCAACTACTTTTATTGCTTCCACAAAATCTGTTTCGGTAGTTTCAGAAGATTTACTCAATCAGAATACACCGGAAAGAATGCTGGAATCGATCAATCAAATTGCAGGAGCAAGAATGGAAGAACGCTCCCCCGGAAGTTACAGGATTTCGCTTCGTGGAAGTACTTTACGCTCACCCTTTGGAGTTCGGAATGTAAAAGTCTATTTAGATGATTTCATTTTATCTGATGCTTCAGGAAACACCTATTTTAATGTGATCTCTCCAGAATTGATTGATCGAATGGAAATCTATAAAGGTCCTGAAAGTGGTGATTATGGAGCGGTAACAGGCGGAACAGTGCTTTTAAAAACAAAATATTCAGACAATTTATCAGCTAATTTATCCACCGGAAGTTATGGAACGTTTAACCAGAGTTTTGATTTTTCTAAACAGATTGGAAAACATTTCATAGAAGTTTTTCAGAATTATTATCAGACAGATTCTTATCGTGAACAGTCGAAAGTAAAAAGAAAGCAAATCTTTATAAAAGATAATTTTCAATATTCAGAAAAAGGAATTTTAAAAGGAATGATGATGTATTCTGATCTTGATTATCAAACTCCGGGCGGACTGACTTTGGAGCAGATGAATATTGAAAGAAAGCAAGCCCGACCTGGAACTGCAACACTTCCAGGCGCTGATGAACAGAACGCAGGAATTCGCAATAAAATGATTCTTGCGGGGCTTTCAAATGAATATCAATTTAATCAGAATTTTTCGCATTTCATTTTAGTTCAGGGCGCTTACGTAGATTTTGAAAATCCGTTTATTACCAATTTTGAAAATCGTTTTGAAAAGAATTTTGCAGTAAGAACCCATTTTAATTATGAGAAAATTTGGGATAAAATTTCATTAGCCTACCGATTCGGTTTTGAAGGTGGAATTAATGATATTTTCGTCAAAAATTATGATAACAACAAAGGTTTTGAAGGCAATCCACAAAATTTTGATCAGATTAAAAACACTTCAGGATTTTATTTTCTGTCGCAGAAATTAAATATAAATGAAAAACTTTTTAGCGATATTTCGATAAGTTTAAATTCCAATTCTTACGATTGGGAAAGGCTTTATCCACGAACAGAAAACGGGAATAAACATTTTAAAAATCAATGGCTTCCTAATTTTGGAGTAACTTATCTTTTAGAAAAAGGTTTTTCGGTTAGGGGGAAAATCGGTAAAGGAAATTCTGCGCCAACGAATGAAGAAATCCGTTCTTCCACACAAGAATTTAATGTAAATCTCACTCCGGAATATGGCTGGAATAAAGAAGTTGGAATCAGGAAACAATTTGCAAATTCCTTTTTTGTGGAAGCAAACTATTTTGATTTCAGACTTAATGATGCAATTGTAAGAAGGCAAAATGAAGGCGGACAGGAATATTTTGTGAATTCAGGGAAGACTGTTCAGAAAGGCTTTGAAGTTTTGTTGGAGTCTAAAAACTTTGATCTTAAAAATAATTTTTTCAGTCAGTTGAAATTCAGATTTTCAGGAAGTTTTTATGATTTTAAATTTAAAAATTATCAGCAAAATCAAAATGATTTTTCAGGAAATGATTTGACGGGAGTTCCGGGAACAACAATAAACAGCTTATTGAATTTTACTTTCTTTAAAAAACTTGCTGTCGATTATTCACATTTTTATACCTCAAAAATACCTTTGAATGATGCGAGTTCAGTTTGGTTTAAATCAAGTTTGATAGGAAATATTCAATTCAGATTTCCGGTAGATTTTGAGAAAACAAGAGTGAATTTATATCTGCAAATTCAGAATTTATATAATGAAGAGTATGTTTTAGGTTTTGACATCAATGCTTTTGGAAACCGATATTATAATCCTGCAGCGAAAAGAAATTTTATTTTGGGAATGAAGGTTGATTTTTAATTTTTTATTTGCCATCAATGTACTTAAACGCTTCTTTTAAATATGTTTCATTCGTTTTTGCTTTGTCGGCAGATTTTTCAATGATGATATTTGGGGTAATTCCTTCACCAATTTTAGCATATTCTTTTCCTGTTCTATCAACGATATTACCAACCGTAAGCACAAGGAAAGACCCATCGGATAATTTGTATTCCTGGTTTCCTGATGTTAAACCCTGCGTGTTGGTGCCGATAATCTTTATGTTTTTTTGACCAACAAATGCAGCGGTAATAAATTCTGCCGAACTTCCGGTTACTTTATCTACCAATATGGCAACTGGCTTTTTTGTCGGTTTGGGCTCTTTTTGTGTCAGTTGAAACATCTGTGTAGCTGTTGAACCTTCATAAAATTTAGCGTCTTTATAATTGTAATACTCAATTTGTCCTTCCGCATCTTTTGTGCCGACTACATTTTTAGTGTCTAAAAAAGGAGCTATTGCAGCATACATCGGATAAAGCATTCCTCCAAAATTTCCTCTCAAATCAATGATCCAGCCTTTAGGTTTACATTTTTGCAAGTCATTCACTTTTGCATAAAAAGTATTGATGTACATGTTCCAGTCATCTTTATTGAACGAGCCAATATCTGGTAAACTGATATAAGCATAGCTGTTTTCCAGCATTTCACTTTTAATGACCGGAAACTCCTGACCCGTTGCTTTGTATCCTAAAGTGTAGGCTTTTACCACTTCTGCAGGGTAAAAATTAGAATGAGAATCGTTTAATGAACTTAAAGAATTTTTTATAATGGGATAAGTTTCTTTTATTGTTTTAGCTTTCGATGCTTCTGCAAGAGTTTTATCGAATATGTCATCCCAATTAAGCTTTGATTTATTCACCGATTTACTTTTCATAATTTTCAGCGCTTTGGTAACATACACTCGAATGCTATCTGACTGAGCTGAAATTGTAATCGAAAAAAATGTGGTAAGTAATGCGAAGATGATGTTTCTTTTCATATTGAAATTGAATATTTCAAAAGTAAGAATATATTGTTATATTTCTTATAATAAAATAATTACGTTGAAAGAATGTTTCGAATAATCATTTCCGCATGAATTCTTGAATTTTCGATAAACCAAAGGTGAGTGTCTTTTCCACCACAAACAACGCCTGCCAAATATAAATTTTCAATATTGGTTTCCATTGTTTCAGGATTGTAGACAGGATTTAAACATTCTCCCTGCAAATCAATACCGGAATTTTTAAGAAAATCAAAATCAGGAAGATAACCAGTCATTGCCAAGACAAAATCATTATCAATTTCCTGAATTTCACCTTCTTTATCTTTAAAAATAACCGTTTTCTCTTTAATTTCTATTATTTCAGAATTAAAATGAGCTTTGATGGCTCCTTCTGTAATTCTGTTTTCAATGTCTGGTTTCACCCAATATTTTACATTGTTAGAAATCTCAGAATTTCGAATTACCATCGTTACTTCAGCGCCTTTTCTGTAGGTTTCTAAAGCGGCATCAACCGAAGAATTACTCGAACCAATCACTACGATTTTCTGTTTTGCGTAAGGATAAGGTTCGGTGTAGTAATGTTTTAATTTCTCAAGATTTTCTCCGGGAATATTAATCAGATTCGGAATGTCATAAAATCCGGTCGAGATAATGACGTTCTTGGCAGTATATTTTGATTTGGAAGTTTCAATTTCAAATATTTTTCCGGTTTTAGAAACTTTTAATACTTTTTCGTAAAGGTTGATATTGATATTTTTCTGCCTTGCAATTCCCTGATAATATTCCAACGCTTCCTGTCTTCCCGGTTTTGGGGCAGCCGAGATAAAAGGAATTTCTGCAATTTCAAGCTTATCTGCCGTCGAAAAAAACTTCATGTATAAAGGATAATTGTAAAGCGAATTTACAATCGTTCCTTTTTCAATAATTAAATAATTCAGGTTGTTTTTCTTTGCTTCGAGTGCGCAGTTTAGACCAATCGGCCCAGCTCCGATAATCAGAATATCTAAAATTTCCATCTAACAAAAATACAAAAAAGCTTGAAGCAAGAGGCTTTTAGTAATAAGTCAAAAACTATACTTATAATATTTAAACTCTATTCATTCAATTGAACACTAAAAATTTAAAACTCAAAACTGGCACCGCTTTTGAACTTTTCACGAAAATTTTATAATGAGAAAATCTTTTTTAGCAATCTTACTTTTAGCAGCGTTATCGTGTGAGAAAAAACAAGATAAGAGTCCGGCAGTTTCTACAGATAATCTGAAAAGATCAAATGAAAGAACAGATACTGAACCTGAAGCGTTTTCAAAAGAAGTAGCATTGAAAAAGACTAATGATGAGCTTTTACAAGCACTGAAAGTAGGTTATTATGATGTTTTTGCCAATTATATTCATCCTGAAAAAGGGGTGCGATTTTCGATGTATGCTTTTGTTAACCGAAATGAAGACAAGCATTTCTCAAAAACCGATTTCGAGAAATATCTGCCTACAAAAACTATTTTTACGTGGGGCTCCAGAGATGGGTCGGGTGAGATTTATAAAGCAACTCTTGAGCAATATCTCAAAAACTGGGTATTTAAAAAAGATTTCACAAAAGCTGACTATGCATTTGATACATTTTTAGGCACAGGTAATTCTCTCAATAATTTAAAAGAAATATATCCCAACACCAATTTTACAGAAAATTATATTCCCGGATCTGAAAAAAATGGCGGAATGGAGTGGAATGCACTCCGATTTGTGTTTGAAGAATTTGAAGGGAAATATTACGTAATCGCTGTCATCAATGACGAATGGACGATTTAAAATTCCCTTTTATGAAGGTGGATTCAATGAAGTTGAAGACGGGGTAGTTTACAGAATTTGTACCAACTGTTTTGTCAAATTTCTTCTTGAAAACTGCTCAATATTTTGAGTGTTTTCTAAAAGGTTTCCACTTTTCCACAGTTCAAATTTTTCTAAAATAAAATTTTCAATTTCTCTGGAATCATTGTAGCCAAAATGTTTTCCGGCTTTTGTTTCATCTAAAATTTTTGCAACATCAGCTTCATTCGGTCCAAAAGAAATAATTTGTTTTCCAGTTGCTAAATATTCAAATATTTTTCCAGGAATAATGCCTTTTGAAGAGTCATTTGGAAAATTAGTAATCAATAAAAGGGAAGACTTCGCCATTTCATCAACCGCTTTATCGTGCGAAACGTAACCAAGATTCTGAATATGATCTTTTAAGCTTGACTTCTCAATAACTTCTAAAATTTTATCATCAATTCTTCCGACAAATTTAAGGTTGAAATTTTCCGCAAAATCTGAATTGGTTTTCACTAAATTATCGAGTGCTTTCCAAAGATTTTCTGGATTTCTCAACTGCTCTAAAACACCGATGTAACTTAGTGTAAATTGGGTTGGAGAGTTTGAGGGTTGAAGGGTTTGAGAGTTTGAGTCTGTTTCATCAAAACCATTGGTGATACAAAACGCATTCGCTCCATTTTTACGAAAGTTTTCAGCATCGGTATAGCTTGTTGCCAGAGTAATATCTGCGTTTTTAAAAACTTCAGATTCCAATTGGCGGTGTTTTTTGTCTGACCTGTTGGTCAGTTTTAAATGTTTATAATACGAAATTTCGGTCCACGGATCACGGAAATCGGCAATCCATTTTAAGTCAGGAAATTTCTTTTTTAAATTTAAACCAATCAAATGCATCGAGTGGGGCGGCCCTGAAGTAACAATCGTCTCAATATTATTGATTTTCAAATATTGCTCAAGAAACTTTGTGGAAGGATTAACCCAAAAAACTCTCGCGTCGGGAATGAAAAAATTTCCTCTCACCCAAATTGAAAGCTTAGATTTCCAGCTTTGATTATCACCAACATCAAACTGCCCTGCTTTGAATTTTTTATTGCTTTTATTAAGTTTTTCAGCTAATTGATAAGGCTCCCAGATTTTTGTTCTTACAATTTCCAAATTATCAGGAACATCTTTCATTAAGCTTTCATCCAATAAAGGATAACTTGGGTTTTCAGGCGTGTAAATAATCGGTTTCCAGCCAAATTCTGGAAGATATTTTGCAAATTTCAGCCATCGCTGAACACCTGGTCCTCCTGCAGGTGGCCAATAATAAGTGATGATGAGGATTTTTTTATCTTCCATGAAATTAAAATTCCGAAGAAATAAGGTTTTTAAAACACTAACTTCTTAATTCAGACCTTAATGTTTTGTTTACCATTAAGATTTAATTTAAGAAGTTAAGAGTATTAGGTTTTAAGCTTAGAGCTTATTATATTTTTTCTTTAATTAAAACGTTCTCTATTTTCTTTTTATTCAGCCAGAAAATTCCAAAAGCACTCAACGCAATAAACAATCCGAAGCAAAGAAGAGAAATCCATTTTCCGGTTTCGATCACTTGTGGTTCAAAAATCATTTTGATATGATGATTTCCAGCCGGAACATATACTGCACGCAATAAATAATCAGCTTTGATGTATGGGACTTCTTTTTCATCAACAAAAACTTTCCAGCCATGAGGATAATAAATTTCAGAGAAAACGGCTAATTGCGGAGTTTTCGACTGAGATTTGAATTCCAACTCATTGGCCTCATATTTTGTCAGATTGATTGTTGCTGTAGAATCTGGCTGAAGCGGTTTGTTATTAAAATATGGTTTATCGGAAACATTGATGACCGCAGTTTTTTTGCTGTCGATTTCCCCGATATATTTAATTTCTTCGTCAGGAGTATTTACAAATTTCAAGTCACTTACAAACCATGCATTTCCATTGGCTTTAGGATTCGGAACAACTTGTGGCTCTCCCGGATTTCCAAAAATCATGTATTTAGTATTGAGTAAATTCAGGATTTTTGGAGTTTTTACGCTATCGACTTTAGAAATATATTCATTTAATAAGTCATCATATCTTCTCAGTTTTACCGCATGATAACCTCCGATTGAAGCTTTAAAATAAGAAGTGTTAGTTTCGCTCGTTGTTCCTAAAACCTGATTGTAAATCCTGTAATGTTTTTTGTCATTTTCAGCAATAGTTTCTAATGTTTTGTTGACAGGAATACTCGCTAAAATAGACTGTAGGTTTGGGTTATCACCTACTTTTTCAGCTAAATAATCTGAACCTTCAGTTTGGAAAGGGTTTTCAGCAAAGATCTTATCTACATAATTATCATCGTTTAGATAACGCTTATTTACAGACCAAAGATCAAATAAACTTACCAATCCGATAATAATTAAAGCAATATTCTGATTAAGCTTTTGTTTTAAAGCAAAGAATAAAACAGCTACCGTGATTCCGACGTACAAGAAAGCTTTTATTGCATCAGTTCTGAACATACTGAAACGTTCATCAACCAAATAATCAAGTAGAAAAGGTGGTAAGTATACTTTTTCATTATCCGTGGCAAAACCTAAAATTGATTTTCCGAAAATAATTAGAATTAAAGTTAAACCTAAAGTTCCACCTCCAACATAAGTAAGGATTTTCTTTTTGTAATCTTCTTCCAACGTTTCGCTATTGAAGAATCTATACAATCCGATAATCGCTATTAATGGAAATAACAATTCCACAACAACCAAAATAGAAGATGGCGCTCTGAATTTGCTGTAAAAAGGAACGTAATCGATAAAGAAATCTGAAAGTGGCATAAAGTTGCTTCCCCAAGCCAATAATATGGTGAGAATTGTAGCACCTAAAATCCAATAACGGTATTTTTTTGAGGCAAAAAAGAATCCTAAAAGCGCCAAGAAACAAACAATTGCACCTTGATAAGCTGGTCCGGAAGTTCCGGGCTGATCTCCCCAATATGTCAAGCTTCCAAATCCTTTTGAAACTCTATCCATTTCTGCCTGAGAAGTTACATTGTCCTGAACCATCTGTTGTACTTTTTCCATCATTGCAGCTCCTTCAGGTTCCTGGCTTCCGCCGCCCATTAATCTTGGGATAAATAGGTTTAAAGTTTCCAGTTTACCGTAGCTCCACATTAGGATGCTTTCTTTATCCATTCCAGAATTTCCGGCAGTATGCGTTTCGGTATTCAGAATTTGTTTTCCTCTTACTGTTTCTTTGATGTACTCAGAATTAGCCATGATTCGCTGAGAATTCATCCCAACTCCGATTGCCAAAGCAGAAGCTATAATTCCTGATGAAATCAAAAAATGCTTCATCGGAACTTTCTTTTTGATCGCTCTTACCAATTCAGAAATAAATAAAAATCCTAAGCCTAAGAATAAATAATAGGTCATTTGTGGATGGTTTGCTGCAACCTGTAATCCGAAGAAAAGGGTGGTTACAATAAATCCAAGGACGTATTTTTTTCTGATATAAACCAATAAAATTCCGGCTAAAAGCGGTGCGAAATATTCTATGGTGTTTACTTTTCCGTTGTGTCCGGCTGCAATAATGATGTAAAAATAAGTGGAAAGCCCAAAAAATGTGGCTCCCAAAAGGGCGTATTTCCAGTTTCTGACGGCAACCATTCCTAAAAGGAAAAATCCTGAGAACAGTAGAAACAGATAATTAACCGGTCTTGGCAAAATATTCAGATAGCTATCAACTTTTTTGATAATGTCGCCTTCAAAACGGCTTCCCATCTGGTAAGTGGGCATTCCGCCAAACATAGAGTCGCTCCAGTAAGTTTCTTTATCATAATTGTTACGATAATCGATCAACTCTTTTGCGCCACCTCGATACTGTACAATATCATGCTGGAAAAGCTGTTTCCCTGTAAAAACAGGAGTAGAATATAAAAATGCTAAAACTAAAAATGCAATTAATGAAACTGCAATATATATTAAGTTTTTGTTTTTTGCCATCTCGGTTATTAAGTAGATTTTAATTTAGGTGTTTTAGAAAGTGAAAATAATATTATCTTTTCTCTTTCACCTCTTCATAGTCCACAGTTTCTGCGTCCCACTTTACTTTTTTTTCAATATTCGTTTTTGAGTTTTTGGTTTCCTGCTGCTGACTGTTATTGGGTTTGAATCCCATGAAATTATAAAACTTTTTGAAGAAAATTCTCTTCAAAATATTCCAGACAAAAAAAATAACAATAGTTGCGAGAACGATCTCAAAAATTCCTTTGATAAAAGACATATTATTTTTATTTAATAATTCAAAGTTCAAGATTTCAAGTTTTAAAATTTTAGTTCTAAAACTTTCAGACACTCAAACCTTAAAACTTATTTAGATGAAGGGTTTACCATTACAGAAGAGTTAGAAACACTTTTCATAGACTGAGATTGCTTTCCGTCTGAAATAGTTTCTACCTGCGTTGTTTTTACATTGATGTTTTGGTTGTTAATCCACCCTGTGTTTTGATCAAACTTAATCGTTCCGTTTTGAGACAATTCACTGCTCATGCTGTGCGTCATCGGACCTTGAGATTTTTTCTCTTCTTTTTTAGGAATTCCACCAGTGATTGCAATTTCTACAATTCCGTTTCCTGCACTTTTAAGGGTGTAGTTTGAAGTTACTTTGATTTTTCCTGCTTCATCTGCGCTTTCAGAAGTACTCCATTTTTCACCGATTTTCGCTCCTTTTTTAGGAATTACAGAAAGGTTTTTTTCAAACTGATCTTTCAGAACTTTTTCGTTAAAGCTTTCTTTAAGGCTTGCCACAACGCTTGCTCTTTGGTTGGCGTCTTTAACGATGTTTTTAAGCGCATCAGAAATTTTTGTGTAGACAGCTTCAAATCCGGTGATAGAAATTACATTTCCTTTTGTATCCATCTTCATGTTCAGCTTGTTTCCGGTAAGTGCTTTATTCACATTCCAGATCATTTTCAGATCATCTTCTTTAGGAAGAGGAAGTTTGGTATCTACAATAACAGTTTTTCCTTGCGCAGATTGAGAGTTTCTCTTTCCAATCAGATTGATGGTAAGATCATAAACATTCCCTTTGATATCATTCACTGTGAAACTCATTTCGTCAGTAGATTCGCTGGTTCCGGTCATGGTTTTACCTTGCGGATCAGTCATCGTTTTTGTATCTCTTTGGTACGTTGTCAAAGGATAAGTTTTTCCTTTTTCAAGCTTAAAAGTCTGTTTGAAAATACCCACAGAATCTTTGATCGCAGCATCTGCTTTTACTTCTTTTACAGAATCTGCAGGAACTTCTACGGTGATTGTTTTTCCTGTTTTAGGGTCTATTTTTGTTACGGTTGCTGTTTCCTTTTTACATGAAACAAGTGCTATTGAGATTAGCGCTAATGTTGCTATGTTTTTCATTAAATAATTTTAAAAAGGTGAATTAAATTTTTGTGATTTTCTGTCTCATTGCTTCATATAAAATCGCTCCGCAAGCGACAGAAACGTTCAGAGATTGTGTTTTTCCTTCTATCGGAAGTTTTATTTTTTCGTCTGAATGATGCAGAACTTCTTTAGAAATTCCGGTCTCTTCATTTCCCATTACAATGGCGCAAGGCGCAGTAAAATCAACGTCGTATATCAATTTTTGTGCCTTTTCGGTTGCAGAAAACACTGCAATTCCACTTTGCTGTAGGAAATCTACAACGTGAGCCAAATTCGGTTCTTTACAAATTTTAATGTTGTACATGGCTCCGGCTGAAGTTTTTATCGCATCAGAATTTACCGGTGCACCTCCTTTTTCAGGAATTACAATCGCATCAATTCCTACACACTCTGCAGTTCTGCAAATTGCTCCGAAGTTTCTTACATCGGTTAATCTGTCTAAAATTAAAATGAATGGCGTTTTACCTTCTTCAAATAATTCAGGAACAATATTTTCAATTCTGTGAAATGGAACATCAGAAATAAAAGCTACCACACCTTGGTGGTTTTTCCTTGTAAAACGGTTAAGTTTCTCTACCGGAACGTAGTTGGGACGTATTTTATTTTTTGCTAAAATAGCTTTCAGTTCAGCGTAAATCTCACCCTGCAATGCATTTTGCACAAAAATTTTGTCAATAGTTTTTCCAGCTTCAATAGCTTCCAATACGGGACGAAGCCCAAAAATAAAATCGTCTTTCATATGTATAGTTCAACGTTTAAGGTTTAAAGTTCAATGTTAAAATGTGTCTATAATTTAAACTTTGTCCCTTTCAAGTCTGTATTCTTTAAATAATTTATAAATGAGCCCATTTTTTTGCTCAGTATTTCAGTTTGCTCTTTTAAATTTTAAAATTTTTCAGGAGTTATAAATTTCCTGTCAAATACTCTGTATAATTGTGATCTGGTTTCTCCACATGAAGCTTTTGCAATTGAAAGAAAGTTGATAAATTCTTTATTTCCGTTTCTTTCAAATCCTTCAGCAATGTTATCCATGATTGAACCTGATGAGCCATCAATTTGATTGCTTAGTCTAAAGTTGTTTTTAAGATTCGTAGTTTCAATAATTTCAAAAATTTCAGCACACAAAATTCTGGATAATTTCCATATCTCCAAATCTTCGAATTTGCTGATTGTTGCCATAACCTTAAACTTTGAACTTCAAACCATGAACCTTAGTATTTTTCTCCTAAAATTGCTCTTTTCTGCGCCATTGCATAGCCGTAGTGCAGACTTTCGTGCATGTTGTTAAAAATAATAGCATCCTGAATACTTTTCAGATCCATCCCGAAACTTGTGGTGTAAGGCGTGTAATCTGAAAAGAAATCACTGTCGAAATCTTTCATCAAAGTTTTTGAAGTTTCGGTCAGTAAAAATTCCAAATCCTCGACTTCAGATTTTTGAACATTCAGATTCGGTAACGTTCCTTTTTTGTACGTTTCAATCCAGTATTTATCAATTCTGAACGTGTTTCCACTCAGGTAATAATGCAGCAATTGCTGTGTAGCAACGGTGTGGGCAATATTCCAATAGATATTATTATTAAAACCATCCGGAATTAATAACAGATCCTGGTGAGAAGTGTTCTGAAGAATATCCAAAAGATTTTTTCTGACCTGTCTGTGAGCTTGAAAATGATAATTCATTTTGCAATATTTTTAATCTTCAAAAATAGTTTAATAAACTGAAAATGACAATTCTTGACCGAATCAATGAATGAAAATTATAGATTTTTATGAAAGTAAGCGTTTTCCTAAGGCAGATTTAGTAAAAGTTCAATTATTATTCTTATATTTAAGAGAGAATATTTAACAAACTTTAACTCAAATATGGCATTAATTGTGTTGATTAGTGCAAGTATTTATCAGAAATTTACCCATTATTTTAATTCAAACTAATGTCAGATTCATATCAAGCAGAAGACATCCGTCAATTGACCGAAAAGGTTAAAGAACAAAATTATTTTTTTAATCTTCTAAGGCAGGAAATCAATAAAGCGATTATTGGTCAACATTACATGATAGATCGGCTTTTGATCGGTCTTTTAGGAAACGGACATGTTTTGCTGGAAGGTGTTCCCGGTTTGGCAAAAACTTTAGCGATAAAGACTTTGGCAGAAGCGGTTCACGGTGATTTTTCAAGAATTCAGTTTACGCCAGATTTGCTTCCTGCAGATGTGGTGGGAACTATGATCTACAATATCAAAGAGAATGATTTTTCTATAAAAAGAGGTCCTGTTTTTGCAAATTTTGTTTTGGCAGATGAGATCAATCGAGCTCCTGCAAAAGTACAGTCGGCTCTTTTGGAAGTAATGCAGGAAAAGCAGGTGACCATCGGTGACGAAACAATGCCGTTACCGAAACCTTTCCTGGTTTTAGCTACTCAAAACCCGATCGATCAGGAAGGGACCTATCTTTTACCTGAAGCACAAAGCGACCGTTTTATGCTGAAATGTAAAATCGATTATCCTGAATTTGAAGATGAAAGAAAAGTAATGAGAATGGTTTCTACCTCACATCAACCTGAAATAAAACAGGTAATTTCATTACAGAATATTGTTGAGGCAAAAGCAATTGTCAATCAGATTTATCTGGATGAAAAAATTGAAAAATATATTCTGGACATGGTTTTTGCAACCCGTTATCCTGAAAAATATGGACTTTCTGAACTAAAAAATTACATTAGTTTCGGAGCGTCACCAAGAGCATCAATCAACTTAGCCATTGCTTCAAGAGCGTATGCGTTTTTGAAAGGAAGAGCTTTTGTAATTCCTGAAGATGTAAAAGCATTAGCACAGGATGTTTTAAGACACAGAATCGGACTTACTTTTGAAGCTGAAGCCGAAGAAATTACTTCTGAGGAAATTGTAAATAGAATTTTAGCAAAAATTCAAGCACCTTAAAATATGATTGATAAATGATGATTTATAAATGATATCATTTTGTATTATCAATCATCATCTATCAATTATCATTTATATTGAAAACCATGCAAATAAAAGATATTGTAAAAAAAGTCAAGCAAATAGAAATCCGTACCAGAAGGAAAACGGAAGCTACTTTGATGGGGCAATATCACAGCGCTTTTAAAGGACAGGGAATGACGTTTTCAGAAGTCCGCCCTTATCAGTTCGGAGATGAAATCCGTAGGATTGACTGGAATAAAACAGCTCGTTTCCGTGAACCTTTCGTTAAGGTAATGGAAGAGGAAAGAGAATTGACGATGATGATACTCGTTGATATTTCTGCATCGATGGATTATGGTACAAAAACCCAACTTAAAAGAGAATATGTTGCAGAAATTGCAGCAAGTTTAGGATTTTCTGCAGCAGGAAATAATGATAAAGTAGGATTGATTTTATTTGCTGATAAAGTGTACAAAGTAATTCCGCCACAGAAAGGCAGGAAGCATATTTTATCGATGATCAGTCATATTTTGACCGCTGAATATATTCCTGCGGTATCAAAGGTTGATAAAGCTTTAGAATATATGATGGGGATTTTTAAAAGAAAATCTCTTGTATTTTTACTTTCCGATTTTGAGGATGATTACGATTCTAAAATTCTGAGAGTAGCATCTAAAAAACATCAGCTTTTAGGAATGAGAATTTATGATGAAAAGGATAACGAAATTCACGATGTCGGTTATACTTTGTTGTACGATGCCGAGACAGGAAATCAGGTTTGGGCAAATACGTCGAGTGCGAGATGGAGATACACTTTTGCTGAGGCACAAAAACAGAAGCAGAGAAATCTGGAAGAAGATTTTGCCAATTCTTCAGCCTCATTTTTGAATATAAACACGGGCGAAGATTATTCAAAATTATTGTATAATTATTTTCAGAAGAAATAAAGTAGAATTTGCTCTGTCGTTCTGAGTAATGTAAAGCAGAATCTACATGTTATATTAGGTTTTTCTTCATCAGAATGACAACAAAATGCTAAAAATTTAGAAATAAAATTGAAAAAAATATTTTTATTACTCTCATTCTTTATCTGTGTGAATTCTTTTGCACAGTTGCTTTCTTCTAAACTGGAGAAAACGACACTCGCTTTGGGAGAAGTTAATCATTTCGTTATAAAAATAGACAATCTTAAAAGTAGTGCTGTTGTTACAGCGCCAAAAGATGAGTTGCTGCCTTTTCATTTTGAAGAAATTTCGGACAGCATCAGCATCAACGCCAATACGTACGAAAGAAAAATAGAATTTGCTGTTTATGAAGAAGGAGTTTATAAAATTCCGGAGCTTGAATTTAAAGTAGGGGAAAAGGTTTTAAAAACTATTCCTTACGAAATTGAAGTGATCAATACCGCATTGAAAGAAGACCAGATTAATGACATTATGAAGAATAAGGAAGTTGATTTGGAAGCAATTGATTACTGGCAACTTTATAAATGGTATGTTTTGGCGGCAATCGCTTTTATCTGTTTAATTTTTGCTATTGTAATGTTTGTGAAATACGGAAGAAGACGCAAAAGTTCACCTGTTGTAGCTACAAATCAGACTTTAAAAGAATTAGATTCATTAAAGAAGAAAAAATATATAGAAGAAGGGAATTACCGTTCGTTTTATGTAGAGTTAATCGATATTTCAAGAAAATTTATAACTAAACAGTACCGAATTCCTGCAGATATTTTGCTGACGGACGATTTAATAGTTTTAATGAAAGAAAACAATACCATTTCGCAGGATAACGAAAAGATTGTAGAAGATGTTTTCTTACGAGGTGATTTGGTAAAATTTGCCAAAACATTTCCTGATAGGGAGGTGATGGAAAAAGATTTTGCCGAAATAAGAGCCTTTGTGCAACGCTCATCAAAGGATATAGAATTTGAAAACCTTAGAAAAGATGTTTGATTTTGAATTTTACAGTCCGTGGTTTTTTCTTTTATTTTTGGTGTTTATTCCGCTTTTATTTAAAGATTTAAGTCAGAAAAAAAGAAAAGGGATTAAAGTTCCCACTACAAAAAAAATGAACGGAAGCAGTGGAATTCTACCCGTGCTTTTCTTATTAAAACTATCAAAATATATCATTCTTTCTGCTTTAATCATTGCTATGGCAAGACCGAGAACTTTTTCGGTTTCGCAGGACAGGGATGAAACAAAAGGAATTGATATAATGCTTGCTGTAGACGTCTCACTGAGTATGTTGTCAAAAGATTTTGAACCTGATCGCTATGAAGTGCTGAAAAATATTGCGGTAGACTTTATTAATAAACGACCTAATGACAGATTTGGTCTTGTAAAATATAAAATGGAAGCTTTTCTAAAAGTACCATTGACGTTTGATCATGATGCCGTAAAGGAAGAGATTGTAAACATGAATCAGCGTGAAATGGTAGACGGTACTTCTGTAGGAGACGGATTGGCGGTTGCTGTAAATCACCTGATGAAAAGTAAAGCAAAAAGCAAAGTGGTCATCCTGATGACTGACGGAGTAAACAGTCCTGTAGGGAATCTCTTTCCACCGGAGATTGCTGCTGTTCTCGCTAAAGATAATCATATAAAGGTATATTGTATAGGCATTGGAACAAACGGTTATGCTTTAATGCCGGTTACTTACGATGAGTTTGGATATATCTACGACGAAAGAGAAGTATCTATTGATGAAAATATGCTGAAAGAGATTGCTGCAACCACAGACGGCAAATATTACAGAGCAGATTCTGAAAGTAAACTGCAGGAAATCTATGCTGAGATTAATAAGCTTGAAAAAACGGATATCAATGTTTCAAGAATGTATAATTATGACGAATATTTTAGACTTTTTCTCTGGATTGCTTTAGGAATGCTGGTTTTTGATGCTATTTTACGTTGGGTACTTTATAAATTTTTAAGCTGATGGGTTGGTATTTAGGAAATTACTGGTATCTTTTGTTATTGCTGCTTCTGCCGCTATTATCATTTTTTCTGATCCGTTATCTGCGTTGGAAAAAAAGAAAAAGAGAATTATTTGCAGAATCAAAATTTCACGAAAGTTTGTTTGAAAAGAATTCGGGATTTTTAAAAATATTCCCGGTACTTTATTTTCTGGCAGCACTTTTCTTGGTATTTTCAATCATTGATCTTTTAAGCGGAAGCGAAAAAATACAAACCAAGCAAAAGATGAACAATGTGATGTTTGTATTGGATGTTTCGAATTCTATGAACGCAGAAGACATTAATCCGGACCGTCTTACTCAGGCTAAAAATTTGATCATCAATACCATGCACGAGCTTAAAAACGATAAGATAGGCGTCGTCATTTTTGCAGGTGAAGCGGTTTCTATAATGCCGTTAACGACAGATTATAGCTCGGTAGAAAACTATATTTCAGATTTAGATACAGACAATATAACGATTCAGGGAACAGATTTTCTTCTTGCAATGGAAACTACAGCAACCAAATTTAAAAATATAAATAAAGGTTCGAGAAAAGTAGTTTTAATAAGCGATGGTGAAGATAATGAAGGAAATGACAATGCAGCGATACGTTTGGCAAACAAAGAAGGAATAAGTATTACTTCTGTAGGTGTTGGTACTGATGAAGGTGCGCCGGTGCCAGTTTATAAGTTTGGACAGCTTATCGGATACAAATTTGATCAAAATGGTGAAACTGTTATCTCTAAAAGACAAACCGGGGCTCTGAAAAAAATGGCAGAATCTACTGGCGGAAGCTACATTGATGGTAATAATATGAACGATGCTCCCAAAAGAATTGCTGACGAAATCAATAAAAAAGCATCAGACAGCAACACAACGGTCAATTCTCAGAATGCCAATCACTATTACCAATACTTTTTAGGCGTTTCTATATTTTTCTTTTTGATGATTTTTCTATTTAATCCTAAAAGAGATTTTAATGTTTAAAGTAATTCGGTTTTTCATTGAATACTTTAACCCAATTTTAACAAATAAGACGCTGTTTCTTAACATATAAAGGGATAATTTTGCAAGAGATGAATACTAAAATTGTATTTTTAGCGTTATTGTTTGCTTTTTCGTTCTCAAGTGCATTATTTGGGCAGGAAAGTTATAAGACTTTAGTCTTTGAAGGCAACAAAAAATTTAATGCTAATGATTATGATGGTGCTTCTTCAAAGTATATGGAAGCTATAAAATCAAACTCTGGTGATTTTACAGCACACTATAATTTGGGAAATGCTCTGTACAAAAGAAAAATGTATCAGGAAGCGAAAGAAGAGTATGCAAAAGCAGAAAAACTTTCTCAGACTTTACCGGATAAAGCGGCAACGCTTCACAATTTGGGAAACACAATGATGCAGATGAATCAGCCGGATAAAGCCGCTGATTATTACAAACAATCTCTGAAGCAAGATCCTTATAATGAGGCGACCAGAAAAAACTATGAGATTGCTAAGCTGAAGCAGAAAGAAAAAGAGAGAAACGACAGCAAGAAGGACAAAAGCTCCGGTAAAAACGGAGGCGGAGAAGATAAAAACAAAGGAGAGAAAGGAGATTCTAAAAATCAACAAAAGGATCAGGGTGAGGGTCCTCAACAAAATAAAGGTGAGGAAAACAAACCCCAAGGAAAAGGCGGCGAAGGCAAACTTCCCAAAGAATTAGAAAAAGCCATCCTTGATAGTATCAACGGCAGAGAGAAAAAAACTGCCAAAAGAATTTTAGACGAAAAATCTTATTCAAAGCCGCAAAGCAACGAGAAAGATTGGTGATGAAACAAAAAATTATTTACGCAATATTTACCCTCATATCTGTAATTTCTTACGGACAGGTACAGCTGTCTATGAAATCTGACAAAACGGATTATAACGGTAAAGAAGTCGTAAATCTTACAATTGTTTTAGAACTAAACGGAAATAATCTGGAACAGAAAAGTAAAATCATGCTTCCGGATTTGTCAAAGTTTAATATGATCGGTAGCGGATCATTCAATCAAATCGTTAACGACTCCGATACAAACACGGCAATCGATCAATATATCACAAGAATTGCGCTTGAGCCCAAACAAAAAGGGAAAGTAAGAATTGGTTCTGTCTTGGTAAACGTCAATAATAAAATCTATAAAACTGAACCTTTCGATATTTTCATAAAAGATATTGAGAAAAAACCAATCGCAAATCTTGCCAACGATGTTTATCTCAATATGGAAATTGAAGACCGCGAAGTGTATCAGGATCAGCCTACAATTGCTGTTTTGCGTGTTTATTCCAAAAATATCGACAACCTTAGAAGAGTAAAAAATATAAGGCTTCCACAGCAGGAAAACCTTAATGTACATGCAGTAAGTTTAAAAAGATCAGAGATAGATCCTTCCGGTTACGCCAATATGGCATCACAGGTTTTGGCTGTTTTTATGGTGTTTCCAAACGAGTCGGGTTACGTAGAAGTTCCTTCGGTTTCTGCTTCGGTAAATACTTTTTCTACCAAAAGCAAGATAGCTTCCAATAAAGTAAGGCTGAATGTGAAAAAACTTCCCGAAGGCTCACCTCAGTCTTTTAAAAATGCAGTAGGTAATTTTAAAGTGGATATTTATTGCCCGACAAAAGAAAAAATTGAAGCTAAAAAACCTGTTAATGTAACGGTGAAAGTATCTGGTGAAGGTAATCTTGCTGACATGAATCTTCCTAAAATTGAAGAATCTCCCGATTATGAAATTTTTGCGCCCAAAATTACTTCACGCCTAAATCCCGGTCTTACAGGAATGAAAGGGGAAATTTTGGCTAAATATATCTTGATTCCCAAAAAAGCGGGCGAGCTGATCGTTAAAACAGAAGCTTTTGCTTTCTTCAATCCGGCTGAAAAAGAATATGTAAATCTTGGACAGGAAAAACTTGGTTTAACGGCCTTTTCGCATGATCAGGTTTTAGAAGCAAGATCTACTGTAGAAAAAGTAAATGAATATACCAATACTTTTCTGGAGACCGTTGACAGCCCAGTGTTGAAAACTACTTCTTTTAAAGTAAAAGAAAAAAGTAAATTCAACTGGAATGTGCTCTTCGTGAATATTGCGATATTAATTGGCTTATTCATCGCCTATATCTTGTTTAAATATTGGCAAAAAAAACAAACTATAATTAAAGAAAAGCCAACTCCGAAACCTTTGGGTTCTGTTGCTGAAACAGAAAAAGAAATCAGAGAAAGTTTAAAAACAGATATCAGTGATTATTTTGCATATCTTGAAAATCTGAAAATTTCAGGTGACTATCCTAAGTTTTTTGAAACATTTGATGAAATGGATGCGGAAGTAAGAAATCAGTATTTCCAAAGTTCTAAAGAGGATTTTAAACTATTTCTTGAAAGACAAAATGGAAGTTCTGTTGCTGAGAGTTATCAGGAATTAGTGCAAAAAGTGCAGATTGAGAAGTATTCTCCTATCACCTCAGAAGATTCTATAAACGATCTGTTAAAAGATATTGTTAAATTATATTCTCTTATTAGTAAATAATCATTTTTTATTTATATTTTTGCGAAATTAATAATCGTAAGAAATGGAGGTTTTCAACAGTTTCTCTTTTAAAGAAGTAATTACCAGTTTCATGGTACTTTTCGCGGTCATCGACATCATCGGTTCGGTTCCGATTGTAGTAAGCTTGCAACAGAAATTCGGACAAATTGAAGCCGGAAGAGCATCAATTACAGCCGGATTGATTATGATTGTTTTTCTTTTTGTAGGAAACAAGATCTTAAAATTCATCGGTGTAGATGTCAATTCATTTGCTATTGCAGGTGCTTTTGTTATTTTTATCATTGCACTTGAAATGATTTTAGGGATTGAAATCAACAAAACGACCGAAGCAAAATCAGCCTCAATTGTTCCGATTGCATTTCCTTTGGTTGCAGGTGCCGGAACTTTAACGACTACTTTATCTTTAAGAGCAGAGTTTCATGATATTAACATTATTTGTGGGATCATTCTCAATACAATTTTCGTATATTTGGTGCTGAAATCTGCGAAGTGGATCGAGAAGAAAATGGGAGAGGCGTCTTTGGCAATTCTTCAGAAAGTTTTCGGAATTATTCTACTGGCAATTTCAATTAAATTATTTACCGCAAATTTTGCGCAGCTGGTGCAGAATTATATAAATTTTTAGATCATGCAGAAGTTTTATAAAGTGTTTTTAATCGTATTTATCGTAATCATCGCTATCAATACGTATGCAATAGACTGGAATTCAGATATTACATCTGAAGATAATGTTAAATTCTTAATCTCGATCGCTTGTGGATTGTTGGGTGTTGGTTTACTTTTCATCCTTAATACTTGGAGCAAAATAGGAGCAAAGAAGTAATTCTTTGCACATAAAATATAAAAACCTCTTTCGTTTTGAAGGAGGTTTTTTATTGGTCTAAAAATGATGAATAATTATTAAATTACAACCAAATTTTTAAGTACAGCTTCAGATTTTAGTTCAGTTTCCTGCCATTCTTTTTCAGGATTGCTTTGAGCGGTAATCCCACCACCAACAAAGAGATGAACTGAGTTTTTATATAACCTTGCACAACGTAAATTCACAAAATATTGTATGTAATCTTCCGTTTCAATCTTAATATATCCTGCATACAATTCACGAGGGAATTTTTCAACTTTTTCAATAATTTCTCTGCAAAAATCCTTTGGAATTCCACAAACTGCTGGCGTCGGATGAAGCTCCTGAATAATAGAATCTAAATCTTCCGGATTGATCTTTATATTAAAATCGGTTTTTAGATGTTTAATATTTCCAGAAATATGATCGTACGTTTCAGACTCCTGAACTTCGCTCAGAGTGGCATATTTCGTTAAAGTATTTCTAATGTAAGATGAAACAGGCTTCTGTTCCTCAATCTCTTTTTCAGTCCATTCTTCAGACACAGGAATTGTTCCTGCGATGCTCATGGTTTCAAACTCGTGTGTTGATTTGTTGAATTTTCCTAAAACTTCGGAAAAAGCACCCATCCATGAAGTTTCACCATCAAAAAATAAATATTTGAATGCATTGGGATAATTTCTACAAAGATTGTTGAAACTTTCGTTTAAATTTATTTCAGTAAAATCAGTGAAAATTTTTCTTCTGGAAAGCACCAATTTTGGAAGGTTGTTTTCTTTGATAATTTCAATTACTTCTTTCAATTTTTGAAGGTATTCTTCTTGAGTTTCTGCAATAAACTGAGTTTCATCTTCAGGTAAAATTTGTGAGCTGATTGCTGAATTTTCGAATTCTGACAGGTATTTTTCAATGACTTTTCCTGCAATATCAATTCTTTCAGCAGTATTAAAAGAGTGAAAATGGATTGAATTAGTGTTAGAATGTTCGTCCGTAGAATAAAGTTTCTCGTCAAAAGGAAATTTGAAATAGATCATAATTTTGAATCTTTCAGAAAACCATTATTTAGAAATAAAATAAGATATTCCTAAACTGATTTTTCTTTCAGCAAAGGTATTATTAGTCTTAAAAATGTCAAAATCAAATGAAGAGTTTTTTAAGGAAAGATTCTTGATTTTATAATGTTGATATTCTACATCGATCAAAAATCGGTTAAACAATCGGTATTGTAAGCCTAAAGAAAATCCGAAATTGACTTGATTGCTTTTAAAATCATCCAATTTATTCAAAACATTATTTTCAGGAACTAAAAACTGCATTTTATAATTATTTTTATTCGCTAAGAAGCCAACAAACGGACGGAGATTTTTCCATTCGTAAAGTGCTTTTAACTGCAAAACATATTCAAAATGTTTGTTGTTAAATCTTTGAAAGAGTAGAGGTTGGTTGTCTTTGGAAAAGTAAAATCCGTCGAGGTAAGTTTCTTCTTTATTGGCATCCAAATCAAACGTAGAATTCCAAGAATAGATATTTGCAGAAAGCATTAATGAAAAATTTGGATTAATGATATTTTTAGAAATCCATATTCCAAAATTTTGTCCGAACTGTTGATTTTTTTCGGATAAATTTTCTGCCCAACTTGCTTTTTTTACACCAATTCCTGCATGAATTCCGTATTGAAATTTATTGACTGAAATTTTATTTAATTGTTCTTCAATTTCTTCTTTATTTGTGTTTTGTGGAATGCTTTTTATTTCTTTTGCCTGAATTTCAAGAGAAGACAGCATCAGTTTTGCAGGTTTTAATTTTATTGCTTTTTCCAGATAAATAGTATCGTACACAATCACTTTTTCATACACATAAATCGTATCTGTTTTTTTGCGTTGAGCGAAAGTAGAATTAATGAAAATAACAGAAAAAAGTAAAATTATTTTTCTTAAAAGCATGGTTGGTTTAGTTTTATCTTTCTATAAAAATAGTATCTCTTTGAATTATTTTTTTTACAACAATCACTTTGTGAGAAACAGTTTCAGAAGAATCTTTTTTTGTTATAGGCTTTGAAGATACTAAGTTTTTTGTTTTAATGGAATGATTTTCTTGCTTTAAATCTTTACTAATTTCTACATCTGAGTTTTGAACCGGTTTTACATTTTCTAAACCTTTATTTGAAGATAATTCTTTTAAAATATTTGCCTTGCTTTGATCAATTGTTACAACATTTTCAACGGCTTTAAAATTAGAAATATTTGAATTAAATGTTTTACTTAAAGAATTTTTAGGACTGAAAAATAAAATTGACCCAACAATAATAATGAAGAAGGTGCTTCCGATAATTGCTTTCTCTTTCCAAAAATTTTGGGTTGATGAAAACGAAATAGTATTTGAATTAATATCAGAAGGAATTTCAAAATTTTTCGATGGTGAAATAGTGAAATCTAAAAATTTACTTTGAAAATTCTGAGCCCATACCAATCCGCTAAAACCCAAAAAAACTAAAAGCTGAGCCGTTTTATTTTTAGGAGTTTCATTGTTGACAAAATGTGTAATTAAATAGCTTTGAATCGATTTTTTAGCTCTCATCAAATGAGATTTTGATGTATTAACCGGAATTTCCAATAAACTTGAAATTTCTGCGTGAGAATAGTTTTCGATATAATATAAATTGAAAACCGATTTGTGATGAGAAGGCAAACTATCAATAGATTTCAGCAGTTCTTCTCTCGTAAAATCATATATTAAAATGTGTTTTTTTTCGTCGGTTGCAGATGTTGTCATTTCGGTCAATGTATTATCTGGGATTTCTGATGATTCGGTGGTGATAAAGGTATCTTTACTGGTTTTTCGGATAAATTGTAATGCGTTATTGACAACAATTTTTTTCAACCAACCAAAAATTGCCTTTTCATCTTTTAACTGATGATTTTTCTGAATCGCTGTCATAAAACTGTCCTGCACAATATCTTCCGCATTCTGAAGATCTGTAATATATCTGCGACAAATCCCCAAAAGTTTTGGGGAATAGTTGAGATAGATTGTTTGCCAGTTGAGTTTTGTCTTTGACATTTTTTAGTTCTGTACTACAAAAATTGAATTGAAAGTTCCCAAAGCGTAATAACCACTTCCTGCATTACTTATACTCGTTATATTTTGCGATTCCACACCATTAATGAATACTTTGCCATTGTAAGTAATATTTGGATTGTTAGGATCAGGGGTAAGATTATTATTATATTTTATCATATAGATATTGTTATCTAAAACAAACATGTCTTGAATATAGGGTAAAGTAGAGAAGTTAGGAATAGTTTGTAAATTGTTTTTAAAGTAAAACCCACCCGATGAACTTTGTATTGTATATAAATCATTAGTGGCATTGTGAGAAATAATTTTACCTAATACATGAACAGGATGTGTGTAATCACCAATTAAAGTTTCGGTGTTTGTGCTGATATTTTTAGAATAATATTTTAAGTTATTTTGAAATAATAAATGAATTCCGTTGCTGTTTTTTGCGAAATTATAAACATAACTTGATGGTATTGATGTGAATACTGTATTCTTAAAATATCCATATTCTAAACTTTGATTATTGTCAACTTTTGTTGTAGAAATATATACATCTGAACCATCTATCAGGATGCTTTCTGCTGAAGAGTAATATTGGCTTTTATAAAGTATTGTTTTTACACCATTTTTCCAAAAACACATTTCAAATTTATCGAAGGCACTTGTTGTTGTCGGATTTTCTACGTAACCGGCAAAATAGATATCTCCGTTATTTACGGTAAAAGATTTAATATAATATTGAACGTTATTTGGAATGTTAAGATATTGTTTAACGGTAGTTCTCACATTGTTTTTCCAAAAATATTCTATTCCGTTATTTGCTGTATTTGGCAGAGTAATTCCAGTAACATAAACATCATTATTTTCAACTTTAATATTGATTGTACCTATACCATCCCCGTTGCTTAGATCCGTTTTAATAGTATTTTTCCAAAAACAGGCTTTATTGTTTTCTCTTCCTGCAATGTACACGTCATATGAAGCGTTTTTTTGTTCAAGCCCTTCATCCATATCGTTTTCCCGACAAGAGAATACAAACGTCAGCAATAAAATAAATGGTAAAATTAAATTTATCATGGTTATTATTTCTTATAAGATGTGAAAATATAAAAAGGTTGCAATAGATTTTAATTAAATATTACAGGTTTTAGAATTTTAGGTATTTTCACAATGTGATATGGTTGGGTAACAACTGTTGTTACATTTCCCTGAAGTAATTTTTCTACATCGACTTCAATATTCTGAGAGTTTTCATCGACGGTCATTATATCAACGGAATGTCCACCGTTTGGATAAACTGCATCAATAACGATGATAACCATAAATTGATCAAAATCGATATTTGTTTCTGTAAAATCTGTAGAAGGATGATTATTTGTGCTGTCTATTTGATTTAGAAAATTATTCCATTGCGTTGAGGTTGTAATCACCGTATTTTGTTGAGCAGCATAATTTCCCACAAAGTTTCCTTTTCCAATTAGCTGAAAATTAATTTCGCTTTTGCTATCCAATTGTTCATCATCATCATTATTATCACGACAAGAAATCGACATAAAAAAGATGGAACATAGTAAAATAAGTAAATGTTTTTTCATGATATATAAATTTAAGGGTTTCTTTATATAAGATGAAAAAAAATAAAAAGGTTGCAGGATGCTTTAATTAAATATTAAAGATTTAGCGGTTTTAGGAATTTTCACAATATGATAAGGCTGAGTGATAAAAGATGTGACGTTTCCCTTTAAAGATTTTTCTACATTGATAGTAATATACTTAGGGTATTCTTCCATTTTCGTAATCTCGATTGAGTGTCCACCGCTTGGATAAGTTTCATCTACTACAACGATAACTATAAATTCGTTAAAATCAATATAAGTTGTGATAAAACTAGCAGAAGTTTGATAAGTTGTGCTGTCTATTTGATTAAGAAAATTATTCCATTGTGTAGAGTTTGTAATAATGGTGTTTTGAGGATTAACATAATTTCCTATCAAATTTCCTTTTCCAATCAATTGAAAGTTAATTTGATTTTTATTCTCAATTTTTTCATCATTATTACGACATGAAGTTAGAATGAATAATACGGAATATAACAGAATAATTAAATGTTTTTTCATAATGTGTAAATTTATGTTTTTCAATTACATAATAAATGAAAATCTAAAAATTTTGTTGTAACATAATAAAAAAGACTCAAAAATTTGAGCCTTTAAATTTTATTTAAAATAAATTTCTTATCGGTTGATAATCGTATTCGTCATCGTTGTATGATTAATCAATTGATCTTTTTCATCACGAATTTCAATCTCGGAAACGTGCATCGTTTTTCCTTTTCTGATAAATCTTGCTACAGCAGTCACAATACCATCTTTTTTGCTTCTTAAGTGATTGGAATTAATGTTGGTTCCCACCCCAAAATATTTGCTTCCGTCAATAAAAATATTAGAAAGACTAGAACCCATTGTTTCGGCTAAAACACAGCTCGCTCCACCATGCATAATTCCGAAAGGTTGATGGATGTTTGGTGTAACAGGCATTGTTGCAGTCAACGTTTCGTTTTCAATATCAATATCGATAAAATGAATACCAATCGTTTTCGCAAAAGTTTCTTCACCCCAGTTGTTGATGAATTCTAATATTTCTTCTTTCGTTTTATCTTTTGTGTACATATTTTTATGTGTAATAAGTAATTTTTTAAAGTAAAAAGTAAAAAGTAAAAAGTAAAAAGTAATTTTGCTCCTAACTCCTAACTCCTAACTCCTAACTCCTAACTCCTAACTCCTTCAACGTCATTTCCCATAATATTCGGATTCCAGTTTGCCGGAATTTTTGGACCGATATCATTTTTAATATAATAATCCTGAATTTCCTTCATTACTTCAGCAAAACTTGCCGTTTCCAATCTTTCGTAAGGAATTTGATATCCTAAATAAACAATATTTCTCTTAAAATCACCCGCTGCCAAAACAATAGGAACTTTTGCTGCTAAAGCCATGTGGTAAAAGCCTTTTCTCCATTTCGGAACCCAGCTTCTTGTACCTTCCGGCGTAATCACTAAGCTGAAATCATCTTTTTTGAACTCATTAGCCACAAAATTAATAAGATCGTTTTTCTGACTTCTGTCGATGCCGATTCCACCTAAACCTCTTACTACTGAACCGTACCAGGCTTTAGTATGAGCGTCTTTAATGATAATTTTCAATTTTTTTCCTAATTTCCAGTAGGCTAAGTTTCCCAATAGATATTCCATATTATGGGTGTGTGGTGCAACAACAAGAATGCAACGGTCTAGATTGCTGACATCGCCCTGCAGAACGACTTTCCAACCCAGAATTTTTAGCATTAGACTACCTATTAGCTTTTTCATGTAATTTTATATTTAAAACAAAAAAGTATAACCAAACTTTGGTTATACTTTACAAATATATTGAAATATTGTCGCTCTTAAAATAAACTGCTGATTAAATCTGCGATTTTTACTGCAATTTCTAAAACTACTTGTACCATGGCTTAAATTTTTTTCGTGTTTGTTTTTATAGAATCTGGATATACAAATATAAAGCTTTTTTTGAGATAAAACACTTTCTATTGAAATTTTTTGTAAATTTTTGAGAGAAGAAGAGTGTGAATTTCAAACGGTTGTCTTTCATCCACACCTTCCAACACTCTCAGAGGTTACTTATTTAGTTTTAATAGAAATTTCCTTATCGCCGTCTTTTATTTTGATATTTTTTATCTCGGTTTCTTGTTGCTTGATGATATTTTTGATAGAGTCTATCTTTTTCTTGGCATCTCTTTCAGCAACTTTTACTCCGTTGATGATTACGCTGTCTTTATCATCCGAATTGTATTCGATGGTAGAACCGTTGATTGAAATTTTGTTTTTTTCAATGCTTATGTTCCCTTCTTCATTGTCGTCAGATTCTTCGTTATCGTTAATACCGTTATTATCCAGGTCTCCTTTAAAATCGATCCCGTGGTCTTTTACAGGAATTACAATCATGTTTTGAGGAATTACCAATTCATAATCAATATGATAATCTCTGAATCTGTGGTCATACGGGTATTTAATAAAATTCGGAAGTAATACTTTATTACCGGAAATTTCTACAGGAACATTTACATTCAATGGTATATTATATCCTTTTGCCTCTTTTTTGATGATCAGGTAAGGTGTTTTTACATTTTCCTTTCTTGTAACTTCTACATAAATGTAATCTTTGTTGTACACCGATTTTTTATCTGAATAGATGTCATCATCATACCCCGTAAAGTTCTGAGGAATAGAAATTTGTTTTACATCTACATAAAGACTGTCTGATGTTGTATTGATTGCAATTTCTTCAGTATCTTCTTTATGACCTTTAAAAAGCATTTCTCTTTTTGCCATACTCACTCCGAAGAATGTTCCTAAGCCTATTACTGCTAAAAATAATACTCCTAAAACCCAACCGATATTTCTCAACTTAGTTTTTGGTGAGAAGATTTTAATGCTCAACAGGCTGAAAAGTATAGCCGGTATCAAAGATCCAATGATAATTAATGCTGCCAAAACATTGTAAAGGCCATCATCATCAAAAAGGAATTTCATTTCATTCGCTCCGGGAAAATTAGAATCAATTCCAAATAAACCGAATACTACAAATACACCGATGATGCTGCTTATTGCCATGAAGGCGAAAAATGCACCGATTATATATTTGAAAACATTCCAGATTCCGTTTCCTGCATTGTTGATGTACGGTTTGTTTTCGATGAAAATTTCACCCGCTCTTGTACTTGTTTCGTTGGCAAACTGTACAATTTTACTTGATTCTTCTTTTAAATTATCAAAATTTAAAGGCTTTCCCTTCATTTTTAGAAAATCTGAAGCAGATTCAGCTTTTGGTAAAACAGCCCAAAGAATAAAATAAAGAATAATTACAAGAAAAGATGATCCCGGTGCAACCCATAAGAATAAAAATGCACCCACCCAGATCAATCTCATCCAAGAAATTTCCATTCCGGAATATGCTGCTAAACCAGCACAAACCCCTGCAATTTTCTGATTTTCAGGATCCCGGAACAATTGTCTTTTATCTGTGTAGGTTGTTCCTGTAGAATTGTTTTTATTTGAGTTTGTATTTTTTTCAGAATAATAAGCTTCTTCCTGCTCTTCGATCTTTTCTGGTGTACCAATCTGTGCAATTACCCTTTCTACATCACCGTCGTTGATTACTTCACGTTTTCCTAAAGAATCTCTGAAGATTTCAACCATTCTTATTTCTATATCGTGAATTACCTCATCAGCTTCAGAAATATCCAAAGCGCTTCTAAGAGCATTCAGATAATCGCTAAGCTTTATGTATGCGTGTTCTTCTATGGTAAAAGAAAAACCTGCGAGTCCTATTGAGAGTGTCTTGTTCATAGCTTTTGTTTTTAAAGTTTTTGGGTAATTTGGTTTACAGAATCTGTTAATTCTTTCCAGGTTATTTGAAGTTCAGATAAAAACGTTTTGCCTTTTTCTGTAATTTGGTAATATTTTCTGGGAGGTCCTCCTGTAGATTCTTCCCATCTGTAAGAGAGAAACTCTCCATTTTTCAATCGGGTTAAAAGAGGGTAGAGGGTTCCTTCCACGACATCCAGTTTTCCTTTTTTCAGCTCGTCTATCAAATCAGAAACGTACATTTCGCGATTATTGATAAGGCTCAAAATACAGAATTCCAGAATCCCTTTTCGCATTTGCGCTTTGGTATTTTCGGTATTCATCTTTAATAGGTTTTTGTTATTGAGTTATATAATTTTCAGATTTCGGTTCCTAGCTAGATGAACCTATTCCGATTTTACATTACAAAGATATGTAATTAAAATGGTAATATGCAATACAAAGTAGTGGAATTATTTTTAGAATTAATCTAAAGTATTGGTAATCAATTGAATAATTTTAATTAACAATTTTGAATTACTATTAAATAGTAGAAAGAAACTGATTTTTTGAACTTAAATTTTTATATTTGTTAAAGATTTTTCAGCTTTTCATTTGAAAAATTATAAAACTATCACCATGAATTACAGCAAATTTCTAATGACATCTGTTCTTTTAGGAGGACTTTGTAGTGCGCAAAATATTTTTGAGTTGAGAGATGTTTCCAAAAGCTTTAATGTCATCGTTACTATTGAAACCTGTAATGAGAATAAATGCAACGGGAAGGCTACCGTAGATCTTTATGATAAAGGTATTTCCAAGAAATATCAGACTTTATTTTCGGACGATTTTTATTTAGATTTAAATGAAAGCCGTAAACCTTTTTTTGATTCATTGAAAAATTCAGTTGTCTTTTGATGATTTCAATTTTGACGGAACTGAAGATGTTGCCATTAGAAACGGAAACAGTAATCATGAAAGTCCTTTTTATGAAGTATATTTGAATAATACTTCGACACAACGGTTTGTTTTGAGTGATGAGTTGACGAATTTGGTGCATTCAAATTCCGGAATATTTAAAACAGATCAAGAACATAAAAGAATTGTAGCCTATCAAAAAAATGGATGTTGTTGGAATCTTACATCAGAATATCTGTTCGTTCCCGAAAGGGGAATATTGAAGGTATTAGAATTTGAAGAAGATACAAGAGATCCTGAAAAAGTAAAAACCGTAAAAAGAGAATTTATAGATTACAAGTGGTTTGCAAAAACGACAATCTATCCCAGAGAACGATATTTTAAAGAAGAAATAAATGAAAATACAGAAAGAAATTGATTTTATTCTCGCAGTAGATGCACTGAAAAATGTGCAGAGAAGAAATTACAATGCAGATGATTCCAGAAGAGAAAACACAGCAGAACATTCGTGGCAGATTATTATTCTGGCTCAAATTCTTTTTCCGTACGCCAAAAACAGAGCCGATATCGATTTGTTGAGAGTGATCAGAATGCTTTCGATTCATGATTTGGTTGAAATTGAAGCAGGCGATACTTTTCTTTTTGATGAAGCGGCAATGGTTGGCAAATTTGAAAGAGAAAAACTATCCGCTCAGAATATTTTTGGAATTTTGGACGAACCTATTCGCTCAGAATTCTTCAACCTATGGCTTGAATTTGAAGAAGAACAAACTCCCGATGCTATTTTTGCATGCGCAATCGACAGAATTATGCCTTTCATTCTCAATTCTCATACTTCAGGGAAAAGCTGGACGGAAGCTAAAGTAACAGAGTTGCAAATCAGAAAAATGCTTGAAAATGCAATCAGCAGAGCTTCTGATGAAATGGGGGAGGCTTTTCATTACCTAATGAATCTTAATCTAGAATCTGAAAAAGTAATAAAATAACAAAACATATCACTAAAAATAAGAACTTTTGAATTTTGGTCTGCAGATTGTTTTTAATTTACAAAAAATGTCATGCAAACAAAAGATTACAGCAGAGAAGAATTACAATACCATCAAAGTGAAAACAATTATACGCTTATCGTTCCTAAGAAATTTCTCAGTGCTAAAGATATTATAGTTAAGAAAAAAAATTCTGACGGAAGCTTTTCTAATGCTGATGTAGAAGTAAGAGATGAAGACAATCATATATTGATTATCACGACTATTCCTATAGACATCCGTTTGGAAATTTTAGAGGAATAAATTGGTTGTTTTTACAATTTTTCAGAGTTTCGGCGGGCTTTTGGCCCGCCGAAACTCTGAAAAAACATTGAATTTCAATTTGTTTCGGCAACCTTTGGTTGCCGAAACCTCTATTTATAGTATTTGAATTGGTTTCTTAAATTCGTCAATCGCTACAAAAGTAAAATCTCCTACAATTGCCTTTTCTCTTTCGTAAGAATACATTTGCTCGGTGTAGATCTCAACATTCACTTTCATACTCGTTTTTCCAACGTGCGAAACTTTTCCGATTAATTCCACAATCGTTCCGGCAGGAATTGGTTTTTTAAAATCAATTTTATCGCTGCTTACGGTTACCACTCGTTTTCTGGCAAATCTTGTTGCGGTAATAAAGGCAACTTCATCCATCAATTGCATAGCGGTTCCTCCAAAAAGGGTATCGTAATGATTAGTAGTATTGGGGAAAACGGCTTTAAAAATTCTGGTTTCCGATGATTGAATTCTTTCTTCTGTAGTCATATTTCATTATAAATTAAAGCGAAAATGAAATGATATTGAAACCAACAGAATTATTCAGGAACATGAAATTCCTGAAAACCTATAAGATCAATAAACTTCAAATCGCGAAAGTTTTTGTCTAAAGAAATAGGCAGGTCTCCTGACTTGTAACATCTTTATTCCTTCCCATGCTTTGCACAGTGGCTTTTTATAAAGACTTCGGTTACTTACAGTTGCGCGACAGTTCGTGATTTTCACACGATTCCCTTTTAATCTGCGGTTAAACAGAACCAGTTTCTCGAAAAATAGTAGCATAAAGCGATACGCCAAAAGCTAATGACTTTTCGGTTGCAAAAATAAGAATAATAATAAGAATATTTGTAAAGAATTATTCAGGGTTGCTATAAATAATCTGGCTGATCGCTTTTCCTTCCTTAATGGTCCAGAAAGTAGTGTATCTGTGCTCTCCAGAACCATTAATCATATAAAGAAAAATATGATCATCATCGATTGATGTAACACCCATATTGTCAAAATCCATCGTTGGATTAAACATGTTTTTAATCGCTTCTCTTACGAAAACAGAGCCTCTTCCGGGCTGCTGTACTCGAACTGATTTTATTTCTTTTAAATCTTCAGGAAGCTCTTTTCCGAGTCCCCAGGTTTTTTGTTTGTCGATTTTAACTATATTACCTTCCGCATCCTTTTCCTGTTTTTTGAATTTTGCGCTTGAAGGATAAATGTCAATCACCACTTTCGTTCGCTGAGCGGTTGGTATTTTCTGATTATTGTTGTCTGTAAAAGTGATCGATCTTCCGTTTTTGGATAATACCGGAGTGAACTTCGGAAGCTGATCGATAAATGCAATACGGCTTTTGTTCACCATTCCTTCTTTATTAAGACTGTCGTATCGTACGAAAGGCTTTGGGAGCTCTTCTTTTTCAGGATATTTTATCCATATCCATTCAGTTTCTCCGGGAGCGGGTTTTACATACACAAAAACGTCTCCTTTTTTCATTCTGATTTTATCAACGATTTTACGGTAATCTTCTTTGTGTACACGCACCATTGCATAGCCTTCTTCGGCTTTTACAACACCAAAAGGAACTTTATTCTGAGCATTAACCAAACTAAAAGAGAAAATACAAAATACCGATAAATAGATTGCTTTGTGGATGAAAGTCATGATAAAAAGAATATTTATAGTTCAAAGATATAAATTAAATAGTTGTAGGAAGATAATTAAACCTTTTCAATTCTGTTAAATCTTTGATTGGCTTTAAATGAGTATCCGAAAGAAGAAAAATATTGTCTGAAATATCTAAAACGTCATGATATTGATGATCTGAAATAATAAAACCTTTGTCAGTTTGTTGTTTGATAATTGTTTTTATTTCGGTTACTGTTTTTGGCGAAAGGCTGTGAAAAGGTTCATCCAGTAAAACGAATTCAGCTTTAGAATAAATAATCAACAAAACTTCAACAATTCTGAGTTCGCCTCCGGAAAGTGTATTTGGGGTTTCATTTAAAAATGGTTGAATGAATTTTGATTGAGAAATTTTCGTACTATTTTCTTTAGCACAAAACAAATCAATAAGGTTTTTGATCTTTATATTCTTCGGTAGAAATGAATGTTGAGGTAAATAAGCGATTCTATTTTTCCTGTCAGACTGATTCTTTAAAATTATATCGTTGAATTTTATATATTGAGTGTCACCTTTTATCGTTCCAAAAATAATTTGAAACACGGTTGATTTCCCAGAACCATTTCTTCCCAAAAGACCACAAATATTTCCGGTTTCACAGCTTAAATAAATATCTTTTAAAATATCTTTTTTACCAAAAGATTTTGTAATACTGTCGATGTGAAGCTTGCTCATAGAATAACAGAAATAAGTTTTAAAATAATACTAAAAGCAACTGTTATCATCCAAAATGATATTCTTGAAAACCCAAAATTAGCATAGAAATGATATTCGTTTTTAAGTCTTAATTCATAAATAAAATAATGCATCAACGGAAAAATAAATAAAAAACCAAAGCTGAAGGTTTCAAAATTTATTCCTGCAGGAATGGATGTCAATAAAGAAAACAAAACTGCCGGAATAAGAAGTTTTCTGTAAAAAATCCACAATACTTTTAAATTGATAAGCATATTCAAAAATAGAAATAAAAAGAGAGCAATATCAGGTTGCTCTCTTTTAGTTTAATTATTTAAAAGCTTTGCTTTTACATTACTTTTTTTAATCATGTTCCTCAGTTCTGAAATCTGGCTGTCGGAAAAGTATTTTTTCGGAACCATATTCATCGTTGTTTTACTTTGATAGATCAAAAGCCAATCCTTGGTTTCTTTAATCTTGTAGACTGTATTCCAGGCGAAATCGCCTTCGAAAGTTTCGCCCTTTGTCTGAACTTTTTCTTCAGTAAAAGTATAAATGATTTCTTCCTGAATTTTCTTGTTAGAAAAAAATGCATTCTTCAAACGGAAATAAGAACGGATGATGATAAAAACAAAAACAGCAGCAAACCAAATCGATGCAGATTGTAAGATATTCTGCGTATCGTTTTCAGTATTATAAAGATTCAAAACCAAAAATATCAGGATAATGAAAGAGAAAATAATAATTCTCGGCAATGAACTTTTAATATTAAAATTCAAAAATTCCTTAAATGTAATATGAGTTTTTACAGTCATTTAAAAGTAATAATCAATAAAATAATTTATAAATCACCTGCATATTCAAGCTTAAGCGACTTGTTCGCAACTCTTTGCTTCTTAAAATATTAGAAGTAAAAGATAATCTTTGCGTTTAAAATTAAATCCTTTCCAGTTCGTCTGCATCAATCATCGTCTTAAAAGTACCGTAATTTACCGTCACTTTATTTCTCGAGATTTTCTCAATTGTTCCCACACTCGTACTTCCCGTAATTCTCACGCGTTGCCCTTCTTTCATCCAGACAGCTCGGTCAGATTTACGTTTTTCCTCAATTTTTTCGTTGGTTTCCGTAATTTTTTCGATCACATCTTCCTTCTTCAATTGTTGCGTAATTTTTCTTTTTACGACCTGAAGACGCTTAGATTCATCTTTGTCAGCTCCAATTTTTCTGAATTTTTCCTGCTCCAAAATCTTTACAAAATCTTTCACCACATCTTTCCTCGATTTTCCTTTCACATAACTGTCGATAAAGGCTTCTATCTTGCTTCCGAACTGAAGTTTTCGGTGTTCATCTTCATATAGTTTCTGAAAGTTGAATAACTTTTGCTGCAACTGCTCATTTAGTTTTTGCAAATTATCACGCTTGTCTTCCACCGATTCTTTTCTTTCGGCAAGATCAGTTTTTAGTTTTTCAACTTCGTATTTTTCCTGTTGAAGCTTTACAATCGTTTTATCTAAATTTACAATATCATGTTCCACTTTTTTCTTCGCAGAATGAATGATAAATCGCGGGATTTTATTCTTTTCGGCAACTTCAAACGTAAACGAACTTCCGGCTTGCCCGACTTCGAGTTTATACATCGGTTCCAAAGTTTCTTCATTAAATAGCATCGCTGCATTTTCTGCATTGGGAAGTTGTTCTACAACAAGTTTGATATTAGTATAATGCGTCGTAATAATCGCAAAACTTTTCTTGTCATAGAAAAATTCTAAGAAACTTTCTGCCAAAGCGCCACCCAGCTCAGGATCAGAACCTGTTCCGAATTCGTCGATCAGTAAAAGCGTTTCGCCATCAGCTTCACGGATGATTCCACCCATTTTCTTTAATCTTGATGAATAGGTCGAAAGATGATTTTCAATAGATTGATTGTCACCAATATCGGTCATGATCTTATCAAAGAAAAACATCTCAGATTTTGGATGTGTAGGAACTAAAATTCCACTCTGAATCATCAGTTGAAGTAGCCCAACAGTTTTCAGTGTAATAGATTTTCCACCGGCATTGGGTCCGGAAATACAGATGATTCTGTTGTGCTCCGTTAAAGCTAATGTTTGTGGGAAAATAGTTTTGTTTTCTGCTTTATTTCTTAAAAACAATAAAGGGTGAAAAGCATCTTTTAATCGTAAGGTTTTGTGACGGTTTATTTTAGGTAAAATTCCGTTGATTTGCTCAGCAAACTTCGATTTGGCTCTCGTTAAATCAAGGTCGAAAATATACATCTGATATCTCCAGAGCTGAGGTTGAAATTCGGCCAACTCTGCCGTTAATTTTCTTAGAATTTTGTCGATTTCCTTTTTTTCCTCTTCCTGACTTTCCTTAAGTTTAAAATGATGTTTTACCACAGAATCCGGCTGCATATAAGTGATAGAACCTGTTTTTGAAAGTCCTAAAACTCTTCCTGCAACTCTTTTTTTGTATGCTGATTTTACGGCTAAAACTCTTTGGTCGTCAATAATTGTTTCTCGAATATCATCCAGAAATTCACTTTGTCCGTAATTGAACAAAGCTCTGTTGAAATTTTCTGTAATTGCTTTTTTAGCATGCTGAATTTCAGTTCTCAACTCTTTTAAAATCGGGGAAGCTTCACTTTTCACTTCGCCAAAACGGTTAAAAACTTTATCAATTTTATCAATGATTTCCTTTTTATATTCAAGTGCAGAAACATCCTGAATCAAATTAGGGAAAGTTTCGGGCATCGTCGGAAAAAATTTCTGTAGTTTTCCGATTTGTTCCGTAAGCGTTTTTATTTTGATAAAAGCTACATTTTCCAATCGATAATTTTCGATCAGCATCAACTTTAGTTCATTTTCAATATCTTCATATTCGTCAAACGGAACCGCATTCGAACTTTCAAAACTTGATAGATATTCGGAAGTTTTTTTCAATGAAACTTCAGCTTCGTCAATGTTCATCGGACGAAGTTCAAGAATTTTATCTCTCGTTTTCGGAGAATATGCAAAAGGAGCAATTTCCGCAAGCAATTGCGGAAACTCTAATTCGTCTAAATCTTCTTTATTTATATACACAGTGCAAAGATAATTAATTTGAAAATGAATTAATTTGAGAATTTGAAAATTAGTTTAACTTCAAATACGTTTTTACTACATTTGAAATATGAGAATAGAAACCGAAAGATTAATTCTGAAAGAAATCAATGAAAATCACGCAGAGGATATTCTGAAAATTCGGAGCAATGAAGAAATCAATAGATTTTTAAAGAGAAATCCGCCACAAACGAATTATGAAGCGCTGAGCTTTATTTTAACGATAAAACAACGAACTGCAAACAAGGAAACATTTTATTGGGGAATCTCTTTAAAAAATCAAACAAATCTTATCGGAACAATATGTTTATACCGATTTTCTGAAGACCGTAAAGAAGCCGAAGTCGGGTATGAACTGTTGCCCGATTATCACAGAAAAGGAATCATGTCTGACGCTTTGAAAGCTGTTTTGAATTTTGGTTTTAATGAATTATATTTAGATGAAATTTTAGCTTTCACCAATAAATTCAATGAAAATTCAAAGTCACTTCTTTTAAAACATCAATTTATTTTGGAAGAGGGGAGAAATGATGAGGGCTTTCCTGAGAATTTGGTTTTTGGACTAAGGAAAAATATGTGATTGTCATTCTGACGAAGGAAGAATCTCACTTCTAATCATTAATTTTGCTAATAGATTCTTATTACGCTTTGCCTCATTCAGAAATCTAAGATTGAACGAAGTCAATGACAGTTTAGCATAAAAATTGAATTTTCAAATTAACCCGTTCTCAAATTTTAAATTGAAATCATGACCTGGACAGAAGTTTTAGCACCGATAAAAAGCACCGAATATTTTACCCAACTTTGGGAGAAAGTAAAACAGGAATACGCAACTACAAAAGTATTTCCTCCAAAAAATCAGATTTTCAGAGCTTTGGAATTAACGGCTTTTGAAGATGTGGAAGTGGTGATTATTGGTCAGGATCCTTATCATAACGATTTTCAGGCAAATGGTTTGTGTTTTTCAGTTTCAGAAAAGGTAACGGCACCGCCTTCACTTAAAAATATTTTCACCGAATTAAAGGATGATGTTGGTGTAGAGCGAACTTCAAAAGAATTAGACGATTGGGCTAAACAGGGAGTTTTGTTGTTGAATGCAACGTTAACCGTTCGTGCTCATTCTCCGAACTCTCACAAAGATTTAGGTTGGGAAAAGTTTACCGATTTTATCATTAAAGAAATTTTAGATAAGAAGGAAAATGTAGTTTTTGTTTTATGGGGAGCTTTTGCACAGAAAAAAGCCGAATTGATCAATCCGGCTAAACATTTTATTTTAAAATCTGCGCATCCTTCGCCTTTCTCTGTGTACAGAGGTTTTTATGGAAGTAAACCTTTTTCGAAAATCAACGAATATCTGGCATCAAAAGGTAAGAAACCGATCTCTTGGTAAGGTTGTTTTAATTATTTTCTTTACTGATCTCAATTCCTATTCTGTATTTTCCGGAAAGCGATTTTGCACTATTTTCTGACGTCGGATGAGGTGTAATTTCTTTTAAAGAAATGGTATATCCGTTGAATGATTGCGTTTTGTGATAATCTTTTCCCTTCACTTCTGTAGTTGAAAATTGAAAGGTCATTGGTCTGCTTGTGGTGCTCATCAATTCTACATTAGCAACGGCAACTCCCGCCCAGACACATTGTGTGCCTTGAGGACAACGGCTGTCCTCTGCAATATTTTTGAACGTTACATTTATTTGAAACTCTGGCAAGAATTTATTTTCTCCCTCGTTGAAGTAAATAATTTTGCCTTCGTTCTTGGTAGGAATAGTATTCACAACGGGTGTTTGATTGTTTACAGCTTGTTTTTTCGCTTCTTTCTGCGCATTGCAATTTATTAAGCTAATAAAACTTAGGCCGACTATTATACTTTTATACATTTCTATTTATATTACATTAACGATGTCTAAAATTACAACTAAAAACATTGCAATTCCAACGACTAAACTAAATCCTGTTCCGTAGATAAAGCCAATGAAAGCTCCTTTTGTTGATTTTAAAGCTTTATTCATGTCTTTACTGTCGTGTAAAAGTTCACCTATAAAAACTCCGGCAAACATTCCTACCAAAAATCCTAAAGGAATTGGAAGAAATATTCCGACAATGGTTCCAATAACCGAGCCGATGCTTCCCCAGCGTGTTCCGCCATATTTTCTATTGGTTTTTGCTGGAATTACATAATTTAAAACTGCCGAAGCAAGCGTCAGAATAACGAATGCCCAAATATAGATCATCGAAAGATCAGAATCTGTTCCGTATTTATAAATTAATAATCCGGCAAGACTTAAGACAAGCCCTGGTAAAACCGGTAAAAAAGTTCCTAAGATTCCCAGAATAAGCAAGACAATACTTAAAAACGTAATGATTGAATGATCCATATTTATTTTAATAAAAAAAGTGACTTAAAAGCCACTTTTTATGTATCAATTTTTAAGCCGATTTTATAGATTCAGAATAACGTACTGTAGAATTACTCCTGCGTTACCAATGTTTCCTGAAGCATGGTTGTGAAAACTTGTATAATAAATGTAGCCACTGTTTGTAGATCCCGAACAAGGTCCTACAGTTGCCCCTAAAGCCACCAGATAAGGAACTGTAATGGTAGGGACAGAAATACTGATCTGAATATTTCCCGGAAGTGTAATACAAACGGTTGTAAATGTAGAATTGGGAGCATTACCAATTGGAGTTGCCGGAATTCCTGTTGCCGTAAAATGATTGGTTCTGATCATTAAAGCATTATTGGATGAGGTTTCTTTTACTAAAACTTCCCAATACGCAGGATCGTAATTTGTGATTTTTTGCCATGAACTTAAATCAAAATCAATATTAACAGTATTAAATCCTAAAGCGGTTGATAATCCTGCATTGTTTACGGTTGCTGCAACTATTCCTGAAGTTCCTGTATTTTTTGAACATAACTTTGTGTCCGGAACAAATCCTCCGGCAAGCGAACAGTTGCTGGTATTGTCTGTTCCGCCAACCAAATAAGAAACATCCCAGTCTGAAGCGTAGATACTTCCGCCGTTGGCAACAAAAACAGCTAAATTGGCATCTATTGCAGGATAAAGTGATTGATTCACACTGTAATTTCTTGAACCGCAATTCAGAAAGATAATATCATACTGAGCAATTGTATTGATGTTGGCAAGGTCTGCATTGGTGATCTCGGTAGCGTTATACCCTAAAGTCTGGATAATGTCTTCAATTTTATCATACGTTCCTTTTACATAGGCTATTTTTGCAACCTGATTTAGTTTAGTTTGGTCTGCATTCAGATTTACAGTTTCATTATTTTTTACGGTAGCTGCAATTTGAGTACGGAAATTACTACCGTCACCGGTTTGAATATGAATCGTTTGATTTCCGGCTGGAGCTTCTAAGGTAAAATTACCGTCTGCATCAGAAGTGGTGTAGTAAATTTTGTATTTTTCATCAAAAGTAAAAACTGATGCTCCGCCGATGGGTTTGGTACCATTTTGGGACATCACTTTTCCAGTAAGTTTGCCGGTTTTGACAGTGTTATCAATTGTTATTTCGGCAGGTGTTTCAGAATCTGATCGGCATGATCCAAATGATAAAAGAATGATGAAGATCAATAGTAAGTTGAAGTTTTTCATAAGATTATAGTTTTGTGGTTTAGAATACTAAATTAATGAATTTATTGTTAATTTGATTTTATTATTAAAGATATTTTATGTAATTACTATTAATATTTGTGTAATGTTATCAAAAATTCTTATTTGATTAGGGTTGCAGTAACTCTTAATTTTATTAAATTTGTTGTCAATGAAAGACGAAATAAAAGATACCAAGAGTTTTTTTCAGGAAATGAGTGAGCAGCTTTACATTTACATCAGTAAGGTTTCTCCCACGGGACTCGATTGGGTCTTTCACATCATTGTGAAGCTAAGTTTGCTGGTGGCAATTTTTTTGTTTCTGGATTTTATTTTTAAAATCATCATCAATTATGTATTTCGACTTTTCCGAAATGAAAACCGATTTCCTATCTTAAAATCTATTTATCAATCTAAAATAACCAACTCAGTAGCTCATTTTACAGCTTTGGCGATTGTAGGTTCTATGCACGAGGCTATTTTTGTAGGAGCTTTAAAACAGACAACAATTTTCATTATCAGATCTGTAAATTTAGGGTTGGTTATGATCCTTGCCGGAATGTTGTACCGCTCATTAACAGCATTCAGAAATTATTTCACAATACAGCAGGATTATTACAAGGTAATGGCAATCAATGCGATTTCCGAAACTGTAAAAATTCTGGGAATATTCTTGTTTAGCATTGTGAGTATCTGCGTAGTTTTCGGGATCAAAGGAACTACAATTGTAGGGAGTTTAGGGGCGATTACGGCGGTTTTGGTATTGGTTTTCAGAGACACTATCTTGGGTTTTGTAACGGGTATTCACGTAGCAACTTCTAAAAGTTTAAAAGTAGGTGACTGGATCGGCATTCCTAAATACAGTATCGAAGGAAATATTTTGGATATCAGCTTGTTAACCACCAAAATTGCTAATTTCGATAAAACAATTTCATCAATTCCAACGTATGATTTGCTGACTACTGAGATTAAAAATCTCCAGGTGATGTCTGAATCGAATACCCGAAGAATTAAAAAATCTATTTTCTTTAATATCAATTCGTTTAAATTTTTAAATCCCGAAGAGATTGAACGATTAAAAGAAATTAATCTAATATCTGATTATCTGATCGAAAAAACTTCTGAAATCAATCATGAAAAAGAATCGATTGGCCATAGAGACAAAGTAATCAACGGAAGACAGCTCACTAATATTGGTGTTTTCAGATACTACGCTCAGAAATATCTCGAAAATGATCGTGAAATAAATAAAGAAAATCCAATCATGGTACGTCAGCTAGAAATTACTACGCAAGGTCTTCCAATGGAAGTGTATTGTTTTACAAATGATTCAAATTGGCAACGTTTTGAGGAAATTCAGGCAGATATTTTTGATCACTTATTGGTTGCTTCAAAAGAATTTGATCTTCAAATTATGCAAATAGGATTTCCAAAATAAATATTTTTTATTACTTTAGCAAGATGACAAAAATAGAATGGGTAGATTGTCACCGAATACCTTCGCGATCTTTTTTTTATAAAAAGAAACAATTTCCTGTGTGCGCAAGATGCACAGGTATATATTTGGGCTTTTTTATAATGATTCCTTTGCTTTGGTTTTATCAGATAGGAATGATTATAAGTATAATTCTTATTCTTCCCACATTGATTGATGGGCTTACGCAGGCTTATTTAAATAGAGAAAGCACAAATTTTTTACGTTTCTCTACCGGAATTTTAGCTGGAATAGGAATGAGCGGATTTAGCGAGCGAATAACGTATCATACCTATAAATTTATCGAATTACTATTATCATAAAATATAAACTATGTCAGAATTTAAAGAAAACTTACCACAGAAGTCCAATGAAGATTTACATATCGGACTTAAGGTTTTATCATTTTGTATTCCACTTGCCGGAGCAATTATTTACTTTGTTAAAAAGGAAAATGAGCCTGTTGCTGCAAAATCAGCTTGTAATTTAGCATTGATTGGGCTTGGGGTAAACGTCGTTCTCACGGTAGTGAGACTTGCGCTCACAGGAAGTTAAAAAACTTTTATAAAGCCACTTTCGAGTGGTTTTTTTATTTTTGTACTTTAATTAATGAGGGTAAGAGATTTTAAGTTTAAGTTTATCATACTTAAAATTCTGATTTTTAGCCTTAAACTTGAATAATATAATGACAAAACTAAGTGTAAACATTAATAAAATTGCAACGCTGAGAAATGCAAGAGGAGGCGAAACGCCAAGTGTGACCGAAGCAGCAATAAAAATTCAGGAATTTGGTGCGCACGGAATCACCATCCATCCAAGACCTGATGAAAGACACATTACAAGAAAAGATGTGTATGACCTGAAACCTTTGGTAACTACCGAATATAATATTGAAGGAAATCCTCATCGGGAGTTTATCGACATGGTTTTGGAAATAAAACCGGAACAGGTAACATTGGTTCCTGATGCTGATGATGCAATCACTTCAAACGCAGGTTGGGATACCAAAAAACACTTTGATTTTTTAAAAGAAATTATCGCTGAATTTAAAAATGCAGGAATTCGTACGTCTATCTTCCTTGATCCCGATCCTGAATTGGTAGAGTATGCCGCTAAAACCGGAGCCGATAGAATTGAACTGTATACAGAAGCGTACGCAAAAAATTATACAACAAATAAAGAAGAAGCTATTAAACCATATTATGAAACTGCTGTAAAAGCTGCTGAATTTGGTTTAGGAATCAATGCAGGTCACGATTTAAGTTTAGAAAATTTAAAGTATTTCGCAGACAATATTCCCAATCTTTTGGAAGTTTCCATTGGTCATGCTTTGGTTTCAGAAGCTTTATATATGGGAATGGAAAATACGGTTCAGGCATATTTGAAAAGACTGGCAAAATGGGCATAAAGCTGGAAGCTGGATGTTCGAAGCTGGAAGTTTGATTATACACTCTTAATAACTTCCAGCCTCCATCATCCAACTTCCTCCTTAAAAAAATTTATATATGGAAATTTTACATTCAAAAATATTTGGCGAAAATATATCGTCAACACCGCTTTTGGTATTTCACGGTTTGTTTGGAATGCTTGATAATTGGGGAAGTTTCGGAAAAGAATTGGGCGAGTTTTTGCCTGTTCATTTAATTGATTTAAGAAATCACGGCAGAAGTTTTCACTCTGAAAATATGTCGCATGATGATCTGGCGGATGATATTGCCAATTATATGACGCATTACGGAATAGAAAAAACTCACGTTTTAGGACATTCTTTGGGTGGAAAAGCAGTAATGCAGTTCGCAATCAATTATCCTGAAAAAGTAGATAAATTAATTGTTGTAGATATTTCTCCAAAAGCTTATCCGCCGCATCACCAAGGAATTATCAAAGCGTTGGAAACAGTAGATTTTAATACGGTTGCTTCCAGAAATGAAGTTGAAGCAGTTTTAACGCAATATATTCCGGAGAAATCGACGATTCAGTTTTTAGCTAAAAATCTGTTTTGGGAAGAATCAGGCGATAGTAAAAAACTCAGCTGGAGATTTAATCTGAAAACACTTTCTGAGAAATACAACGAATTTGTTTCTAATGCAATTAAATACGGAGTTTTTCAAGGCGAAGCTTTATTTATTGCTGGCGAAAAATCTAATTACATCTTGCCACAGGATGAATTTTCAATCAAACAGCAGTTTCCAAAAGCTCAGTTTGTAAAAATTAAAAATGCAGCGCATTGGGTTCAGGCAGATAATCCTGTTGATTTTTCAATCGCAGTAAAAGACTTTTTACAAATTAAATAACTAAACAGTCATTTTAAGTACTGTTAAATTTTTCCTAAATATTTTATTTTTAAATATTGTGAATTATTTATTGTACCTTAGTTTTGTCAAGTTGATAAATATATTGGTATATGTCAGGTTATTTGAAAAATAATCTTAATTTATTGATGGGTATTTGAGTTATTAACTTGAATTTAGTAAATAATTCATACTTAGCAAATTTATATAAGAAAGGAAACTTAGCACGTAGGTTTCCTTTTTTTATGACCCTATTTAATCTTAATAATTATAAAAATCTAATGAATTTTGGCTGAAAAAGTTGCAAATTTGCATAAATCGTTTTTAAGCTGAATTACGCTTAAATTATTTTTTAAAAAATTTAAAATCGACTAATTTTAGCAGGTCATCAATTAGAAGTAAATTCATGGTTTTTGTAACAGGAGCAACAGGAATTTTAGGCAGAGTCATTGTTTTGGAACTTTTGAAAAAAGGTAGAAAAGTACGTGCTGCAAAAAGACCTTCAAGCAACATCAACGAAGTAAAACATTCTTATCAGTTTTATACCGAAAAGCCTGATGATTTTTTCAATAAAATCGAATGGATTGATGTCGATTTTGATGATATTAATGCTGTTGAATCTGCCTTAAAAGATATTACCGAAGTGTATCACTGTGCTGCAAAAGTAAGTTTTCATCCGAAAGATGAGAAAGAAATGTATCATACGAATATTAAGGCTACCGAAAATCTTCTTTTTGCCTGTGAAAACTCGACAGTAGAAAAATTTCTTCACGTCAGTTCCATTGCTGTGTTGGATTCATTTAATGAAAAAGGTGAGCTCGACGAAAGTTCAGATTTTAATCCTAAAGAAGAGCATTCTGCTTATGCTATTTCAAAGCATCTTTCTGAAATGGAAATCTGGAGAGCTTCTGCAGAAGGCTTAAACACGATAATCATCAATCCCGGAATGATCATCGGAACCGGAAACTGGGGGAAAAGCAGCGGAGATATTTTCCCGACCTTTGAGAATAATAGTTTTACTTTCTCTGGCGGAACAAGTTATGTTGACGTAAGAGATGTGGCTGAAATTTCAATTAAGTTAATGGAAAATAATGCTTTCGGAGAACGTTTTATCCTCGTATCAGAAAGTAAAAAATATGCTGATCTTGGAAAACAGATCAGAACAAAATTAGGCTTGAAAGATGCTAAAATTCTTTCTAAAAGCACTCTAAAAATCGGTAGAATAGCCAATTTACTTTTTGGGTGGATTTTTCCTCCACTGAAAATGGCTACAAAATCAAACATTGATGCCGTTTCTTCTCTTACTATTATTTCTAATCAGAAAATTAAGGATAAATTGAACTTTGAATTTATTCCGGTAGAGGAAAGCATCGATTTTCATCTCAACAATTATATTAACGACAAAAAGCTGAACAAAAAATAATGAATCTTGCAGAGGCAATTATTAAAAAAAATATAGAAAAGCATCCTTTAAAATCGGCAGTCGGTTTCAAAAAAAAGGAAGGCTGGAAAGAATTGAGCTGGAAAAAGTTTGGCGAAATTGTTTATAAAACGGCCAATGCGCTGAAAGAGTCGGGTGTTGGGGAAAATGATAAAGTAGCGATCTATGCCGAAAATTCTGCAGAATGGATGATTTTCGATTTGGCGGCCATGTCAATTGGTGCGATTACAGTTCCTATTTATTCCACTAATAATGCAGAACAGGCAGAATTTATACTAAAAGATTCCGGAGCAAAAATTGTTTTGGTTGGAGATCAGGTGCAATATGACGGATGCCTTGAAATTTTGAAAAAAGAAGACACAGACAATCACCTTAAAACAATTATTGTTTCTAAAAAATCGGTCTGGATCAAGAAAGAATTCAACAGTTTTTATCTTGAAGACTTTATTGCCAAATCTTCTCCGGAACTTGACATTATTTCTAAAAATGATGATGATTTAGCCACCATTATTTATACTTCAGGCACCACAGGAACTCCAAAAGGAGTGATGTTAACACATGGAAATTTCACTAAAGCATTTGATGCTCATTTTGAGTTTTTTAAATTTAAAAATTTTGAAGAAGAGCTTTCATTAGCGTTTTTACCTTTAACCCACGTTTTCGAAAGAAGCTGGAGCTTGCTTTGCCTGTATGGCGGAGCAAGAGTCTATTTTTTAGAAGATCCGAAAAGTATAGCGAAAGCTTTGGAAGAGGTAAAGCCAACGATGATGTGCGCTGTTCCGAGATTTTTTCAGAAGGTATATGCCGGGGTTTTAGAAAAAGCAGAAGAAGGTTCGTCATTAAAAAAGAAAATCTTCAATTGGGCCTTAGAAACAGGTAGACAAACCGGAGAATTAAGAAGAACTGAAAAAGAAATTCCATTCGGATTAAAAATAAAAGAAACATTCGCCGAATTGCTGGTTTACAGTAAAATTAAAGAAAAAATGGGTGGCCGACTTTGGTTTATGCCTTGCGGAGGCGCTTCTTTGTCGCTGGAAGTTACCCAGTTTTTTGAGTCGGTGAATATTCATTTGACGGTTGGTTACGGTCTTACAGAAACCACGGCGACTTTAACAGCTTTTCCATTCACAAATTTTGAGCATGGAAGTTGCGGAAAACCTTTACCCGGTGTTGAAATTCGTATTGGAGAACAGGATGAAATTCAGGCAAAAGGAAACGGAATTATGAAAGGTTATTACAACAAGCCTGAAGAAACCGAAAAAGTTTTTACTCAGGATGGCTGGTTCAAAACTGGTGATGCAGGAAAGTTTGATGAAAAAGGAAATCTTTTTATTACCGACAGAATCAAAGATCTGATGAAAACATCCAATGGAAAATATATTGCGCCGCAAATGATTGAAAATTTGCTGACCAATAATAATTTTATCCAGCAAATTGTTTTGATCGCAGAAGGAAAACAATTTGTTTCAGCCTTAATTGTACCAAATTTTGAGTTTTTAGAAAGTTATCTTAAGAAAAATAATATCCCGTTTACCAATTGGGAAGAAATTGTAAATAAGAAAGAAATACAGGATTTTTACAAGGATAAAGTGAACGAATTTCAAAAGCATCTTTCTGACTTTGAAAAGGTGAAGAAATTCACTTTAATGCCTTCTGAATTTGAAATTGGTAGTGGAGAAATTACGCCTACTTTGAAGATTAAACGAAATATCGTGTTGAAAAAATATGCAGATATTATTGAAAAGATGTATTAATTGATGTTGAGATTTAGGTTGATACAAAAAATATAAAATTAAAAGTTTAGTAATTAAACGATGACAATACAAGAATTTTTAGGAAAAAAAGAGTTTAATATACATACACAAACAGTTTCAGAAAGCTGTCCGTCAAATATTGCCTTAATTAAATATTGGGGGAAATATAAGGATCAGATTCCGGCAAATCCTAGTATCAGTTTTACATTGAATCACTGCAAAACAAATACTGAGATGGAGTTTGTAGCAAATGAATCATTTTCTGTGCAGACTTTTCTATCAGGAAACGAAGAAGTGAAATTTGCCGAAAAAATTGAAAAATATTTTAAAAATATCGAGCAATATCTGCCTTGGATTCTACAAGGAAAATATATCATTAAAACAGAAAACACATTTCCTCACAGTTCAGGTATTGCGAGTTCAGCATCAGGTTTTGGAGCGATTGCAAAATGTCTGATGAAGTTGGATGAAAGTTTTTCCGGGAAAAAATCTGACGAAGAATCTTTAACAAAAGCATCTTTTTTAGCAAGATTAGGAAGCGGAAGTGCTTGCAGAAGTCTTTACAACGGATTAGTAGTTTGGGGAGAATCTGATCAAGTTGAGGGAAGCTCAGATTTGTTTGCAGTACAATATCTAAATTCTGAAGTTCATGATATTTTCAAAGATTTTAACGATTGGGTTTTGCTGATTCATGAAGGAGTAAAAAGTGTTTCTTCTACAGTTGGTCATGGTTTGATGAATACGAATCCTTATGCAGAAAGAAGATTTCAGGAGGCAAGAGAAAATTTTGTTCCGATGAAAGAAATCTTGAAAAGTGGAGATTTGCAAGGCTTCATCAAATTGGTAGAACACGAAGCATTGACGCTTCATGCGATGATGATGATGAGCGACCCTGCATTTATTTTAATGAAAACAGGAACTTTAGAAGTGATCAATAAAATTTGGGATTTCAGAAGAGAAACCGATTTGCCTTTATTCTTCACTTTAGATGCCGGTGCAAATGTTCATTTGCTATTTCCAAATGACGGTTCAGAAGAAAAAATAAAAACTTTTATCGAAGCTGAATTGCTGCAACATACTCAGAAAAGTGGAGTAGTAAAGGATGTGATGAAGTTTTAAAATGAAAAAACATATTAATAGAAGCGAGCTTATTTAGTTCGCTTTTTTGCTTTTATATTATTAGCTAAGAATAAGTTTTCGTAATATTTTTTTATTAAATTTATTACTTATTTAAAGCATACAGTTTGTCATTCCGGAGGAATCTGTGCAATCTTTATGTTTAAGAATAAAAAAAGCATAACACAATGATAGAATTTTCTGAAGGTATTTATACATTTTACGTTTATATCCTAACAAATAAAAGAAAAACTGTATACAGGTATTATAAATAATCTTCATAAAAGATTATTTCAACATTCTACCAAGCAAAATGAAAATAGCTTTACTGCTAAATATAATGCTGAGTTTCTAATATATTATGAAAAGTTTGGGCGGATTCATAAGGCAATTGAAAGGGAAAAAGAGATTAAGAATTTCTCCAGAAATAAAAAATTAGAATTGATAAGATGTGTTAATCCCAATTTAGATTTTTGGAATTATTTATTTGAAGTGTAATTTTAAAATAGCTGAGATTCCTACGGAATGACAAATTGAGCATGATTTATTCTTCCTGGATTAATTTTTTTAGAACAATCAAAATGAATGTAAAATTTTATTGATTCTCATCATTTCTGTTAATCATCTTTCTCAATTTAAAGTAATAAATAATCCACACCAAAAAGTTAATCCAGGGAATAATGATAACATATTCTTCACCTGAAAATTCGGAAAGACTTGCTAAAATTAAAGTAAAATAGAGCAAGTATCCGGCAAAAAATGCTAGAAACACAAGATATTTATTTCTTCTGATTTGCTTAAAAAGAATTAGAAATGCAGGTAAAGTAAACAAAGCTATCAAAATTTGAATTCCTATTGCGATCCCATATTGTAAACCTCCAAAACAATTCATTTTAGGTCTTCCGTCTTCATAATAATCTGAAGTTTGCATATCAACTATGATCAAAAATCCAATCATAAAAATTGTTCCTGCCAAAAAGCTGGCAAGTATTCCGGAACCTATTATTTTTGCGATCTGCTTTTTCATCATAATTGTTCTTCAATAAAATTATAAAGTTTAATGTTTCAAATATACTTTCTTTATTTTAGTAAAAATCTACAGTGAGTTTTAGAAAATATAGTTTTAAATAAAAATGATTAATTTGTCCCTTCGAAAAGCATTTGCATCAAATTTGCAAACACAAATGTTCAATTAAATAATTCAAATTCAGCAATATCACATGGAGTTTAAAAATAATGAGTTTCTGAGCAATTTCTCAACCTATTTCAGAGATAGAAGAAAAACACTTTTTTTATGTTTTTCTATTTTTTTTATCATTGTTTTTCTCCTTTTGAGTTTTTATGTTGTCGACTCGTCTCCAAAATCTTGGGATCTTCTCGTTTCTCAGGAACTGCAGGAAGATCCGAGTGCGCTTTTGGATGTTTTGATGAAAGGTTTTAGTTGGCTCGGAACAGTTTATGTTGCAGCGATCATGGTTACTGTATTTTCTTTAGTTTTTTTGATATTTAAATATTTCAGAGAAGGATTATTTGTATTATCGTGTCTTTTATCAGGCGGCGTAAGTTATGTTTTAAAAATGCTCATCGACCGTCCACGACCAACGACTGATTTTGTAAGAATTGTTGAAGAAACACATTATCAAAGCTTTCCGAGTGGACATGTTCTGTTTTATACTGCTTTTTTCGGAACATTAATAGTGATTGCTATCTCTTCGAGCATTTTAAAAATTTCCTGGAAAATACTGATTACAGTAATCTGTCTGACAATGATTGTTTTGGGAGCTGTTTCACGTATTTATTTGGGTGCGCACTGGTTTACAGATGTCATTGGCGGATTTATCGTGGGAGTTCTTTTTGTGATGCTTACAGGAAGTATTTATCTGAGAAGCAAAAAGAAACCGGCTGAGATTCAGAAATAAATTCATTATTAAAAAAATGAATTATTTAAGCTTCATTTGCCTTTGTAACTTTCTTTAACGGGTTCTCAATATTCATGCGTACCAATTTTTGCGAAAAGAATTAATTTTAGATATTCAAAATTAAGAGACAAAGATTAATCAACAAGTTGATTGTATGAAGCTAAAAAATCATCATTCTTTTAAAGCCCGCAGATTGTTAAAATTATTCTGATAAAGTCAATAATTAAATGGTATAAACTTCAAAGTAATTCTCAATCTTCGGTAACTACGGCATCGCGCTCACCATCCTCTTCTTTGCCTTCTTCGATCATTTCCTTTGCTTCAGCTATTTCTTCAGCATCTGCCTGTTCTACACGTTCCTCCTGATCATCATTGTGATGGTCGATGAAAAACTCACAATATACAGGAAGGTGGTCTGAACCAAAATTTTCAAGTGTTTTTAAATCCTTAATGAAAATATCATCACTGTGAAACATCAAATCAATAGGAAATCTAAAAAGCCTGTACTTTGCATGAAATGTAGACACAAAAGCATGCCCGACTCTAGGATCGATCAAATGACTTGTTTTTCTGAATAAAACGGAAGATTTAGACCACGCAACGTTATTGAAATCTCCTACAACAATTACAGGTTTTTTTATTTCAGTTACTCGTCTGGCAACGCTTAGAATGTCACCGTCTCTTTCCTTTGAAGTTTCTTCTTCGGTCGGACTTGGCGGTGGCGGATGAACCCCAAAAAATACAAACTCAAAACCATCTTCGGTTTTTAAATGTGCCTCAATACTCGGGATATCATCCGCTACGAAATAATGCGTTTTTGATTCTTCAATTTTCATTTTAGAATAAAAATGCATTCCGTACGTGTTTTCAAGGGTAACTTTATGTTGGTACGGATACTCCTTTTCTAAAACCTGCAACGCTTTTTCCCAATCACCGTTGCTTTCCATCGTTAAGAATATTTCAGGCTTATTTTTTTTGATTAATTGAATAAATTTACCGAAATCTGTATTAAACTGATAGACATTGGCAGATATAAAATGGTATTTCTTTGAAGATTTATCGGTCTGCGGCTGTTTTTTTACTTTGTATAGCGGAGTGTATTTTATAAGTGTGATCCCGTGGTAAATGATCATGGCTAATAATAAACCTTGCATATACCAAAAATACTGTGTTTTTTCGACAATAAATCCTAAAGCAAAAGTGATAATTGTAAAATAGGTAATCTGTATTTTACCAAAATCGGGAAAGCGAAAAATCCAATGCGGGCTTGGAAGTTTTGGCAATACGGTTAAAATCAGTAATAAAATACTTAGAACAAGGTAAGTTTCCCACATATATCTTAAAATAAACGGATAAAAATAAGCTATTTTCAGGTAATTTCGTGCCAGTTTTTATATAAACAGTTGTGCCGGAGTATATTTTTTTTAATTTTAAACCTTAAACCGTAATTATGGAAAAATTTTTAATAGTTCTGTTGTTTTTAAGCTCGTTTTGTTTTGCTCAAAAAACAGAAAACGATGCGATAAAAGAAAGTGTAGAAAATCTGTTTGCAGGCATGAAAAATGCAGATACAGTCATGATAAAATCTGTCTTTGCCGATAAGGCAATTTTACAAACAATTACGAAAAGTGATGCAGTGAAAACAGAAAAGCTACAAGATTTCTTATCCTCTTTCTCTAAGCTATCAAAAAATGATGCAGACGAAAAGATTAAATTTGAAGCTATTCATGTCGACGGAAATCTTGCAAGCGTTTTTACACCGTACGAATTCTATTACAAAGGGAAATTTTCGCACTGCGGAGCCAATAGTTTCCAGCTGGTAAAACAAAATAATGTCTGGAAAATTCAATATTTAATCGATACAAGAAGAACAAACTGTAATAAATAATTTAAAATGAAAATTCATCATATCGCTATCATTTGCTCAGATTACCAAGTTTCAAAAAAGTTTTATACGGATGTTTTAGGTTTAAATATTATTCGTGAAGTATACCGTGAAGAAAGGCAATCTTACAAGCTTGATTTAGCTATCGGGGAACATTATGTTATTGAATTATTTTCTTTTCCTAATACTCCCAAGAGACCTTCAAGACCTGAATCATGTGGCTTACGACATTTGGCATTTTCGGTAGAAAACGTCAACGAAAAACGTGAAGAATTAATTCAAAAAGGTTTAAACTGCGAAGAAATACGCATCGATGAATTTACCGGAAAAGAGTTTTTCTTTACACAAGATCCGGATGATTTACCCCTGGAATTTTACGAGAACTAAAATCAATTATCATTGATCAATCATCAATGATAATTAATGCGCATAACCAGTAAAGAAACTTACCGCCATAATTGCCAAGACAATTGAAGAAATGACAACGTAGACATAATCTTTCTCTTTAAGATAGCCAATAAGTGCAAAAATAATTCTCATCAACGGTGTGAAAATAAGCATCAGAATTCCCAACTGAATGATGGCCATGCCGTCACCTTTGCAAAGTGTTTCCCAAAAATGGCTCCACACTTTCTCTGAAGAAGTTCCCATGTCTAGAAGCTTATATTTTCTGGGCATTTGGAAACCTTCCATAAAAAGCTTTACAAAACCAATCAATGAAGTGATAACCGATAAAATAACGCCCAAACGAAGGAGATTCCCGACAGAACGGTTAAGATCAATATCTGTAAAATCTTTTCTCATGAGAAATTGCTTCTAATACCGTTATACATCATATATACTGAAAGAATCGTAATAACGATGGCAAAAAATGTCTTCAGTTTTTTTGTTTTTGAAACCATTAAGGTTTTAGATCCTATAAAACTTCCGACAACAACACCTACCAAAACGGGTGCTACAATTACGGGAATAATTTCTCCTCTCTGAAAATAGATTAATGAGCTGGCTACTGCAGTTACGCCAATCATAAAATTACTGGTCGTTGTAGAAACCTTGAAAGGTAATCTCATCATATTATCCATTGCCAAAACTTTCAAAGCTCCCGAACCGATCCCTAAAAGCCCCGACATTGCGCCTGCAAACATCATCATAAAAAATCCAGGAACAGTATTTCTTGCGGCATAGTTTTTTACAATTCCTTTATCGGGAAATGTACCGTAGAGCTTGAGCTTATCTTCAAGGCTTCCTTTAATTAGAGGCTCCTGATGATCGGGTTTTCCTTTAAGATTTAAAATAACTGTAAGCAAAAGTATGCTAGCAAAGATGATCCCGATTGTATTAGGATTCAGCATTCCAGAAACCAATGCACCAACAATTGCTCCTGAAGTGGTTGCAATCTCCAGGAACATTCCGATCCTCATATTGGTAAAACCTTCTTTTACGAAAGCAACGGCTGCACCGGAAGATGTTCCGATCACCGAAATCAGTGAAGCGCCAATTGCGTAATGCATAGGAACGCCAAAACCAAGCGTTAATAAAGGGATAATGATAACTCCTCCTCCCAAACCGGTAAGTGAACCTAAAAGACCGGCCGAGATAGCGCCAAGAAAAAGAATAATGATCTCCGACATGGTACAAATATAAAACTATTGCGGTTTTCAGGCAAACATTAACCCAAGATTATTTTTTGCCGTATTTTTGCAAAAATAAAATTCAAAATGAAGTTATTTTATATGATCCTCGGTGCAACGCCAAAAGGCAGAAATATAGAACAACATGATGTTTTCTTTGGGATCGCTGAAAGCCTCAAAGATTTGGTTCCGGATATTAAAGAGTTCTGGAAAGAAGCTGATGGGAAAATTCATCTCGACTGTTATCAGGAAGTGAAATTTGCTGATGGTTTTGAAGTAAAGATTGTAGAAAAAGGAGAAGAAGTTTCAGAAAATCAACTGTATTTTATCAATTTAGGCGGATATAAGAAAGGTTATTTTGAAGAGTTTCACGAGCAACATTTAATGGTTGGAACTTCAATGGCTGAAATCGTGAAAAAAGCGAAACAAACCGAGTTTTATAAAACAATGGGATTTGAAGGTGCAGTAAGTCATATAGATGATAAACATGGTGTTGATATTGATGATATTTTTAATGTCAACGATATCCTACCCGAAAAAATGAAAGAAAAATATTCAATTATTTTAATGAAGTCTGATGCTGAAAATCAGGAAAATCCGATGGGATTAGGATATTTGAAAATTGATAAAATTCAATAAATTTTAAGGTCTTTGCTAAATGAAATCGAAGATTCGACGAAATCTAACGCCTTTGCGAGCTTAAAAGCATAAAGTATTTAAATAAAACCTTTGCGAACTTTGCGTTTAAAAAAAGGTTTCAACTAATAATTAAATTTAATAGAAAAAATAATAGAAAGAAATGAAAATAGGAATTTTGGGAGGCGGACAGCTCGGCAGAATGTTGATTCAGGAAGCGCTGAAGTATGATGATGAATTTTACACTTTAGATCCGGCATCAGATGCGCCTTGTCATAATATTTCGCATTTTACGCAAGGAAGTTTCAATGATTACGAAACGGTTCTAAATTTCGGGAAAGATAAAGATGTTGTAACAATCGAAATCGAGCATGTAAATGCAGATGCATTGGCTGAACTTGAAAAACAAGGGGTGAAAGTGGTGCCTAATGCGCAAATCATTAAAACCATTCAGCAAAAGATTCTTCAAAAGCAATTTTATAAGGCTCATGATATTCCAAGTCCTGATTTTGAAATTATGGATGGTAGTTCAGATGAAATAAAAATACCACTTCCTTTTGTACAGAAAATGAATACAGGCGGGTACGACGGAAAAGGAGTTCAGGTTATTCGTACCAATGAAGACATGAAAAATCTTTGGATACAGGATTCTGTTCTTGAAAAACTCGTTGATATCGACAAAGAACTTTCGGTAATTGTTGCCAAAAACGAAGACGGCGAAACTCAGACTTTTCCTGTAACAGAAATGGTCGCAGATCCTAGGTTGAATTTGCTTGATTTTAATATTTGTCCGGTTTTTTTGAGTGAAGAAATTGAAGATCAAATCGATTCAATTACTGAGAAATTCCTGAATGCCGTAAATTCTCCGGGACTTTTTGCAATTGAATTGTTTTTAGATAAGGAAGGAAAAGTCTGGGTCAATGAAACCGCACCGAGACTTCACAATTCAGGACATCAAAGTCAGGAAGGAAATGCCAATTCGCAATTTGAACAGATGTATCGCGTGGTAAAAAATCTTCCTTTAGCTGATACAGATGCCGTTATTTACAGCGGAATGCTGAATTTAGTTGGAGCAGAAGGCTTTTCCGGAAAAGTAATTTATGAAGGAATGGAAGAGGTTTTAAAACTTCCGGAAACCTACATTCACCTTTACGGAAAAACAGAAACCAAGCCTGGAAGAAAAATGGGACACATCAATGTTTTGGCAGAATCCAGAGAAGAATTAATGGAGAAGTTGATACAGGTAAAAGCGATGGTAAGAGTAATTGCTTAATGCTTTTAAAATATATTGAGAAAGACTGCTTTTGGGCAGTCTTTTTTGTTTTATCTAATTTTCGGCTGATCAATCGTCCATTTTTTCTCCGTTGAATTCCATAATAAATAAGGACCGCCTAAACCGTCATCATAGACCAGTTCGTAATTTCCTTTCTCATCCTTGTTGTAAAGCGGTTTTTCAGGATTATCTTTTTGTAATCCCAATTGCTCTAAAGTTTGCCAATCGTTAACTTCAGGAAGTTTGTAGCTGTTTTTTCGGTAATTCTCAATATTCTCGATGATTTGATTTCCCGATTTAATATCAGATTTTCTGGTGATTTCAATAGGAAGATTCCAGTAAATGGTAATTGATAAAATGATTAGAGCGATTACTGATATAGAGATGATGAGTGTTTTTTTCATACTAAGTGTAAAATACAATATTAGTTAATAAACTTTTGTGTTTTAGGTTTTATGATTAAATCTTTGCTTAAAAATGGCAGATATTTTCTCATCATTCAATTTCTATTTTCTTCCTCTTAAAAAGCTCCTTATTATAATTAATAATAAAAACCCCGACAATAATCAAGATCGCTGCGATGATAAATTTAGCAGAAATCGTTTCATCCAAAATCAGCCAGCTTAAGAATATTGAAATTATCGTGTTGATATACGCTAAAATTGAAACCTGAACCGGAGAAACTCGTGTTAACGCATAATGAAAAGCAAAAAAAGCAGCCACAGAACCGAAAATAGATAAATAAAGCATTGCAGAAATACTTTTTATACTCCAGTTTTCAAATTGATAGGCGTCTGAAAATAGAAATGCAAAACACAACTGTACTATTCCAGCAAAAAGAAATTGATAAAAAAGATTAAGGGTTATGTTTTTACTTTGAATATTCAGTTTTTTTGTGAAAATAGTTCCCGATGCCCATCCTAAAATTGCGATAAAAAGAAAGATGACACCTACCAGATAATCAGGATTTGAAAGGTCATTCAAGCCATCCCAAAATATAAAAAGAATACCACTGAAGCACAATATTATCCCTACTAAAGCGCGAAAACTAAATTTCTGTAATCCGATCGCCACACTTCCTAGAAATACAACAATGGGTGAGCAGGCACTTACTAATGAAGCCAGACTGCTGGTGACGGTTTCCTCAGCAACCGTGGTCATACCATTGGCAATAACAAGCATTAAGGTCGAAAAAACAATTTGGTAGCCGAGGTTTTTCCAACCAATCCATTTGAATTCTTTTCTGTAAAAAAGGATCACCATCATTATAATTGCGGCTAAAAACTGGCGGATTCCCGCTACAAACCACGCAGGAATGGTCTCTACAGCCACACGAATAGATAAAAAAGTAGTTCCCCAAACAACGGCTACAGTGAGAATGGCTAAAGTAAGTTTGTAATTTTTCAAAATTAAATGTGATTCGTATGCAAATATAAAAATAATGAGCCGGAAATTCCCGCTCTTTTAATGCTCAAAAAGTTAATTTTTAGCTTTAACCCGCAGAATAAATAAAATTACAAATGACAGAATTCACATTCACTTTTTTAAAATCCTTATCTTTGAAATCTAATAAAATTGAAAAAATGGTAGGAATTATTATGGGAAGTCAGAGTGACTTACCGATTATGGAATTAGCGGCTAATTTTTTGAAAAGTTTAGACATTCCTTACGAACTGACCGTGGTTTCGGCTCACAGAACTCCGGAAAGAATGTTTGATTATGCAAAAACTGCAAAAGAAAGAGGGTTGAAGGTCATTATTGCCGGAGCGGGCGGAGCTGCTCACCTTCCCGGAATGGTTGCAAGCTGTACTACTTTACCGGTAATCGGAGTTCCTATACTTTCCAGCAATTCTATTGATGGCTGGGATTCTGTTTTGTCTATTTTACAAATGCCAGGCGGAATTCCCGTGGCAACCGTTGCATTAAACGGCGCACTGAATGCTGGGATTTTAGCTGCCAAAATTTTAGGAAGCGGAAACGAAGAAATTGCAGAAAAACTACAGGTTTACCAAGATACTTTGAAAGATAAGGTTTTGGGTACCGTGGATGATATTAAAGCAAAGCATCCTAACCAATATGATAATTAAGAGTGAATAATGAATTGTCAATCGTGAGTTTTTGATTCCGTGAAAATTGATTAATTCTTTTTTATAAATAGAAAAGCCCCACATTTCTGTGAGGCTTTTCTTATTTTTTGATGAATTTGAAAGATTCTGTTTTTTCTTTTGTAATGATTTGTAAAATGTAAGTTCCAGAAGTAAGGTTTTGAATATTGATAAAATCTTCTTTTACTATATCTTTCATCATTATTCTACTACTCAGATCTGTTATGATAAAGTTTGTTGCAGCAGACATATTTTTTAAATAAATAATGTGATGTGCAGGATTTGGATAAACAGAAGATTTTAAAGAAACTGTTTCTGAAGTTCCAAGACCTTCTTTTGTTACGCAGGTTCCTAAGGTGTCTCCGAAAATTTGCCAGCCTTTAGTGATTAGTGTATTTCTGTCTGTAATGACATCTGGAGAATAGGAAAGCATAAGCAACGGACCCAACGAAATATTGTTGGCTGTATTGGGGTTTAGTGCCCATCCTGTAAGAGTGTTGCTGTAATTAATGCAGCTCATTGCCGTTCCGCTAATAGCAAGAGTCGCATTCGTAAGCGAGCTTAAATCCCAGTTTCCGAGGCTTTGATCAAAACTGTCTGCTCCCACAAATGCACTGTTCATATATTCAAGTTTATTGGTGTTCCAGGAAACAAGGGGTTGGTTAAAATAATCTGCATCATGAAACATACTGGAAATATCTGTTACTTTAGATGTATTCCAGCTGTTAATTGGTTGATTAAAATTACTACTCTGAAACATATTCGACATGTTTGTAACGTTAGAAGTATTCCAGTTATTTAGAGGTTGGTTAAAAGCCTCACAGCCGGCAAACATATAGCTCATGTTTTTAACATTGGTGGTATTCCAATTATTGATATTCTGGTTAAATGCGAATCTTCCCTCAAACATATGGCTGAGGTTTTCTGCGGAAGAGATATTCCAAGAATATATAGGTGCATTAAATGTATCAGTAATTAGATCGCCCGATGAGCCACCAAACATTGCCTGAAAATTTTTAATTGTTGACATGTTCCAATTTCCCATTGATGCATGTGCAACGAGATTAGGAATTTTATAAAACATATAAGAGACATCTGTAACATTATTAAAATTGGGTAAATCTGTTGCTGTGATTTTTAAGTGTTCACAATTTGCAAATGCACTGTACATTGATGTCCACTGAATATTTCCCCATTGCTCTACTTCAAGTATTCTTTCAATACTCCCAAGATTTTGGAACATCGGAAATTGGTATGAAGCTGTACTGGGATACATCAATCCAAACTTTATCTGGTTGAAGCTGCCATTGCCATTGCTAACTTTTACTCTGTATTTTACATCATTCGGTAAAGGATTTAAAGCTGTTCCGAAGTCAATTAAAATCTGAGTATTAGAAGTTACATTAGGCATTGTACCGTTGTGTTGCGGGTAACCTACTTCTTCCCAACTGATCGTATAATTTTGTCCTACGCCGGGAAACCATATCTGGTTGGCTCCAACCTGGTAGGGTGCTACAACGGTGAAATCCATATTAGGCGCGGTAGGAGGTTTCCAAATGGTAATAAATTCGTTCTGCGATTGCAGGAAATGAAAAGTGAGTAATAAAATAAATGGTAAAAGTTTTTTAAACATATCAGTATTTTGTGAAATAAATATATGTAAAATAAAAAAACTCACCAAATTTTGGTGAGTGTGAGTTATTTATTCCTGAGTCATATTGTCTCGGGTATTTTTCTGGACGGCGATTGCACCAAATAAAGCCAGTAAAAATGCAAAACCATAAAAACCTTTTTCACTAGGAAGAATGGTCGCATTCCAAAGACCAATTACCAGTAAAACAATCGATGATAATGTGGCAAACCAGCAAATCCCGTAATAGATATCGGTGACTTTGATGTTTTCTAATCGGTCACGAACAGCTTTCTGTAAAGAAACTACCGCAAACAAACCGTAAAGCAGTATGGTAAAGTAATATCCTTTTTCGTTAAGCTGCATTTCAGCTCTTGCGAGCCCTACAATAAATCCTATCATTCCTGCAGCGAGCGCCACCCAAGATGCGGCTACGAATGCATTTGAAACTCCTTGTTTTTTCATTACTTGTTATTTTTTTGTTTATTATTCATTCAAATATATTATTTTTTAAGTTAATGCTTACCGTTATTTCATAGGATATTGAAATTTATTGAAATCTGTTGTTAAATAATAGCCCCGATAGGAGAGACATCCTTTTTTTTAGGAATGGAGAAACCTCATAGGTTTCCAAAACCTATGAGGTTTAGCTTGGAGAAAAGATATAACGGATAGCGGGAATTGCTCCTAAAAAAACAAAAACTCTCCAAAAAGGAAAGTTTTGATTATTTATTACTGAAGAATATATTCGTAATTATATTTTACATAATTGCTTCCGTTCGCGGCTTTTCCGATGACCTGAACAGGTAATTGTGCACTATTGTACTGAATTTCGTAGATAATGTTTTGATTCTGAACCCAATTTCCTGCGCTGTCTTTAAAGCTGATTCTCTCTGAAGCGTAATTGTTTTTGCTCAACGCATACGCACCTCCCATCATTATTCTGAAATATTTATTGGTAAAAGTATAAGGATTGAGCTGATTGTCATATAAATATTCATGTTTAGTGGATGAAGGAAAAGTGCCTCCGATTTCTGATGTTTCTACAGTGATATTATCCCCATTATAAGTGTATGAAGAGAGGCTAGGATTGCTACAGTTTGCAGATTGGCATTGAGTGGAAGTAACCACCTTACCGTTATCATAAGTATAAGTGATGGTTCTATTGAAGTCGGGATTGCTGTAGATTGCTTTAGTATTCTGGAGTTCATTGTTAGCATATGTATACAGTAAATAATATTCTAAAGTTCCCGCAGAATTATAGTAATTTATTTTTGAAGGTTTTCCGTTTGTATCATACTCAAAAATTGAAGTTCTTCCTTCAGATTTCATTTTTGATAAATCTCCCTGATTATTATATTCTAAAGTTGATACCGTAGTTTGAGGATTTGCGGGATTATCATAGTAAACCGTTGTCACTTTACTCAACAATATTCTTTGTTGTACAGGATCAGTGATCAGCTCATATTCATCGGTGCTGTTGCAGCTGTTAAAAAATACTACAGAGCTCATTAAACTCAGGAAAAAATACTTTTTCATTTTCAAATTTTAATTTATCAAAAATAGCAATTCCTAAATGAGTTTTAAAATATTGAAAGAAAAAATCCCATTATTTTGAATAATGGGATTTTATTTTTAGTTGAAATGCTTCGACAAGCAAAGCATCGCAATTTCTTAGTATCTGTAATACTCAGGTTTGAACGGTCCTTTTACATCAACACCGATGTATTCAGCTTGTTCAGTAGAAAGAGTTTCCAGCTCAACGCTTAATTTTTTAAGGTGAAGAGCCGCTACTTTCTCATCCAAATGCTTAGGAAGCATATATACTTCATTTCCGTAAGCTTCAGAATTAGTCCAAAGTTCTATCTGAGCCAAAGTCTGGTTAGAGAAAGAGTTAGACATTACAAAACTCGGGTGACCTGTTGCGCAACCAAGGTTTACCAATCTACCTTCAGCAAGAATAATTACTTCTTTGCCTTCGATTGTATAGATGTCAACCTGAGGTTTTACTTCAGATTTTGTGTGACCGTAATTTTCGTTTAACCAAGCCATATCGATTTCGTTATCGAAATGACCGATGTTACAAACGATCGCTTTATCTTTTAACTTTAAGAAATGTTCTTTTCTTACGATGTTAAAGTTACCTGTAGTCGTGATTACGATATCTGCGTTATCCACAACAGTGTCTAATCTTTTTACTTCGTAACCATCCATTGCAGCCTGAAGCGCACAGATTGGGTCGATCTCAGTAACAGTAACGATAGAACCTGCTCCTCTGAAAGAAGCTGCAGTACCTTTACCTACGTCTCCGTATCCGCAAACTACCACTCTTTTTCCTGCCAACATAAGGTCTGTCGCTCTTCTTACAGCATCTACTGCAGATTCTTTACATCCGTATTTGTTATCGAATTTTGACTTAGTAACTGAATCGTTTACGTTGATTGCAGGCATTACCAAAGTTCCGTTTTTCATTCTTTCGTACAATCTGTGAACTCCGGTCGTAGTTTCCTCAGAAAGTCCTTTGATATCTTTTGTGAATTCAGGGTATTTATCAAAAACCATGTTTGTTAAATCTCCACCATCATCCAAAATCATGTTTAATGGTTTTCTGTCTTCACCGAAGAATAAAGTCTGCTCGATACACCAGTCAAATTCTTCTTCGTTTAAGCCTTTCCAAGCGTAAACAGGAATTCCTGCAGCAGCAATAGCAGCAGCAGCGTGATCCTGGGTAGAGAAAATATTACAAGAAGACCAAGTAACCTCAGCTCCTAAAGCAACCAAAGTTTCGATCAAAACTGCAGTTTGTATCGTCATGTGAAGACATCCTGCGATTCTAGCTCCTTTCAAAGGTTGAGATGGTCCGTATTCTTCACGGATAGACATTAAACCCGGCATTTCTGCTTCTGCAAGGGTGATTTCTTTTCTTCCCCATTCTGCAAGAGAAATATCCTTAACTTTATAAGGAACGTATTGTGTTGTAGTACTCATATCGATGAATAATTTTTAATTTCAATTAAATAAAGTGCAAAATTACAACATATAATTTAGATATAAAAAAAAGCATCTTGCCGATTAGCATGAAATAATACATACCATGAATTTTATTTTTATTTATTCTAAATTATGTATTTTTGCGCAAAATAAATCTCTATTATGAATCATACACATGCGCAGGAAGAAGCCCAAAGACAGGCAAAGCCTCTTGCTCCCAAAGTAAAAGAATTGGTTGAAAGAACAAAAAGTATCATTCTGGCGACGGTAGACGGAGAAGGAACACCCAATTCTAGCTATGCCCCTTTTGTACAGGTAGAAAATACATTCTATATTTTGGTTTCTTTCATGGCAAAACACACCAAAAATCTTGCTGACGGAAGAAAAACGTCGATTATGTTTATCGAAGATGAGTCTGCTACAAAACAGATTTATGCTCGTGAAAGATTAACCATTGAGGCATCAACTTCGCAGGTAGAAAGAGATTCTGAGATTTGGAACACTATTGTTTCTCAGTTAAAAGAAACGCACGGAAAAGTAGTAGATGTTATTTCTGAAATGAAAGATTTTATCCTGATCGGTCTTCATCCTGTAAAAGGTTCTTATGTAAACGGTTTCGGAAGCGCTTATTTTGTAGATGAAAATCTTCAGATTATGGAACATAGAAATGATCAGAATCATCAGTCGAAATAAGTTGATGGAATCTGGATGATGGAAGTGGGAAGTCTAATGCTTTACGCTTACTGTTTTTAGCTTTAAATAATATTCAAATTCACTTAGGTCTTAGGATTAAGTGAATTTTTTTGTTTAAATTTTAATCTAAATTTCTGCGATCAATTTGTCAAGCTGAAAGCATCTCAATATTGCGTTTACACGTTGTTTAGATCCTTTCAGCATGACAAACTATGTGTGAGAATCTTGAAAACTTCTGATTAAACGCAAAGATTTATTTTGCAAACTGTATTATTTAAGGAGCAAAGTTTTGCGACAAGTCGCAGATGAAGCTTACGTATAAAACAAACGCTTCATCAAATCAATTTTGTTGATTTTCTTTGCTCCTTAAATTTAGCTTAACGATTAATAAACCTTTGCGTTAAAAATAAAAAAGCAATTAGTAATAAAAACTTCCAGCACCGAACTTCCATCATCCAACCAAAATTTTTCACTAATTTTACCCAAGAAACAAACCCATGCCTCTTTACCGAGATTTTTCTGATGATACTGCAACTATTCTGGTCTGGAAATATGATGAGAATGAAGAGCTCAATATTGATGAGCTTTTAGAGCCCGAAAATGCCGATAAAGTGAAAGATTATCATCCTAAAAAATTGCTGGAGGTTTTAATGGTAAGAAAACTTTTGAAAAGTTTGAAACCAAACTCTAAAATTCTGTATAAAGAGAGAGAGCCTTTTTTGTCTCCAAAAGATGCCGAAATTTCGATCACCCATTCTTTTCCTTTTGCGGCGATTGCTATTTCTAAGAATAAAATAGGAATTGATATTGAAAAATTTAATCCTAAAATTTTAAGGGTTATCGATAAATTCACGTACGAAAATGAAAGAGGATTTATCCCTTTTGATACAGAAGTTGTTTTTTATACCATTATCTGGAGCGTGAAGGAAAGCATGTATAAGATTCATCATTCTAAGCACTGGTCGCTGAAAAAGCATTATGAAGTAAGACCTTTTGAATTAAAATATCTGCACCACATCAAATGCAGAGTTCATGATGATCAAATCTCAGATGAACTCAAGGCAAGAGTAGAGTTTTTTGATGAATACTGCTTTACGATTGTGGAAGAGTAGTCTTCTCTTCGTTTCTATACTTCTCGATTACTTTTCGCTGTTCTTTAGCAACATCATAAATAAGTTCTAAAACATCATGAATGTTCTTCAATTCCGTTAAGTGAGAGATTTTATTCGGATCTCGTATGTCGAAATGCTCATTTTCCAGAAGTTCGGTTTTTCTTTTGTGAAGCATATTTTCGATTGACGATTCTTCAGGTTCCAGACGACTGTCCATTCTTAATGTTTCTGAAATTTTATCTCCATTAAGTATTGCCGATACCTGATTCATTTCTGATTCTATCTTTTTACTCCAGCTTTCAGAATCTATTTCGGGGTATTGCTGATTACTTTTGGCATATTGTGACAACGAAGCGGTATAAGCTGTAATCAAATGTGATGTTGCTACAAACTGATGCACAACTTCCAGTTTTTTCTGCTGATTTTTGGGGTCAGAAATCATTCTCTGGAAATTATCTGAAAGATTGGCTAATGAAATGATTGCGTTTTTACGTTTAACTTTATAGTTTTCTACATCGAAATTTTCGTTCAGAAACTTAGACATCACGCTGTGAAAATACGTGAGATTAGATTCTGCAGATTTTTTCATTAAATCTAAATTCTGTGTATGTTCCCAAACCGGAAGTACAATGTATGAAACCAAAAATGCAATAATTCCTGCGATAAAAGTATCTACAATTCTATCTTTAAAAATGACATTTACGTTTCCAGGATTTAAGAAATTAAAACTCATAAAAACATAAATTGTCATAAATAAAACTGCCCAGAAATATTTACCTTTTAATAAGCTGAAACACAAAATCATACTAATTAAAAGAATACCGAAAAGCACAGCATTAATATGAATGAAATGCAATAAACCATAAGCAATCACTGCTCCGGCAACGGTGCCGTAAAAACGCAGCAAATTTCTCTGTTTGGTAATAGAGTAGGCCGGTTTTAAGATTGCAACAATGGTGATTAAAATCCAATAGGTGTGCCCAATCACCAAGAATGGCAGCAGAGAAACCAGATAACCGATTAAAAGAGCAATGGTGATTCTTATTGCATGCCTGAAATGGGATGAGGTAAGAGAAATATTGCTTTTTAAAACCTTAAAATTGATTTTCTCTTCTTTAGGCATAAATTTCTTTAAATCTAAACCTGTAGAAAGACTTTTCGCCAGCTTTACGTTCTGTGAAAAAACTTTATAAATCTCATTGATCTCTTTGGTAATTTCATTGATACGCATCATAATCTGGCGTAGAATCATGAAGTTTTCCAGATTTTCAGGCGTCATTTCTTTATTTCGCAATTCGTAGTAATGTACATTGAGCTCATGAAAATGTACTTCCAGATCGGAAATAGGTTTTGCGCGGGCGCTGCTTTGTAAAGAGATCCCAATGTTGGCAATTTCTTCTGAAAGAATATTCAGATAATCGTGTATTTTTACGAGGATTGTAGTGTCTTTAAAACTTTCCTGCAGCTTTTTGTAATCGCTTTCAGAGGTCATCAACTTTTCGTGAAGATCCATAGAATTCAGGAACATCAGCATCAATAATCTGCTGATTGTTGTAGATTCGTTAACGATGGTTCTGGTTTTAAAAACGGTTTCCCGGGTTTCCTCCTGAAGGTTTTTTATGCCGATCTGTTTGGCAATTATTTGTAAACTTAACTTGTCGAAATCAGGATTTTTCTGGTAATAATTTGCTTTTATTTTCAGGAATTCAGCAAGCTGAAGGTAATTTTCACCGATCATCTGACTTGCCAGTTTATAAGGCTGAATCGTTGTAACGATAAGGAAAATCAACAAAAACCAAATACATCCGGCTGCGAAAATAAGTAAGCTTTTAAGAATATTGGCTCCTGTTAAATGACCGTCGATAAAAATGGCTAAAACGACTAAGGCTAACGAGCCTACTGCCGCTAATCTTTGTCCGTAAACTCCGATTAACGAGAAAAACATTCCGAAAACAATGACTTCCAGAAGGACAAGCGGAATAATGCCTTTCACTAAACTCGCAATTGATGCAACAACGACAAAGCAGAAAATAGCAAATGTCAATGAATTTCTACGTCTGATAAATGGTCCCGGCTGGTCAGTCAATGCCACAAAGCTGGTTCCCAAAGGAAAAAGGAAATATTCTTTGAGCAGACCAAAATAGGAGAGAACTAAACACGGAATCACCGTCGCCAATGTAATTCGTATCGAAGAATATACATATTGGCTGGTAACGATTTTTTTAAGCTCCGCAGAATAGTTCATTTTACAAAAATAAGGGTTAAATGTGAATTGTCAGTTTTACTTCGTACGTGAATTGTGAATTTTTATTTAAATATTTTATCAAATGCACTTGAAAATGACATCAAAATACTAAAACAAAAAAAAGCCTCATAAAAATGAGACTTTTCAAAACTTTTTATAGTATGTTTTTTTAATAATCTACATTTGAAGTTTCATCACCGATGTTCCAAGTTAAACCAAAACGAATCGTGTTGTCTAATGCTGTATTAATTTTAGACATATTGATCAAATAAGATACATCAAGACCGAAAGAACGGTACTTTAAACCAATACCTGCAGTTGCAAACTGTCTTGCTCCCTGCTCTTCACTTTCGTGGAAATAACCTCCTCTTACAGCAAATGCATTGTCATAAGAATATTCTAATGCACCACTATACATGATTGAATTGGTATTTTTGAAAGATTTTCCTATACCTGCCATTACACCAACGTTAGGAACCTGATAAATTGGCTGTCTTGTATTAGGGTCTGTACCTACAAACTCTGATCCCGGAACCAAGATTTTAGATCCTTCCACAGAAATACCTACTCTGTTCATTTCGTCAAGATACATATCGTAACCAACACCTAATCTAGCCATCGTCGGAAGATAAGATCTTGAAGCCTCATCACCTGTATAGTCTAATTTCGGACCTAAGTTTGTTACTGCAAAACCTGCATTCACTTTACCTTCGTAATTTCCAAAGCTAGAGAATCTCGGAGATGTATAGTAACCTGAAACGTCTACAGCAAATGTATTTGCGGGTTTCAGAGTAGTGTCGGTGTTGAAACCTCCAGATAAGTCTGAACGAATGAATCTACCTGTAACTGCCATTGAGTAAGAATCTGATAATTTCAAACCATAGGCAACGTCAATCGACATTTCGTTTGGTTTTGAAACTCCATTAGATGTTACTGTGTTATCTACACCAAGCTCGGTAAGTTCTACTTCCCCCATATTGAAGTAATAGATACTTGCAGAAATAGTAGATCTTTCTTCCTGACCTAAAAATTTGTGGAAAGCACCGTACAATAAAAACACATCATTGGTTAATTTTCCCATATATGGTGTGTAGTTCAAACCTACAGAAGAACTTGTTCTGCTAAAAGGATATTTTGCCGCATTCCAGAATTGTGAGAATGCATCAGGTGAAGTTGCCACACCCTGATCTCCCATACCTCCTGATCGTGCATCTGGTGCAATTCTAAGAAATGGAGCTCCGGTTAATACAGGTCTTACCTGACTCAAATCTTGCGCATAGCTTAAAAAACCAGCACTCAAACCAATCCCTAAAAGCAGTTTAGTAGTTAAATTCATATGTTGTCTTTTATATATTATCAGTTTTTTATTGATATTGTTGATTAATTATTTATTTACTTCAAAAGTACCATTTTTTCTACAGCTGTAGCACTTCCTTTGCATTTTTCTTGATTTTGACTTTTTGCAAATATCTTAAAAATATACGTACCTTTTGCTACAGTGTCACCAAAATCGTCTTTTCCGTCCCATTCTATTGCCTGACGTGGCGTTCTAAAGCCCTGTAGGAACGGTTCTGCAACAACAACATTTGTTAAAGTTCTTACCAGTTTTCCTGTAATCGTATAGATTTGAACGTTTACATCTAAAATATCATCACAATTGTGCTCAAACTGCACGTAGGTTTTATTGGTGAAAGGATTTGGCCAGTTCAACGGTCTGTTGATGATCAAATGTTGATCGGCTTCGTCTTTAACTTCAAAGTTTAACGTTTCAGTTGTCGAATTATTGTTGATGTCCCAAACTTTAAATGTTAATTGATGCTGACCAATCGCTAAGTTTCTGAAAGGGTAGGTTACATTTCCTTTTTGGTAGTCTGCTAAAGCAGGATTAATACATCCGTTTCCTTCACCTGAAGCAAAGAAATCATTTAAAACAACGGTGTTGATAATTTGCCCGTCAAGATATACTGTAATATCATGGCCGACACCAGAACCGGTAGAGTTTATTCCTGTATCGTCATTCAAACACGCCAAAAGCATCGGGTTCTGATCTGTAATACCACCATTTGCAAAATTGGTGTTATTCATGTACAGTTTTATTTTTGGAGGCTCGTTATCATTAAGTCCATTAGGATTAATGTCTCCTACCTGTACAAACTGGTTATCAAATACATCAATTGATTTGTTATCTGCATATCCCAAGATTCTACCTTCTCCCACAGCGTAATTAATGTCTTTCGGAACATAAAATTCTACAGTGAAAACTCCGTTTACTGCGGTTCCTGAAGCTTTTACAATAGCACTTCCTTCTTCTTTATAGCTTAAAACAGGAGTTAAATCTCCATCATTATTTAATGTTGTTTTATTTAATTTTTTATCAAAAATATTAATAACCACTCTTCCGTTAAATGTTGTATTTACGGTTCCGTTTGGATTATTAATATGACCTTTCACTTTTACAAAATCCAAACCTCTTATCAAACCTGGCACAGGAGTTTCTATAGCATCTATTGCCAATAGTCTTTGTGGTCTGCTCAATTTCATTGCAGGATCTCCCAAGACATTTACCTTTAAGTGATTGCTGTCTCCAGGTCTTAGTTTTTTAGCATTTAAATGAGCATTTCCGACTGTATTAAAATCATCATTGGTCATTTTGAACATTTCTTTTGTATAAAGATCTGTGAAATCTCTTCCGTAACCGACACCAACTGCTCGACTCGATGTAATCATTGCAGCAGGACCTCCTTGTTTTAATTTAATAAACTGTTCTCCTGCCGAAAAAGTAGAAGGCTCATCCCAAAGTGTAAATTCACAAGTAATAGTCGAGACAAATGGAAAACGGCTGTAAACATTGGAGAAATTATTTGAGTTCTGAATTTCATCTGTTGTTAAAACCCTTTCCTGAGCCCATCCATTAATACCTCCGTGTCCGAAATAGAATAAATAAAGACTGTTGCCTATGTCATTGGATATTGCCTGATTTACCTGAGGATATCTCTGGCCTCCTGCCGTACTTTGTGCCTGAAATGCATCCAGATAAAGTTTTCTTACATTGTATTCTTTCAAAGTATTTGTCAATGGAATTTCAAATGTGTTTGCAAGAGTGTTGTTCATCACATCATGAAAAGGACCTCCGCCTTGTCCATCATCATCCACTACGAAATCTAACTTCATTCTCCATTCTCCGAAAGGCGATGATTGCCCTGGAAGTGAATTGTAATACGCTAAAGTTTTATCAACCATATTGGCTGCCTCGGTAGGATTGGCTGCCGGAATTCTCCCTACAGGTAAATCCGGAAGGTTATTTGTTATTTCTCTGGCAGTTTGCGGCTTTGTCATCACAATATAATCATCTGTGACAAATGAACTCACAAAATCGGAAGACCATTCGCTATGATAACTTGAAACAATATTTGAGTTCCCTGAAATCCTGTTTTTGTAGTCGTAAGAAGTGTCTCCTAAAATAAATACATACTTTAGACTTCCAAGCGGCGTATTGAGTTTAGTTACAAAATCTCTTATTGCGGTAAGATCTCTGCTTCCACTCCCAAATTCGTTATAAATTTTATCTGTGTCTACAATCTGAACGCTAAAATTATTTTTTGTCTGATGATAATTGGCGATTCTCTGCGCCTGTGACATCATTTGAGGCGTGGTAATAATCAAATAGTCTACATTTTGTAATGCAGAAAGGTTTTGATTATTTATTCTTCCGACATATTGAGGTGAAAAAGCTGCATCAGCTCTGAAAGCAACAAATTCGTTATTAAAGTTAGGATCGGAAGTAGCATATCCGAAATTGAAATTTCCAGTTCCCGCCGCCTTGTTTACTCTTCTGTTGGCATTCGTAATATCAGTTACATCCCAAACCTGCTCCAGATTTCCGGTATTTGAAATACTAAAACCGTAATTGGTATTGGTTCCGCTTGCTAAAGAAAAATCTCTGAAACTCATTTGAGTTCCATTAAATTTTAAATCATCTTTGTATTGTACTTCTGCATAATCCAGATAAAAAGTTCCATTCGGATTGGTTGAAATATTGGGCAGATAATTAATTGTAAGTTGATTACCAGATAGATTAGATATTGTGCCGCTGTAAGTCATTGGAAAAAAATCATAGGCGTAATCCTGATCATTTGGCGGTACTATTTTCGGTAAAGGATTTTGATTATTGATATTAAACGTAATGCTGTTTTGCTGTGATCTCCATCCTACAACCTGAGTTCTGTAGCGTATAACATCAGTTCCCTGAATAGGTGATGCTAAATTGAATGTAACTGCTTTATCGGTGGTAAAACCTTGATCTTCTACCCAGATTCTTCCTACTTTTAATAAATTTTTCTGATCATTATTAATAACCTGGTAGTTGTCAAATCTTGAGATAAGAGGTGTCGCAGGAAGATTCAGATCAACATTCTGCACCCTTTTTCCGGCACCTTTATCAAAATTAATATAGTAATAAGAAAAGTCTTCATAGATGTTTTTTACATTTTCACTTCTGTCATTCAGTCTTGTTTCAGCTCTCTTAAATCCGTTTCCGTTTGTTGTGTTGTAGAGATTATATCCATTCGGTCCCTGAGCATAGAAAAGAGCATAATCGCCATCATTCCATACATTATCATCTTCACCCACCACCTGAATGGCATTTTCCTGTAAAGCGCTATATTTTGCATCCTGATTAAATTCCGGAAGCATTATTCCTCCATTTCCGTAAATTCTGAAATTTTTAGGATTTATATTAGCCGGGTTCATTCCATTGTCCTTCAAAAACTGAGTTGTTATTTTGAAAACTCCCGATTTATCAACTTTAATTTTATAAAAACCGCCACTTGATAAAGGATTTTGAGTTGTTCCTACCTTACTGGCGACTAAAGGTGCAGAAGAATTGCTTTCTGAAATATCAAAAGATGACAGTCTAAGGATTTTGCCTTTATTATTTTTAAATAACCCAATCTTTACACTTGCATACCTTTCTCCATCCAAATAATAATAGTCGATGTCTGAAATATCAAAATCCTGAATAAGATCTTTATTCAGTTCAAATAAATCTTTAGCAGATACAGATTCCCAAATAAGATTAGAAACACGAAATTGTTTTTCGCCTGCTTTTTGCTTATTAACTATAAAAATATTATTTTGGCTATACGAAAAACCTTCGTTTGTAAAATTGGGAAGATTCTTTTTTGTATCACCATAATCCTGAATTTTGGCACCTTCCCAATTAATGGGTACTCTTTGAGCCCAAGAGGTTGATACAAAAGCAATTATAAGTAAGAGAGCGATTTTTAGTCTCATGTTTATGTTTGAAATTTCTAAATTACAAAATAAATGAAAATTTTGTAATTAATATGTGATACCATAAAATTAATTTGTTAAGAATTTTCAAAAAAATCAAATCTTTATTTGATTTATTGAATAATTTATTTTTTCTTTGTACTTTGAATAATATTTATATCGACTATGAAAAAACTAAAGTTGTTTTCATTAATAGCATTGAGTTCTACACTTGCATTAACCAGCTGTGGTGGTTCAGGAACTTCCGGAGGCGGGGGTACCAAAAAATTTGTCAGCAAGACAGGTTGGAAACCAAACGAAAAACAGGGTTGGTTTTTTGCAGGAAAGCAACAGAAGCAAAAAGGTTGGCCGGGAATGGTATATGTTGAAGGAGGAACTTTTACAATGGGATTAGTGAAAGATGATGTAATGCACGATTGGAATAACACGCCTCGCAGAATGCAGGTGAGTTCGTTCTTTATCGGTGAAACTGAGATTACTAACTACGAATACCGCGAATACCTTACATGGTTGAAGTATGTATTCCCTCCGAGTGATCCTAGTTATAAAGAAATTTACAACGGTGCTTTACCGGATACTTTGTTATGGGATAATAAATTGTCTAGAAATGATCTTAATGAAACTTATTTCAGAGATCAGAACTACGATTATTACCCGGTAGTAGGAGTTTCTTGGACACAAGCAAACAGATATTGTGAATGGTTGACAGACAGAGCAAACGAAAAAGCTTTGATGCAGGCAGGTATTATTGCAAAAGATTTGTACATCAACGAATCTAATAACCAAGGTGGAACAGCTTTCAATATGGATAAATTCAAATCGAATGATCCTGAAATGCAAGGTTACATCAATCAGCAAAGAATGAACCAAAGGACTGGTATGAAAACGACCAACCAAAGAATTCAGGCTGCAAACGGTGCTCCGAACGCAGCGATGGTTACCAAATTCAGACTTCCGACAGAAGTAGAATGGGAATTTGCTGCTCTTGGAATGGAGAAAAACAGAGAGTACAACAATTACTTAGAGAAAAAACCTCAGGTAGATCTTCTTAGAGGTACCAAAGGTAAAAATAGAGGGATGATCCTTGAAAACTTCAAGCAAGGAAGAGGAGATTACTCAGGTACTGCAGGATGGAAAAATGATGGTGCTGCTAAAACTTCAGATGTTAGACAGTTTCCTACAAACAATATCGGTATTTACGGTATGTTTGGAAACGTTTCAGAATGGACTGCAGATGTGTACAGACCAATCATTGATGAATCAGGTAGCGACTTCAACTATTACAGAGGAAATATGCCTCAAGCTATCGTAAGAAACGGTGACGGAACTTACAAAATGGTAGAAGAAGGTAATATGAAATACGATACTTTAGCAGACGGAAGATTAGTTTACAAAAACTTACCTGGTCAGTTTGAGAGAGAGACTATCGCAGATTACAGAAACTACAGAGATGGTGACAGACAGTCTTCATTAGATTATAGAAATGCAAACGATTCTGCTTCAACATACAATATGTATAATGCTCCAACAACTAAATTTGTTGTTGATGCAAATGGTAGAGTAATCATGCAAAAAGATACTAAAGACAGAACTTCAGCGATTTCTAATGACATCAGAGTTGTGAAAGGAGGTTCTTGGCAAGATTCAGCATATTGGTTGGATCCGGGACAGAGAAGATACAAAGATCAGGCATCTGGTTATGGTTGGATCGGTTTCCGTGTTGCACAAGATGCTAGAGTAAACGACAAAGCTAGAACAAGAAGATAATATTTATCAAAATACTTAAAAAAAACCTCCCGAATTGTCGGGAGGTTTTTTATTTTTGAATCGTGAAATTGCTTTGCTGAAAAATATAAATACCAACGTAGATTTTGCAATTGCAGCGTGACCTCTGAAAAAAAATATAATGAATATAGAACAGTTTTATCCGATCTTTTTAAATGCAAAAAAAGTAACTATTGACAGTAGAAAAATAGAGAAGAATGATATTTTCTTTGCATTTTCGGGAGATAATTTTGATGCAGCAACCTTAGCTGAAAAGGCTGTTGATCTGGGTGCACTTGCTGTTATTATCGAAAATAAAAAATTTGAAAATTCAGAGAAGAATATTTTTTATGTTCCTTCTACTTTAGAGTTTTTGCAGGAACTGTCTGTACATCACAGAAATCAATTACATATTCCGATTATAGGCCTTACCGGAAGTAATGGTAAAACTACAACCAAAGAGCTTATTCACGCTGTGTTGTCGGAAAAATTTAATGTGCAATATACTTTTGGGAATTTAAATAATCACATCGGTGTTCCGTTAACCATCCTATCTATTAAACCGGAACATGAAATAGCGGTTATTGAAATGGGAGCTAATCATCAAAAAGAAATAGAGTTACTTTGTACTATTGCACGACCAAATTATGGTTATATAACCAATTTCGGAAAAGCACATTTAGAAGGTTTCGGCGGATTTGAGGGCGTTATAAAAGGGAAATCTGAATTATACGATTATCTAAAAAATGCAAATCAAACAGTTTTAATTAATGAAAATGATCCTATTCAGTTTGATAAAACTAAGGATTATGCATCAAAAATAACTTTCGGAAAAGTAGATTCCGACTATTATTTTGATGCTTTTTCTGAAAATAATTTTGTCGGTTTACAATATCAAAATCAAAAAACTTTATCAAAACTGACAGGAGACTACAATTTCACCAATCTGTGCGCAGCAGCAAGCTTAGGACTTTATTTTGGGATAGATTTTGATAAAATTCAAACTGCTATAGAATCGTATACTCCAACCAATATGAGATCTCAGGTTGTAAAAAAAGATGATAAAACTTTAGTTTTAGATACCTACAATGCAAACCCAAGCTCAATGTCTGCTTCATTGTACAATTTCACCACTTTTACAGGCTCAAAAACAATCGTTATAGGCGATATGCTAGAATTAGGAGACGAAAGCGAAAAAGAGCATCAGGATATTCTTTTACTGGCTCAGGAGCTAGGCTTTGACCAAATTATCACTGTTGGAAAACACTTTAAAAATGTCAACAAAAGTTCTGCGGCTTTTGAAAGTACAGATCAATTAATTCAATATTTAAAAGACAACAATATCAAGTCAGAAAATATTCTTCTTAAAGCTTCACGTGGAATTTCGTTAGAAAAAGCAATCGATTTTATTTAGATTTTGTATCCCAAAATTCTTTTATAATCAATTTTATATTCTGGAAGGTATTTGGAAAAACTTCATTCTCGATCTGAGTGGTGTTTTTCCAGGCAACTTCTGTAATTCCTTCTTCCAACTGAGGTTTTGAAGTATCTTCACCGTCAAAAAACATTTCAAACCAATGGGTGTGTTTCAAAACACGGTCGCCATTTCTTTCAATATAAATATGGTAGGTGGTGTTGATAAAATCTCTAAGCTGTACATTGAGGAGATTCGTTTCTTCTTCAATTTCTCTTATCGCAGATTCTTCACGCGACTCACCTTTTTCCATTTTACCTTTCGGAAGATCCCATTTTCCTAATCTTCTGATGAAAAGTGTATCTCCATTTGGCTTGTTTACAATTCCTCCCGCTGCTTCAATGATTCTGAAAAGTTTTTTAAACTCTTCCCAAATCTCGTCTATTTTCTCGCCATATACATTAAGCTCGGAAGCAGATGTATTCTGTAGAAGATCAAGTGCGATTTCTAAAGTTGTGAAACTTTCGTAATTTAAGACTTTCTCTAAGTTTTCCGGCTTCTTAGATATCAATAATTTTTTTTCGTTCACAAAAACTTTATACATTTGTAGTAATTTAAATACAAAAATAAAAAATGAATTTAGAAGGACGAAAAATTATTGTCAATAAATCATCTAAAGATTTATCTGAGTTGCTGAAATCTCCTGAAAATTATAAAGAATTTATGCCGGATGGTCTTCAAAAGTTTGAAACCAGAGAAGACGGCTTCAAATTCGGACTTCAGGGAATGCCTGAAATTGCACTTAAAATAGATGAAGTTACTGATGAAAAAGCTGTTTTGAAATCGGCTAGCTCAAGCTTAGACTTTACGCTTACAGCAACTTTAAAGCCTTTGAATGAAAATCAGACTGAAGTACAAATGCTTTTTGAAGGAAAATTTAATCCTTTTATTAAGATGATGGTTGAGAAGCCACTTCAGAATTTTATTAATACTTTGACAGATAAGATCGAAGCTTACAAATAAAACACAAACCTTCAGAAATGAAGGTTTTTTTTATGCTTTGAAATGATAAATTATTTCGCTTAAATTTTAAATATATTTTCAACTAACACACTACTGTTATTTTCATATTTTAGAACAAATAATATTAATTACGACTAAAGTTTCATCTATCATAAGATTAATATATATTTCTTATATTTATAAAAAAACACTTATGATTATCTTACTTCAGTCTTCCACCGAAGCCATTCAGAAATCTCTCAATAATTATTATGAAGGTTTTCTAAGTATCCTTCCGCGACTTGCTTTAGCTTTATTAGTCGTTGTTTTAGGAGTTTTAATCGCTCAGTTACTTACCAATTTTTACAGAAGAAAATTCTTAAAACAATCTGATGATCCGCTGATGTCAAAGTTTTTGACACAGGCAGTAAAACTGGTATTGATCATAGTGGCAATAATGTTCGCATTACGCATTGCAGGATTAGACGGTTTAGCAGCCGGACTACTTACAGCAGTAGGCGGAAGTGCTATTATTTTAGGTTTCGCATTTCAGGATATTGGCAAAAATTTTCTTGCAGGAATTATCTTAGCGTTCAACCGCCCTTTTCACATAAATGATACAATAAAAATTGATGATATTTTCGGCAAAGTGAAGGCGTTGAGTTTCCGTTATAGCCATATAAAAACTTTTGACGGACGGGATATTTTTATTCCGAATAGTGATGTGCTTACAAAACCGGTTGAAAATTATACGGCAGACGGCTTTTACAGGCTTGATTTTGTTGTTGGTATTGGTTATGAAGATGACATTGAATCTGCAAAAAATGTGATCCAGAAAGTTTTGGATGAAAATGAGGATATTGTAAAAGATGTTGAGCACGAAAACTATGTAATTGAGGATAATCTTGCGGCCAGTACAGTCAACCTGAAAGTGTTTTTCTGGGTTTATACTGTAGATTATCGTAAGGCTTCAATGATTTTGCGAGGATTGATTATCAGAAAGGTGAAAGAAGCGCTGGCAGCCAAAGACTTCAATCTTCCTTCAGATATTATTGAGCTTAAACTGTATAAGAATGCATCAGAAATTCCTTTTAAACTCAATAAAGCGGACGAAAACGAAATTTCTACGAAATAAACAATTTAGATTAAGCAAAAATTCCAGAACTGTGATTTTGTGAACTTCCGGTTGCAGAAGAAAGTACATTAATTTCATTATTCAGTTTTAAAACACCCATAAAAGCAAAAATTAAGGCTTCTTTGAAGTCAATAATTTCTTTTTCGGGAATAATAATTTCTGATGTAGTTTTTCCTTTAATCTTTTCAATAAAATATTGATTGTAAGTTCCGCCACCTGTAAAAAGGACCTTTTTTAATTGATAATGATTTAAAACTTTTGAAATCTGTTCAGCTGCATGTTCCGTGAAAGTAGCTAAAATATCTTTGGCATCTAAATCGGTAAACAGCGGAAATATATTTTCATTGCACCATTCAATTCCTAATGATTTTGGATGTGGCTGATGATAAAATTCTAAAGAATTAAGCTGCTTTAGCAATTTGATATTTATTTTTCCTTGTTTGGCCAACTCTCCATTCTGATCAAAGTTCTGACCAAAGTTTTGAGCTAATTTATTTAAAACAATATTGACAGGAGCAATATCAAAAGCTATTCTTTGGTCGTTAATTTTAAAAGAGATATTTGAAAATCCACCTAAATTAAGACAGGCATCATACTCAGAAAACAAAAGCTCGTCACCTATTGGAACCAAAGGTGCACCGTTTCCGCCAAGTAAAACATCCTGAGACCGGAAATCGTAAATAACGGGTATTTGAGTTTGTAATTTTATGGCTCTTCCGTCGCCGATCTGAAGGGTGAATTTTCTGTTTGGCTGATGAAAAACAGTATGGCCATGAGAAGCGATGACATCAATAGCAACAAGCTGGTTTCTTGTAACGAAATCATCGACCGTCTGACCAAGATAAAAACCATATTCTGAGTGTAAAGCTAATAAGTCTTGCGCAGATAAATGAATAGAATTTCTAAGTTGTTCTTCTAAAGTTTCAGAATAAGCAATGGTTTCTGCTTCAATAATTTCAAATTTCCAACAAGAATTTTCTTTCCAAAACTTTGCAAAGCAAATATCCAAACCATCCAGACTAGTTCCTGACATTAACCCAATTGCTTTGTAAACGATCATTACTAGGGTTTTGGTTGTGCCATTTTAGTCTTACTTACATCGAGATCTCCGGAATTATTAAAGAATTTATATTCTGAGAAATCGTCTTTCGCAGTCATTCCGTTGGCGTGTACAAGAGTAGAGCCGTCTTCCATTGTAGCGTAAACCGTATCTCTTGTGTAAATTCTATTTTTTTTCTGATCCCAAAACACACTTTGTGTCGCAAATCTTTGTCCGTCACTGGTAAGAATTTTCACATCACCTCTTGCTTCATAGAATTTTTTGTAATCATACATTTTTGCATATTTCGCAGTAATGTTACCAGGCTTTGTAGGATTTTTTTTATCAAAAAACTCTATTTTCATTCCTTTCTTGGCGACGGTGTATGGGCTGTCGATCAATTCGTATTTTTCAATAATAGGAGCGGTGGCTTTTAGAGTGATCATACCAGAATCTCTCTGTATAATCTTTGCATTGTGAATAATCTGCGATGGGAAGTTCTTGTCATTGTCCCCATTTAGTTTAGTAAGGTCTTCTTCGCAGGATGTGAATATAAAAAATATAGCACAACTAAAAAGGTATGCTATATTTTTTAAATTTTTATTTGAAATAAGATTCATTCTTAGTTGTAAAGCTGTTTTCTGAACCATCTGTCAGCAAAATTGAAACCAACTTTTAGGTTGACAAAATTCTGATTGATCAGGTTATTTTTAAGCGTTCCTCTTTTTCCTACTTCTACACCAATTTCAAGACCACTCATTCTGGTGATGCTGCTGGTTTTGAAAGGCAACATTACACCTCCCGATATACCAAATTTATTGATGCTGTTTCCTGCAATTTCAAGGCTTCCTTTTTCATAAAAAGCACCATAACGGTAAACAATTCTTGAGAAATAGCTTCTAAAGTTATTGTAGTTTGGCAGATACCAACCTCCGGCAGAAATTCTGTAAGAATCCTGATAATCAAAAGTATTACCGAAATAGCTTATAGATTCTCCTTTTTTATAATCAATCTGTCCTGATACAAACCATTCGTTTTCGCTACCATATCCTACACCCACTGATGCCTGAAGGGGCAATAAGTTATTTGAGCTCGTACTTTTCTGATCAATAATTTTTTCTCCACCTTTGATGTCAACATCACTGTAAAAATAAGTGCTGTTAATATAATTGGTAGTCATGTTACTGGTATTACCAAATGTAGCAGTTGCACCAATCGTCAATTTGTGGTCATTACGCGTATCTATGCTTTGATAGCTTGTACCTAATGTAAAGTTGAAGTTTTTTATGCTGTTTTTGGTTTCGTACCCATTGATTAATTCTGCGGTCGAAGTAGAAAATTCATTCAGATCATAAAGATTACCAAAGTAATAATTAGCTCTTGCTCCTACAGCAAATTGCGAATTTATCTTGTATGATAATGCTAATTGAGCAGTATTTAATGTTCCGCTACCTTTGAATCTATTTCCATAAACAGTACCATCAAGCTGAGTTTCAGTATGTACTACTTCATAGCTCTTAGAACTGTAAGGCTGATAAAGGAATCCCATTTTTATTTTTGATGAAATAGGAAATGCTAGGGAAATATTCGATAAATACGTAGAATGTTTTGTAGACTTCGTATTATTATAATCAGTTTTGAAATAATTGTTTTCGTTAGTAGCTTCAAGCTTAATGCTTGTTAACTCAAAATTGCTGTTATTAGCAGGGTTTCCAAAGTTAAAATTACTGCTGAAATCACTTATAAAAGCAGTTGAGATCCCTCCCATTGAGGAAGTTTCAATCGTATTATCATATTTTACATCACCAATTCCATAAGTTGCATAAGGTGAGTTGCTCAAACTTTGCGCGTTAAGGAAGTACCCAACTGAAATGAATGATAGTACAAAAATTTTTTTCATTCTATATTTTTAAAATAATGCGCAAATATCTTAAATATTAATGAATTGTAAAAATTTACTGAGGTTAAAGTTTGTTAAGGGAGAATTTGTCTCGAATTGTCAACAAAAAATTAGCTTTACTATCAATTTTTTAAAGACATTAAATTAACTATTCACTTGCGAAGCAAAATTGACACTTGACTCGCTATCATTTTTAAAAATTCTTATCTTTGAAACATGAATTGGGAAAAAATCGCCGGACAAGAAAATCTTAAAAAACTTCTACAAGACAGCATTACCGAAAACAGAGTAAGCCACGCCCAGCTATTTATAGGAAAAGAAGGTTATGGTACAATGCCTTTAGTTTTAGCGTATGCAAAAGAGATCTTAAAACGTGAAAACGAGCATGCTGCATCAAAAGTAGAGCATCTCAATCATTTAGATTTACACTTCAGCTTTCCGGTTTTTACAGATAACAGAAACTCATTGAGTAAAAATAAATTCGAAGAGTTCAGAGAAATGATTTTAGATTTTCCCTACGCTAGTTTTGATGACTGGACGGCCATTTTGGAATCTGAAAACAAACAGTTCTTTATTTCTGCAGACGAAATAGATGAGCAAAATCAAAAATTTGCTCTGAAAAGTTTTGAAGGCGGAACCAAAATTCTCGTTGTTTGGCGAGCTGATAAAATGAATGTTGCAGCATCCAACAAGTTTCTTAAATTTTTGGAAGAACCACCTGCAAAAACCATTATTCTTTTAACAGCAGAAAGCAGCGACGATATTTTACCAACAATTTTATCCAGAACACAGCTTATTGACGTTCCCAGAATAAGTGATGAAGATCTGGAAGTTTATCTGAAAAATAAATTTAATGTTTCAGATGAAAAAGGGAAGGAAATTGTGCATCAGTCACAAGGAAACCTCAATGATGCTGTAAAATTTCTAAGTTCGCAAGATAAAAATCCTGAGTTTGAAAAGCTTTTTGTACAATGGGTTCGTGACGCATTTATGGTAAAAAAGAAACCTGAATTTCTTAAAAATATTATTATCTGGGCAAAAGAAATTGCTGGCTGGAACAGGGAGAAGCAGAAAAACTTTCTCAATTATGCCTCAGAAATTTTCAGATTGGCGTTGTTACAAAATTATCAGTCTGAAGAATTGGTATATAAAAAGATTGATGCCAATGGATTCAACTGGGCAGGTTTTTCAAAATTCATCAGTGGGGCAAACATCGTCAGTATTTTAGATGAAATCAATACTGCAGATTTGCATCTTACGAGAAATGGAAATCCTAAAATCATCTGGACAGATTTAGGAATCAAACTTTCAAGATATATTCATAAGAATTCGTAAGAAACTCTGGCAATTGTTCGGAGTTGAAGCATTTATTTGCTCGAAAACTCTAATAATTACACCATCAATAATATTAATATAATTTATAAATAAAGTTTAAGTTATTGGTTTTTAGTTGTTTGCAATGTTATTTATTAACTAATCATTAAATTTAAATTAAAAATCAATCAATCGTTTGATTTTTCGGAAATCTGTTGTAAATTTGCTCCCTGAAAAAACGAGAGTATAAAATGATTTCAAAAGAAGAAAATATATTATTTGCAGCAGAGAAATTATTTGCAGAAAATGGTTTTCAGGGTACCTCAACCAGAGAGATCTCTAAAGCTGCCAATGTAAATATTTCTATGATTTCTTATTATTTCGGTTCTAAAGAAAAACTTTACGAGAAACTGGTGGAGTATAGAATGCAGGAAGGACAGTTTTTCTCAAAAGACATTTTAGAAAGAACAGATATTGACGAATGGGAAAAAATTCAAAAAATTGTTGATCAGTTTGCAGGAAGAGTAAGACATAATAAATGCTTTTACAGAATTATGCAGAGAGAACAGCTTTATACAGAAAATCCTCAGATTGTACAGTTTTTGAAGGAAACCAAAATGAGCTTTATTTCCATGTATTCTAAAATTCTGGAAAGCGGAATTCAAAAAGGAATTTTCACTAAAAATCCACCCATTTATTTACTACATTCTACCGTTAGCGGAACGTTATTTTATGCGTCCAATGCTAAAGAAATGTATAAAGAATTTCTTAATAATACAGAAGACGAAGAAGCTTTTGAAGAAAAATATTATTCGGAACTCAACAAACATATAAAACATATTTTAAAAGACCTTTTAGGTTATGAAGAGAATAAATAACTCAGTTATTGTACTCTCCCTTTTTGCAGGGATGATGTACACCCACGCTCAGGAGAAAAAACAGCTCAGCCTCGATGAAGCCGTGCAGTTGGGAATCCAGAACAGCAAAAGTTTAAAAATAGATGCTGCCAAAATAGAAGAAGCAACAGCCGATCTTTTGGAAGCAAAAAACAGACAACTCCCGGAATTGAAAGTTTCTGCAAGTTATTTGTATCTGCCGTTAAAGCCCAATGTTGACATCAGACTTCCTGGTGTTTCCGGCGCAGGCGGTCCAGAAGTGCATCAGGTAGCGTTTGGCTCGGCGAATTTGAGTGTTCCGATCTACAGCGGTGGGAGAATAAAATATGGTATTCAGTCTGCGAAATATTTGGTGGAAGCATCAAAGTTGAGCACTGAAAATGATAAAGTTGCCATTGCATACAATGTGGCTCAGGCTTATAACAATTTGTTTAAAGCCAATCAGTCTATTAAAGTTTTAGAAGAAAACCTTACCGCTTCTCAAAAAAGAGATGAAACTTTTCTAAAGCTTGAAAATAACGGAGTAATTGCAAGAAATGACCGTTTAAAAGCAAACCTTCAGACTTCAAACATCGAATTGCAGTTATTGGAAGCTAAAAACAACTACAATATTGCCAATATCAATATGGATCTGTTGCTCGGTCTTCCTGAAACTACGGAAATTGAAGTCGACCAAAACTATATTGATGAATCTGATGATGTAAAACCAGTTGATTTTTATCTGAATGAAGCGAGAGAAAATCGTAAAGATTTACAGGCTCTGGATCAGCAGAGAAAAGCAGCAGAGTTGGGAACGAAATCCGCAAAAGCTGAAAACCTTCCTTCAATTGCATTTACAGGCGGATATGTAGCGGCAGATATTCCAAAATTTTTAACAATTTATAATGCTGTTAATGTTGGGGTGGGAGTTTCTTATAACCTGTCGAATCTCTGGAAAGAAAATTCTTCTTTAAAACAGTCTAAAGCCAGAGAGATGCAGTTGTCTGCAACCAATGAATTATTGAATGATAATATTAAACTAGACGTAAATAGAGAATATCAGAATTCAGATTATTCTAAAAAAAGAATTGCTGTTTTCGAAAAAGCAGCCGTTCAGGCAAATGAAAACTACAGAATTACAAAAAACAAGTATGATAACGGTCTTGCAACCATGACGGAACTTTTGGATGCTGATGCTGCTCAGATTGCCGCAAACGTAGGTGTTATCAATGCGAAAGCAGACGCAGCCCTGGCTTACAGAAAACTATTGCAGACTACAGGAACTTTAACAATCAAATAAAAACAAGAACAAATATCCAAAATGGAAAATAACAATACTCATGCAACTGAACCAAAAAAGAAAAAAAGTTTAGTTTTCCCGATAATTTTAGCGGTAATCATTGTCGTAGGCGGGATTTATGGATATAGAACCTATTCTTACGGGCAAGTGCACGAAGAAACTGATGATGCTCAAATTGCTTCTAACATGAACCCTGTGATTTCTAAAATTTCAGGATATGTAGCCGAGGTGAGAGTGAAAGACAATCAATTTGTAAAAAAAGGCGATACACTGGTTATTTTAGATAATAAAGATCAGAAAATGGCGTTGGAGCAAGCTCAGGCAGCTTTGTCAACGGCGAAAAGCAATATTTCGTCAGCGCAGTCTTCTACCAATGCAACATCAAAAAACATCAGCAGTTCACAAGCTGCTGTAGCAACAGCAAATGCACAGATAGAAGCTGCAAAAGTAAACGTTTGGAAAACAGGGCAGGATTTGAAAAGATATTCAGTTCTTGTAAAAGACCATTCAATTACAGAACAGCAATACGAACAGGCTTTAGCGGCAAAACAATCTGCAGATAAGCAGTTACAGGTTTTAGTTGACACAAGAAACCAGATCGCACAACAGACAGGAATTGCGTCTTCACAAACAGAAGCAAGCTCACAACAGATTTCAGTGGCCGGTTCGGTAGCAAAACAGAGAGAAGTTGATGTAGAAAGCGCAAAATTAAATCTTTCTTATACTATTATTGTTGCTCCCGAAGACGGTTTTGTTGGGAAAGTTCCTATTCAGAAAGGTCAGTTTTTACAGGCAGGTGCACAGTTATTTAGCTTGGTTAAAAATGATCAAAAATGGGTAATTGCAAACTTTAAAGAAACTCAGGTTGCCAAAATGGTTGAAGGACAAAAAGTGAAAATAGAAATTGATGCTTTTCCTGATACAGAATTTGAAGGAGTTGTAAGCTCATTCTCTCCTGCAACAGGTTCTACATTCTCAATTTTGCCTCCGGATAATGCCAGCGGAAACTTTGTGAAAGTAGTACAGAGACTTCCTATAAAAATCGATTTTGTAAATCTTGATCCGAAAATTGCAAAAAGATTAAGAACAGGAATGAATGTGAAAGCAGAAGTTTCTTTAAAATAATATTGAAAAAGTTAGTTAAGTGAATTGTCAATTTTGCGGAAGCAGGTCAATTGTGAATGGAAATGCAGCTGAAGATTGATAACAATGTTATTGGGTATTGACAATTCATTTTTTATAAAAATATATAAGTGAATTGTCAGTTTTGCTGAGGCGAGTCAATTGGGAATGTTGAGGAATTAGATGCAGAATGGTTGATGAGGATTATGGCAATGATTGATGACAGATTGGAAATGAAGTAGTAAAATTGACAACGATGTTGATTGATTATTGACAATTCACTTTTTATAATTCTTAAAGATGAGGAACAATGATTTTAAGCTTTAGAAATACTTTATTCTTAGCCTAAATCTTTACCTCAACCTTCTTTAAAACACATTAAAAAATCAATGCAAGATTCATTAGTAGAATATGGAGCCCGAAGAGTAATCATTACGATTACAGCGATTCTTTGTGCTTTGCTTGAAATTGTGGATTCCACGATTGTAAATGTTGCCCTCAACGAAATGAAGGGAAACATGGGTGCCACACTTTCTGAAGTGGGTTGGGTAATCACAGCATATGCGATTGGTAACGTTATCGTAGTACCAATGACAAGCTGGCTTTCGCAGCAATTCGGAAGAAGAAACTATTTTGCAGCTTCCATTATTATATTTACCATTTTCTCATTTTTATGCGGAAATGCCGATAATATCTGGGAACTGGTATTTTTCAGATTGTGTCAGGGAATTGGTGGTGGAGCGTTACTCGTAACCTCGCAAACCATTATTACCGAATCTTATCCGGTTGAAAAACGTAGTATGGCGCAAGCAATTTATGGTTTGGGAGTAATTATTGGTCCAACTTTAGGTCCGCCTTTGGGAGGTTATATTGTTGATAATTACAGCTGGCCGTATATTTTTTACATCAATATTCCAATTGGTATTGCAGCAACGTTAATGACTTTACAGTTTGTGAAAAGTCCGAAATTTTCTGAAAAGCGTAAAGCTTCAGATGTCGATTGGCTTGGAATTATGTTGTTGGCATTAACTGTAGGTTCTTTACAGTTTATTCTGGAAAGAGGTCATGAAGAAGACTGGTTTGAAAGCGGAATGATTGTAACCTTCACGACGACAGCAGTTTTAGGATTTATCTTATTCCTCTGGCGGGAGCTCACCTTCAAATATCCAATTGTGGAGCTCCGGGTTTTAAAGAACGGAAACCTGAGGATCGGAACCGTCATGTCCTTTGTTTTAGGATTCGGTTTATACGGTTCAACGTTTATCGTTCCTTTATATACACAGAGTATTTTGGGCTGGACGGCACTTCAGTCAGGAGCATTAATGATTCCTGCAGCTTTAACGACAGCTTTCATGATGCCTATTATCGGAAGATTACTTTCAAAAGGTGCGAAACAGCAGATTCTGGTTTCCTTGGGATTGTTTATATTCTTTGTTTACAGTTTCTGGGGCTATAAAATTCTGACACCTGATACCAGTAAAGAAGCCTTTTTCTGGATGCTGATTGTGCGAGGAATGGGACTCGGTTTATTGTTTATTCCGATTACATCTTTATCATTAAGCACATTGAAAGGTCAGGAAATCGGACAGGGTGCAGCTTTTACAGGAATGATGAGACAGCTTGGCGGTTCTTTCGGGATTGCAGCGATTACCACATTTATTGCCAACGCCAGTCAGAAATACAGGGTAAATTTAATATCCCATCTCGACAGTGACAGCTTTGATGTTCAGCAGCGATTGGCCGGCTTAAAAGCTAATTTTATAGCAAAAGGAATGACCCCTGATGCAGCAATGAATGCAGCTTACAAGGTTTTAGATATGACCGTTACCAAACAGGCAACCGTTTTATCTTATATGGATGTTTTCCTTTATCTGGGTATAGCGTTCCTGATATGTATTCCGTTTATCCTATTTATTAGAGAGCGGAAAAGCAAAGAAAAAATAGATCTGAGTGAAGCAATGCACTAAAATGTATTAAAAAGAGATTGTCTTAAAAGGCAGTCTCTTTTTTATTTAAGCTAAGTAAGCATTTAAAAAGTAAGCTAGGCTTTGTAACAATTGACGGAGCTTTTGTTATTTATAATATTCAATTTCTTTTACCCGTTTATACTTATCTGTTTCATTCACGTTTTTTAATTACTTCTATCCAGTTTTTTTGTTGCCATCTGCAAGTGGGCTCAGAACAAGGTTTTCCAATAGTGCATCTTCAGGAGCGCCTTCTTTTTTAATATTGAAAGTATAGGTGTAATAAGTGTATTCTGTTTTCTGTATCTCTGATAATATCATCCTCCAAATTTACAGACTTGTCATACTGCTGTCTTTTAGCATATATCTTAAATTCTGTTTTTGCTTTTTCCAGCTCTGTAACCAGCATGGTTTTGTGCTTGATTTGCTTACGAGAACTTGTTTTGGCAGTAAGCTGAAAAGCAGAACTTTTATTATACTTTTCCTGTTCGGGGAAATGGTCTGTTCTATTACTGGTTTCCGTATTATATTACTAAAAGAAAAATTATGTACTTTTGAAAAAATAATTAGGCTATGACACTGGGCGAGAAACTGATAAAAGCAAACCCGGTTTTTCTCAGGTAGAAGAAATAGCAAAAGTGTTAGACGTAAGTGTGCTTGATTTTTTGAGCGGAGATGGATTATCATTTAATTATGATAATACACACGGTGGTAACAATGGTTTTATATACCAAAATCAGCTTCCTGAAAAACTCATTGAGCAATACGAAGAGCGTATTAAAGAGCTGAAAGAGCAGGTAGAATACTGGAAAAGCCGATCGCAGGGCATTAAATAGTCTTCTGCCTTTCCCGAAAACATCATGCGGTCGTGCAGCGGTTTTCAGAAACCTCCGAAAAGCGGACGCTGCACTGCAGCACAGTTTCGGAAGATCCCGAAACCTTCCTGCAGCACTGCAACGAGCTTTCGGAATCTCCCGAAGCAATGTTTCAGCCCCTCCTGAAGCTTTCGGGTAAAAGAATAAGAAACAAACCGCACGAGGCGGCTTTATATAATAAACACAAATACAATGATGAATTCAATCGATCTTCAAAAACTTCGAAATGCAGAATACCTGCAGTACATGAAAGATTTTTCAGGCATTATCAACCTCAACAACTCGGCTCAGTTTGATATTGAAGCAAAGTTGAACGCCTTTAATACTAAAATAGGAGAGCTTGAGACTCTTTACAAGAAAGCCCTTGCCAGCGAAAAAACTCAGGAGCTTCTGCTCATAGACGCCAGAAGAGATGCTGCCATCAACGGGATCTATTATTTTCTGCTCTCTCATACCTATCATTTCGAAACGGCAAAGCAACAAAATGCACAGGTACTGCTAGAGAACATGGCACTGTACGGAAGCGGTATCGCAAGGCTCAATTATCAGGCAGAGACGGCTACTCTCAACAATCTTATTCGCGACTGGGAGGGCAAACCCGAGCTTATCAATGCCATTTCAGAATTCAACCTTGGCGAATGGATGGCTGAGCTGAAAGCAGCTAACGAAGAATTTAATACAAAATATCTTTCACGTACCCAGGAATATGGTGATGCAAGCCCGGAAACGATAAAGCTGATAAGAGAAGACGTAAATGTTGCCTATTATGCATTGAGAGACAGAATAGATGCACTCCATCTTTTGGTAGAAACTCCGCCGTCGCCCTATGTTACAATTATCAACCAGCTCAATGCATTGACCGACCAGTATAATGCATTACTCGTTAACAGGAAACCGGACTCACCGGATATCATAGGTACTGAAGACTCTGCAAAATAATTATAAGCCTTGTCAAGGTTCTGAACCTTGACAAGGCTCTTCTGAAACCCCAATCTGAAGAACTTACAATAACAAAACCTCTGAAAATCTCAGAAGTTTTGTTATTCCAATATCATATTCTGCTGTACTGCAATGTGTACAAGCTCAGCAGAATTTTTGGCACCGAACTTTTGCAGTAAATTTTTACGGTGGGTATCTACGGTTAAAGGGCTTAGAAAAAGTTCATCGGCAATCTCATTACTTGTTTTTCCTTTTGCTAAAAACTGGAGAATCTGCTTTTCCCGTTTTGTCAAGCGTGGAGTAGTGGTCAATTCCTGTGGCGAAGGTTTACTGATGATATTTTTGGTCTCGTTACAGAAAACAATATTTCCTGAAAGTGCGCCGTGGAAACATTCCATCAATTCTTCCAGAGAAACATTTTTCAATAAATAACCGCTGGCTCCGTTTTGTATACACTGCATGATAATGCTCCTTTCAGACCGGTTACTAAACATAATGACGGATGTATTCGGAGATACTTTTTTTATTTCTTCACATAGCTGTATTCCACTGATATCGGGCAGGGAAATATCGAGCAGAATAATATCTACTTCATTGGATTTAATAAACTGAATGACTTCACCTCCATTGTTAAATGTTTTTGAAAGGTGGAAAAACGGTTTGTGAGATAACATTATTTTCAGTCCTTCAATAACGATGGGATGATCATCTACAATGACGATGTTGATTTTATGAGATTGCATTGGTGTTGAGTTCTATATTAATTGCAGTGCCTTCATGATCAGAATTGATTTCCATTTTACCTTTTAAATAATCGACACGGGTTTTTAGATTATGAAGTCCCATACTTTTGGTTGGTGAAGAATCTTGTGAGAAACCTTTACCATCATCTTCAATGGTAATTAAAAACACGTCATTCGACTGAGAGCATTGAAGCAGAATATTTTCCGCCTCCGAATGTTTCACAGCATTAGCCAGAATTTCCTGTACAATTCTGAAAATATTGATCTGAACTGCCAAAGGAAGTTTTGAATTGATATCGATAGGTCGAAAGTCAATATGTAGATCTTTTCTGGAGTAAAATTCGCAGAGATCTTTTAAAGCGGTTTCCAAGCCCAGTTTTAAAAGTGATTCCGGCATTAGATTTCTAGAGATATTTCTGAGTTCGGTCACCGAATGATCCAGTTGATGTAGAATCTCATTGAAATTTTGTTTGTTTTCTGGCTCTAAATTTTGTGAAGCCCACGCTGAAAAATTAATTTTCACGCCGGCAAGCATTCCACCAAGTCCGTCGTGAAGGTCTTTTCCCACTCTTTCTCTTTCTTTTTCTTCACCCTCCAGAATGGCTTTTGTTATTTTTAATTCTTCCTGTTGCGCTATTTCTTTCAGCTTTTGGGAGTGATTGATTTCTTTTTCTTTAGCTAATTTTTTAGTGTAGAAATAAATGGAAATAATTAAAATAAGAAGGAATAATGATGCAAAAACCATCATCCATAAATATTGATTCTTCTTGTTGAGTTCCAGTTCTTTTTGCGCTTTCTCAGTGTTGAGGTTGGCAATTTCTTTTTGCTTTTCGGCAGTTCTGAATTTTGTTTCGAGTGTATTGAGTTCAAGCTTTACATTTTCAGAATTTAAGCTGTCATTTAATTTTGAATATTTCTTTTCCCAGACCAAAGCCTCTTTAAGATTTCCCATTTGTTCATTAAGGCTCGAAAGCTGGTTATAGAAAATCTTTCTGTTGTTTGCATCAATGATGAGTGTCTTTTCGGATAAGATATTTTCCAGAACATTTTTCGCATCATTCAGCTTATTCTGTTTCCTTAAGATATCATATTTATTCATGTAAAACATCTGGGTTAAAAGATTTTGGCGGGATCTTTTAGCATAAACCAAACCTTTTTCAATCATCGGAAGTGCTTCTTCATTTTTCTGTTTGGTTATAAAGTAAAGTGTTTTACCATAATAGAAAGAGGCGTTTGAATTAGAATCCGGATAAGGCTGAATGAGTTTTTCGGCTTTATCTAAATATTTTTTGGCTTCGTCACCTTTTGCCTGATAACAGAAATTACTTGCGGTATTGAGGTAAGCAAAAAACAATTCAGCAGAATGTTGTGCATTTTTTTCTAATATTTTGATGGCTTTTGTGTTGTATTCATAGGCTTTTGCAAACTCGGCATTATACGTAAGAATGATGGCAAGCTGCGAATAGAATTGTCCCAACGTTTTGTGATCCTTATATTGTTCTATCTGCGGAATGCTTTTTTCGACCAGGATTTTCACCAAAAAAGGATAGCCTTCTTTATTTTTCTGGGTCACACCGTAGTTGTACCAAGATGACGCGATGTAAAAGTCAGCTTCTTGACTTTTAATTTTAGAAAATTCCTGTATAGCTTTTTGAAATGAGACTGCTGCTTTTTCTTTATTGCTTTCTAAAAAATGCCAACCTTCATAATAGTGATATTTCGCATTATTTAAAGATGTTTTGGGACTTAAAGCTTTTCCTTTTTCTAAATAGTTTTTACTTAGAAGAGTATCTGTATTTCTATAAAAGTTTGATAATAAGAAATATGAATTCGCTTTGGCGTTGTTGTCAACCTTGTTGTTTGCAACCTTTTTCAGACTTTCTGAATAGGCTTTCTCATTAAGCGGAATGAGTTGCTGCGAATGTATGTAAGTAGATAAAAAGACACAGATGGTGATAAGGTGATTCTTCATTGTCTCAATTTCATTATTTAAAATAAAACTCCACAATTTAGTGAAAAATACAGAATTGAAAAATACCTAAAATCCGGTAGAATATTTTCCTTAATTCTAAGGATTGATTGCCTTGTCAGACCGTCATAATTTTGCAGGTACTAAATCAGAAAGATTACAAATTAAAATTAACAGTAATATTTAAACAAGAGAAATTATGAAAAAAATGAAATTGAAAAACGTATTGAAAGGCTCATTTGTAATGGTGATGGCGGCGTTGGTTTTTGGTTTTGTGACATCTTGCAGTAATGATGATGACGATGACATTCCGGGAACCAACAAAACTCATAAAGTAGTTTTCAAGGCAGAAGCATCTGCAGGAAGTAATATTGAGATTGCAGTTTACGGTATTGATGGAAATCCTACTACAGCAACCAGCTTAAGTGGAACTACATGGTCTAGCCCCGAAATTACTACTGAAGCAGGAGCAATGAGTGCGAATGTTGCCGTAAATGCAGTTGGTGCTAATGCATCATCTACTTTAAAAGTTCAGATTTGGGTAGATGGTGAACTTAAAAAAGAAGGAACTTCAAGCGGGCAGTATTTATCTGCTTCAGCAAGTCATACATTTTAATATAAACTAATGATGAAAAAAAAGTCCGGCTCAATTTTGAGTCGGACTTTTTTTGGTGGAACAAACCATATTCTTCATAGCCATTAACGAAAATAATTCTATGAAACACAGAACTCAAAAATATCTAAAATAGAGTAGAATTTTTTTTTAAATTTGAAGCTTGACAGTATTTTTAGTCTATGATATCTTTGCGGATGTTTAATCAAGGAGATTCCGAATACTATTAACAAAATAATTTATGAAAAAAATAAAATTGAATCAGGTATTTAAAGGAGTATTTGTTGCTTTGATAACAGTAATGGTTTTGAGTCTTGTTGAATCTTGTCGCAAAGATAATGATGATGATACTTCTGAAGATATTAAGACCCAAAAAGTAGTTTTCAAGGCAGAGGCGTCATCCGGAGTTAATATCAGTAAAGCTGTTTACGGAATCGACGGAAATCCTATTACCGTAACCGGTTTGAGCGGAACAACATGGACGAGCCCGGAAATTACTGCCGAAGGCGTAGTTTATAATTCTAATGTTGTGGTAAATGCAACAGGAGTTGATGCGGCATCTACTTTAAAAGTTCAGATTTGGGTAGATGGTGTGCTTAAAAAAGAAAGTGTCGCAAGCGGGCTGACTTTATCGGCTTCAACAAGTTATACATTTTAAAAACAATCCACTTTGATAAAAAAATAATCCGACTCAAAAGCTGAGTCGGATTATTTTTTATGTTTGTAAGATTAAATCACTTTTACAATAAAGTAACTTTTCTTTCCTTTTTGCAGTAATAAAAATTTACCGTCAATCAAATCAGTTTCATTTGCGGTATAAACTTCATTGATTTTTTCTTTGTTTACAGAGATTGCATTTCCTTTCAATTCTCTTGCCGCTTCACTTTTAGACTTCAGGAAACCTGATTTTTCTGAAAGTAAATCAACAATATTAATTCCTAAAACATCCGCTTTAGCCACTTCTTTCTGAGGAACTCCGTCAAAAATTTCCAGGAAAATTTCTTCATCAAGGCTTACCAGATCTTCAGCAGTTGATTTTCCAAAAAGAATTTCTGAAGCTTTTAAAGCTCTTTCATATTCTTCTCTTCCGTGAACCCAAACCGTAACTTCTTCAGCCAATTTTTTCTGAAGTTTTCTTTCGTGTGGTGCTGTTTTATGGTCTTCAATTAAAGCATCAATTTCTTCTTTTCCTAAGAATGTGTAGAATTTAATAAATCTTTCAGCATCTGTATCGGTTGCATTCAACCAAAATTGATAGAATTTGTAAGGCGAAGTTTTCTTTTTGTCTAACCAGTAATTTTCTCCGCTTTCAGACTTTCCGAATTTCGAACCGTCAGCTTTTGTAATTAAAGGAACAGTCAATGCAAATGCTTCTCCCTGCGCTTTTCTACGGATCAATTCTGTTCCTGTGGTGATATTTCCCCACTGATCAGAACCTCCCATTTGAAGTTTTACATTGTTATTTTGGTATAAATGTAGGAAATCATATCCCTGAATCAATTGGTAAGTAAACTCTGTAAAACTCATTCCGTCAACACCGGCTTCCCCTGAAAGTCTTTTCTTTACAGAATCTTTTGCCATCATGTAATTAACGGTGATATTTTTCCCTACATTTTTAGCAAAATCAAGGAAAGAAATTTTCTTCATCCAGTCGTAATTGTTGACCAATTCGGCTTTGTTGGTTTCGTTTCCATCAAAATTTAAAAACCTTGAAAGTTGATTTTGCAGACAGTCAACATAATGCAATAGTGTTTCTTCATCCAAAAGATTTCTCTCTGCAGATTTCCCTGAAGGGTCACCAATCATTCCTGTTGCGCCACCTACCAAAGCGATAGGTTTGTGACCATGTTGCTGAAAATGAGCCAAAATTTTAATCTGAATAAGACTTCCAATATGTAAAGAATCTGCAGTAGGATCAAAACCGATATAGGCAGTTGTCATTTCCTTATTCAGTTGTTCATCTGTTCCGGGCATCATATCGGCAAAAAGCCCACGCCATTTCAGTTCTTCAATAAAAGAGTTCATTATTTTTTTCAGTTTAAAATTTAATACGCAAAGATAAGAAAATCACCTGAGTTTCGGGTTTCTAGTTTTGGGTTCGAAGTTTCGAGTTTCAAGATTGCTGTTAATACTTTTAGAGCGATGTTTTCAAAGTTGCAAACTTCCAACACCGATCACCCAACTTCCAGCGCTTATTGTTTCATTAGCAAAATTCAATTATATTTGTTAGTAATGAAAGACGAGCAATTATTTCCTCTCATCCAAAAGGCAAAGGAAAAAGACCAGAAAGCGCAAACCAAACTGATCAATGTATTTTGGGTAGACGTTTTTTCTTTTGTGATGAAGAAAGTTCACGATGAAAATGATGCCGACGAAATTACGGTCAATGTTTTTTCAAAAGTTTTATCGAAACTCGATTTATACGATCCTCATTTTCAGTTTAAAACCTGGATTCTAACGATTGCTCAAAATACAATTATTGATTTCTGGCGCAGGAAAAGCCGCGAAAATCAAGATCCTACAGAAAATTTAGATGAAGTAAAAAATCATTACGCAAAATCTCCGGAAGAACTGATGATTTCTGACGAAGAGCAGCAAAAGATTATTAAAACGATTGAATCTTTAGATGTTAACTACCAAGACATTATCAAATTAAGATTCTTTGAAGAAAAAAGCATCAAAGAAATCGCCGAAGAGTTGGGAATTTCTGTTGCCAATACGAAAGTTCGTGTAATGAGAGCGAAAAAAGTTTTAGCAGAATTGCTGAAAAATAATGATTTTGAAGATAACTAGTTTTTATAGAATAAATATTACTGCCACGAATACACGAATAGTTTTTGATTTCCTACTTAAATTAAAAAATTCGTGCATTCGTGGCAAAAATAAATTATCATTTCCATCAATCTACATCGTAGATGAAGTCGATAAAAAAATCACTAACTTTGAACCTCAATTTGAGAGATAAATGGAGAATTTAGTTCAAGATACTACCGTTCAAAAACCAAAATGGATTCGTGTAAAACTTCCTACCGGAAAGAATTACAGAGAATTGAGAACTTTGGTAGATAAATATAAATTAAATACGATTTGCCAAAGTGGAAGCTGCCCAAATATGGGTGAATGTTGGGGAGAAGGAACGGCAACTTTCATGATTTTAGGAAATATCTGTACCAGAAGCTGTGGATTTTGCGGGGTGAAAACCGGAAAACCAATGGATGTAAACTGGGACGAACCTGAAAAAGTAGCTCGTTCAATCAAATTAATGAAAATTAAACACGCTGTTTTAACATCTGTTGACCGTGATGATTTAAAAGATATGGGTTCTATTCTTTGGGGTGAAACCGTAAATGCCGTAAGAAGAATTTCTCCGGGAACCACGATGGAAACATTAATTCCTGACTTTCAAGGACTCACAAAACATCTTGACAGAATGGTTGATGTTGCTCCGGAAGTGATTTCTCACAACATGGAAACGGTAAAACGTCTGACAAGAGAAGTAAGAATTCAGGCTAAATATGAAAGAAGCCTAGAGGTTTTAAGATACCTAAAAGAAGCTGGACAAAATAGAACTAAAACCGGATTAATGCTTGGTTTAGGAGAAAACAGAGATGAGGTTTTCCAGACTATTGAAGACATCAGAAACGCTAATGTTGACGTTATAACAATGGGACAATATTTGCAGCCGACTAAAAAGCATTTGCCTGTGAAAAAATTTATCACGCCTGAAGAGTTTGATGAATTCGGAGATTTTGCAAGAAGCTTAGGTTTCAGACATGTTGAGAGTTCGCCTTTAGTGAGAAGTTCCTACCACGCTGAAAAACATATTCATTAAAAATATAAATCGCTTCATTTTTTGAAGCGATTTTTTTTGATTCAAAGATTGGTTAAGTTGATTTAATTATAGTTCTGATATAAAATTTATATCAAACCTTTCAACATTTTCTTTCCAATTATAATTACTTTTGTGCTTTTAAAAGAAGCAATGGAAATGTTGCTTTAAATAATTATTGATTAATGATGTTTGATAAAAGAATTTTGCCTTTGGCAATCGGTGGTTTGGCCATTGGAACTACAGAATTTACGATTATGGGATTGCTTCCCGATATTGCAAACACGCTGCAGATTACCATTCCACAAGCGGGACATTTAATTGCGGCGTACGCTTTGGGAGTTGTAATCGGCGCACCTATTTTAATTGGATATTCTGTAAAATTCCCTCCCAAAAAAGTGTTGCTTACTTTGATGGTGATCTTCACCATTTTTAATGCATTGTCTGCTATTGCTCCTGATTATAACTCGATGTTAATTATCAGATTTCTGTCTGGTTTACCACACGGAGCGTTTTTCGGAGTTGGAACCGTGGTCGCATCAAGAATGGCCGGAAAAGGGAAGGAGGCATTATACATTTCACTTATGTTTACAGGATTAACGGTCGCTAATTTGGCGATGGTTCCTTTAGTTACTTACATCGGACATGCTTTTCACTGGCGTTGGTATTTTGCCATTGTGGGAGTAATTGGGATTGCCACGTTATTGGCTTTAAAGCTTTGGCTTCCGGCAATGGAAAGAAAAGAAGACGGTCATTTTTTAGAAGAACTAAAATTTCTCAAAGGCAAACAATCGTGGTTGGTATTAATGATTACGGCCATCGGTTTTGGTGGATTATTTACTTGGTTTAGTTACATCACGCCGTTGATGACGGTTGTCTCAAAAATTGAAAGCAGCTACATGGCGTATGTTATGATTCTTGCCGGTGGCGGAATGGTTGTGGGAAATTTGGCTGGAGGTTTTCTTTCAGATAAATTAGGTCCGGAAAAAACATGTGTATTGTTGTTATTCTTAATGATGTGTTCTTTATCAGGTGTATTTTTTCTTTCAGAATATCAAAGTATTTCTTTGGTGCTAACATTTATTTGTGGGGCTTTATCAATGTCAGTCGCGGCTCCAATTAATATTATGATGATGAAAGCAGCACCAAAAAGTGAAATGATGGCTGCAGCTTTTATGCAGGCTGCCTTTAATATTGCCAATGCTATGGGTGCTTTCTTAGGAGGGATTCCTTTAGAACATGGTTTGCCTTACAATTATCCTTCGCTTGTAGGAGTAGGAATGACGGTTATTGGGTTAAGCATTAGTATTATTTATTTTTATCTGTACAGATCGCCAAATATAAATGAAAAGGAAATTGCGGTAGAATGTGCTACCTGTGACCAATAAAAAAAGAGAAGCATTGCTTCTCTTTTTTGTTAATCGCTTTGAACTTCGTTCCCGTTTTGACACCAGTATAAAGCGTTATAAAGATTTTCTTTCGGGAAAGATTTAAATTCTCCAGGCATTAAAACACTAAAAATATCTGTGAAATTCTGCACGCCTTCTTTGTCTGTTACAATAGCTGCGCGGTTCCATTTTGTGATGTTTTTTATCCCTAAAAGTGCATCCTGAAGCCATGCTCCCATTGTGAAATTACCTAGATCGGTATCCAGATAAAGAAGGTAGTTTAATTCATCAAATTGTTCTACTTTACTCTTCACATAAGGGATTACGAGATTCTCAAAATCTTCTTTGGTTACATCACCTGTTGCATTGAAAGCGGCAACATTTTCCGGAGCATCATTAAGTATTGTTATCATAATTTATATTTTAATTGGTTTTGGTGATTTTATTTTATCAATAATTAAACCATAATTGGATAATCATCATGGTTAAGGCTCAATTATTGCTAATATTTTGAAAAAACTCTATGGACTTGAAATCTAACGAACCTTTCTGGCTTTTGAAAAATGGTCTGTTATCTTCTTACCCGTCCCTGAAATCTGATGAAGAATGTGATGTTCTTATTATTGGCGGCGGTATTACAGGAAGTCTTATTGCCCATCAAATGATAAAAGACGGATATCAAACCATTTTAATTGATAAACGTGAAATTTGCAACGGAAGTACCTCGGCAACAACCTCAATGTTGCAGTACGAAATTGATACTCCGCTATACGAGTTGATTGAAATGATTGGTGAAAAAGGTGCGGTAGAAAGTTACAAAGCCTGTTCAAAATCTATAGACGATATTGAAAAATTAACAAAAGAAATAAAAGCCCGGTCTGGTTTTAAAAGAAAACAATCTTTGTATTTTGCTTCTAAAAAGAAAGATGCAATCTGGCTTGAAAAGGAATATATTGCGAGAAAAAAAGCTGGATTTGATGTGACTTGGTTAGGGGCTGAAGATATTGAAGAAAGATTCGGTTTCCAAAATACCTACGGTGGAATTTTATCTAAACAAGGTGCAAGTATAGATGCCTTTAAATTTGCTCACGAATTGCTGAGATTTAACTTAAATAAAGGTTTGAAAATTTTCGATAAAACAGAAATGAAGTCTGTAAAATACTTGAGAGATCATAATCTAGTATTAACAACAGACGGCTTTAATATTAAGGCCAAAAAAGTTATTTACTGTGTAGGCTACGAAAGTAAAATCATGATTAAAGAGGATTTTGTAGATCTAAAAAGTACATATGCCGCTGTTTCAGAAATCGATAAAAATAAATTTAAAAATATTGAACATACACTCGTCTGGAATACCGATCATCCTTACATTTATATGCGGTCTACCGATGACGAAAGACTGCTAATCGGCGGAGGTGATGAAGATTTTTCGGATCCTGAAAAAAGAGATTCTCTGTTAAATAAAAAAGAAAAAGAAATTCTGAAAAGCCTTAAAAGAATACAACCCGACTATCATTTTTATACCGATTTTGTTTGGGCCGGAACGTTTGGTGAAACAAAGGACGGACTGCCTTATATTGGCACTCACGAAAATTTCAAAAACTCGTATTTTGTTTTAGGTTTTGGCGGAAACGGAATTACTTTTTCTGTGACCGGAATGGAAATGGCTTCTGCTTTTATGAAAAATAAAAAGCATCAACTTTCTGAATATTTTAAATTTGGAAGATGATCTTGAAGATAAATTCTTTGAAAAGTTTTGGGATTCAGCAAAGCGGAACCCCAAAACAAAATAAACAATACTAACATTCACATTACTGTTTAACGGAACTGGTGTTTGAGACCAGTTCTTTTGCTGGTTTTAAAATGATAAAAAAGTAATAATTTTGTTGATAGGATTTCATCCTATCCTTTAGTAAATCGTCCCTTTGGGACTTCCGCACATCAATCAATAAAAAAAATAAATAATTTTAGCCGCGAATTTTATATCAAAAAACCCGTATCTCGAAACCCGAAACTAAAAACTATATCCGTTCTTTTTCGCCAATTCTACAATCGATTTTTCTATTGCTTTTCCTAAATCATCACCTTCAGAATTTCCTCGCTTTTTGGTTTCTACGTCAATAAATTCCTGTCTTTTTCTAGCAAGAACTTCAATTTCTTTCTGAATCTTATCTCGGTCTGCAGATTTTTGAACCACAATTTTTTTGATTTCATCTTTGCTTTTACCTTTTAATTCAGAAGGTAATTCCTCTTCTTTTATTGATGAAATGTAGCTTTTGTCTTTTTCAACTTTATCCACCAAATCCCAATGATCATTTTTGTAAGCATTTTTCTTTGATTTACTTACGGCTCTTTCAACAGCATTAGAAGCAGATTGCATTTCTGCATTTGAGTCTTGAGTTGTTTGCTTGTTTTTCATTTCAGAGCCACGTCGTCCGTAAGAGATATAAGTGTCATTCAATTTAGAATTGTACTGCGAAATTTTCACATCATAAGGCGTTTCAATATAAATCACTTTTTGGTCGCTGTTGATATTAAAATATTTTCCGTCTCCTAAACTCGCTCCATTTTGCCAGTGAGACTGAATGCCTTCTTCACGACTTCCACAAAAAATTGTATTGGTGTAAATATTTTTGGTTTTAGCTTTAGAAATCACATCTTTATAACTAATTTTTCCCTGATCAAAAGGCTCATTTCCGGCAATGTAAATCAGTTTCATGCTTTTTTCGTTTCCGTCCCATTTCAAATTGGCTGATGCATCACGAATGACCGCTCCGCAATATTCATTTCCGCCATTGGTTCTGAGAGCAAAAAGTTTTTCTGAAACCAAATCCAGATCCTGCGTAAGCGGAGTTACTTGTCTGATGTAATTTTCATCTTTTAAATCATCATTTCCGTATTCATAAAGAGCAATTTCCACTTGCGGAGCTTGTCCGTTGTATTTTAAAGTCGTCAACGTATTGACGATATTCCAAAGTCTTGATTTTGCCTGGTCTATTAACCCATCCATACTGTTGGAAGTGTCCAAAAGCAAAGCAACCTGAATTTTATTGTCTTTTGAAACCAAAATTTGTGGTTGATTTGAAATGTTACTTTCTATAATTTCTCTATAGTTAGCTTTGCTGCTGCAACGATTATCTGAAATTTTACCTGCACTCAAAAAAGCAAATACGCTTGCTGTTACTATTAAAACTTTTAATGTGTTCATATTGTATGTTTTTGATGATTTTTATTTAATTTTTACTAAATCTTTTTTGTTGGGAATCGCAAAGGCGCAATTTTATTTAATTAACCTTTAAAGTCGCAAGGATTTTATCTTCGATAGAATTTATTAGCAATTTCTAAATGAAAATCTTACGTCACACTGAGCGAAGTCGAAGTAATCTTGCGCCTTAAAAACAACTGTTTTTACTAAAACCTTTGCGCCTTTGCGATTAATAACTTTTTTTAATAGTACCTCATCCTATTCTTTAGAAAATCGTCCCTTCAGCACTCTCTCAACTGCACTCAGACTCTCAAACCCTCAAACTTTATTACCGACTGTAATACTGAATCTGCATTTCCTTCGGGTATTTTACTTCATAAGAAAAATTGATTTTTTCTATTCCTCCGCTGTTGATTTTTCTGTTCCAAAGAATACTTCCGGTTTTGCCATCATAATTTCCGTCGCCGATGTTTAAAGTTTTGACAGTGATTTTCTGATTTTCACTTAATGGAATTTGGTCTAAAATTTCCAGTTCTATACTTTCTTTCGTATTATTTCTGATGGATATTTCGTAAGATTCTGTTTCCCATTTATTAGAATTGAAAGATTTTTGAGCTGTTTTATCTTCAAGTTTGATACGTTTTACCACAATTCTTTCATCAACTCCAAGAGAAATTGGGAACTCATCTTTTACATAATTGCTTGTAATATTGGTTTTTCCGATATAATTATCTTCAAAATAAATATTCGCTTCACCTGAAATAAGATTTAAATTCTGCCAGTTTTTCACGAAAGCCATTAAGAAAACCTGATTGTTCAGTTTCGGAACTGTGTGATATTTATAATTGGCTTCTACATTTTTCTTATCTAGAATCACATATTGTTCTTTTTCCTGACTTACGATGGTTTGATTGTAATTCAATTCATATAAAATATTCATCTGATTATCCGAAACCGTTGCAACAGGAATTTGACTTGGTTCAGAAACTTCTGCTCTCATCTGATAAGAATTTGATATTTCCGCTTTCGCTTTTTGCATATAACCTACTTTTGCATCTTCATTATTGTAAGCGGTATATTCAGCAACATATAAAGGCGATAAAATCGGTCTGTTTTGGTTGTAAGAAGGTCTGTAAGTAGACACAAAAAGTTTGATATTGTTCCAGTCTTGTCCGGTCTTTTGATAAATTTTTCCTTTGTAGACAATTTCTAAAGGTTTTTTTGTAGACTGTGCTCTTAAATCATAAGAAGGAATCCAACCTGCATTAGAAACGATATAGCTTACGCCGAGATTCAGATTCATTTCATTTTCGGCGAGAATTTCAAGAATTAATTCTTTTCTGTTTTGTGTTTTATGAGTCTGTTCTTCGGTAAATTGCTTGTTGATTTTAGCAATATTTTCATCAAGCGTAGTTTTTTGTTCAGTCAGAAGAAAAACCTGATTGTCGATTTCCAGCATTCTTTTTCTATAAAATTCAGTCAGCTTTATCAACTGTTCCTGCGGAGTCGATTTATCATTCGTTGAAACTTTAAGATTATCATTAATAATATTTTGTTCGCCCGTCAGATTTTTAATCTGAATATTCAATAAATTAACCTGTCTCTGAAATTTTTTTCTTTCATCATCCAGTTTTTTTTCGCCGTCGGTCAATTCATCATTTTTGAGATAATTACTTTGTGGGGTAATTGATAAAAGCGTTGTGTTTTTTTCAAGATTGATTTTGTAAGTATTTTCATCTAAATCATTCGGAAGGTTAATGATTTTTACGGTGTTTCTACCTTTTTGGAGAGTAACGTTTGTGCTTCCGAAAACTTTTGCGCCTTGCAAAAATACAGTAGCCTGTTTTACGTCGATTTCTTTTTTAATTTCCTGAGATTTAAAAAACGAAACCATCAAAATGAGTAGTAAAATAGAGTGTCGCATTGTTTATTGTTTTAAAGTTCTACAGTAAAATTACTTTGATTAGAAACCGAAAATCTGAAGACTTGGTGAACTTAGGTTTTCACTTGGTGAGAGTTTTTAAGCGAAAAAAAACAGCCATTTCTGACTGTCTCTTAAAAAACTAAAGAATTTCGTATCTTGTTTTGATGCTGAATTTCAGCTTAATGTTTTCGATGTTATCAAAAGCAAAATCAACACTTTGGTCGGCTGCTTCCAGCTGTACGTTGGCCATTTTGCTTCTGTAGGCTACCGGCATTACAGAATCACTCATGTAATCTTCAATTTCTGTAATCTCAATCGCATCTCCGGCCTTTTTATTGATGCTTCCCAAAAGATAATCTGCTTTCTCTTTCGCGGCTTTTAAGGCATTAATTTTAACCGTTTTTCTGAAATCTGCAATTTTTGTGTTTTTAATTTCTGCAATATTCAGATTGCTTACCCATTTCTGATTAAGATCTTCAAAAAGCTTACTCACATTGGTTTTAGCATTTACTTTAAACTGAAAACTCTTGGTAAACTTCGTTGTTTTCGAATATAAATTCTGGTACATCGATTTAAATTTGATGTCTTCATTTTTTACGCCGTTGTTTTTCAGTGTTTCAAATAAAAGTTTTTCGCTGTCTGCCAATTGATTTTTGTTGTCGGCTTTTATACCGATACTAAAGATGATTTCATCCGGTTCTACTTCCATTTCGGCAACTCCGGTTACTTCAATTGCATTTTTCTTTACTTCCTGCGCATTCATCAAACTTCCTGCTGCAAAGATTCCTACTAATAAAAGGTGTTTAAATTTCATATGTAAATATTTATTGTTATTTATTTGTCATATGTTATCGCGTCTTCTTTATCAATGTTTTGTTTTCAAACCACGGCGATTTCATATTGTTTATTTTAAATTTCTAAAGTAAAATTACCACGAATTGAAACTGAAATTTTGGAAACTTGGTGAACCGAGCTTTTCACTTGGTGAATGTTTTATTTATTAGATTTAGAAATATTCAAATCTCGCATTTCTCCATTGGGAGTTATCAAAATATAAGATTTGCTTTCCTTGTTTACATCTTTTTTCTCTTTATTAATCACTAATTTCACTTCATACATCACTTGAATAAAGGGTTCTAGAATTGTGGGATTAATCACAAAATCGAATTCTTTGTCAAAAACCGGTTGATAATACAAGGTCGTTGATTTATTTGCCTTATTTACGTTTGCCAGTTTCGTCAAAGCCAGAGACGAACTGTTGTAAGCCTCATAAGATTTGTACATTTCTGTCGGAAGTTTTACCTGAAATCCATCGTTAATTGATTTTTCACTGTTTGCAAAACTTTCCCCGAGAAGTGTTTCATAGTTTTTCGCTTTTTCCTGAAGGGCAATTTTTGCTTTATTCATCAAATCTTTTTTGATGGTTTCGAGGCTGTTTGCAAAATAATCTACCCTTACCAAATCATAAATTTCATTTTTTGATAAAACTGAAATAAACTCATTCAACTGTGAAGGATCTGAGAATTGAATGTGCAGATTTTTTTTAAGTTCGAAACCGGTTGGTACTTCATTGTAAGTTTTTCGGCTGAAAATCTTTTTCTCTACCGCATATTGATAGACCGGCACAAAAGAAACCATGTCAACATAAGTTTCAATTCCTTTATTAATTTTAATTTGATTTAATGCGGTGTTTAGACGTTTGTCCATCAGTGAATTCACTTCATCCGCTGTTTCTGCTACTTGTGTCAGACTAAAAATCGCAACGTATTTATCAGCCTTTACATTGGCCATACCTTTTATGCTAATGACAATATGATTGTCTACAGGAACATTAATACTGATATTATTTTCCTGATAACGCACTTGATTTTGATAGTTAATATTTCCTGAGAACTGTGCAAAAGTAAATTGAAAAAAGAAAGCTGAAGTCAGGCATAAAATGTTTTTCATAATGATTAAGTTTAAATTATATCACAAACTTATTGGTCTTTCAAAAGCTGTTTGAAGTAAACTTGGTCAACCTTGCTTTTCACTTGGTGAATAGTTTTTGGGTAAACTATATATATGTATATCTTTGTTTTATGAATTTAGTTCGGTTTTTTGTGTTGGTTTTTATGATGATTTCTGTGAATACTCTTTATTCGCAAAGTAAGGAGACGCAGGAAGTTGTAGCAGAAACATCAAAACTGAAAAAAGCAGTCGAAACAAAAAACGAATCCGCAGAAGCTGAATCTTATTACAATATCGGCGAAACATTTTTTAATGATAGAAATTTTTCTAAAAGCGAAGAGTATTTTATAAAATCTAAAAATATTTACGAAAAGCTTAATGACCAGCAAAATCTCGAAAAAGTAATCCGAAAATTAGCCCAGTCTCAGGAAAATCAGAATAAGCTGAAATCTGCGCAAAGCAACTACCAAAAAGCTTCAAAAATTGGATATTCTAAATCAAAAAGAAGTTTGAATGCTAATGACGCATCAAGACTTTCTTCTCCGGCGCCAGAAAATAAAGCTGAAGCTATTCAAAGTAACATTCAGATCAGCGAAAAAGAAAACAATAAACAAGATCTTGCCGCAAGCTACAGCCAAATGGCAGATGTAAATATTGAAAATAAAAATATTCCTAAAGCCGAAGAAAACCTCAATACAGCTTATCAGATTTCAAAAGAGCAAGCGCCGCAACAGGCTTTGGCAATCAATCAAAAATTAACTAATTTTTATGTCGACAATAAAGATTTTGACAAGGCGATAAAGGCAAAAAAATCTGTTTTAAAAGAAAATTTCGTTAAGGAAAATTCTCAGAAAAAAGTAGAACAGATTCAGGAACTGGCAGAAATTTACATCAAAAAAAATGATCCGAAGGAAGCGATTGTTTTATTGAAAAATGCTTATGATATTGCTTTACAGAAAGGGCACACTATTGAAGCGCAGAAAAGTGTAAAAAAACTTGACAGTCTTTATAATATTTCAGAAAATACAGATGCTTCTGTGAAATTATATCGCGATTTTCTTGGAAAATTACCTGATTTAGTCTCCAAAGACAAAAGTCTGGTTGATAATAAAATCCTTGAAGATACAGAACAGAAAATTTCTCAACTTCTGCAAGAAAAGAAATTGAAAGATGAGCTAATTCGCAAGAAAAATATTTTCAATTACAGTTTAATTGGAGTGTTGGTTTTACTGACGGGTTTAATAATTTTCATCTTCAGAACTCTGAAAAAAGTTCAGATTAAAAACAAAAAAATTGCGTTGCAGTCGCTACGTCGAGAAATGAACCCACACTTTATTTTTAACAGTTTAAATTCTGTCAATCATTTTATTGCAACCAATAATGAACTGGAAGCCAATCAATATTTAACCAAATTTTCAAAATTAATGCGTGGCGTTATGGAAAATTCCAGTGAAGATTTTATACCATTTCAGCAGGAACTAGATTTGCTTCAGAATTATTTAGCTTTAGAAAAAACACGTTTTGCCGATAAATTTGACTACGAAATTGAAGTGGATGAAAGTTTAAATACTCAAAACCTAAAAGTTCCGGGAATGTTGATACAGCCATTTTTAGAAAATGCAGTTTGGCACGGCTTAAGATACAGAACTGATAAGGGATTTTTAAGTTTAAAATTCACAAAAAACAACGACTTTCTGAAAATTACGATTAAAGATAACGGGATAGGAATAGAAGAAAGCAAAAAGCAAAAAACAGAACACCAAAAAACACGTGAAGGACGCGGAATGAAAAATACTTTAGAAAGAATCAAACTGCTGAATGATTTGTACAAAAAAAATATTGTCTGTACGGTAAAAGATTCTGAAAACGGAGTTTTAGTTGAGGTTTCAATAATAATTTAATAGAAAAAAATGATGGAATTATATAAAAAAACAGCAGTATTTTTATTGCTATTGATGACGTTTTCTTTGTCGGCTCAGCAATACGATGATGTTCGATTTGCAAATGTTTTGAAACAATTAAAACTTAATTCTTCCGAGGTTCACAATGAACTCTACACTGAAAAGAAAATGCCCAATATTGAAAATTCTTATATTATTGTAGTGCCTGTTTTGCTTGGGAAACTTGAAGATGACGGATTTACTGTAATAAATACCATCCTGATTACCGATGTTCAGGGAAAAATCAAAAACAAATATATTGAGGATACCGAAATTATATCAGATGCAGTGATGTTAGATGGTTTTTCAATAGATACCGGGCTTTATAAGCTGAATTCCAGTATTCGGGCTTTTGGAATTACTGCAAATTATCACGGAAACAGCAATCCCAATCCGTATTCTTCTTCCGATATATCATTGTATTATCCTGAAGATAAAACTTTGAAAAAAGTTCTTGATGGCTATAACCTAAGAAGATACGGCGGAGAATGGGATATGAAATGTTCCGGAGAATTTGACGAAGATAATTCGGTCATTATTGTTGATCAAGTGAAAACGAATGGTTTTAACAATCTTAAAATTAAAACTGAAAGTAATCATATAATAAGCAAAAAGGTAAATGGAGAATGTACCGAAGATAAAACTTCAAAAATTTCGTATAAAACCTTGAAATTTAATAAATCTGTTTACAAATAAAACCTGAATTAAGATGAAAATAAAATCAGTAATCGTAGACGACGAAAAAATTGCAAGAGAAGTTCTGAGGAATTATCTCACAAAATACTGTCCGCAAATCGAGATTCTGGGAGAAGCTGAAAATATAAAAGATGCTGTTCCTCTGATTGCAGAAATGCAGCCGCAACTGGTTTTTTTGGATGTTGAAATGCCTTTCGGGAATGCTTTTGATGTGTTGGAAGCAACGAAAGAATTTTCTTACGAAACTATTTTTATTACTGCTTTTTCTCAATATTCTTTACAGGCCTTAAATAAATCTGCAAGTTATTATATTTTAAAACCCATCGATATTCAAGAGCTTATTTTAGCGGTAAATAAGGTTGCTGAAAGTATTGAAAAAAAAGATGAGTTAAACCGAAACAAAATCCTCCTCGAGAATTTAAAGTTAAAACCCGAAAAACAACAATTGATCCTTCCGACATTACAAGGTTTTGACGTCGTAAAAACGGAAGACATTGTAAGACTGCAGGCTGACGGAAATTTTACGCAGGTTTATCTTACAGACGGTTCAAAGAAGATGGTTTGCAGGTTTTTAAAGCATTTTGATGATTTGCTTGAAAGTCCTTTTGTAAGGGTGCATCGTTCGCATATTATCAATACCAATTTTGTAAAATCTTATCATAAAAGCGGTACGGCAACTTTGTCTGATAACTCCGAAATTGAAGTTTCAGGAAGTTTTAAAGACCAGTTTTTAAAGGGTTTTTCTTAAATATTTAATTTTAACCATTAAGAAGATTGGGGGTGTTTAGTTTAATTAAGAAAATCAAATAATTTTTTATTGTGTAGATACTTAAAGCGAAGCTCAACTTAATTTTCTCAACTTTTTAATAAACCTTAATGGTTAAAATCCAAGAATAAATTTCTAAAATCTGAAAATTATAGTAATACATGTTTTCAGTTAAATCCTAAAATCTTATTAAGGCATCATTTTTGAATTTTAATATTATCAAAATTTTATATTATGAAAACTTTTCAGAAAATAGCCATTCCAGTTTCATTAGGTATTATTGGTTTCTTAATCTTAAATTCATGCTCGGTTGGGATTCCGAAAGGAGCAACGGCAGTCAAAAATTTTAATTCAGAAAAATATCTTGGTAAATGGTACGAAATTGCCCGTTTCGATTATAAATTTGAGAAAAATATGGATAATGTTACTGCCACTTATTCACTCAATCCCGACGGAACAATTAAAGTGCAAAACAGAGGCTATGATTATGTAAAGAAAGAATGGAAGGAATCGATCGGAGAAGCAAGATTCGTTAATGATAAATCTGAGGCGAGACTGAAGGTTTCCTTTTTCAAACCTATTTGGGCTGGCTATAATGTGATTGATATTGATGATGATTATCAAAATGCTTTAGTTGTAGGAAACAGCACAAAATATATCTGGATTTTATCACGAAACAAAGAAATCCCAAACAGTATTAAAGAAAGATTTTTAGCAAAAGCGCAGAAATTAGGCTATAATACAGATGATTTAATTTGGGTAAAGCAAGATTAGTCATTGCGATAATCTAGACAACGAAGCAATCTTAAAATAATTTAACCTTAAGTTTGTCATTCTGATGAATAAAGAATCTCTTTATTAAAAATAGATTCTTCATTCCATTTCATTGCGTTCAAAATGACAAACTGAATTATTTAGCTTAAGCTTTTATACTCCGTCCATTCCTGAAAACGGTAATCGATAATCTGCTTCATCACATCATAATTTTCATACGTATCTTCAATATGATAAAAAGTTTCATATTCAAAATCTTTTTCTTCGGCTACAGTATCAAAAATATTAATGTAATCGGTAGCAAATGAGCTGAATTTATCTGTGAAATCGGTTTCGTCGGCATAATAATCTTTGGCAAAACTGTTTCCCAGATCATTAAGATCATATTCAGAAAATTTTCCGTCCATAGATTCGATAATAAATTCTGCACCGGTTATTTCACGTTTTATCAAATTTTCAATTTCACTTCCTGAATCTTCTTTTAATTCGTCAGAATGCAAATTTTTGTTGATACACCAGTTAAGAAACATTCCGGTGTGTGTAGCGCCGTTTTTTTCGGGAAGTCCTTCAGGAAAATCTCCACCATAATGCCACGAAGCATCATCATATTTAGTCATAATCTTTATTATAGTTTCAGACAGTTTTAAATCAAAGATATAAAAAATCATTTTCTTTTGTTCACTACAGAGATTTTCACGTCATTTGTATGGAATTTATTCAAAATTAAACGCATGCAAAACGCAGTTCTTATCACCATTGGTGACGAAATTCTTTCAGGAAATACGGTTGATACCAATTCAAATTTTATTGCTACCGAACTTAAAAATATAGGGATAAAAGTTTCTCAGATCATTACCATTTCAGACGAAATAGAAACAATAAAAGAGACTTTAAAATCAGCTTTTGAAATTGGAGACCTGATTATTACAACAGGAGGTTTGGGGCCAACAAGAGATGATAAAACAAAAAAAGCTTTAGCCGAATTTTTTGATGATGAAATTGCTTTGGATGAACCCACTTTCGAACATCTTAAAGCCTATATGGAAAGACGCGGACGCAGCGAAATTTTAGAAAGAAACCGTGAACAGGCTTTTGTGCCTACAAAATCTACAGTTTTTCAGAATCATTACGGGACTGCACCTTGTATGATGATGCAGCAAAACAGAAAACTTTCTTTCAGTTTACCCGGCGTTCCGTATGAAGTAAAACCTTTGATAAAAGATCAGATTATTCCTTATTTAAAAGAAAAATTTAATCTTAATTATATTTCTACACGCATCGTTTCGGTTGTTGGAATTCCCGAAAGCATTTTGGCAGACCAGATTGAAAACTGGGAACTGGCTTTACCCGAAAATATAGCTTTGTCTTATCTTCCCGTTGGAACAAGAGTGAAACTGAGATTGACAGCAACCGGAGAAAATGAACAGTTTTTGCAAATTCAGCTTGAAAATCAAATTCAGAAACTATTTCCGATTATCGGTGAAAATATTATTGCGACATCAGAAGATAAAATTGAAAAGATTTTAGGTGAGATCTTACACGAAAAAGATCTTACCATTTCTACCGCAGAAAGTTGTACCGGCGGAGAATTATCTATTTTGCTAACTTCAAATCCGGGTAGTTCAAAGTATTTTATCGGTGGAATGGTTGCGTATGCAACGGAAATGAAAATTAATATTTTACATGTTTCTGAAAGCACCGTTGACCGTTTTACGGTAGTAAGCGAAGAGGTTTCGAGAGAAATGGCAGAAGGTTGTCAGAATTTATTTAAAACAGATATTTCACTTTCTACAACAGGCGTTGCAGGTCCCGGAAAAGGGGAGGATGGGAAAGATGTGGGAACTGTTTACTATACAATCAGAGTCAAAAACCATTCTGAATCTTTTAAATTGCATCTTCCACATTTAGATCGACAGGATTTTGCATTTTTTGTATCTCAGAAAATTCTTCAGGATTTGGTAGGGATTTTAATAAAAAAATAAGCTTAGCTTAAAACGAAAGAAATAGTAATAAAGTAAATCTTTATAATTTTGATGAGTGAAACGCCTTTGCGACCCTTAAAACAGTTAATATTTATAAAAGCTTTGCGAACTTTGCCTTTAAAAATCTAATGTTTTTTTTCCAAAAATTCAATTCACAAAATAAATTAACTTTATCGTAACAAAATTAAATTTAAATATACTTATTGTATAAATTATTATTTACAATGAAAAAATTAACGCTTTCTTTGTTTTTATTAGCAGGGGTTTGTTCACAAAATACGTTGAACGCTCAGACTAAATCTACTCAATCAGCATCTACAACTGATAAAGGTTTAGACATCAGTTTGATGGATAAATCTGTTCGTCCACAGGATGATTTCTATAATTATGTAAGCGGAACTTGGATGAAAACTGCCAAAATCCCTTCTGATAAACCAACTTGGGGAAGCTTCAACAAATTGGCAGACGATACCGATAACAATTCGATGACGATTCTTAACTCGCTTCTTAAAGATAAATTCGCAGACGGAAGTGAAGGTAAAAAAATCCAGGATTTGTACGCAACGTACATGAATATGGAGAAGAGAAATGCAGACGGAATCAAGCCTATTCAGGAAAATATCAAAAAAATTGATGCAATCAAAAATCTGAATGATCTTCAGAATTATTTAACATCAGTTACCAAAGACGGAGAGAATAATTTCTACGGATGGGGTGTATATTCTGATCTGAAAAATTCTAATATGAATGCAGTTTACCTTGGTGATGCATCATTAGGGATGGGTAGAGATTACTATCAGAAAGTTGATGCCAAAAACACAGAAGCACTTGCAGAATATCAAAAGTATGTAGCTTCTATGTTGAAAGAATTAGGGTACAAAAACGCTGATGCAGCTGCGAAAGGTATTGTAGATTACGAAAAAAGCATTGCTAAACATTTATTGACGAATGAGCAAAGCCGTGACAATACGCTTCAGTACAACCCAAAAACAATGACTGAACTTAAAACTTTGGTTAAAAATGTAGATCTTCCTGCTTATCTTAAGAAAGTTGGGGTAGATACAGACCGAGTGATTATTGGGGAGCTGGATTATTATAAAAACTTTGATAAATTGGTAAATGCCAAAACATTGCCTGTAATTAAAGATTATCTGAAATTCCACATTATCAATGGAAGCGCTTCTTATTTAAGTGAAAAATTAGGAGATGCAAAATTTGCTTTTTACGGTAAATATTTAAGAGGTCAGCAAGAGCAGAGAGCTTTAAACAAAAGAGGATATGAGTTGATCAACGGTTCTTTGGGTGAAGCTTTCGGAAAATTATATGTTGAAAAATACTTCCCCGCTGAAGCAAAAGCTCAGATGGTTGAGTTGATCGATTATTTAAAGAAAAGTTTTGCAGTTCACATCAACGGTTTAGCGTGGATGTCCGCTACTACAAAAGAAAAAGCAACGGCTAAGCTAAATAAATTTACAGTAAAAGTTGCTTATCCTGATACTTGGAAAGATTATTCTAAATTAAATATCGTTCCTGAATCTAAAGGTGGTAATTTATATGCAAACCTTCAGAATATTGCTGAATGGCAGTATAATAAAGATTTAGCAAAAATCGGAAAACCGGTTGACAAAACAGAATGGGGAATGACTCCACAAACCGTAAATGCTTATTACAACCCGGTTTACAACGAGATCGTGTTCCCTGCTGCAATTCTTCAGCCGCCATTCTTCAATCCTAAAGCTGATGCTGCGGTTAATTTTGGAGGAATCGGTGCTGTTATCGGTCACGAAATGAGTCATGGTTTTGATGATTCGGGAGCTCAGTTTGATGCAGAAGGAAACTTAGTGGACTGGTGGACGCCGGAAGACAAGGCTAACTTCGAAAAAGCAACTAAAGCTTTGGCCTCTCAATATGATAAGTACGAGCCTGTAAAAGGAACTTTCGTAAACGGTACGTTCACAAATGGTGAAAATATTGCCGATCTTGGTGGTGTGAACATTGCTTACGACGCTTTACAAATGTATCTTAAAGATAAAGGTAACCCTGGCATGATCAGCGGTTATACACAAGATCAGAGATTTTTCCTAAGCTGGGCAACCGTTTGGAGAACTTTATCAAGTGAAAAATATATGGTAAATCAAGTAAAAACGGATCCGCACTCTCCTGGATATTTCAGAAGCTTCGGTCCGTTGACAAACGTTGATGCTTTCTACAAGGCATTTGATGTGAAACCTGGTGATAAACTATACAAAAAACCAGAAGACAGAATTAAAATCTGGTAATAATATTCAATACTATCAAAACCGTTCAGAAATGAGCGGTTTTTTTATTCAATAGAAGCGGGATTTAGCTCGTTTTCTTAATAAACTCTTCAAATGGCTTTAGCCAAATGATACTATTTTTCATTTGAATTTCAGGAATGTAAAAAAACGCACAAAATTAATTTAACATTAATTGCTATATTTGATCAAACTGTTTTACACATCAAAATTATTTTAATGAAAAAGCTAAATATTGCAGTACTTGCATTCTCAGGTATTGTATTCTTAAATTCTTGTGGTACTACCAAAAATACAACTGCAACTGTGGAAAAAGCTCCCACAAATATTGTTGTTGAGAATTCTTCAATGACTATTTATCCTGAAAACGGAATTAATTTATCTTACATGGATAAAACGATTCGTCCGCAGGATGATTTCTTCAGTTATGTCAACGGGAATTGGGTAAAAGAAACTCAGATTCCTTCTGATAAAGCAAGTTGGGGATCTTTCAATGCGTTGAGAGAAAATGTAGATGATGCTTCGCTAGGTATTTTAAATAAAATTTTAACCGAGAAATACGCTGAAGGTTCTGAAGGACAAAAAATTCAAAATCTGTATGCATCTTTTATGGATGTCAGCAAAAGAAATGCAGACGGTATTACTCCAATTAAAGGAGATTTAGCAAAAGTTGATGCCATTAAAAATGTAAATGATCTTCAGAAGTATCTTTTAGAAGCGACAAAATTGGGAGATAACTCTTTCTATGGTTGGAGAGTAAGCGCAGACATGAAAAACTCTAAGATGAATGCGGTTTATCTTGGGGGTCCAGATCTTGGTTTAGGAAGAGATTATTATCAAAAAGTAAATGAAGCCAATACCAAAACTTTAGCCGAATATCAAAATTATGTTGCTAAATTGTTTGTCGTTTTAGGGTATAAAAATTCTGATGCAACAGCTAAAAATGTAGTTGATTTTGAAAAGCAACTGGCCAATTATTTATTGACTTTAGAGCAAAACAGAGATGCTAATCTAAGATACAATCCTAAAAATGTTACTGAGCTTTCTGGCTTGGTGAAAAATGTAAATTTGGCTAAATATCTGAAAGATGCAGGCGTAAATACTGATAAAGTAATCGTGGGTGAACTGAAATATTACCAAAATATGGATCAGTTTATCAATCAGAAAAATCTTCCGTTGTTGAAAGATTATTTGAAATATCATATCATCAATGGCAATGCAAGTAATTTGGGCGATAATCTAGACAATATCCGTTTCGATTTTTACTCTAAATATCTTCAGGGGCAAAAAGAACAGCGAGCGATGGACAAAAGAGGTTTGGCGCTTGTAAACGGAGTTTTGGGTGAAGCATTCGGAAAATTGTATGTTGATAAATATTTTACGCCGGAATCTAAACAGCAGATGGAAATGTATATCGACTACATTTTAAAATCATTCAAAAAACATATCAATGATATGGATTGGATGTCGCCGGAAACCAAAGTAAAAGCTCAGGAAAAATTATCAAAATTCTCTGTAAAAATCGCTTATCCGGATCAGTGGAAAGATTATTCTAAATTAAAAGTAGAGGCTCCGGCTGAAGGTGCTACACTATATTCCAACTTACAGAATGTTTCCGCTTGGCAATATCAGAAAAGCTTAGAAAAAGTTGGAAAACCTGTTGATAAAACAGAGTGGGGAATGTCTCCACAAACCGTAAATGCATATTACAGCGGTTCAAATAACGAAATTGTTTTCCCAGCAGCGATTCTTCAACCTCCTTTTTATAATCCTAAAGCTGATGCTGCAGTGAATTTTGGAGGAATCGGAGCGGTGATTGGTCATGAGATCTCACACGGTTTTGATGACAGCGGTTCAAGATTCGATGGCGATGGAAATCTAAATAATTGGTGGACAGATCAGGATCGTAAGAATTTTGATGCAAAAGTGGGACAATTGGCAGCTCAATACAACGCTTACGAACCGGTAAAAGGAAGTTTTGTAAACGGAAAATTTACCAGCGGTGAAAATATTGGGGATTTAGGTGGCGTAGCGGTTGCTTATGATGCTTTACAGATGTATTTAAAAGATAAAGGAAATGTAGGTTTGATTAGCGGATTTAATCAGGATCAGCGATTTTTCATGAGCTGGGCAACAGTTTGGAGAACAAAATCTACCGATCAGTATATGATGAATCAGGTGAAAACAGATCCGCATTCACCGGGATATTTCCGAGCTTTCGGGCCTTTGGTAAACCAGGATTCTTTTATGAAAGCATTCGATATTAAGCCTGGAGACAAGCTTTATAAAGCTCCGGCTGAGAGAATTAAAATTTGGTAATTCTCGTATAATAACTTATTATTAAAACGCATTATTTTGGTGCGTTTTTTTGTTTATTTTTCATAGATTAGTGACACCAAAACATATTAACAATCATTCGGTTATCAATAGAGAATTGAATTATTTTAAGAAAAATCTTCACAAAATTTTGTATGTTACAGTTTTTTTATAAATTTAAACAATGGATTGGTCAAAAATTTGCTAATCCAAACCAAAATCAACAATCTCAAAATAATAATAATATGGCAATGTTTAATTATGGTGTTGGCGGAAACGAAGTCAAGGTCGACGCTAATGAAGCTATTCAGGAAATTCAGGAAAACAAATCGCTCATCGTAAGCCAGCTTACAACAGACGAAACTTATGTTCCCGAAATCGTTACAGGATTAAAAACCGTAGATGATGTTTTCAGACATTTTCAGCCTTCAGTCGCTGTACAGCATGAGACAGAAGATGGAAGTGTGGTAGAAGAAGAATTCCGTTTTCAGAATCTTGCAGACTTTACTCCCAAAAATCTTGTTCAGAAATCAGATTATCTTCAGCAGCTCAGCATGGAGCAGGAGCAGTACAATAAAATTGTACGTCAGCTGAAAACCAATAAGATTCTTCGCAATATGTTGGAAAACGAGCAGACCAGAGCTGCTTTTATTGAGGCATTAAAAGATGTTGCACAAGAACTTGAAAAATAATCTAAATTACCTACACAAATATTATGGATAGTAAATTACAGGCTGCAGAAAGTCAACAGCATAATCAACAACAACAGGCGGGCAGACCGAAAGGTAATCCGCTAGAAGAACTAAATAAAATCGGAGGTTTTGGCTTTATAGAATCTGTCGTAGACGGGATTGCCAATATGAACCCAACCAGAAAAGCAAGAAAAGAAATCTTCCTGAATGATGGTAATAAAACCGATGAGAGAAAAGAGCTGCTACAAAAAATTAATCTCTGGGTAGAGCTTTTAAGCAGTAACGAATCTGCCGAAAAAATGGCAGAAACCTGCAAAAATAAAGCACAAAATGCAGATCAGAATTTAAAGTTAAATCTTAAAAACTCTCTTGATGCTGTTCGTCAACTGGAAACTTCATACAGAACGGTTGCTCAGTTTTATAAAAATACAGAACTAGACAAGGTAGATAATGTAAGCATCGTAAATGCAACATTAGAGCAGGTTTCAGATTTAGATAACCCGTTATTTATCGATGCTATTTCTGATGAGTTTAAAAATTATTACGACCGTTTAGATCTAAGAGATAACTATTCTATTTTGGCGATTCCGGGATATTTGGGATCTAATAAAGTAATTGAAAAATGGGCAAAAATCTGTAACGAAAACAAAGTAATGATGGTTACCGATTTTGCCAATCTTGATAAGCCTGATGATGTAGTCGATCTATTTCACTCTGCGAATCTTACGGGTGGCGAATTACACAGAAGTAATGTCATTATGACTTGCAACTGGTTAGTTGGTCGTGGTAGAGCAGAAGAAGTAGGTGAAGAAGAAAATGTAGAACTTCCACCTTCAACTTCATTGGCAGGAAAAATTCACAAAACATTAATGTCACAGGTTGCTGCCGGTAAAAAACACGGTAATATCAACGAAGTAGATGCTGTGAAATTTGAATTAAAGAAAAGTGAAATTTCCCAGTTAGAAAAAATGGGATTGGTTCCTATGGTGAACGAGTACGGAAAAATCATGGCATTCTCTGCAAAAACATTGTTTACAGGAGATAACATCGGTCTTCAGACGTATTCTGTAGTTCGTGTATTCGATTATGTAACTAAAGTTTTATTGGATTTCTTAAACAGAAGAGCCTTCGAAAACTGGAATGCAAGAAACGAAGACGATTTGAGAAAACAGATTGTAAGTTTCTTAGACGGTATAAAAGGAGCCGATAAATTAATCGAAAAGTTCAAAATTGTACGTTTTGAGCAGGATAAAGTAAATAAAGACAGAGTTTGGCTAGATATCAGACTGACACCATACTTCCCGACAAAAAGTTTTGTGATCAAGCTTGACGGCCACAAAGGTGATGACGGTAACGAGTGGGATGCAGAATATATCCAGGATTAATATTCTCAATATTTAATATAGAAACCGGTGCGTCAAAAACATCGGTTTTTTTTCTAATTATTTTTAAAAGCGGTTTAATGAAAAAGTTTACGTTTTGTACTTTGTTAGCTTCTCTGTTATTTGCTGTTTTAAGTTGTGAAAAAGAATATCAGCGCCCCAGAAAATATGAAGTTGATCTTTTCAAAAACGAAAAAAAAGATAGCAATCAGGCTTATATAATGTCTGAAGACGAAGCTTACGGAATCAGTGATATGGTCGTGGCAAGTTCAGATATTTCTGTTACCGACAGTTCTTCAGGTCGTGGCAAAGCAATTTATATCTACAGCATCAATTCTGGAGATTTGTTATTCAGCAAAAGAGATTCTGTAATTTCGTATCCTTACCGGTTTCTTTCCAATCAGAGATTAAATCTTAAAAAAGAAGAAAATGATTCGGTATACGTCTTTTTAGAAAAACTTAAAGGCTATAAATCTATTGCAGAAGTGAAACAAATCAAATATCAATGGTTGAAAGGTGCACCAGTTTATCTCCTTGATAACGCAAAAAAATAATTTTATCTTTGCTTCACTAAAATGAATTGGTTTTTTGGAAAAGAATAAAAAAAGTTCAGACTTTCTTCACATCGGGAACAAGCTGCTGAAGTGGTATGATAAAAATGCGAGAGATTTACCGTTCAGAAAAACCAAAGATCCTTATAAAATCTGGATTTGCGAGATCGTTTTTCAGCAAACCCGAATTGCTCAGGGATTAAATCACTACAATAATTTTATCGAAAGATTTCCCGACGTAAAAACCTTGGCAGAATCTTCTGAAGATGATGTTTTGCTGTATTGGAAAGGCTTGGGGTATTATTCGCGTGCCATCAATATTCATAAAGCTTCGCAACAAATTATTAATGACTATAACGGAGTTTTTCCTTCTAATTACGAAGAGATTTTAAAACTAAAAGGCATAGGTAAATATACTGCTGCTGCCGTTTCAAGTATTTGTTTTAATGCAAAAATGCCCGCAGTTGATGGAAATTTTTATCGAGTTTTAAGCAGAATTTTTGCTGATGATTTTGATATTTCAAATTCTAGAGCCTTTAATTATTTTTCTGAATTATCAACTTTGATTATGCCTGAAAATGTAGGCGATTTTAATCAGGCAATGATGGATTTGGGTTCTGAAATCTGCAAACCCAAAAATCCTTTGTGCGGAGAATGTCCTGTAAATGCTGATTGCCTTGCTTTTTCTTTACATAAAACTTCACAATTTCCTGTCAAAACTAAAAAAGTGAAAGCAGAAGATCTACACTTAAAATATTATTTCGTTCATCGGAACGGAAAGTTTTTAATCCAGCAAAGAAAGGATGATTTTATCTGGAAGAAATTATTTGAATTTCCACTGATTATTTCTGAAGATTTAAATACATTTATTAAAAGTGTAAAAATTGTCAATCATAAGCTTACCCACAAAAATTTAAGCATAGAAATTTTTAATGTTGAGGTTGATTCTGAATCGGCTTGGGAAGATTTTATAGCTCAAAACAATTACATAATTACGGATGTTGAAGGTTCTCATGAAAGGTCATTCCCAAAACCTTTAGAAAATTATATTCAAAATTACGATATAGCGTATAAAATTTTTTAATGTTAAAAGATGAAAATCTCCAACATAATTGTCAGTCCGTAGGAATCGAAGCGCTGTTTTTTTATTTATTGTTTATTAAGTGAGTTGAGATTCCTACGGAATGACAAACTTTATGGATATGGGCATTTAAATAAACTCTTTTTATCCAAATTTCAAAACTCATTGAAATGCTGAAATTTGTGTCCTCAAATCTAAAATCTAATTTGTATTTTTGCAAAATGATTAAAAAAGTCATTTTTATTTTTCTATCAATGTTGATTATTTCGTGCGAAAAAGAATCTACTCCAAAGCCTTACGGGGAATTGAGATTAGAGTATCCTGCACCAAAATATCAGAAATTTGAGCCCAATTGCCTGTATTCTTTTGAAGTTTCAGATTATGCTAGAATTTATGATGCGAAGAAACCTTGTTGGTATTATCTTAATTACCCGAAAATGAAGGCTAAGATTTTCCTGACGTATTATCCAATCAACAACGATTTTGCCCAGCAGATTATGGAAACCGAAAAAATGGTTTATAAACATACTGTAAAAGCAAGTTCTATCGATACAAAATCTTTCGAATATCCTGAGAAAAAAGTCTACGGAAATTTTTATGAACTGAAAGGTCAGGCTGCATCCAATCTGCAGTTTTATGCAACCGACAGTACAAAGCATTTCGTAACGGGCTATTTATACTTTAATTCCAGACCAAAACCAGATTCTTTAGCGCCTGCAATAGATTATATTAAAAAAGACTTAATGCATTTGCTGGATACTTTTGAATGGAAAAAATAAACATAATAAATTACATATGAATCGGTAAGATTACATATAATTAAAAAATAGATAAAAATACATATGAAACTTTTAGTCGTAGGAAGCGTGGCATTTGATGCAATTGAGACGCCGTTTGGTAAAACAGATAAAATTTTGGGTGGTGCAGCTACTTACATCGGGATTACATCTTCTATTTTAGGTGTGAAATCTGGAATTGTATCGGTAGTTGGTGGAGATTTTCCACAAGAATATCTTGATATGTTTACCAACAGAGATGTAAACATCGAAGGAATAGAAATTGTAAAAGAAGGAAAAACTTTTTTCTGGGCAGGAAAATATCATAATGATTTAAATACAAGAGATACTTTAGCTACTGAAGTGAATGTTTTGGAAAATTTTGATCCAAAAATTCCAGCTTCTATGCAAGATGCAGAGATTTTGTTATTAGGAAACCTTCACCCTGGAGTTCAGCTTTCAGTTCTTGAAAAAATGAACCAACGTCCAAAATTGGTTATTTTAGATACGATGAATTTCTGGATGGATTCTGCAATGGATATTCTGAAAGATATGATTGCTAAAACTGACGTAATCAGCATCAATGACGAAGAAGCTAGACAGCTTTCCGGGGAATATTCTTTAGTGAAAGCAGCTAAAAAGATCCACACAATGGGGCCTGAATATGTGATTATCAAAAAAGGAGAGCACGGAGCTTTATTGTTCCATGATAATAAAGTATTCGCAATTCCTGCACTTCCTTTAGAAGAAGTTTTCGATCCGACTGGTGCGGGTGATACTTTTGCAGGCGGTTTTGCAGCTTATCTTGCTAAAAAAGGAACCTTTGATTTTGAAACCATGAAGTCTGCATTAATCGTAGGTTCCGCAATGGCATCTTTCACCGTAGAAAAATTCGGAACAGAAAGAATTCAGGAGGTAAATGAAGCAGATATTACAAACAGATTGAAGCAATTTAAAGAATTGACAACTTTTAATGTAGAATTGCAATAAATCATCTCTTTTTAAGAAATATTTATAATAAAAAATTGAGTGCAATTCATTAAGAATTCTAAATTTGCAACTTGTTTAAAATAGTATAATGACAAATAAACTAAAAATCACTTTCCTTCTTGCAGTCTTCACGATGTTGTTCTCAGGAAACATCAATGCTCAGCTAAAGAAAGGTCAGTTGGTAGACGGTATTGCGGCAGTAATTGGTGATGAGATCGTTTTGGAATCTGATGTTGAAGAGCAGATGAATTACGGAAAACAGCAGGGTGCTTCAACAACCGACAGATGTGAGTTTTTGGAAAACTTAATCAATAATAAACTTCTGGTATACGAAGCTAAAAGAGATACCCTGATCGAAAACCGTTCTGCGGCGATTAAAGATGGGGCAAATGCAAAGTACAACCAATTGCTTTCTCAGTTTCCGGACGAAAAGTCGATGCTTACTGCGTATAAGTTCAGAAATCAGTTTGAGATGAAAAATGCCATCGAAAAAATTGATACCGATCAATATTACGGACAGGCAAAATATGGAAGAATTACAGAAAAAGCCGATGTTACTCCGAATGAAGTAACAGATTTTTTCAATATGTATAAATCTCAGCTTCCTGAGATAAAAGATGAAGTTTCTCTTTCTCAGATTATGATGTATCCTAAATTGACGGAGGCTCATAAAGAAGAGTTAATAAGCAAATTAAAGAAAATCAAAGCTGATATTATAGGTGGAGAGAGTTTCGAAAGTCAGGCAAGAATTTATTCTGAAGACCAGGGAACAGCACCAAATGGAGGTTTGATGAAAAATATCTTTAAAGGGCAAATGGTAAAGCCTTTCGAAGCTGCAGCATTAAACTTACAGGAAGGTGAAATTTCAGACCCTGTAGAATCTGAGTTTGGATACCATATTATTCAGTTGGTGAAAAAATCAGGGAAAGCTTATGATGCAAGACATATTCTTTTAATGGCGACACCTACAGATGCAGAAATTACTACTGCAAAACAAAAATTAGACAGTATCAGAGGTTTAGTCTTAGCTGAAAAATTGAGTTTTAAAGATGCTGCATTTAAGTTTTCCGATGATAAAAAAACTAAATTCAATGCGGGTGTTATTACCGGTGGAGATGGTTCTAGTAAAATCGAAAGAGAAAGTATTCCGGGAGTGATTAGTTACGAGCTTGCCGGTCTTAATAAAAATGATATTACAACTGCTTTTGATGATGAAGATGACAGAAAGAGAAAAGTTGTAAAAATCATTAAAATTGAAGATGTTATTCCTGCGCACCAGATTACTCTTGAAACAGATTATGACAGAATAAAGCAGATGGCTCTCAACAAGAAAAAAAGTGAAATGATTGAGAAGTTTGTCAATTCAAAACTTCCAACCACATTTATTTCTATAGACGGTCGATATGACAGCTGTGATTTTAAAGGGAACTGGAAAAAAGAATCTCTTAAAAAATAATACAAAAACCTTCAGAACTTTCTGAAGGTTTTTTTGTGAAAATAGTTCTCACATGTATTATAGAATCTACGTTTTTAGTATTTTTACCTTATGAGTAATTTTATAGATTTCAACTCCGCTAAAAAGCTTCATGAAATGAACGAAAACAAAAATAGAGTCACAGAACTTTTCAATATAAAATATCCCATTATTCAGGCCGGTATGATTTGGCATTCAGGTTGGAAGTTGGCTTCCGCAGTTTCCAATTGTGGTGGATTGGGGTTGATTGGTTCAGCAAGTATGTATCCGGATATTTTAAGAGAAAATATTCAGAAATGTAAGAAAGCTACCGATAAACCTTTTGGGGTAAATGTCGCTTTGCTTTATCCAAATTTAGAAGAAATTATCAATATTATTCTGGAAGAAGGTGTGAAAATAGTCTTCACTTCTGCTGGAAGTCCTAAAACATATACCGAAACGCTTCAGAAAGAAGGTTTAAAAGTCGCTCATGTGGTTTCTTCAACCAAGTTTGCCGTTAAATGTGAGGACGCAGGAGTTGATGCCATTGTAGCGGAAGGCTTTGAAGCAGGCGGTCACAACGGAAGAGATGAAACAACGACTTTTTGCCTGATTCCGAATGTTAAAAAACATATTTCAAAACCATTGATTGCTGCAGGAGGAATTGCTTTGGGTTCTCAAATGAAAGCAGCAATGATTTTGGGCGCAGACGGAGTTCAGATCGGAAGCCGTTTTGCGGCAACACAGGAAGCAAGTGCTCATGAAAACTGGAAAAAGAAAATTACAGAACTGAATGAAGGTGATACGCTTCTTACTTTAAAAGAACTGGCGCCCGTAAGAATGGTTAAAAACAAGTTTTTCAACGAGCTTGAGGAAATATACAATGTAGGAAGAAATGCCGAAGCTTTGGTCGCTTCTTTAGGTAGAGCGAGAGCTAAAAAAGGAATGTTTGAAGGTGATATGGAAGAAGGTGAATTGGAAATCGGTCAGGTTTCAGCTTTGATTGACGAAGTTCTTCCTGTGGAAACGGTTTTTGCTAACCTTTTAAAAGAATTTAATGAAACAAAAAATCCGAGCTTATAAATAATGATTGAAGAGGTAATTGATGTAAAAGGTCAAAACTTATTTATAAAATTCAATAATTCATTCGAAAATAAACCGACAATTATTTTTCTGCATGATTCTTTAGGTTCGGTTCAGCTTTGGAGGGATTTTCCTGAAAAATTGGCGAAAGCGACACAATGTAATGTTTTAGTGTATGATCGTTTAGGATACGGAAAATCTTTTCCTATGATTACCCATGAAAGAGAAAACAATTACATGGAACTGGAAGCGGATATATTGAATGATTTACTTTCTGAATTAAATATAAACAATGCAATTCTTTTCGGTCACAGCGATGGCGGAACGATTGCCTTAATTGCCGCATCAAAATATCCTGAAAAAGTGAAAGCTGTAATCTGTGAAGCCGGACATATTTTTGTGGAAGATATTACAGTAAAAGGAGTGGAAGAGGCATTAAATGCTTACAATACCACAAATCTACTTCAACGTCTGGAAAAATATCACGGCGATAAAGTAGAAACAATTGTCAAAGCATGGACTGAAATTTGGCTTACTGAAAAATTCAGAAGCTGGAATATTGAGTATTTATTAAAAGATATTAAAAGTCCTATTTTGTTTATTCAGGGAGAAGCTGATGAATACGGAACTTTAGATCAAGTTGAAAGAACGGTTTCGCAGGTTGCAGGAAGATCGGAGAAATTCATCATTCCAAATGTTGGACATACACCGCACAAAGAATCTCCGGAAATAGTTTTAAATAAATCAATTGAATTTATAAATTCCGTAATAAATTAATTCGCAAAAATTCCCCTCCTCTGGAGGGGTGGCGAAAATTCAAAGAATTTTTGACGGGGTGGTTAATATTTACAATAAATTATAAGCATTTCCTAAGATTTTACAGTATACTAAATTCAAATTCAATATTCTCCCTCGCCCCAGTTTCATATTCATTCTTAAAATATTCAGTTTTAAAAATATTTTCCAGTTCTAAAAAATGTTGTAAAACCTTTTTCCTTCCCGGTTTATAAAGGAAATCCGGATAAATAGAATATTCTTTTCTGATCTGTTTTGTATACTCTAAATAAACTTGCGGGCTTTTCCCAAGAATCGATAAATCTGCATCTAAAAGAAAATTAGTGTCTTCATCATCCGATTTTTTGTGTGATTTTGTAGCTAAAATCTGCTCGTAAATTTGTTGTAAATCTTCATTATTCAGACCTAAGATTTCAAGTCTTTCTTTTGCAAGATCTGCACTTTTTTCTTCATTTAGTTTTGAAGTTGCATCATAAATTAAATCATGATAAAAAATAGAAAATGAAATAGTATTGAAATTTTTGATTTTATCTTTTACATGTTCAATTTCTTCAAATAGAGTTTCTAAATGTTGAAGATTGTGATAATGCCTGTTTTTCCCTGAATAGTTTTTCTCAATTTCGATCCAAAATTTTTCAATTAAAATTTTATCTTCTGTAAAGTTTAAACAAAGTGATTCAAATCTATCTTTTAAAATCATACATATCGTTTGAGTTAAATAAAAAAAGGAACTTAAAAAAGTTCCTTCTGTTCTTATAAGCTTGCTTTCAAATCAGCCCAGCCACCGCCGTTGTAGCCATCTTGTAAGCCTTGAGAATTCAGATATTCTAATGCTTTTCCACTTCTGTTTCCGCTTCTGCAGAACAAAACAACAGGCTTTTCGATAGATAAGATTTCGTCTTTTCTGTCTTCAACTTCTCCCAAAGGAATATTGACTGCTCCTTCTATATTTCCGTCCATTTCAAGCTCCATTGGCTCACGAACGTCGATTAATGCATAATTTCCTGATTGTAATACATCTGCTAATGACATAATATTTAATTTTTTTGAGTTAAATTACAAAATAAATGTATGAAGTATTTTCACACATCCAAACTTCAACAAATTTATAAAATAATCTTAGTTTTGCAATGCGAAATCTATGAATTCCACTGCTGAAAAATATTCCCAATTAATCAAATCTAAAGCTAAAAGTTTTGGATTTCAGAATTGTGGAATTTCAAAGGCTGATTTTCTGGAGGAAGATGCCCATCATTTGGAAAAATGGCTTAAAAATAACTTCCATGGCGAAATGAAATATATGGAAAATCATTTCGATAAAAGATTAGATCCTAGATTGCTGGTGGAAGGTTCCAAATCTGTGATTTCACTTTCTTATAATTATTTTCCTGAGGAAAAAATCTCAGCGTTAGAGAATTTTAAAATCTCAAAATATGCGTATGCTGAAGATTATCATGAAGTAGTAAAAGAAATTCTTCGTGATTTGGTTGCTGAATTACAAGAAGAAATCGGAGATTTCGATTTCCGTGTTTTCGTAGATTCTGCTCCGGTTTTGGAAAGAAGTTGGGCGAAAAAATCAGGAATTGGCTGGGTTGGAAAAAATGCCAATTTAATCACCAAACAAAGTGGTTCTTTTTATTTTTTAGCTGAAATTATTTGTGATTTAGATTTAATTCCTGATAATGAAACAACGGATCATTGCGGAAGCTGCAGAAAATGTATCGATGCTTGTCCGACCGATGCGATTGTTTCGGAGAAAATTGTTGACGGAAGCAAATGTATTTCCTATGCAACCATTGAATTGAAAACTGAAATTCCCGATTACTTTAGAGATAAAATGGAAGACTGGATGTTTGGCTGCGACATCTGTCAGGATGTCTGTCCTTGGAACCGTTTTTCGGCGCCGAATCTTCAGGCTAAATTTAAACCTAACGAAGCGTTAAAAAGTTTCAAAAAAGGTGAATGGAAAGAATTGACTCAGGAAATATTCTCGGAAATATTCAGGAAATCACCTGTAAAGCGTACAAAATTTGCCGGTTTGAAAAGAAATATTGAGTTTTTGAATCAATCTTCAGAGAAATTATAGCAAAATATAAAAGGTGAAAAAACCTGTTCGGAAATTATAGTTTCCAAAAATAATAAGGGTATTGTACCATTCCTTAAAACTTTAGTTCTAAAGAAATAAAAGATTCCAATTCATAAAAATTAAAAAAGTCTTTCCTACAAAAGAAAAATTGACTTTCAAAAAGAGAATATCTTTAAGAAAATCAACGTTTTTTCTGGGTTCTTTTAGGAGCTGTTTTTACTCTTACTTTAAATCTTTTTTGAGATTTCGCGTTTTTAAGCATATTTGTGAATGTTTGTTAGTTAAATTTAATTAATTTTTGAATTAAAATAAATACTTTTAGAAAAAATTTAGATTAAATTTTATTAAACTTCAATATCTGAAAACATGAGTGTGAAAATTATACTGATCTATTTCCTGAAAACTCTCGGAATTATCCTTGGAATCATTGTGCTGTACGCTATTCTAGGTTATCTGCTTCCTTTTATCGAAGTTTCGGCAAAAGATGATGGCGAGCAAAAAGAAATTCCGATTTACATTTATACCAACGGTGTTCATACGGATATTGTAATGCCTGTAAAAAATGAATTGCACGATTGGAGCGCAAAAATTCCGTTTACAAATACAACCTCGAAAAAATCGGATTACAATTATGTAGGAATCGGGTGGGGCGATAAAGGTTTTTATCTGGATACACCAACTTGGGCAGATTTGAAATTTTCTACGGCTGTAAAAGCTGCATTTTGGATGAGTGAATCTGCAATGCACGCTTCATTTTACAAAACGATGACCGAAGCTGCTGACTGCAAAAAAATAATGATCAGCAAAAAACAATATTTAGAATTAGTGAAGTTTATTGATGCTAAATTTGACAGAGATGCAAACGGAAATTATATATTGATTCCTACGAAAGCTGTTTACAGCGATAATGATGCGTTCTATGATGCGAAAGGAAGTTATAGTTTTCTTAATACCTGTAACACCTGGGCAAACGATGCACTAAAAGCTGCCGGACAAAAAGCTGCATGGTGGACGCCAACAGATTATGGAATTTTCTTACATTATAAATAAATCTTGTGAAAATTTTCCATTTAATTTTCTTAGTTATCATTTTTTCGTCATGTCAATATGAATCGAAAAAGGGTGCTGACAACACTGTTTTTGAAAATGAAAAGATCAGTGAAATTATAAAGCCCGAATTAGATTTAATCAAAACAAAAAAGAAAGCTGAAGAAGCCTATGCATTTTGCAAAAGCAAAAAAATGAATACTGATTTTTGTATTTTGATTGATATGAGTCTGCATTCCGGATTGAACCGTTTTATAATCTGGGATTTTAAAGAGCAGAAAATCTCTAATAAATATTTAGTGGGGCATGGTTGCGGAGGTAATAGTTGGAGCAGCGATGAATCAAAAGACAATCCAAAATTCAGTAATGAAGACGGAAGTCATCTTTCGGCTTTAGGGAAATATCAATTAGGCGAAAGAGGAAGAAGCGATTGGGGAATTAATGTAAAATATTTAATGCACGGTCTCGAAAAAACCAATAACAATGCGCTAAAAAGATTCATTGTTTTTCATTCATGGGATTTGATGAGCGATAAAGAAGTTTATCCAAAAGGTTCTCCGGAAGGATGGGGTTGTCCCACGATTTCCAATAATGCGATGAAGGAAATAGATCCGATTATTCAAAATTCTGAAAAACCTTTATTGATGTGGATTTATAATGAATGATTTTTTAGTAATGACAAAAAATATTTTACCGCAAAAGAATCAAAAGAAATCATTGAAAAAATAAGAATTCAAAAGTTTACAAAATGTAAAGACCTGAGATGATAATCGTTTTGCAAACTTTTGCTTAACTTAAACTTAAGAAAGTCTTTTGATTCTTTTGCGGTTAAAAAATGTCATATACTAAAGAAAGATTTATAAATTTTTTAAATCTAATTCATAAATGGATGATGGAAGATTGAAGGGTTCTGAAACCGTATCTTTCACAAAAACAAAGTTTTGATCTTTAAAAAAATGAATTTGTGAATCGTTTTCTCTGATATTGATCCAAAGACTGTCTGCAAATTGAATTGCCGATTTTACTTTATTCCAAAGAGAAAATCTCACCTCTGGTAGATCATATTTTTGAAGAATAGAAAACTCTTTAATAGCTGTTGTCTTTTGATTTTCATCAGCTTCCGGATAAAAGTTTCCTGTTTGAAAAAAGCAATATCCTACAGGTTGCTGATCTGCAAACACCATAATTAATTGATTAGAAAAATCATTTAAAACATTGATCATTTTTCTGTGATCACAATGTTCTTTAATGTAGTTGTCTATAATTTCGGGTGCAATAATCTCTTGATACGAATTTTTAATAAAAGCTTTTTTAACATCGAAAAATTCATCAACTCCCTGATCTGAACCTACTACAAATTTTGAAACAATCTCCATTCTTATTTTTTTTCAAAGCTAAGTTATTTATGAATGATAATATCGGTACAGTTTCATGCAAATAAAACGGTACAGTTTTACTTTTTGTAAATTTGTGCGGAACAGATTTTGATTATGCAGAATTTTAAATATCAAATATTTACTTCGGTCATCGAGGAACAGATTAAAAATGGAATTCTTGTCTCAGGCGAGCGGTTACCTTCTATAAGAGAAATTAAAGAAAAGTATCAACTGAGTACCACTTCGGTGCAAAGCGGTTATGATTATCTTGTGATGAAAGGCTGTGTTGAAAATCGTCCTCGCTCAGGATTTTTTGTTACTATAAAAGTAAATGAAAATATTCCTGAAGATGTTCCAAAATTTTTGCCAGTTGTAAGCAATGTGGATTTTGATAAAAAAGTAAAACTTACTTCAAAATCGAATAAGTCTTCTGAACAAATTTCATTTAATACCGCTGCACCGACAGATTTGCTCGTTCCTCAAAAATTGATCTTAAGAAAAATGCAGGAAGTAATTCGGAAAAAAGGAGCATCAATTCTCAGATATTATCCTGCTAACGGATCAGAAATCTTAAGAAATCAAATTGCTGCACGGGCAACAAAATCTGGTTGTAAAATAAATTCAGAACAACTCATCATTACAGATGGAGCTTTGCAGGCGCTTTACATTGGGCTGGCTTCGATAACGGAATCGGGAGATGTGATTGCGGTAGAAAGTCCGTGTATTTTTTCTGTTTTAGAAGTGATTTCAAACTTAAAACTGAAGGTAATCGAAGTTCCGGTACAATACAAAACCGGATTTGATATTGATTACCTAAAGGATGCTTTAAGTAAAAATAATATTCGTGCTGTTGTGGTAACATCCAATTTTCATAATCCCACAGGAATTTTAATATCAGACGAAACAAAGAAAGAACTTGCTTCGATTGCGAAAAATAATGAGATTCCGATTATTGAAAATGATATTTATGGAGATCTTTATTTTGATGGAGAAAGGCCTTCAACGATTTGTAATTTCGATACGGAGGGTTGGGTAATGACCTACTCATCATTTTCAAAAACTTTGGCACCGGGAATTCGTTTGGGATGGCTGAATACAGGTCGATTTTTTGAGCAAGCTGAAAGAATTAAGTTTTCTTTGGGAAGATCTGTATCACCTATTTTTCAGGAATTAATGATACAATTGTTAAACGAAAACTCTTATGACCGACATCTCCGTTTTTTTCGGAAACAGCTGGAAATACAATGTGTAGAATTACTTAATACATTAAGATTATATTTTCCAGAAGAATGTTATTTTCACAGACCGCAAGGCGGTTACAGCATTTGGGGAAGACTTCCTAAAGAAGTGAATATGCCTGATTTCTATAAATTTTGTGAAAGTCAAAAAATAGCTTTTACACCTGGAGATACATTTTCATACACCGATGCATACAGTTATCATTTCAGAATCATATTTGCAGACAGAATCACCTCTGAAAGTATTGTGAGGCTAAAAATAATTGGAGAAAAAGTGCAAAGTATTTTAGATGAAAAAATAAATGAAAATCTGTAAAATCAGAAATTCATTTTGCAAAATAGTCTTCCTTTTTTAACTGTTTGTATTTACAATATTAAAAAAGATACGTTTTTATCGGACAAATTGTAAACATTATTTAATTTATGCGTAAAATACCTGTAATCTAATCAGGCTACTTTTGCGATTAAAACTGTGAGATATTATCTTTTACTGCTTATTCCATGCGCTTTCATTTTTTCTGTGATGTCTTTTAACTCCGTTGATGAGGGTGTACAAAATGATAATAAATTTATAAACAGAGGTTTACGTGATTTTAAAATTGAGTTAGAATATCTGAAAAATGATGTAGAACTTTATTCTCAAGAAAAAATTTCCTTAGAAAAGCTTCAGCAAACTTTAAGGAATACCAGAAATTCCTTTAAAGAAATAGAATTTTTCGTCGCTTATCATTATCCTGAATTTACCAAAACCCATCTTAATGCAGCGCCGCTTTTTCATATAGAAGCAGCGGGAACTTCTGCATATACGTTGCCTCCCGAAGGACTACAGGTTTTAGATGAGCTTATTTTTTCGGAGGAAGCCAATGAAAAAAAAGATGAAATAAGTACAATTACCAATTTTCTTTATAACAGTTATGCAAACTTTTATTTAAGTACTTTGAATAACGGATTGAGCTCAGGAAATAATAAAACTTTGCCTTTGCGAATAGAACTTATTAGAATTTACAGTTTGGGTGTTACCGGTTTTGATACTCCGGGTTCGCTTAATATTTCCGAGGAAGCTGCTCATGCTTTTAAAGGAATGAGTGAATACATCAACGATGAAGCTTATTTTAAAAATTTTAAAACAGAAAAAGCTAATTTAATTATTCAACAGGCAATTACTTATCTTGGGAAGAATACCGATTTTGAGTCTTTTGACAGAATAGAGTTTTATAAAAAATTTGTTCAGCCTTTATACGAAGAATTGGGCAGATGGGATGGTAATCCTGATGATCTCAAAAATTTTTCGGGCTGGAATGTTTCGAATAAAGATTTCTTTAAAGCAGATTTTCTTGATCCTTATTTTTATACGATTTTAAAACCTTCTGAAGATTCTGAAGAACTGAAAAATTTGGGTGAAAAGATTTTTTATGATCAAAACTTCAGTGCTAATGGAACGATGAGTTGCGCCAGCTGTCACCTTCCAGAAAATGCGTATACCGATCTAAAACAGAAATCTGCAAGTAATGTAGAGGGAAAAACCGTCTTGAGAAATTCTCCTTCTCTTTATAATGCCGTTTTTGCAAAAAGATTTTTTTATGATATGAGAGCTTTTTATCTTGAACAACAGGCGGAACACGTGATTTATAATCAGGATGAATTTAATACCGATTATCAAAAAATTGTACAAAAACTGAATGGCAATAAAGAGTATAAAAAAGAGTTCAAAAAGGTTTTTAAAGACGGAAAAATCAATAAACAAAATTTTTCCAAAGCGCTAAGTTCTTTTGTAGCATCTCTGTATTCATTTGAAAGTGATTTTGACCGTTTTATGAGAAATGAAAAAGAAATTTCTGAAGATGCTAAAAAAGGTTACAATTTATTCATGGGGAAAGCCAATTGTGCAACTTGTCATTTTGCTCCTCATTTTTCAGGACTTGTTCCGCCGTTCTTTAATGAAAATGAATCTGAAGTTTTAGGAGTGACCAAAAAACCAATCACAAATTTACCGATAGAACTTGATGATGACAGAGGAAGAATAAATTCTAATGTGAAAAAAGAAAATTCATGGATTTACGAGAATTCTTTCAAAACCATGACGGTGAGAAATATTGCGTTAACAAAACCCTATTTCCATAACGGAGCTTTTAATACGCTTGAAGAAGTGATTGATTTTTATAATGAAGGTGGAGGAGAAGGTTTAGGTTTACCCATGAAAAATCAGACGCTTCCTGCAGATAAGCTTGATCTGACGGAAATTGAAAAAAAACAACTTATCGCTTTTCTGAATACTTTGACAGACATCAGTAAGGCCAAGAAATTAGCGAAATAAAGCTTCAGTTTTACATAAATTTCAAATTTAATAATAAGTTAAAATTCGTAACATTTACTTTCAGTTTTATTAATATTCATCGAGGTTTAATTAAAGATAGCGTAACGCAATGCCGAAGCGAAAAAAATAGTTTTGCATGGTAAATGAAATTTTAATAAAAGTGAAAAGAAAACTACTTAGTATCGCAGCTTTGGCATTGATGACGACATCGATGATCCAGGCACAGACGACAATTTTTGCATTGCAGAGTGCATGGAAGTATAACGACGCAGATGTGGCATTGCCCGCAACCTGGAAAAGTTCCAATTTTGATGTTTCAAACTGGGCTGTAGGAAATGGTCCGTTAGGTTACGGTGACCCTGTTACGACTTCTTTTATCTCTGGTGTAGATACTGCTTATCTTATCAAAGATTTCACAGTAAATCTGGCAGATCTTTCGAATACGATGGAATTTGGCGTGAGGAGAGATGACGGAATCATTGTTTATCTAAACGGTGAAGAGGTAATAAGAGATAATATGCCATCCGGAGCCATTACTCATGGTACTTTTTCGAGTACAATTGTTGATGGGGCTGCAGAAACGGCTATTAACATATTCTCTATTCCCAAAAACAAATTTGTACAGGGAACTAACAGAATTTCAATTGAACTTCATAATAGAAGTGCTACAAGCTCAGATTTAACAATAGACGCATATCTTAAAACAACAACAACGGTAACTCCACCGGTTTCCAACTGTACCGGTACACATATCAGCTGTTTTACATCAATTGTTCCTACAACACAGACTGCAAAATTGATTATCCCCGCTGAACATAAATATCAGTTGATCCTAAAAGAAGGTGATAACTACACAGAAGGCGGCGGATTGGTTGGTGGCCTTAATGATTTTACCGCTTATGTTGCTAAAAATAACAGCAGTATGGACGGATATCTTTCTGTAAACCATGAAACAAACCCGGGAGGTGTTACCATGGCAGAAATTAATTATAATACTTCAACCAAACTTTGGCAGTTAACAAAATCAAGAGCGGTGAGTTTTTCGGCACCGAGCCTTGTGCAGACGATCAGAAACTGCTCGGGAGGTATTACACCTTGGGGAACGGTGGTAACGGCTGAAGAATCTGTTACGTCAAACGATATTAATGCCGATGGGTACAAAGATTATGGATGGCTGGTAGAAATTGATCCTGTAACAGCGCAGGTGATGTCTCATAACCAGGCAGGAACTAAAGATAAGCTTTGGCAGATGGGAATCATGAATCATGAAAATGTAGTGATTAACGATGCAGGAACAACGGCTTATTATGGTGAAGATGGCGGAACTCATATGGTTTATAAATATGTGATGGATACTCCAAACAATCTGGCTTCAGGGAATTTATATGTTTTGAAGCTTGATCAGGGATTAAGCGGCGGAAATCCGGTTGCTACTACAGGACAGTGGATTCAGATTCCAAATAAACTTCAGGCAGATCAAAATAATACGGCTGCTTTAGCTTTGTCATTAGGCGGTACTTCCTTCAATGGAGTAGAAGATATAGAAATAAGTCCACTTGACGATAAAGTTTATTTTACGGCAAAAGGATTAGATAAAGTATACAGAATGACAGATAACGGAATGACGCTTTCAAACGTTGAAACTTTCGTAGGCGGAGCATCAACAGCTTATACATTCAACACCGCGCAGGGAATGAAAACTGAATCTTGGGGGGACGGAAACGATAACCTTACTTTCGATGAACTTGGAAACCTTTGGGTGCTGCAGGATGGTGGTAAAAACTATATTTGGGTGATTGGTCCCGATCATACACAGGCAAATCCTAATGTAAGATTATTTGCGTCAATGCCTGCAGGATCAGAGCCAACAGGTCTTACTTTTACACCGGATAAGAAATTTGGTTTCTTTTCAATTCAGCATCCTAATTCTACGATTTCTACTGATGTAGATGCAACGGGGAATACAATAGATTATAGAGGAAAATCGGCTACTATTGTAGTTGCTTTACAACAGTTTTTAGGGACTTCAGGAAGTTTGGGAACAGTAGAAGTTGTTAATGAAAATGATGTAACGGTAGCTCCGAACCCTACTTCTGGTATTGTGAAAATCAATTCGCCAAAAGCACTGAAAAATCTTGAAGTTACTGCGTACAGCATTGATGGAAAAGTTGTCTATAAAAAGAAAGTAAATGGATCTACAACTAGTCTGGACTTAGATTTCACAAGCCAGCTTCAGGTTTCAAGAGTTTTAATATTAAATATTGAAGCAGACGGATTCCAGAAAACAGCTAAGATTTTCAAAAAATAATTTTAATACTTTATAACGGTCGTCGGATTTTTTCCGGCGACCTTTTTTTGTTTTATGAAAAAATATATTTGCCTTTTTTGTTTACTGTGTATTGCCAGAATAAATGCCCAGATTGATCCTGTAAAATATCCTACTTATACAGATATGGAGGCTGCTTTGATGTCGAAAGAAACTGTTTATAGCTTAAGTTTCAGAGATAAAGGTCTGTTTAATCTGCCTCCTGATATTACGAAAATGAATTCTGTTTTTTTTCTGAATATTATGGGAAATAATCTTGAAAAGCTAGATGATGCACTATTTTCACTTTCAGAACTTCAGATTCTTAATATTAACGAGAACAGCATAAAATATATTCCGGACGAAATCAGCAAACTTAAAAAGTTAAACACTTTTTCTATGAATCTTAATCAGTTGACGGATCTTAATCCTGAGTTTGCCAAACTTCAAAAGCTTAAAGTTGTACAACTCGATGCGAATAACCTCAGCGTTTTTCCAAAAGCTCTGACAGAAATTTCGGGACTCGAAGAAATTAATCTACACAGCAATCAAATCAGTATGGTTTCTGATGTTGAAAAAATAAAAAGTCTTAAATTTTTGAATCTTTCATCTAATCAGATTAATGATCTTAATGAAACAAGTTTTCCAAGTAAGCTCAAATATCTTGAGCTGCAAAAAAATATGTTGATTACGCTCTCCAAAAACATTTTAGCTTTAAAAAATCTGGAGTTCCTTAACGTAGGTGAGAATAAAATATCTGAGATTCCACCTCAAATAAAGAATCTAAAAAACATCATCAGTCTTAATCTGGCCAATAATCAGCTACAATCATTACCAAAAGAAATTACTGATTTAAAACATTTGAAAACACTTATTCTCACAGGAAATCCTATCAATATTACAGAAGTTGAGGATCTAAGAAAAAAAATGACTGAGACTCAGATTTATTTTTGATGACATTATAAATACTTTAAAACTCTTTCTTTTAACCGTCACGCTGTACAAATAAATTATAAGAAGTTATTACTCTAAAATAGAAATCTCTGAAAATATTTAGAGGTTTATTGTACCTATAATCGAATATGAAATAAAAAAAATAATTGTTTTTTACAAAAAAGGGCTAAATTATTTCGCATTGCGAAGTTATTCTGTGACTAATTCACAACCATTTTTTTTTCTTAAAATATATATAAGGCAAAATAGCCGAAACTACCATTATTATCACGGTTATAGGATACCCATATATTGTATCTAGTCCGGGGATATTTTTAAAATTCATCCCGTATATTCCGGCAATTAAAGCAGGAAGGGAAACGCATAAAGTGATTACTGTAAGTACCTTGAATATATAATTCTGCTCCAGATCTATTTTGTTTTTTATATTTCCCCTCAAATTATCAAGACGTTCAAAATTGAACTGAATATAGTCAGAAATCACGGCAAGATCATCTAATTCCGATTCTATGCGCTCTTTTGTATGTGAATCCTGATCTTGGATATTTTTCTTATACAGGTTAAAAACTCTTATCGTTTCGATTAAAGATTCTTTTAATAGCAAACTGTTGAAACTATAAGTCGTTATCTGATCTGTAATTTTTTTAGAAGATTCATTTTTCAGTAGTACCGAATTTGCAAGGTCTTTTATTTTTTTTGCTTCGCTTTCGGTAATATCAGCATAATAGTCAGAAATAAATTCAAGCTGAAACATCAGGATTTCTATCATATCTGATATTTCGTGCAACTCGTTGAGTTTATAAGTGTATTTTAAATTAAAAAATCGATCAATGGAAGAGTTTGAAAAGAAAAAAAGACCGCTATCACTCATTATAAAGAATATTGGCGATTCCACAAGTTTGTTTTCTTCTTTTGAACAATAATAGGGGATAGAGATGTGGAATGCCGTCTGATTGTTTTTTACTAAAAAATGCGAACTGATTTCGATATCTTCATACCGCTTCATAAGTGAACAATTAATCCCGAAGTTTTCTCCGGCCCAATTTATTTGCTGATCAGTATAATCAATGAATTGAATGGCATAAAAGTCCATCTGTTCAGGTAAAATTTCGTTCGTGCTATTTACCTTAATAATTTCTTTGTTTTTCAGTAATATTTCAATCATTTGTTAAACGTTATTTTATGTTGCGGTATAATTATTACCTAATGTAGTAAATTATCATAAAAAAAATCTTAGTTTTTTGAATTTCAAATGGATAAAGCCTTTTGGTGTCAATATATTTGTTACGATTTATTCAGAAATCTACTAAAAAAATCACCCCATAGAAATTTATAGGGTGATTTGTATTATTTGTCTAGAAAAGTTCCAAACCGCTCGAAGTGGCAGGTATATCCGTTAGGGTTTTTCACCAGATAATCTTGATGATAATCCTCGGCGGGCCAAAATTTGGTGTAAGGTTCCAATGTGGTTACCACTTTTCCTTCCCATTTGTTTGATTTGTTGACGATAGCTATTACTTCTTCGGCTATTTGTTTTTCTTCGTCATTTTGGAAAAAAATAGCTGATCGGTAGCTCGAGCCTCTATCGTTACCTTGTCTGTCAACTGTAGTAGGATTGTGAATACGGAAAAAATAATCTACTATTTCTTTAAAATCAGTTTCGGCCGTGTCGTATGTTATCTCAATGCCTTCTGCGTGACCGGGATGGTTGCCATAGGTGGGATTTTCGTTTTCCCCTCCGATGTAGCCTACTTCGGTATCAATAATTCCTTTTCTTGTTCTGAACAGATCTTCCATTCCCCAGAAGCATCCGCCTGCGATATATACTTTTTTACTGTTTGCCATATTTTAATTGTTTGCTTGTTTATATAATTTATTTTCCTTTTTTGCCCACCTTATCGTGAGATTTTCATCATTTTGTTACTTCGTTTAAATACTTTATTGTACCATCCACATTGATGTGAAAATCTGCGAATACAACGTTGTTTTCTTGATCTATAAAAATAAACCAGGGCGTTCCGCCGGTGTGGTAATCTTCCATTATGGTAGATCTTCCCTTTCCAGGATCGTGCCCGAACGGAATCTCTAATCCATATTTTTTCTGTGTTTCCAAAATTTTATCGTACGTATTGGCGTGTGCTCCTTCAAAAACAGTTTGAACAGCGAGAAACGCAATCCTATCGCTGTTTTCGAATGCATCAACTAGCTTTTTCAAAGACGGGAGCCCTACACTATGACAACCGGGGCACCAATGCTGGAAACAATATATAACTTTATATTTTCCTTCATAATCGGATAATTTGATGGGATTTTCCAGTTTGGAACCTTGCGAATTTATCCATTGTTCTACTCTTAATTCCGGAGCTTTTATTGATTGATTTTGTGTATTATACATTGCTTTAGTATTTTTATGCTAAATCTTTGAAAACAGTAATAGTTATCGTTACGATCAAAGTTTCAGCGATTGGTAATGGTCTATTTTTAGTCTGAAGCTACTGTTCTTATCAAATCAATTGATTCTGAATTAATACAATACCTCAATCCGCTTGGTTCTGGGCCATCCGGGAAAACGTGTCCCAAATGTCCGTCGCAATTATTGCACATTACTTCCACCCGAATCATTCCGTAGGAACTATCTTTGTGATACTTTATTGCATTTTCTCTGATAGGTTGCGTAAAGCTTGGCCATCCTGTTCCCGACTCAAATTTTATAGTAGAGTCGAATAGTTCATTTTCGCAACAAATACATTTGTATTTTCCGGCTTCGTGAGAGGTACAAAAAGCGCCACTTCCGGCTCGTTCTGTCCCTTTTAGACGGGTAATTCTAAATTGTTCCGGGGTGAGGATTTTTTTCCATTCTTCCTCTGTTTTTTCTACTCTTCTATCGGGTGTAGGGTTTCCGTGTGTTGCGAATTTTATAACATTATTCCAGTTTATCATAATTTTTTATTTTAATTTATTATACAATTTACTTTAAATAGAATCCGTTTAATTGCCTTCATCAGTGGGTGTTTTGTTTTCTGATTGATGAAAATTTTGTAATTCTTATCAATTTGCCAACCATAGATATATAATGATCCCAAGCATAATAATGGTTTTAACATTGCACCAGCTAAGCCTGAATTTTGGGGTTAATCTTTTACAGCTTTCTGCTGGGCAATCTGCTTTATACGCACTATTTTCTTTTTGTTTTGCTTTTAGTTCTTCTAAAAATTTGATGGAAGTAGGTTTTTCAAAGTTCTCAAATCTTACTTCAGTATTTCGATTTTCCATATACTTATGTGTTTAGTTCTTACTTATACAAGTTTACCTCAAATGAAAATCGTTCCAGTGTTTGTCTTTCAGAAATCGGTGTTTAGTTTTACGATTTACAAAACAATTTTAAGAACTTGATATTATTAAAAGGTGAAATAAATACTTGAAAGAATTCAAAAGAAATATGAGCATTTTTTCCTCTTTTATTTCACAAAGATAACAAGCAATGAGACGGAATAGGGTGTTTGAAAATCTCTAATTGGTGTTTGGTTTTCAGGAAATTAAAAGAAAAGTTAACCAGTTTTGCTATTAGTCCGGAATTCATCTGGCGTCATTTTGTTTTGCTTTTTGAAGAAATGTGAAAATGCCTGCGAATCTGAAAAATTTAATTCGTAAGCGATGTTTTTTATCAATTCATCGGTGTGCATCAATTGGCGTTTGGCATATAGATTTCTTCGGTCGGCAATCAGTTCGCTTGCTTTTTTATTGTAGCAACAGCCAAATACTTCAGCGATTTTTTTTGGAGAAATTTTTAAGATGCTTGCATAATCGGAAACCTTCATTAGGTCTTTAAAGTTAGTGTTTACCAAATATTGAAATTCGCGGATCAGCCTCAAATCTTTAAAATCAATGGGGATATCAAATTCGGTTACTGCGTGATTTTTTTGACTGAGTAATAGGAAACGCTGAAAAGAATTTCTCGTCAACGCTTCTGAGATAGGATTGTTTATATTTTTTATCTCTAAAAGTAGATCCTGCCATAGTGTTTCAAAAATAATAACTTCTTTTTCGTTTAACATAATTTTTGGCAAATGATCCACTGTGTGAAGTCCATAAAAAATCATTAAATATTCTCCTGTGTTTTTGAGCGAGTCGATAGGATTGATAAATGTTTTGTTGAATTTGATTGCCCGAAATGTCCCTGATAAAGCCTCGAGCTTCATATAAAATTCTGAAACAAATAATATACAATTTTTGCCTATTTCAATTTCGTGGCCATCCACTTTTACATTGCTTATTGCTCCTATATTCCATATAATGGTCAATTCCTCATCCAGATCATTTGGCATAAGTGTAAAAGGGGTTTGCAGTCTGTCGATGACGTTTATATTTTGTGTAAACATAGTTTACTAAAGATTTGATTTAATTAAAATGGTGAGAATTATTGTAGTCTTTATCTTCAAATTGTTTTTCGCTGTTTTCATTTACTACGGTTATGAAAAATCTACAAATAATGTACAAATACAACAGGCTGAATGGCAGCGCCATAATAATCAGCAGGTTGCTAATGGCGTTTAGTAAATCGCTCGTGCCGGATGCCGAAATACCAAAGGCTGTGGCGGTAATGATGCCTCCCCAGATGAGTTTGTGATTTTTTGAAGGGTTTTCATTTCCATTGTCGCTCAACATTCCCAATACAAAAACGGCGGAGTCAACCGAGTTGATAATGGAGATGAACACCAATAATATGGCAATAACAAAAGTGAGTTGATAGAATGGATAATTTTCCAAAAACACAAACAGCGAAGTGTATAAATTGTCAAACTGCCCGGTATTGCTTTGGCTCAATATATCAAAGGCGTTGTTGGCAAAAACGGAAAACCAAATGAGCGTAGCAAAAGTAGGCACCAAAATGGTGGCAATTATAAATTCTCTTACGGTTCTTCCTTTTGAAATACGGGCGATAAATATGCCTGTAAAGGGAACCCAGGCCAGCCAAAATGCCCAATAAAAAACCGTCCATTCTTTAGTAAAACTTTCACTTGTTTCATAACCGCCAATAGACAAGCTCATTTCAAAAAAATGGACGACATATTGATACATTGCGGTAAATAGATTCGAAAAAAATGGGGCGAAATCTAAAAACAAGGCAATGAACAACATCAGCAGAATGGAAAAGCCAAAGTCAAAATCAGCTAAATATTTGATGACTTTTTGGATGCCCGTCAACGCTGAAAAAGTGGCTATAAGACCGATAAGCAGCACCATTGCCAACAGCGTGTAGTTGCCCAATTCTATATTAAAAGTATGGTTGAGCCCGCCAACAAGTTGTGCCGAACCCAGCCCCAATGAAGCTATAACGCCTGTTATGGTAATCAATACGATAAATACAATGGTTATATTTTTTAAATAATTGCTATTGGATGCGGGAACAAGGGCGTGCAGCAAATTTGGCACTTTTCTGACATAAAGGTTGTAGGCTACAATCAACCCGAATAAACTGTACATTGCCCAAGGTGTAAAACCCCAATGGAAAAAAGTGTATTGCAGCGCCAGCACTTCTGCATTGGCAGTGGCAACAGGCGGATGGTTTAAATAATACACCGGCTCTTGCACCGCTCTGAGCAGCAAGCCGGAACCCATACCGGTACTGTACAGCAAGGCTATCCAGCTAAAATAAGAGTATTCGGGTTTTTTATTGCCCAGCCTTTTTTTGCCAAGCGGCAGAAATAAAATAACAAGCGATACCACTACAATAAAAGCGCCAACGAACAAATAATAATTACTGAATATGGACAGTAAGCTGTTATTCCCGGTATTTAAAAAATGAATTAACGCCTCTGAATTGACCATACCGGCGATCAGGAAAAATAGTCCGAATAATATTCCGTAAAACAGGATTTTGTTCTTCAGCAGCCGATGGAAGGTTCTTTTTATCAAAATATTTTAATTCAATGGTGTTAAATCTTCCAGTGCAGTGGGCAGTAATTCGCTTACGGTGGGATGAATGTGTACGGCATCCCGCAAAACGGTGTAAGGCTGTTTGGCATACATCAAGTTGGTGAGAGCACTTATAATTTCATCGCCGCCAACGCCCAACACGCAAGCACCTAAAAAGAGTTGAGTGTCGGCATCTATAATCGCCTGCATAAATCCCTTTGTTTCTCCTTTTGCCTTAGCTCTGTTTATTTTGGTCATTGGTCTGTGCGCCAACAAAATCTTGTGTCCTTTTTGTAAAGCTTCTTTTTTTGTCATTCCAACCCTGCCCAGTGGCGGATCGGTAAACAAACCATAGGTGGTAATTCTGTCGCTGATTTTTCTTGTTTTTGCTCCGGATAAAAAGCTTTCGACCACTTGATAATCGTGATAAGAAGTATGTGTAAAAGCGCCCTTGCCATTGCAGTCGCCCATAGCAAAAATGCCTGCAACATTGGTTCGTCCATAATCATCTACTTCAACAAAGCCTCTTTCATTTACTTTTATATGGGTGTTTTGCAACTGCAAAGTGTCGGTATTGGGTAAACGACCAATGGCCAGTAAAATATGCGATCCCGTTACCGAAACCGATTTGTCTTTAGTGGCATTGACGGTAATGGAGCCGTCATTATTCTGCGAAGTTTGTATATCGTCCGCATTAAGAATAATATCAATACCATCTGATCTTAAAATATCGCCAACCGCCTCACTTATGTCTTCATCTTCAACTTTTATCAATCTGTCTGCACGCTCTACAATGGTTACCTTACTGCCAAAGCGTTTAAACATTTGTGCAAATTCTACACCTATAAAGCTGCCACCGATAATGACCAAATGCTCAGGCAATTCGGTGGTTTGCAAGAGATTTTCGTTGGTAAAATAAGGCGTATGTTGATAGGCTTCGGGCACACGTGGGCGGCTGCCTACATTGATAAAAATGTTTTTGGCGGTTAATGTTTCGCCGTTTACGGCTATTTCATAATCGCTTACAAAATGGGCTTCGCCTCTGTAAAGCGTGATGTTTTCATCACTCAAAAAACCTTTTTCTATACCGTTGCGATCTGCTCCGATAATGGCTTCTTTACGGGCTTTTATTTTTTGCATATTCGCCTTTCCGGATTGCGGAAGGTCTATCCCGTAATCTTTGGCGTGCGAGATGTCCCACATTTTGCGGGCACTTGCTATATACGTTTTTGTAGGAATACAACCGTTGTTGACACAAGTGCCGCCCAACTGACCTTTCTCAATAATGGCAACACGACCGCTTTTGGCAAGACTAAATGCCAACGGTGTACCGGCCTGACCGGAGCCTATGATAATGTAATCGTAATGAACCATCTGTTTTTGTTTTTTAGTGGTGTAGCTTATGTATTTAAAAAACCAATGTATTTAATTCTTACTCGCTCACTTTTACGCCTTTCCAAAAGGCAACGTGGTCTTTTATTTTTTTTGCGGCTTCTGATGGCGATTTATAATACCAAGCGGCATCTGTTTCTGTTTTTCCGTCCACATTTACAGAATAATAGGAAGCTAATCCTTTCCACGGACAAGTGCTTTTGTGTTCAGATGCGGTAAAATATTCCTTTTTCAAACTTTGTGGCGGAAAATAATGGTTGCCTTCCACTACAACAGTCTTGTCGCTCTCTGCGATAATTACGTTGTTGAATACTGCTTTCATTTTTATTCGTTTTTATTTGTTTATTAATTATTTTGATGATGCTTTCAACTACATTGTTTTTTTTAAAGAATCAATTTTAATACTGCTTTCGTACCAATCTATTGTCCTTTATAATGCTTGAAACCAGCCATACATACTTCTCATCTTTTGTATCCCAACCAAGTGCCTCAAATTTATTGCCAAATGGACAGGTCGGAAAATCGGGAAAACCAATGCGGAATATATACCGCCCATGTGACTTATTGAATACTTCTTTTTTCACACGAGGTAAGCCGTATTTGCTTTCTGCATCACTTAAATGATGAATATGTGCATTGTTGGCATTAAACTTTTCTCGTACTTCGCTTGCTTCTACAGTTTCGAGGGCAGAATAGGCATCTACCAAAAATCCTTTGATGTTTTCGCCCATAAGTGTGATAGCAAACAAGAGTTCACTTCCATCGTTTTCTACGCCTGTGCTGAATGTGTACGAATCATCAATGTTAAAGGCTTCCATCCCAAAGCCTTTATTCAATTGGTCAGAAAACAATTGTTTGTTTTTAATTCTAAACTCGTGTGTATAGCCTTGCCTGTTTAAATCGGCAATGGTGCTTACTAAATCTTTTGGATTATTCATAATTCTCTTTTTTTATTGAATTAATAATTTTCATTCAAATGTTGCAGCTTCTCTTTATCTGTCACATCAGCAAATTCTTTTAACAGCAACTTGAGTTTCGGGTCAATATTATTTTTGCAAAAGGGCTTTTGGGGATTTGAATAGTAATAATCAAGTATCTCCTGACGAGAGCATTTAAAGGCTCCGAACGGAAACACTTGGGTAATGATTTGTTTTGAAAACTCACTTTGTAAATTTTTCAGAATAGCTTTCGCTTCCAATTCCTGATTTGTAGAAAAGGTATAAACAGCCGATCGGTAAAGGTTTCTCCTGCTGTGCATAACGGTGCTGCTATGCGTTCTTAAATGTATTTCAATGAGAACTTTAAGTGAAATTTTTTCTGAATTGAAATGCACAATTACCGCTTCGGAAAAATCTTCCAAACCGGTATTGGTTGCTACAAAACCTTGTTCTACCACTTTTACCCCAATCAACGATTGAAAAATTGCTTCTGTACACCAGTGACAGCTTCCTCCAAATGCTATTTTTTCGTCTGGTTTTTCCATTTTTTGTTAATCAATTTACTTCAATTTTTTAATTGTGCTTTTCTTATTGCTTCTTCTCAGATGGATCCTCTTCTGTTAATTCATCTATCAAATACCCCAAACGGAGCAGTGCATTATTAGGGTCAGAGCCAAAAATTGAATACTCCACAATGCCGTTTTTATTAACTACTACCCAATGTGGTGTTCCGCCCGCACCATATTCTAAAAATGTAGTATTAAACTTAAAATCCTTATAAAACGGAAAGCGGATAAACAACTCCTCCTTAAATTTTTGAAATCGTTCTACCGTAAAATCTACCCCTTCAAAATTAGTGTGAATGCCCAGCACATTCAACTTTTCTCCATTTTCGTACATGTTGCGATTGGCAAAAGGAATGGCTCTGCCCACACATCCGGGACAACCCAAGCTGAATATTAAAATCAACAGGGGCTTTCCTTTGAAATCTTCTTTATCGGGAACAGCATCGCCAAAAATACTTTCCAACGTCCAATCGGGAAGTGGTTTTCCAATACTGATTTGATTTAGGTCTGAATTATTTTCCATCACTATCCTTTTATTGCGTGTAATAAGGTGTGTTGCCTTGTATCGCAAATATTCTTGCCCAAATATCCATTAAAAGCGTACACATAATAATGGTTTCAATTTCGGCTTCGTTAAAATATTTCTTTACTTCGGCAGTTGCGGCTGGCAGTTTTTCATAATCCACGTACGAAATGGCGGAAGCATAATTCAGCGCTGCTTTTTCTTTGGCAGAAAAAAGATCACTTTCATTATACGCCATAATATTATCAACTTTATGAGTATCCATTCCCGTATTTCTTGCATCGTTAGTGTGAAAAACGGTGCAGTAACTGCATTTGTAGCGAATTGAAGCCCAAAGACGAACCTGCTCGGCAATTTGACGATCGAGCGGCAAATCAGCATAACTGAACGAACCGTATTTTTTGGCAATTTGCGTAGGCAGATCCAAATAATTGGTTACGTTTCCGTCATAAAGTTTTTTCTTAAAATCTATTTTACCAAAGGACTGGTTGACGATGTTTTTCTTCTCGGTTTTGTTGTTCTCGTTCATATCATTTTGTGCTTTGGTATTGATGCTTAAAGCCATAAAAATTAGTGTAAATAACATTAATTTATTCATAATTTGTTTGCTTAAGATTATTCTTGTTCTGTATATTTTTCAATAATATCCTGCCTAGCCGGGATCCAAACGGTAACCATTTCGCCGGTGGGCGACAGACATTCCATATTGTGCTCAAAATTGGAAGGTACCTTTACCGCTTGTCCGGGATATACTTTTATTCTTTCGGTACCGTTCGTAGCTTCAAACTCGCCGCCAGTTACGATGTTTACTTCCTGGTTGCCGTGGTGGTGCGTAATGTCGAAGCCTTTGCCGCTAAACCATAATTTGGCCACCATCATTTCGTCCGTATAAGAAAGCACTTGTAGTGTTACGAATTCGTTTAATTTGTACTTTTTGTATCGTTTTTCCATTTGCTTATTTATTTTAAATTGATTGTTTATTTTTAGGAAAATTGATCAGCATTAGTCCAAAACCTAAAAACATAATATCTTTCAGCCTGTTGGCATTAGGCATCGGCAATCCGTCAACTATTTGTAGCCATCCACCAGGTGCAGGGGTGGTAAACCAAAAACTAATCGTTACCAGAAACATAGCCGTCATACCAAGTGTAGCATAAATTCTGAGTTTTGAAAACCAGATACTTAAAATAATTAAGATAACGATTATGATTTCTGACATACCGATAATTTTAGCCGTTGTTGAAACAGACCATACATCATACATCCACGAAGTGAAAGGACTGTTTTCTACCAATAGCTTAATTCCATTTGCTTCCGGGGGCGTAAATTTTAAAAGTGCTATCCAAAGCAAAATCGCTACCGTTCCTAAAAGTGAGATGTAATATCCAACTTTATATATTTTTGATTGTAATGTTCCATTCATAGCTTTATTTTTTTAAATTGATTTTTTATTATACTATTGGCTTACTCCACATAAGGAAGCAAACCGGCGAATTTATCAATTGATATTCAGCATAGTTTGAGTCGAGGGCTTATTTTCAGTGGTTGATGTTTCCTGTTTCGTTTTGTTGTTTGCAGGAAAAACATATAATTGTTGTTATCATGATAAATAATAATTTATTTTTTCTTAAAGTGCTATTTATTCACGGATAACCACTTCAGTTAAAACTCAAACGCCAAGTGCAGCCCGCCATACAGTTCTGTTCTTTTAGAAAGAACTGAACCGACAACGGGACCAAAAGAGAACCACTTTTTGGGTCTGAAATTAATTTCAGCTTCATTATAAATGCCGAAAAAACCATTCTCTCCTTCTTTTTTGGGAATAGTGTAATTCAGTCCTAAATGAAGTGTGAGAAAACGATTGGCATTCCATGAGCCAATCAAGGCTAAATCATCATTAACTTCTGCCGAGTTGATAAATTTATGCGTGTAAGAAAGACCGCCGCCCCATTCTTCATTAACCCAATACGTAACGTGAAACTCTGTTTTGAGCAAGCCTTCCGACAGAGAGGGGGCATAACTGTATATTATAGATGGACTGAATTCCCAAACACCTTTTTCGAATCCTCCATTTTTTTCTTGTTGTGAAAATCCTGTAAGCGGGAGGCTCAACATAATTAAAAATAGAACTATTTTTCTCATATTATCGTTTTGATCTGTCCAATTATTTCAAGTATATAATTGCTCATGGTATCTTTACAGCACCATATCACCTCCATCCACCACCAACATACTACCTGTCATAAAAGCTGCCATATCCGATGCGGCAAACAGTACCACCCTTGCAATATCGTCCGGCTCGGCAGCCCTGCCCAGGGGAATGTTAAGCCTGATGTGTTCCAAAGCTTCTTCCGCTCCTTTGCTGTCGTGCTCTAAATGTTCAACGGCGGGGGTTTGCACCAGCGTGGGCGCAACGGCCAGCACACGGATGTTATATTTTGCAAGATCACGTGCAAACGCTTTGGTAAAACCGTAAATAGCGTGTTTGGAAGCCACATAATGTGCCGAGTTGGTGGCCGCTTTTAAACCCGAAATAGAATTCATATTGATAATTGCACCGCCGTCGCTGTTGTGCTGCATCAGTTTTGCAGCCTCCCTTGCACCGGCAAAGGCTCCACGCAAGTTGATGTTCATCAAAAAGTCATATTCCTTATCGCCAATATCCAAAGCACTCATTACGGGAAAAACGCCTGCATTATTTACCCAAATATCCAGTTGCCCCCATTCTTTTTGAGCAAGTACGGCAATTTCAGTGGCTTTAGCCGTGTCGGCAACGTTGTAGGCAACGCCTATTGTTTTTACCCCCTTTGCTTTTGCAAGATCGGCCGCTGCCTGTTTAACCACATCTTCCTGCAAGTCGGTAAGTATTACATTGGCGCCTGCTTCTGCCAACCGTTTTGCAATGGCCAGGCCAATACCTTGGGCAGCACCGGTTACCACGGCATTTCTACCTTTTAACGAGTATAAATCGTGTAGCGATTTATCAGCGAAATTAATTTTTTGCATAATTTGTGTTTTCTAGTTTCTCAATTTGTTTTGAACATCGTTTTGATGGGTGATTTACTTCATCTCTAAATGCCAATTCACCAACGTCATTTCCTGAATTTCAGGATCAATCTTACAATGCTAATGATCCGGCTTCGGCAACTGCATGGTCGTTTTCTACCGAACTTCCGCTTACGCCTATTGCTCCGATAATTTCTCCCGCAGCATTTTTAACAGGCACACCTCCGGGAAAGGTAATTAGCCCTCCATTAGAAAGTTCGATATTGTACAAGGAGGCTCCCGGTTGTGATAATGCGCCAATATCGCCCGTATTTATATCGAATAACTTGGCCGTTTTTGCTTTTTTTATGGCGATATCCAATGAGCCCAGCCAAGCACCATCCATCCTGGCAAATGCCACGAGGTGCGCACCGCGATCTACTACGGCAATATTCATTAATGTATCCATTTTTTTAGCCTTTGTTTTGGCAGCGGCTATTATTTTTTCTGCTTGTTCTAATGTAATGTCCATTTTTATATTTTTAAAAGTGATAAGATTTATTCGGCTTCCATTCTTTCTGTTTCGATCACCACATTTCCGGTTAAGGTTTTGTGTACCGGGCATTTAGCGGCTATTTCGGTTAATCGGATGCGTTGTTCTTCGGTTAGGTTTCCGATAAGTTTCAATTTTTTGGAAAGATGATCTATGTTGCCGGGTTTTTCAACATCAATCATCAGGTCGTCGCTGTGTTTTTTGGAATACGTGATGTAGGCATACACTTCCTGCAAGTCCCATCCTTTTCTTTCGGCATACAATTTCACGGTCAGCACCGAACAAGAGGCCAGGGCGGCACTTAAAAAATCGTAGGGTGCCGGACCCAAATCGTTACCTCCAAAGCTTTCTGGCTCATCGGCAATGAGACTGTGCTTGCGGGTTTGCATCGAGGTAGTGAATTTGTCTTCCTTTACGTTTATATGCGCCACCAGTTGTTCGCCCTTGGTGTCGAGCATTTCGTTTTCTGCTTCTCCAAAATAACGCTTTGCCCATGTACCAATCATATCCCCCGCGTATTGACTGTCTTTGCTATTGGTCAATAAATGATCGGCACCGTCTAAACTGATAAAGTTTTTAGGGTGAAAAGCAGCGTGGTACAATTCACGTGCATTTTCAATGCCCACGCTGTTGTCGTGAGGAGCGTGCATAATGAGCAGTGGCTTGCGAAGCGATTTTACAATGGCCAATAAATCCGTTTTGTCAAAATCTTTTACAAATTGGGCATCAATCTTAAAGGGGCGACCCTCAATTTTCACTTCAACAGGCGCTTTGCTTTCCAAATCTACTTGTTCGGAAAACAGGCGTTTGGCGTGCGATACTGAAGCCGGCGCACCGATGGTGGCTACTGCTTTAATGTTTTCCAATTGGGATGCCGCCACAATGGCTGCCGCACCGCCCAAAGAATGTCCTACTAAAAGTGAGGGGGCTTTAAAGTGCTTACCGAGGTAATCACTTACGGAAATGAGATCGTCTATATTGCCCGAAAAATGGCTTTCGGCAAACTCGCCCTCGCTGTGTCCCAGTCCCATAAAATCGAAGCGAACCACGCCAAAGCCGTAACTGGTAAGGGTTCTGCTAATGTTGCGTACTGGTGCTAAGGTGCTGTTGCAGGTAAAGCAATGCGCAAAAATGGCGTAGGAATGGGGCTTCTGGTTGGCCGGAAGTTCCAAGTAAGCGCAAAGCTTATTACCTCTTTTGTTAATGATTTCAAGTCTCGTTTTATTCATGTTTTATCTTTTTGTTTCCCGCAGATTTCACTGATTTCCGCTGATTTCATTTCTGCGTTTGTCTGCGTCATCTGCGGGAGTATATTGTTTTTTATTGCCCGCTGATCTCGCTGATTTCGCTGATTTTCGCTGACTTCTATTTCTGCGTTTGTCTGCGTCATCTGCGGGAGTATATTGTTTTTTATTGCCCGCTGATTTCGCGGATTTTCGCTGACTTCTGTTTCTGCGTTTGTCTGCGTCATCTGCGGGAGTATATTGTTTTTTATTGCCCGCTGATTTCGCTGATTTTCGCTTCTGCGTTTGTCTGCGTCATCTGCGGGAGTATATTGTTTTTTATTGCCCGCTGATCTCGCTGATTTCGCTGATTTCATTTCTGCGTTTGTCTGCGTCATCTGCGGGAAATTTTTTATAATCCGTTTACTTTCCTAAATATGCCATCCTTAATATTTGCCACATTAAAATTTACTAAAATGCCCAGTTTTAACTTCGTTATTTTCAAATAAGTCAACACTTGTTTATGATGTACTTCTGCGAGGTTTTCTACCGATTTGACTTCAATGATTACTTTATTTTCTACTAATAAATCTAACCTAAACCCCAAGTCCATTTTAACTTCTTTATAATGAACGGGAACAGGTACCTCACGTTTTACTTGCAGTCCTTGGTTTAGAAGTTCCCATTCCAAAGCAGCCACATAAACGCTTTCGAGCAAACCAGCACCCAACTCATTATAAATATCAAATATGGCTCCTCTTATTTTGTAGGAAATATCGTTTTCAGTCATTGTTTTAGTCTTTTAATTTCCCGCTGATTTTGTTTTCTGCGTTTATCTGTGCTATCTGCGGGAGTATATTTTTTTTATTTCCCGCGGATTTCGCGGATTTTCGCTGACTTGGTTTCTGCGTTTATCTGCGCTATCTGCGGGAGACATTTAACCTGTTCTGTATGCTTTTTGCAATTCCTGGGGTAAGTTTTTAAGCCATTGCGAAGCATTGAAACCTTTCTTTCCGTCGCCATTGAGCTTTGTAAAATACAGATGCTCATCCCATCGGGCCCCAAATTCTAACCTGGCAAGTTTCACAAACTTTTCGTTCCTGCGGAGGCGATGTTTTTGATGATAGTCTTCGGCAGTCCAGAAATGACTTTTTTGGTCTCCGGCCTCAATCACTTCAGGAGCGTTCTCCTTTCCAATTTCTTTAATCAGGTCTTCTACAACTTGCTTCTGCTCTTCATCAAAAACAAAAAGTAAAGGGCGGTATTGTCCTTGTTTGTTGCCGGGAAAAGACCAAGTCTCGGGATCGCCCAGCAATTCTTTATAGCTGATCTTGTCTTTATCGTAGATGACTTTTACAACTTCCGCGTGCCCTTTTATGTCCTGATAATTTGGCTCCAGCGTTTGTGCTCCTGCGTAGCCAACACGGGTTTGCACCACTCCGGGCATACTTCCAAAGTTGGCATCAGGACCCCAAAAGCAACTCATTCCGAAAATCGTTTGATTTAATTTTCCAGTTTTTACTGCTTCTTCGATTTCTTTAGGAGTTACAAACTTATAGTCTTCAATAAGGTCATCCGCTTTCGTTTTATTATCTGTCATTTTTGTCCTTTTTTTTATTAGTTTAATTCCACTCCAGTTTTTTTCTTTCGTTCCAATAATCTGTTGCGGCAATGCTGTGTTGGTATAACTGATCGATTTCTTCTGTAGTTAATTTAAAATCATTTGCCCGTAAGTTGGCCTGTAAATGAGCCTTGTTGTTTGCACCGCTCAACACCTGGGCGTTGGGAAAATGATCCATACAAAAACGCATTGAAATGGCATCTGTTCCTACGTTATATTTTTTGGCCAGCCCCATCAAAAGGGCATACAGGTTTTCATATCGGGGATAGTGTCCATTTGGTATTAGGCGCCCGTTAGCCAACGCTTCTTTTATGATGAGCTGCGGCTGTTGCAATTGGTCTTTTATTTTCAGTATCGAGGTATCCAAAATATTAAAGGTCGATTGGTAGGAGCCGAACAAGGCTTCGCCGTCAACAGTAATTTCCATTGCCTTTTGTAAAACTTCGAGCTGGTTGCTGCCCGTGGTAGTTAGCCCGATAAGGAGGCTGTGCTCTTTTTTGAGTTGATGCAAACGGTTCAAAATTGCATGATTGTCGAGCACCCCCGTGTCGAGTGTTGCCGAGTGTATCTGATAAATTTTCAGAAATGGCAGCAACGTTTTGGAAAATGTCCATTGCTGGTTCAGTTTTTCCAGCGAATGTTCCTTTACTTCATGTACTTTGGCATTGGGGTCAAAATTGGCCACATAGGTATAGCCCCACTTGGTGGAAACTACAATTTTGGGGTCGTTTTTCTTTTGAAGCCAGCTTGCCAAAAGTTCTTCGGCAAGTCCGTATCCCGGCGAGGTATCAAAAAAGCGGACGCCCCGGTTGTAAGCTTCATCAAGCACCTGATTTCCTTTTTCGATGAATTTATCTACGGAAAAGGAAACCTCCATATCGGTTTGCTTAATATTGATGTACTGTGGCCGCCCAATGGCTGCAGTACCCAACCCTATTTGGTTTGTGCTTTTCATTTGGTCGTTGTTTTTGCATTGATTTAAATTAGATTCCGTTTAATTTTAAGTGGGAACACTAATACTGAAAAGAAATCTATGACAATTAATAATATGGTAATCAGTATTATAGATACAAGGATGGTTGCTCAACTTGATTGCAATTTTAGTCCTGAGTTAGTATATTAGTTTTTGTGAAATAGCAGAATTCGCTAAATGGTTTTTTTGAATATCATTTGTATCCATTAACAGAAATTGTAAGTGGTTGGATGATCACTCCTTTTTACTAAGTAATACTATTAAAAGTAATATATATTGTTGAAATGAGTTGAAATTAACTTTTTTTATCAACTTATTTTCTTTGAAGTTAGTGAATTAATTATAAATAGATTAAAATTTCAATAATTTTTTATCAATGTTTTAATAGAGTAGTGTTATGTTAAATTATCAGCTTTGCTTTTATTTTAAAGAATTTATTGATGTTAGACTGGTAACAGTACAATATTTACGGTTTTTACTTTCACTATAATATCCTTTTCCATTTCTTAACTGGTCTTGTGATGGTTTCAATTTTTAGACCGATCAAATTTTCAATTTGCTGGCGGGTGAAAGGAAGTTCACAGTCATATGGTTAGACTTTAAAACTAAAACCTGTAAGACTATATGAGAAAATTACGATCTGAAATTGTGGAAGTTATGAATATAGTGAATGAAAAGTAAGAAGAATGGGAGAAACTTCGCTTAAGTTACATTTTCCTGATCCGATTGCATTCAGCTCATGAAATGAAAATGAGAGAAATTTTACTAAATAGAGGTCAATCAAAACAATTGAAGCGTCAGAGAACTTACCAGACAGTACAATTCAGCGATATACAAAAGATTAGCTTTCAGTAAAGATTAGGAAAAGATAAAACAACTGGCGCAAAAGGACCAATTGTAGAAAAGCCGAACGAGGCTACAAGATCCTATTATTCTTGCAAACTCTTTGGAGGCCAACCTAGGAATTATGATAAAAACCCTTCAGTTAAATGTGATCCGAAAAATTCTATATCTTCATTTTACTTGGAATGTAATAGGTCAGTTTTATTGTATTTAAAAGATTTCTTCCAATGAAAAAGCGCAAAATAATAGAATTTTTACTGATTATACAGCCTAAGAATCTCCACCAATTCGGGTACGGATCGTATTTTCAGCTTCTCAAAAAGCCTGTTTTTGTAAGTGCTGATCGTCGATGAATGCAAATTAAGTTGATTAGAAATTTCTTTAAGGGGAAGACCTTCTGCAAGCTTATTGGCAATTTGCAATTCGCGGTCGGATAGTGCTTCAAAGGGTGAGTTTTTTGTCGCACCATTTAACGATTCTAAAAACATCGCTTCTTTTACGTCTTCACTTGCATACCGGCCTGTACTAAGCATCGCTGTCAGAGCAGTTTCAATTACTGCACTGGAGCTTTGTTTGCTAAGATAGCCACCTGCACCCATCTTTAGATAACGCATTGCGTACAACTCTTCATCTTGCGAAGAAAAGATGAGAATTTTTAATTGGGGTTTGTGGTTTTTGATGTAATCTATCGCTTCCTGAATAGAACCATTAGGCATATTGACATCCATAATGGCCAGATCCAATTCTTCCTTCAAAATTGCTTTGTACAGTGATTTAAAATCCTCCACTTCAGAGATTATAGCATCAGGTAAGAGGCGTTTGATAGTTTGTATTAAACCCATCCTCACAATACCGTGATCGTCTGCTACAATAATACGAACGTTTACTTTTAAGCCCATTATTCTATAAATTTATGTAAAAAAAGGGAAACTGTAGTGCCTTTATTTGCGGCGGAAATGATTTGGATGTTTCCATGCAGCAAGGATATGAAATTTTTAACGATTTTCAAACTTAATCCGGCTCCTTTCTCGCCAGCAGTACCTTGAAATACGGGGTTATCATAGCTGAAGATTGTAGATAAATATTTTTCATCCATTCCCGTTCCGAAGTCGATCACATTAAGTATGACCTGATCACCTGATGTAACCTCTTGTAAATAAATATCTTGCCCCGGCAAAGAGTATTTAATCGCATTGTTGAAAATTTTGTCTACAACATATTCGAGCAGCAAGTGATCGGTTGTAATAAATGCAGCGGGATCTCCTTTAAAATAAAATTTGATGCTTTTTTCTTTTAATTGAGCAGCGTATTTTTCTTCTAAATGGTAAAAAAGATTCATCACCATAATTTTTACGGGTTTAATCTTAAATTCCCCGTATTGTGTTTTTAGCCAGGCGGTGCTGTCTTGAACGCTTTGCAGATTCTTCCGGGCATCATTTTTTACCTGCGGCAACAATTTAAAAAAATCTTCCTCACTTATAGTTTTTTGCTCCAACGCTTCTATAAGCCACAGAAAATTTCCAAACAGTTCTTTTGAATCATGAGACAATATCGAGATGAGTCCGTTCTTAAAACTGATTTCGTTTTCCAGTTTTTCGATTTTTAATTGTAGTTCGTTGACAAGGTTATTCATAAATTCAGTATCAATACTTTAAAAAAATAGGCTCGGTATTTTTTCAGCATGGTTTATTACTTATCTTTTTTCGATTTCTATACCAAACCATTTTTGAATCATATCAGACAGGATCTGTTTTAATAAAGGTTTGGTTAAGAAGTCTGACATTCCTGCTTGCAGGCACTTTTCTTTCTCACCGGGAAAACTTCCTGCCGTTAGTGCAATAATAGGTATTTCTGTATTTTTTTCCAAGGCTCTTATTTTCTGAGTTGCTTCAATGCCATTGAGATGAGGCATCTGAATATCCATTAAAATAAGATCAGGATTCTCTTTTAGGTATTTTTCAACAGCTTCATTGCCATCTTTTGCTTCGATGATCAAAGCTTGAGGAATAATATCCTTCAAAAAAGTTTTGGTAAGAAGTAAATTGATAGCATTATCCTCAGCAATTAAAATTTTTATTTCGCGCTTACTCACTTCACTTGCGACAGTTTTTATATTCTCCGGTTCTTTCTTTTCAGAACTCTTCAAGGTGGATAAAAGCTGGTACATCTGTTTCATACGAATCGGTTTTACAAGCCGATTTTCTATTTCTAATCCGTCACATGCTTCCTGTAAATTAGTATCATCGGAAGAGCTGCACAAAACAAAATAGGGCGCTGCATAGGTGGCTTCGGTAATGATATCCTTCATTTTCCTAATGGTTTCAATGCCATCCATAATGGGCATGTGATAATCCATAATGATCACATCGAATTCAGACTTCTCCATGATCAGTAGCAAAGCCTTCAGCCCGCTATCACATTCCGTTACTTCGATATTTTTTCGTTCCAGCATCCTTTTCAGGATTTTTCGGTTGTTTTCATTATCGTCAACCATCAAAACTCTCTTAATATCAGTGAAACTTACATCATGTTCCTCTTCCTCTGTATCAAACTGAATATCAAAGAAAAAATCACTGCCTTTTCCCTGATCACTTTCGACTTGTAAAACACTGCCGGCAAGTGCCAAGATTTGGTTGGAAATGGTAAGTCCCAGACCAGTACCACCATATCTTTTAGTAATACTGCCATCTTCCTGTGAAAAAGCATTGAAAATCTCAGCCTGTTTTTCACTGTTAATTCCAATACCTGTATCGCTAACTCCAAACCGGATTTGTTTTTTTCCTTCTTCTAAATCATCTAAAACTTTAGCATATAAAGTAATCTCACCTTCCTCGGTAAATTTTATAGCGTTACTCAAAAGATTGACGAAAACCTGTTTTAAGCGCATCTCATCAGTCCATATATATCTAGGAATGGTGTCGTCAATATCGATGAGCATTTCTAATTGCTTATTAGTATTACTGTACGCAACAATATTGAAGGCTTCTGAAACCATTTCCTCGACCTCTACTTTGTCGAGGTTTAGGTTAAGTTTTTGCTTTTCTAATTTTGAGAAGTCTAAAATATCATTGATGATGCTGTGTAAAGAAACTCCCGATTGATTGATAATTTCCAAATACTGTCTCTGTGTTTCGTCCAGATTGGTATCCAAAAGGAGCTCTGTAAAGCCGATTATACCATTTAACGGGGTTCTGATCTCATGACTCATATTGGCCACAAACTCCGATTTTAAAACATAGGCTTTTTCTGCTAGCTCTTTTGCTTGCAAGATTTTATTCTCCACGTTTTTTCTTTCGGTGATGTCAACTTCATTTACCAAAAACCATTTCGACGCTTGGTTCACTATTTTATTGACGAAATCTTCCTCTGCTTTATCTAAATTTTTCGCTTCTCTGTCAAATAAATTTAAATGAGCGATAAGATTGTCCTCAAGACCCGGGATAGCATAACTTCTATGAAATTTAAATTCCGATTTCTCAAACTCATAAACCGAAGTTTGATCATCAAAAAGAAATTGAGGATTCTGAGGATATATCTGATTGGGGGACGCATCACTGGAAGCAAGAACATAAACTTGTCCTTCCGAGGCAATACTCATGGTACAAATCTCCATATTAGCCATCTGAGCAGCTGCGAACACTAAAAAATCAAAAACATTGGAATATTTTTTTTTCAATGCATTTAATTTGTCACTATACTGCTGATCCGGCGATTGATTATTGCTATTAAAGTGGTCCATAAAGAAGAGTCTTTTTATAAGATATTGTTAAATTGCCGTAAAGCTATAATAAACATTGATAGAGTAGGTGGTATTTTCTTTCCCGACCAAACTTTGGGCACCGGCAGATGGTATGGTGTATCGTACGTTCAGTTCGCGATCCAAAGCAGGTGTTCCGTTAAAGAGAATTTTTTGGGGAGTTTTGGATAATGGAGCATTTACAGAACTTCCATCGATGCCAATTTGTAATATGTTGGAATTAATATCGGTCTGCAGGCCGCCTTTCTTGAAATAATTTTCGTCAGACTTTACATACAGTTCAAAACTCTCATTATTTGACAAAATAATTTGGTTTGGAATCATTTGTGACTGACCATTGGTGTATTGGGCAGCTGTATTAAAATTGAAGTTTACATTTCGCCCGGAACTGGGGATGGTGATCTCCGACCTAGGAAGCACCTTTAGCTGAACAGCTGTATTTTGCAAACTGTTAATTGAATTATCTGTACTTATGGCATTGAAGTTCAATTCAAAAGTATAAGTTCCGGCTTCAAAAAAATTGTTCTTAAAATCGTCCGCAGACACATAAAGCTCGGGGGTAAAGCTGTTTCTGTTTCCTGCTACAACACTGAGATTAGCAGGGGAAAAATTCTGAAAATTGGCAGATAAGGCTTTGGTCGTGAGTGCAGATCCATTACTACCCAATTTAATGCTTGCTATATTTCTGGTTCCCGGAACGCCTTTGGAAGAAGTGAACTGAATATTTGCGGAAGCTTTCGCCCAAAAATTAAAATCAATCGTATGCGCGATTTCAGTATTTTCTAAACTGAATACCTGCGTGCCTGTAGTCCGGTAGTTATTCAGAGAAGATATTTCTATGTATTTTGTTAAAGATGTTGTGAGCCATCTGATGGATGACGGAATCACTAAAATTGTTTTAAAATTACGTGGCGTGAAATCATTATAATTTTGGCTGATATCCATGGAGTAATTTCCTGCTCTGAATATATTGGCAGCAAACTGTGCGGCAGGAATTTTAAATGTAAAATTGATATTTCCCCGATTGAATCCTCCACCAAGAGTTGACACTGACGGTTCAAACCATTTTACAGCGCTTGTACTGAACGACTGAAAACCTGGTAAATAACCAAAATATCCAGTAGACGGTAACTGCCCGCCCATACTTTCTAGCTGCCACAGTAGAACGGAGCTGGGTAAAGAAGATGAGGAGGAAGAGTGCGTAAAGGTTGGCCCAGACGTAGAGTTAAATGTAGGAGCTGTTGGTGCAAATCCGAAAAAATTATAATCCCAGTTTGTTCTGTTGGTATTCATTACCCTTGTTGGTAATGAAGTAAATTCACTCCTGTTAAAAATATTATTTTCAGGAATAGAAAGGTAAACATCCTGAGCTTTCGTGGCTGTCGATCCGCAGCACACGGTAAAAATTCCTATTATAAAAGCTCTCATCGTTTTCATATGTCTAAATTTAAAACTTTTTCACCTTTATGGTGGTATCTTTCTTCTTATATTCAAATACTACGGTTTTTGAGTAACCTTCTTTAGTCACCTGAATAGTTTGGTTGGGTTGAATATAGCTGTATTTGTCATTTTCAATGTATAGATCGTATTTTCCGTCTTTCAGGAAAAACTCAAACTCATTTTTTTGGTTAACCACGGCAGTGTAGATCGCTCCATCTTCACTTTTTGCATACACTACTATTCCTGTTACATCCGTTTCCAAAACATCGTAGGCTTGTTTGATCTCTGTTAATTTCCCACTTACTCTGATGTTTTTTACCAGACCCACTTTGCGGTTGATATTTTTATCGACCATAATCACAGGATCCATCATTAATCGTGCACCTGCACTTTCGTTTACCTTTAGTGTGTAAATACCTTCAGGCACATTCTGAAAAACTACTTTTCCATTCTTATCTGTCAGTGCAACAAAATTGTCCAGTTTCACTATTTCGTTTGCAAGAACCACTTCACCTGTTTCCAGAAGTCCGTTGAAATTTTTATCATCAAATAATTGGAACGTTACTTTATGATTTCCAAGAGCCGTAGCTGCGGTAAAATATTTTTTAATCCCGACTCTGAACTGGTAATAACTGCCACTACTTGCATAAGCAGCCGTAGATTTATAACCTGAAAAATTAAAATAACCTGTGGATGACCACGAAGGTGAAATTTTATATTCCAGATTACCACTCATATTGCTGTTTAAATTTTTATAAAGTTCCGAATAGGAAGTTCCGGCTGAAAGAGATCCAATCAGATTATTACTAAGCATCTGGAAATTATACGAGGCATATACGTTATAGTTAGCGAAATTACGGTCTACATCGTAATAAGAATTTAAATCAAAAACGGTGGTTGCGTTCCATTGGGCTGTCCCGTTTAGGGAAAAAGCTTTATACCTGTAAGACAAGGTTGTTTTCAGACTATTGAACCAATCGTCCTTATTGTTCTCTTTTGAATACGAATATTCTGCCGTCCAGTTTAGTCCGTGAGCACCCAATGTAGTACTTATATTGGCCTCCATTCTGTAAGAAAAAAGTTCCTGCGATGAGTAAAAATTGGCTGTTTTTTGCCTTTCAACCTTTGGAGACAGTAAGAAATTCCACTTCTTTAAAGAAAGCTGGTAGCCTGTTCCGAAAGCTTCTGTACTGTTGAAATAATAACGCAAATTAGCGGTATTCGCAGTTTGGATTGGCGTATTTTGGAAACTCAGAAACTCTGGGTCTACCTGTGAATTCTGATATTGCATAAAAGCACGCTGAGAAGCAGATAATTGTAGACCTATTCGCTGATTTGAGAAAAAAGATCCCCTTTTGATCCCTGCATAACTTTTGGTAGCAAAAGAATTAACAGATTGTATATCCCATTTCCCGATTTTCCCTTCGTAATTGGCTCCCATTGAAGCTCCTTCGTTTTCATCTCTGTTTACAAGACCTTTTTCGTGGCTGAGACCCATCTCCGTGCGGATCGTATGTTTATCGTTAACCAAAAAAGAGGTTACTGCGTTTGCCAACTGCGTATCTACGTTAAAGCGTGGGTCATGATCGAAAATATAAGATACTTTCCCATTAAAAGATTTATTATTCCCGAAACCATATTTTGCACCCACGATGGTAGATCCTTCTATTTGTTGGAAATAAGTACCAGCAAGGTTATAATTATTTTCCAACGCAAGAATTTCAATCTGATTATTTTTACCAAATTTGGTAGAAGCTTTCCCACCTCTCCCGAAAACCGGGTAGTCGTAATCGTTACTATTAACATTTCCAAGTCGTAGTACTGTATTTTTTCTTTCCAGCTCCAGCCAGGTATCATATAGATTATAGCGGCCGTCTTCATGATAGTAATCTGCACCTATATTGAAACGAGATTTCAAATCTTCAGTCACTCGAAATGCTGTGTTTCCTCTCAATTGAAGAAAATTGAAACCTGAACTGTTTTCGTTATAGGAAATTTCCGCAAAATTAGTTCCACTCACTCCCTCGTTTCCACGGGCAACTTGTCTGTTGTTTGATAAAATGACTAAGTATAGCGTGTTACTTCCCACGATTTCATTATTAAGCAGGTCTGTGGCAGTTGCATTAATATTAAATTCCGGAAAAAGCATATTCTGTTTTCTGACCGCAATTTTGATCTCAATCGTTTGTTTTTCTAAACCTTCCAGAGATACAGTATGTTGTTTTGGCATCATTTCCAAACCATCAGGAATAGATTGCAAATCAATCTTAACGGTTCGTTTGCTATAACCCTGGTTTTCTACAATCAGCATAATTGAGGATTCGGGCGCAGCAGGATTAATGAAATTTTCGTATGTAGCCGTATAAATTGCTATGTTTTTATTCTCTTCTTTGTCAGCGAAGAAAGAGGCGTTTTCAGTTCTGGTAACCGTTGGGGTGGTATACGAAACCTGGAATTTGATCTCATTGGATATCAGTTTCATAAAATCCAAGTTGGCGATCAGTTTCACAGGAAGATTTTTGGATTGACCGGCTCCTAAGGTAAAGTCATTTTTGGGATAGAAAAGTAAACCCGGATATTTTTCCTGAGGTATGATATTCTGAATAGTAATTTCTTCAGAACTTTTATTTTCAATAACCAGGAAATTAGTGAAAGTAGAACCCTTCTCAACAGCTACACGGTTATTTTCAAAATGAATTTCTATATCCTTCTTTTCCTGCGCAAAGGCAAATGAAAATTGCAGAAGAAAAAATACAAAAAATAAGATTGTTCTTCTTCGGACTGATGTCGGTGTTCCATTTTGTGGTTTCAAGACTTAATTTTAAAATTTAAAGTTTTTTTCGCCTACGCGTAAATCATTGGATCCTGCCATTTTGATAATAGCCACGCCAAGAAAGTTCCCTGAAATGTTCTCCGGTAAAGAAAATTGAACGACCTGATCGGTATTGGGAAGCATAGAGATTGAAATTGCGGGTAATTTTATTTCCTTACCATTGTCGGTATTGGTAAGTTCAAACTCAACGGTGGCATCATTGATGGTATTTCCATCGTTATGGATGCTTACTGCGACTTTTTTGTTTGCTGTATTCTCATTACTTACCTCTGATATATTGGTAATGTCTAAACTTTTTTTCTGGTTTCCAGGCGGTGTATAGAAGATGTGAAGTCCAACCTCAAATAAGGTAATAATACCAATCCCGTTCTGAATACGTGCCTGATCTGCCTGCTGAGGAAGTTGAGTAAAAAACAGCATGCTGTTGGTAACGGTAGACTTTGATGCGTTTGCCGGAATCTGCATGGTTACTACAATTTCCTTTGTACTTTTCGCGGGAACTGTTACAGCGTTTTCCAAGGTAGACAGCCAAGCGGCATTAGAAGTTTTTGAACTGCCTGCTTCAAGATAAACTTTATTTCCGTCTTCTTCTCTAACCCAATCTTTATAGTTGAGATTAAAAACATAATCCTTATCCGAGCTGTTTTGAAGCGTAACTGTTTGTGTTACTTTTTCTCCTGGATTACCGGTAAAAAACAATCGCGTAGGCGACATAGAGATACTTTGTGCCAGAATTGAAGAAGATCCTGTAAGAATTAAGAAAATGAAAAGGTGAATTAACTTGCGCATGGTGTAAATTGTTTAAAAATAAAGATTCCCAAAATTACTGAAAACGTAGCTAAAGGAATCTTTAAAGCTGAAAATTTTTATTATAAAGCAGTTGCAGTATAAGTTACTGTTTGCGTGTAAGTTCCCGCCGGTTTACCTAAAATATCAGCAGAAGATGATTTCGCTGCAGGAATCGTGTAATCTAAATTCAGTGTTAATGAACTTCCAAGTGGAGCATTTGTCACTAAATTTTGATCAGTTGCAGATAAAACGACAGCGTTTTTTGTACCGCCCATTGTTCCGGCAGCTGCAGCAGCTTTGATTGTCAAAACATTTACAGGGATTAAGTTGGTTCCATTCATGAAATTCGCACCTCCTGCTTTTACTTTAACGTTAAAGTTCTTGGTTGAA